>Ga0073932_1001795_pt1 | contig 37675 bp, 26 predicted proteins | sample DewCreD2012metaG_FD_76967 | JGI IMG/M metagenome (GOLD analysis project Ga0073932, IMG submission 76967) | Hot spring sediment bacterial and archeal communities from British Columbia, Canada, to study Microbial Dark Matter (Phase II) - Dewar... ...
AATCGAAGCCCGCCACGGCCCCCGGCCGGACGGAGCGCTCCGGCCGAGGCGCGCGCCGGCGAGGATCTCATCGTCACGACCGGTAGAACCAAGAGCGCCAGGCGCGGTTCGTCAGCGGCCTCTCCCCTCCCTGTTGACAGCCTCGCCGTGCCCCGACTACGGTCCGCGGCGCCCCCCGAGGGTGGGGTTCGACGAGGAGGTGACCATGGATTTCGCCCTGAGCGAGGAGCTGTTGATCCTGCGCGACAGCGTGCGGAAGTTCGCCGAGAAGGAGATCGCCCCGTTTGCCGACAAGTGGGACGAGGAGCACCACTGGCCGCGCGAGATCATTCGGAAGATGGGCGAGATGGGCCTGTTCGGCGCGATCATCCCGGAGCAGTACGGCGGCACGGGGATGGGCTGGCTGGCGTTCGTCATCGCCACCGAGGAGATCGCCCGGGCGTCGAGTTCGCTGCGGGTCGCCTTCAACATGCAGACCGCGGGCCCCGGGATGGCGATCCTGCTCCACGGCACGGAGGAGCAGAAGCAGAAGTACCTGCCCGGGCTGTGTTCGGGCGAACTGATCGGCTGCTTCGCGATCACCGAGCCCGACGCCGCCTCCGACGTCATGGCGATGAAGACCACGGCGAAGAAGGACGGCGACTCGTACATCCTCAACGGCTCCAAGATCTGGATCTCCAACGCCCAGTACGCCGACCTCGCGCTGGTCTACGCCTATACGAACAAGGAGGCGGGGCCGAAGGGGATGAGCGCCTTCATCGTCGAGCTGAAGAACAACCCCGGCATCCGCTGCGCGGCGCTCGACAAGATGGGCACCCGTTCCTCGCCCACCGGCGAGATCGCCTTCGAGGACGCCCGCATTCCCGCCTCGGCGCTGCTCGACAAGGAGGGCCGGGGAGCCGCGTACGTCTTCGAGTGTCTCAACCGGACGCGCGTCTCCTGCGCCGCCGGCGGCGTCGGCGTCGCCCAGGCGTGCCTCGACGCGGTCACCAAGTACTGCACCGAGCGCAAGCAGTTCGGCCAGGAGATCGGCCAGTTCCAGATGAACCAGGAGATGGTCGCGCAGATGACCGTCGAGGTCGAGGCGGCGCGGCTGCTGGTCTACAAGGCGGCCTGGCAGAAGGATCAGGGCAACCTCGGCAACACCCTCGAAACCTCGATGGCCAAGTTCTTCGCCGGCGAGGTCGCCCAGCGCGCATCGCACATGGCGATGAAGATCTTCGGCAGCTACGGCTACTCGCCCGAATACCCCGTCGCGCGCTACTACCGCGACGCCGTCCTGTACCAGATCGTCGAGGGCACCGCGAACATCCAGAAGATGATCATCGCCCTCGACCAGCTCGGCTACCGGAAGGCCAACAAGTAGGGACGATGCGCCGCCCGCGGGCGCGGCGGCTCCACGGGACGCGGGCGGACGGGGGACGACCGGAGCGAGGGGAAGATCGATGGCGGAAGACAGGATCGCGAAGCTCAGGAACCTGCGCCGGCGGCTCGAGGCGGGCGGCGGCGCGGAGGCGGTGGCGAAGCAGCACGAGGCGCAGAAGCTGACGGCGCGCGAGCGGCTGGACCGGCTGTTCGACCCGGGCACGTTCGCCGAGAAGGGATTGTTCGCCGAACATCGCTGCCAGGACTTCGGGCTGGCCGGGCGCGAACTGCCCGGCGACGGGGTGGTGACGGGCAGCGGCAAGGTCGAGGGGCGGACGGTGTTCGCCGCGAGCCAGGATTTCACGGTGATCGCGGGCACGGCCGCCGAGGTCCACTGCCGCAAGTACTGCTCGATCATGGACGACGCGCTGCGCTACGGCTGCCCCGTGGTGCTGATCGAGGACTCCGGCGGCGCGCGGATCCAGGAGGGGGTCGATTCGCTCAACGGCTACGGCGAGCTGTTCTATCGCAACACGATCGCCTCGGGCGTCATTCCGCAGGTCGCGATCATCGCCGGTCCCTGCGCCGGCGGCGCCGTCTACTCGCCCGCGCTCTGCGACTTCATCATCATGATCCAGGGCATCGCGCAGATGTTCATCACCGGACCCGACGTGATCAAGGCGGTGATGGGCGAGGAGGTCACCAAGGAGGCGCTCGGCGGCGCCGAGGTCCAGACCGCCACCTCGGGCGTGGCCCACTTCATGGCGCGGGACGAGGCGGAAGCGTATTCGATCGCCCGCAAGCTGCTGTCCTACCTCCCCTCGAACAACCTCGAGGAGCCGCCGCGGGCGCCCGCCCCGGGCGGGCCGGCCGCTCCCGCCCCGGAGCTCGACACCATCGTCCCGGACGACCCGCGGACGCCGTTCGACATGCAGCGGGTGATCCTGGCGGTGGTCGACCCCGGGTCGTTCCTCGAGGTTTCCGAGCGGTTCGCGACGAACTTCATCACCGGCTTCGCCCGGCTCGGCGGCCGCGTGGTCGGCATCCTGGCCAACCAGCCGCTGTTCAAGGCCGGCGCGCTCGACATCGATGCCTCCGACAAGGGCGCGCGGCACATCCGCTTCTGCAACGCGTTCAACATTCCGGTCGTGACCTTCGTCGACGTGCCCGGCTTCCTGCCGGGCGTCGGCCAGGAGCACGGCGGCATCATCCGTCACGGCGCCAAGCTGCTCCATGCCTACTCGGCGGCCACCGTGCCCAAGATCACGGTGATCGTGAAGAAGGCCTACGGCGGCAGCTACCTCGCGATGTGCGCCAAGAGCCAGGGCGCCGACCGCGTCTTCGCCTGGCCCACCGCCGAGGTCGCCGTGATGGGCGCGGAGATGGCCATCCCGCTCATCTTCCGCAAGGAACTGGCCGCCGCCGCCGACAGGAAGGCCAAGGAGGCGGAACTGCTCCGGCAGTACCGCGAGACGTTCTACCACCCGTATCGCGCCGCGGCGCGACTGCAGGTCGACGACGTGATCGTCCCGTCGGAAACCCGCCGCCACCTGCTCGAGGCGCTCGAGGCGATCCGCACCAAGCGCGAGACGATCCCGGCGAAGAAGAACGACAACATCCCGCTGTGAGGGGGGAGGAAGGCGATGTACGGGCGCGAGGAGTTGGAACGGGACGGGCGGGTCGCCGCGGCGCTGGCGGCGGCCGTGGCCGAGGAGCGGACGATCGGCGTCGCGGCCGCCCTGGCCGCCGCCGCGGCGGCGGCCGAATCGTGCGAGGTTCCGGCGTCGCCGCTCCACGGACTGGACACCGGTTTCTGGGGGCGCGCCGCGATGGCGCATCACGCGGCGGTTCCGCTCGGGCTGCTGCGACGAGCGTAGGAGGCGAGAGCGATGGGCCGATACCAGCTGTTGGTCGATGGCAAGCCGATGGACGTCGTCCTGACGGAGACGGGGCCCGGACGGTACCGGGCGGAGGTCGGCGGCAAGGTGCACGACGTGCTGCTGCAGGGCGGATCTCCGGCGGCGGCGTACGCCGCCCCGGCGCCGGTCGGGGCGGCGGCGCCCGCCCCGGCGCCCGTCCCGATGGTCGCCACCGCGCCGGTGGTGGCCCCGCCGCCGCCGGCGGCCCCGGCCCCGGCGCCCGCCGCGCCGAGCACCGCGGGGGCGCGCGGCGTGACGGCGCCGATGCCCGGCAAGGTGATCGCGGTCAACGCCAAGGCCGGCGACGCCGTCAAGCGTGGCGCCCCGATCATCACGATCGAGGCGATGAAGATGAACGTCCCGATCCCCGCGCCGCTCGACGGCAAGGTCGTCAAGGTCGCCGTCAACGTCGGCGAGTCCGTCCAGACCGGACAGCTCGTCGCCGAAATCACCGGCTGATTCGCGAGGCAGCAACCACGGACCGCGGTCCCCGCCGCCGCGTTCGCTGGAGATCGTGGTCGCGCGGCTCGGAATCGATGTCGAGCGAGACCCGGTCGGGCCGTGGAGCGGGCGGGCGTCGTGGTCAGCGGTACAGCACGAACGACAGGAAGGTTGTGGTCTCGTTGTAGACCCGCAGGCCGCCCATGCCGGCCAGCGACATTCCGGTGAACGGGTCGACCGGGTGCGCCAGCTCGCCGTGTCCGCCCGCCTCGTTGTCGAACGTGCAGACGACCTGCCGGCCGTCCCAGACCGCGCGCAGGCGGCGCGCGGTGTCGCGCGGGGTCGCGTTGTCCTCCACCGCACTCTCGGCGAAGGCGACGTTCGTGATCGCGCGGCCGTCGTTCCGCCAGAGCGACAGGGACCGGTTGTCCCACTCGAAGAAGCACCCCCACCACGTCGGCGCGACGCCGCCCGCGCCGGCCTGCACACCGAACAGCACGCCGGTGTAGTTGCTGCCCGAGCGCGGTGCGTCCTGCGGCCGGAACCGCGCCTCCACCGCATAGGGGTTGCCGGCCCGCGCTTCGAGCCACCGGTTGGCGCCGTAGGGACTCGAGCTGCCGGTCACCACGTCGGGAGCGGGCGTCCACGTGCCGCCGTCGTTGAGCCAGCGCGCCCGCGTCTCGAGGCGGTTGTCCAGGAACGCCGCGAACGCTTCGAGGTGGGACAGCAGGTCGGGGTCGCGCGCCTCGCAGGCGTCGCCCAGGCCGTCGCCGTCACCGTCGCGCTGCTCCGGGTCCGGGATCGTCGGGCAGCGGTCGCAGGCATCGTCGACGCCGTCGCCGTCCTCGTCGTGCGCCACCGGATCGGGGCAGGCGGGGGGTACATCGACCGGGACGTCGATCGGAACATCGACCGGCACATCGTCCGCAACGTCGGGCGGCGGGACGACCTCGTCGGCCTCTGCGCCCGTTTCGACCTCGACCGGCGTCTCGGGTTCGGCGGTGTCGGCGATCTCGGGCGACGCCTCGGCGTCGGCGTCCGCATCGGCGCCGCGGGCGTCCAGGTCGGGGACGCAGCTGCCGAAGTAGCAGACGAAGCCCGGATCGCAGCGACCGCAGTCGTCCGGCGACGCGCCGCAGCCGGCGGCGAGCAGGACGAGCGTCGCTGCCGGTACCCACCAACGTTCCATCCGTCCCATGCGCACCGCCTTTCCGTGCGTCGCACCACCGTCCCCTTCCCCGCGCGGAATTCCAGCACGCGGGAAGCCGCAGCGCAAGCGGCGGGCGCATTCCGGAATCGCGCCGTCGCGGTCCGTCGAGCGGAATTCGGGGTCTTCGCCCGGCGCGTCCGATCGGGGTCCGTCGCCGTCTCGCGCGGTGGTCGGCGCGTCAGGAGCGGGTGCGGCGAAGCCGCGAGAACAGCGACGACAGACGGCCCCGGCGGCGGGCCGCGGTGGTGACGGTTCCCGGCGGCGCCGTCTCGCCGGGAAAGATCTGCGCCGCCGACAGCGTGACGCGGACGGGCCGGCCCGGAGCCAGACCCTTCGCGCGCACGACCGCCGGAGGGATCTCGGCCGTGAGCGTTCCGTGCTCCGGGACTTCGACCTCGACCTTCATCGAGTGTCCGACGAACGAGATGCGGTGGATGCGCGCGGTCGATTCGTGCTCGTCGACCGGGTGCAGCATCACCTCCGCCGGGCGGGCGAGGACGAGCACGGGGGCGCCGTCTTCCAGGCCGGCGGGGCGCGGGTGCCGGAGGAAGCCGGCATCGATCTCGTCGCCCGCGACGCGGCCCGCGATGCGGTTGGTCGCCCCGACGAACTCGGCGACGAAGGCGTTGGCCGGGCCGCGCCAGATCCCCTCGGGCGTGTCGTTCTGTTCGATGCGCCCGTGGTGAACGATGATCACGCGGTCCGCGATCTCGAGCGCTTCGCTCTGGTCGTGCGTGACGAAGACGCTGGTGACGCCGACGTTGTCGTGCAGGCGGCGGAGCCAGGTCCTGAGGTCGTGCCGCACCTTGGCGTCCACGGCGCCGAACGGCTCGTCGAGCAGCAGGACGCGGGGAGAGGGGGCGAGGGCCCGGGCGAGGGCCACGCGCTGTCGCTGTCCGCCGGACAGTTCGTGCGGGTATCGTTCGCCCAGCCCCTGGAGCCCGACCAGTGCGATCATCTCCTCGACCCGCCGCGCCACCTCGCGCGGTTCCTGCCGGCGGACCTTGAGGCCGAAGCCGATGTTCTCGCCGACGGTCATGTGCGGGAACAGCGCGTAGTGCTGGAAGACGAAGCCGATCCCGCGTTCGCGGGCCGGCACGCGTTCCACGCGGCGGTCGCCGATCGTCACGCTGCCGTCGTCCGGGTCTTCGAGCCCGGCGACGATGCGCAGGATCGTGCTCTTGCCGCCGCCGGAGGGTCCGAGCAGGGCCACGAGCTGTCCTTCCTCGACGCGGAACGAGACGTCGCGGACCACCGGGACCCCGGAGAAGGCTTTCGACAGGTTCCGCACCTCGATGCGCATCTCTCCCTCGCTCTTCTACACCCGCCGGCGTTCGAGCCGGTCGCGGCGGCGCCGCCAGATGCCGAGCAGCACCAGCATCGCGATCGCGACCAGGATCAGGACCAGCGACGCGGCGAACGCCGCCGGCATGTCGAAGTCCGCGTAGGCCTGATAGACGAACAATGGCGCGGTCTGCGTCCGGAGCGCGATGTTGCCGGAAACCACCAGCACCGCGCCGAACTCGCCGAGCGACCGGGCGACGGTGAGCGCGGTGCCGTAGGCCAGTGCGCCGCGGATCGTCGGCAAGGTCACCTCGCGGAACACCGTCCACGGCGGCGCCCCGAGGGTCCGGGCCGCCTCCTCCATCTCGGTCCCGGCCTGTTCCAGGACGGGGATCAGTTCGCGGACCACGAACGGGAAGGTGACGAAGACGCTGGCCAGCACCATGCCCGGCAGCGCGAAGACCATCGGCAGGCCCAGCCCCTCGAAGAAGAACCCGAGCAGCCCGCGCGGGCCGTAGACGAGGATGATCATCAGCCCGGCGACGACGGGGGAGACGGCGAACGGCATATCGATCAGCGCGTTGGCCAGCGACCGGCCGAAGAAGCGCTGGCGGGTGAAGGTGATTGCCAGCGCGATGCCGAAGACGCCATTGAAGACGGCGGTCAGGGCGGCGATCACGGCGGTGAGCCAGAAGGCGTGGAGCGCGGCGTCCGACCCGAGCTTCTCCAGCAAGGTCGTCGCGCCGAAGCCGAAGGCCTCCCAGGCGAGCCAGCCGAGCGGCAGGAGCAGGATCAGCGCGAAGTACGCATAGGTCGTCGCGGCCACCGCGACGCGGCCGCCGCGGGTGGTCAGGTCGCGCGCGACGCTCATCGGCGGCCCCCCGCCGCAGCCCCGACCGTCCCGGTCTCGACGACCGGCACCCGGCGCCCGCGGCGTTTCCGGTGCAGGACCCGGTCGGAGAGCAGGAGCAGCCCCGCCGACAGCAGGACCAGCACGAGCGACACGGCGGCCGCGCTCTCGGGACGGCCGGACTCGACCTCGCCGTAGATGTAGACCGAGGCGACCTTGGTCTTGTACGGCAGATTCCCCGAGACGATCACGATCGTCCCGAACTCGCCCAGCGCCCGCGCGAACGAGAGCAGCGCCCCGGTTGCGACGCCGCGGGCGATCGAGGGCCAGACGATCCAGCGGAAGGTCTGTCCGCGGGTGGCGCCGAGGGTCGCGGCGGCCTCCTCCACGGCCAGGTCGAGCCCTTCGATCAGCGGCTGGACGGCGCGGATCGTGAACGGGAAGGTGACGAACATCAGCGCCAGCACGATCCCGGGCTTGGCGTACAGGACCTGGAGTCCGAGGGCGGAGGTCGCCCCCGCCAGCGGCCCGGTCGGCGCGTAGAGCGCGAAGACCATCAGGCCGCCGACGGCGGTCGGCACGACGAACGGCAGGTCGACCACCGCATCGAGCAGCCCGCGGCCGGGGATGCGGAAGCGGGTCATCGCGAACGCGGCGACGGTTCCGAACAGGGCCGAGAGCACGGCCGCCAGGGTGGCCACGAGGAACGTCAGGCGGAGCGCCGCCAGCGCCTCGGGCTGCATCACGTGCCGCCAGAAGACGACGGGACCGTGCGCGAGGGCGGACCAGACGAGTCCCCCGGCGGGAAGGATCACCAGAACCAGCAGGTAGCCGAGCGCCAGGGAGCGCAGCGCGGGCCGGTGGAAACCCGGCGCGTTGAGCAGCTTCCCCAGTCGCGCGCCGAGCCTCATCCGGACCGCCCTCCGCCCCTCCGCCCCGCCGGCCCCCGCCGCCCCGCCGGCCCGCTGCGGCCCGCGCCGCCCGCGTCCCGGACGCCGGGGGGGTGCGCCACCCCGCCTACGGCCCCGCGACCTCGCGGTTGACGCGCGCCCAGATCCCGTCCTGCGAGTAGAGCTTCTCCCGGACCGCCGTCCACCCGTCCAGATCCTCGATCGTGAACAACTCGGGCGGCTGCGGAAAACGATTCGCCACCTCCGCCGCCACCGACGGAACCACCGGCCGGAAGCCGTAGTCGGCGAAGACCCGCTGCGAGTCCTCGCGCCACAGGAACTCCACGAACGCCTCGACCACCTCCCGGTTCCCGTGCTTGTCCACGTTCGCATCGACCACCGCGATCGGGTTGTCGATCCGGATCGTCGCCGGCGGCAGGACCAGGTCGTAGCTGCGCCCCTTGCGCAACCGCAGCAGGAGTTCGTTTTCGTAGGTGATCGCCACGTCCCCGACGCCCCGCTCGAACGTCGCCATCGATTCGCGCCCCGACGCGTCGAGCGCCTTGATCCGGGCCCGGACCCGCTTGAGCATCTCGATCGCCGCCGCCTCGTCCCCGCCCGACCGCCGCAGGGCCGCGCCCCAGATCGCATTGACGTTCCACATTGCGCCGCCCGAGGTCGCGGGGTCGGGAGTGACCACGTCGACGTCCGGCCGCGTCAGGTCCTCCCAGTCCTTGATCCCCTTCGGATTGCCGGGGCGAACGCCGAGCGCCACGACCGACGCGGTGACCATGCCTCCCGCGGGCCCCCTGGATTTCCAGTCGTGCTTGATCAACCCCGCCTTCGTGACGAGGTCGATGTCGCCCTCCAGCGACAGCGCCGCCACGTCGGCCTCCAGGCCGTTGACGATCGCCCGCGCCTGCGCCCCGGAGGCCACGTACGACGTCTGGAACACCACGTCCCGCCCGGTCTTCTCCTTCCAGTACTTGCGGAACGCGGGGATCAACTGTTCCTCGTACGCCTCCTTCGGCACCGTGTACGCCGCAAGGACGATCGTCTCGGTCCCCTCGCCGGCCCCCTTGCGGCAACCCGCGCCGCCGCCGGCCGCCACCATCACCACCACCGCGAGCAACCCGATCCGGATCACCATCGTCCAACCTCCCTCGGCCGCCGCCGGCCCGCCGCCGGCCGCCGGCTTCGAGTTCCGCAAGGCGTCCCGACCCTAGAACGTTTGATCAGGAGAGACAAGAAATCGGCAGTGATCCGAGATGAATGTAGGCAGGCGTGGCAGACCGCCACACCGGCCGCGGGTCCGACGGCCTTGGCGGAGAGCGCCTGGATCCGCGCCGCCGCCTGTGCGGGCGTTTTCGACGGGTCCGGCACCTCGCGAACGGCGGACCGCGACACCCGCGGCACGCCGACGCCTGCAAGGGCCTTTCGCCCAAAACCTAGCGCTCCGCCGTCGGGTCGGTCTGTCGGACCTTCGCCTCGAGGTCGGTGAGGAAGGCGCGGGCCCGGCCCGCCATGTCGGGTCGTTCCCGCAGGCCGCGGCGCAGGATCTCGAGCGCCTCGGCGAAGCGTCCCGCGTCGCGCAGCACGACGGCGGTGTCCCAGTACGGGTCGAAGAACTTCGGTTCGAGCCGCATCGCCTCGTGGAGTTCCACGAGCCCCTCGTCGAGCTTCCCCTGGCGGGCGAGGCACAGCCCGAGTCCCTTCCGGCCGTACGCGTGGTCCGGGTAGTGTTCGAGCGTCCTGCGGCACCACTGCTCGGCGGTCGCGTACTCCTTCTTGAAGAAGTGGGCGAAGCCGAGCAGGTCGAGCGCGCCGCGGTGCTTGGGTTCGCGCGCCAGGATCTCGCGGCACAGCGCGATCGCCTCGTCGTGACGGCCCTGCTGGGCGGCGTCGCGAGCGCGCAGGAACGTTTCGCGGTGGGGGTCGTCGGCCATGCGGGTCCCTCCCTTCGCGCCGGTCGGTCGGGCGGGGGTCGTCTCGGCGGCGGGCGCCGGCCTGCCGGCCACGCCGTGCACATGTCGCAGGACCGCCCGCCAGAGGGCGTCGAGTCCTTCGCCCTCGGCGGCGGCGGTGGGGTAGGTTTCCAGGCCCGCCAGCCGGCCTTTCATCCGTTCGATGACGGCGCGGCCCTGGGAGCGGGGGAGCTTGTCGCACTTGGTCAGCACCACGAGGGTCGGTCGGCCCAGGCCGTCGAGGAAGTCGAGCAGTTCCTGTTCCTCGCGCTGCGGTCCGCGCCGGGCGTCGATCAGCATCAGCACCGCGGCCAGCCGCCGGGTGTCGCGCAGGAAGCCTTCGATCAGCGGACCCCACGAGTCGCGACGTTCGCGGGACAGCGCCGCGTAGCCGTAGCCCGGCAGGTCGGCGACGACGAACGCGGCGTCGCGGGCCGCGACGGAGACGAGTTGGATCGTCCGCGTGCAGCCGGGGGTGCGGCTGGTGCGCAGCAGGCGGTGGCGGCCCAGGAGCGCGTTGAGCAGCGTCGACTTGCCGACGTTCGACCGGCCGGCGACGGCGACGACGGGCAGGGCGAGATCGGGGGCCTCTCCGGGCCGCCGGATCTCGCCGAGGACTTCGAGTCGGAGGCCGGGGCGGCTCATGCGGGCCTCCGGCGGAACCGTCGTCGCAAGCCGTGGAGCAGGGCGCGGGCGTCCTCGGCGCCGAAGATCCAGGCCGCCGTCGCGTACGCGGCGCCGCCGGCGAGGAGGGCCGCCGCCAGCACCAGCGTGTTGTGGAGGGACCCGCCGTCGGACCAGCGCCCGAGGCTCGCGACCGGCAGGCACGCACCGACCATCACCCAGGCGGCCGCGAGGTGGCGCCAGAGCTGGTCGAGGGCGGCGCGCAGGCCGAGCGCGCCGATCTTCCGGCGGAGGAACACCACCTGCGCCAGGAACTGCACCGTGGGCGCGGCCGCGATCGCGGCCGCGAGACCCACGTGTTTCCAGGGGCCCATCAGCGCCAGGCACAGGCCAACGTACAGTACCAGCGACAGCGCCGACATCTTGACCGGCGTCTTCGTGTCCTGCAGCGCATAGAATACCGGCGAGGTGTTGCGCACGCCCGCCACGCCCGGGATCCCCAGCGCGATCCAGATCAGCGCGTCGGCGGTGTGGCCGGTCATCTCCCCGGTGAACGCGCCGCGCTGGAACAGCACCGCCACCACCGGCACCGCCAGCACCGCCAGCCCCACCACCGATGGCACCGACACGAACGAGGACATCGTCAGCGACCGCACGTAGGTCCGCTTGAGCACGTCCGTCTCGCCTTTCGCGGAGGCCAGCGAGAGGTCGGGCAGCGCCGCCGCGGCGATCGCCATCACGAACACCGCCTGCGGCAACTCCACCAGCCGCATGCAGTAGTACAGGTAGGTCACCGACCCCTCCGGGAGCAGCGAGGCGAACAGGCGGGAGAGCAGGATGTCGAGCTGGTAGATCCCGAGTCCGATCACGCTCGGGCCGAGCAATTTCGCCACCTTCGTCACCTCGGGGTGCCGCTCCAGCCGCGGTCGCGGCAGGCGGTCGATGCGGCGGAGCGGCACGACCTGCGACGCGAACTGCAGCGCCCCGCCCACCAGCACCCCGATCGCCAGGCTCCAGATCGGATGGACCCCGTGCGACTCGAGCCAACCCGCCGCGAGGATCGTCGCCCCGATCATCGACAGGTTGAACAACGTCTGGGAAAAGGCCGGCCAGAAGAAACGGCGGTGCGCGTTGAGCACCCCCATCGCGATCGCGCACAGCCCGACGAACACCAGGTACGGCCACATCATGCGGGTCAGCGCCACGCACAACGAGAACTTCCCGGGCTCGCTCTGGAAACCCCAGGCGTAGGCCATCACGATCCAGGGGCTGAGCAGGACGCCGAGGACGGTGACGCCGAGCAGCGCGGCGAGGCCGGTGCCGAGCGCCGCGGCGACGAAGCGCTTCGCCGGCGCCTCCCCCTGCTGGACCCGGACCTCCGTGTAGACCGGCACCAGCACCGAAGTGAGGGAGCCTTCCCCGAGGAGCCGGCGCAGCACGTTCGGGATGGTGAACGCCGTGAAGAACACGTCGGTCGCCATCCGGTCGAACCAGGCGGCGATCACCATGTCCCGGACCATGCCGGTCAGGCGACTGACGAGGGTGGCGCCGCCAACCACGCCGGCGCCGCGTGCGAGCGAAGAGGCCACGGGCCGAACCGATACCAGCCGGGGGGAGCCCGGGCAAGTTCGGGGATGGTTCGGACCGTGGCGGCATCCCGTCGCCGGCCCGGTCCACTGGACCCCCCGCGTCCGCGCCGGGCATCGGGGACAGGCGGCGGCCGTCTCGACCGGACCGAGGACATCGGGCCGCGTTCGTGCCGGGCGGGGTGGAGGTCTGACCCTGGCGTCCGGTCGATCGGTCACAGTGTGGTCGGTTCGCCACAGCCCCCGGCGGGGAGCACCTCGATTCGCAAGGAAGATTCGCTTTCCGATGAAGAGTCCATGACGTGGCACGTCCATTGCAAACATGACGCTTCCGGAGGAACGGACGATGCGGCTGGCGAGATGGATCCTGGGCCTGTTGATCTTCCTGGCGCTGTGGATCCCCGGCGCCGCCAGGGCCGACACCTTCACCGCGGAAGAGCAGGCGGCGCTGGACCGGGGGGAGGTGGTGCGCCATCCGCTGCGCCAGTCGGAGGACACCCGCGGCTACCTCGGAGGCACCTCCTACGTGGTGATCGATCAGGCGCCCGAGGTGGTCTGGCGGGCGATGAACGACTTCGCCGCGTTTCCCCGCGTCTTTCCGAAGACCCTGGCGGTCGAGGTGATCTCGGACCGCGGCAACCGCAAGGTGGTCCGCATGGTCCAGGGGAACTCCTGGATCTCGATCTCGTTCTACGTGCTCTACCGCATCGAGGAGGGGAACCGGAAGGTTTCGTGGTCGATCATCGAGGACCAGCCCCACGACCTGGTCGATACCCGCGGCTACTGGCAGGTTTCCCCGTACGGCGAGGGAAGGTCGCTGGTAACCTACGTCAACGTGATCTCGATGGGGGAGAATCCCGTCCTCGCCGTGTTCGCCGACGCGATCCAGAACGGCCTGCTCGGGGTTCCCGGCAACCTCCGCGACTGGGTCCAGGGCGAGAACGGCGCCCGCTACCGCGAAGGCTCCGCGACGGCGACGAACCAGTAGCACCCGATTCGGTTCGAGGTCTTCCGCCGCCGGTGGTCCGGGCGTTCGCCCGAGCCCTCCGTCGTCCGGTCCGAGGGGATCCGGGAAGCGACCGCGGAGCGGCGGCGACCGGCGCCGTCCGGGAGGCGGTGCGGAGTTCGCGGACGAGGCGGTAGCCTTCAGAAGCGGAGTTGGAGGCCCTGACCGACGCCGCCGGGACGGGTGGCGCCGAGGCTCGGCAGCCGGAGCGACGGTTCGGTCGATGGGACCCCCAGGCTCGGCGCGGAGAGGTCGAACGGACGGGCCGACGGGGCGGCCGCGAGCTGCAGTTTCTGGCGGATCTGGTCGCCGAGCGCTCGCGCCGCGCCCAGGAGCTGATCGATCGTCCCGCCCGCCTTGGCCGTGGTCGGTTCGAGCACCCGGCGCGCGCCGTCCTCGTCGCCGGTCGCGATCAGCAGGCCCGCCAGCGGCAGGGCCGTCGTGGGGGAGTCGGGATTGGCGCGGGAGGACTCCTCGAGCAGCGCGCGGGCGCCGTCGAGGTCGCCCCGGCTGAGGCGGTAGTCGGAGGCGGTGACGGCGTACAGCTCGCGCAGGCGGCCGGCGCTGCGCGATCCGCCGAGCTTCTCGGCGGCGTCGAGCTGCCGGCGGAGGATCGCGAACTGGTCGTCCGGCTTGTCGGACTCGGACAGCCCGAGTCGCTGGATCTGCTCCTTCATGCGCGTCTCGGCCTCGGGCGGCAGCGCCCCGGGGTGTCCCTGCGCCAGTTCGGCCATCGCCAGCACTCCGGCGCGCAGGAGCGCGAGCTGGGCGCGGACCAGCGGGATGCGCGGCCACGCCGGGTACACCCGCTCCGCCTCGGAGAGCAGTCGCTCGACCTCGTCCGTCCGCCCCAGGGTGGCGTAGATCTCCGCCACCGCCACCCGCTCCGACGGCGTGGCCGACTTGAGGACCGCCTCGCACTGCGCGAACGCCTCCCCGGGAGCCTCCTGGAGCGAGGTGAAGGCGAGCGCCATGCGCACGGCGGTCTGGTCGCCGGCGAGCGCCTTGGCCTTGTCGAGGTGTTGGGAGGCGGCCATGCGGTCGGGCCGGGGCCGGTCCGGCCGCGGGAGGAAGGCCTTCAGCCCCCGGTACGCCTCGAGGATCCCGCCGCACGCGGCGTCGGACACCGGGACCGCCTCGGGCGGTTCGGCGGCCACGCCGCCCGGCTGCGTCGGGTCGAGGTGGACGGTGGTCGCCCCATCCCGGACGGCGACGGCGTAGTGGCCGAACAGCCCGGAGGGATCGACCGGCGCCTGCGCCCGGCCGTACCGTTCCACGCGCACGACGTCGGCCGTCAGGCCGACCGCGCGGGCCACGCGCAGCGCCAGCAGCGCCGCCTCGAGCGAGGTGACCGACGGCGGGCCCTGGCCGAGCCGTTCGAGCAGCGGGACGGGGTCGAGCAGTTCGCGGTCGAGGAGGTCCAGCGGCGCCTCGACGTCCTGCACGGCGAGCTGCTGCCGATCGACCAGCGCGCGGAGGAGGGCGCCGAGCGCGCGGGCCTTATCCGTCGCGGATCCCGGAACCTTGCCCAGCAGGAGGTCCGTCCCCGCGGTCTCCGGCGCGCGCCCCACCAGCGACTCCACCTCGGCGATGCTGGCGGCCGGGATCCGCGGAGCCTCCGGGCCGCCGCTCCCGGCCGAGCCGGAGCGCAGGACGTAGACCAGCACCGCCGCGCCGGCCACCAACAGCAGCGCCGCCCCGCCGATCGCCGCGTTGTGCCGGTACCACGGCTCGCCGCCCGCTTCGGCCACCGGCACCTGGTCATGCACGCGATGGCACTTCGGGCAGCGCAACTCCGTCCCCGCCTCGCCCTCGACCTCGAACACGTGGTCGCAGTGGATGCACCGGTATCTCGATGTGCTCATGAAGTCCTCGCCTATACCCGTCGACCCGTGGCCGTCAACTTCATTCCCCGGACCCCCGCCGGGGCCGAGAACGACGTGGTTCCAATTGGGTTTCCTTCCTTCTACCCTTGTCCCGGGAGGTGGCCATGACCATCGCACGGGGCGGGCTGCTGCTGATGGCGTCGGCACTCGTCGCCGCCTGCGGGGACGATTCTGCGCCGGCGGATGCCGCCGGGGACGTCGAGGCGGACGTGGGGGACGAGGCGATCGATGTCGCGCCGGACGAGGCGGGGGCGGATGGCGATGCGGCGGACGACGACGGCACCGGGGACGCGACCGATGCGGAAGCCGACGCGCCGCCGGAGGAGGTCTACTGCCGGCCGTGCCGGTGGAACGACGAGTGCGGGACGGGCGGGGCGATCTGCGTCGCGTTCGAGGGTCTCGAGATGTCCTGCCTGCCGCCGTGCGCCGGCTCGGCCGAGTGTCCGTCGGGGGCCGAGTGCCGCGCGCGGGCGGGCGGACGCTACTGCACGCCGGTCGCGGGCACCTGCATCGTCGCGCGGCTGGGCGACCCCTGTCGCGCCTGGGGCTGCGAGGGACGCTACGACACCTGCTCGGACCCGGCCGGCACGACGGCCGGCTTCTGCACGCGGACGTGCGCGGGTCCCGTGGACTGCGAGCCGGGCTACAACGTCTGCGGCGACCGGGGGGACGGGGTGCGGGTCTGCCTGCCTCCGCCGCCGTCGCCTCCCGAGCGCTGCGGGACGAATCCGCCGCCGGCCGGGGTGGGTTCGTCGTGCGCCGACGGGGCGGCCTGCGGCGGCGGCGCCGACACCTGTCTGCGCGCCGTTGCGGTGCGGCTGCCCGAGCTGTGTTCGAGGGCCTGCGCCGGGCCGGGCGACTGCCCGGCGGGCTCGCGGTGCCTGCCGGTGGCGGGGTCCTCGCCCGCGGACCTCGCGCGGTACTGCCTGCCCGACGACTGCGCGTGCTTCCAGCGCGTCCCCGGTTCGATGCTCGACGACGCGCTCGACGCACTGGGCCTCGACCGCTGCGACCTGCGGTACTCGCCCGAAACCCTCGCATGGTTCGGGGCCGCGATGGCGCACGATCGGTTCCGGCTGCCGTGGTTCGACGACGTGCACAACGACTGGCTGCGCGGCGCGGAGTTCGTGCGGAACACCGTGGCGGCGCTCGACGCGGCCCCGACGCCGCGCGCGCTGCTGCGGCGGGCGGCGGCGTTGCAGGGGCATCCGATCCTCGACCGGCCGTTCGCTCCGCCGCTCGAGCCGACCGACCCGTTGACCGGGGCCGTGGCGGCGCTGGTGGAGCGGCACGGAGGGACGGCCGACCGGGCGGCGATCCGCGCCGCGTTCGCGGGACTGCCGGCGGAGCTGCGGGAGGCGCTGGCCCCGATCGTGGCGGCGCTCGACGCCGCGGCGACGGCGCGCGACGCCGCGATCGCCCGCATCGGCGCCTCGGCGGTCCTGATGCGGCAGTACTTCAACGGCGTCTCCGGCATCGTCCTGCCGTCCGCCGCGGGGCTGTCGCTCACCGATCGCCGCGTGCAGGACTTTTTGATCGGCGACTTCGACTACGGCGGGATGTTCCAGGCGGCGCACGATCTCCTGACGGCCGTCGAGGCGGCCGATCTGGGCCGGTTCCGCGGCGCGACGGGCGTCGCGGCCGCCTGCGACACGCCGCTGGGGCGGATCGTGGTGCGCGACGGGACGCCGACGACGTACACGACGGCGGAGCATCCCGGCGACCTGCTGTTCGTGCTCGACACCGGCGGCGACGACGTCTACCGCGTGCCGGCCGGCGCGACCCGTTCGGCGACGAACCCGGTGTCGCTGCTCGTCGACCTCGGCGGAGCCGACCGGTACGGCTACGACGAACGGCCCGGGCCGCAGGACCTCCCGCCGCGACTGCCTTCGGACGAGGACGGGCGCTACGCGGGCGACGGGTCGTACGGGCCGTTCTCGCTGTCCACCCGCGGGCGGCAGGGCAGCGGAACGCTCGGCATCGGCATCCTGCTCGACCTCGGCGATGCGGGCGACGAGTACCGTTCGTTGCGCACGAGCCAGGGTTGGGGGGCGCTGGGCGTGGGGCTCCTGTACGACGCGGGAGGCGACGACCGTTACCTGTGCGAGGCGGGATGCCAGGGGGCGGCGGCGTTCGGGATCGGGCTGCTGGTGGACGACGGCGACGGGATCGATCACTACGAGGGGTACCACGCGGTGCAGGGATTCGCCGACTCGCTGGCGGTCTCGGCGCTGTACGACGCGGGCGGGGACGACACGTACCTCGCGCAGCCGGACGACGTCCTGTACTACAGCCCGCAGGACCCGGGCCGGTCGAACTCGAGCCTGTCGCAGGGGGCGGGCTTCGGCCGGCGTTCGGACGTCGAGTTCGGCGGCGACGGCGTCTACATGTCGGGGGGGCTGGGGATCCTGCGCGACCGCGACGGGAACGACGACTACGAGTGCGCGATTTTCGGGCAGGGGACCGGCTACTGGTTCGCGCTCGGCATCCTGGCGGACGGCGGCGGGAGCGACCGCTATGACGCGCGGTGGTACGTGCAGGGCGGGGCGGCGCACTACGCGATGGCGGCGCTGTGGGACGCCGGGGGCGACGACGTCTACAACGCCGACGCCCGCCGGATGAACGTGACGCTCGGCGGCGGCCACGACTTCTCCAACGCCTTCCTGCTCGACGACGGCGGGGACGACGTCTACGGCGCGCCGAACCTGTCGCTGGGGGCCGGCAACGAGGACGGCTTCGGGCTGTTCGTGGACGGCGGCGGCAGCGATGCCTACGAGTGTTCGAGCGACTTCTCGTTCGGCAACGCGTACGTCGATCCCGCCTCGGGGCGGCGCACCACGGTGCCGACGATGGGGCTGTTCCTCGACGCGGACGGCGACGACACCTACGTCCGGCCGGACACCACGCGGCCCGCGGACGACGCGCTCTGGACGCAGCGGATGCACGCCGCGGCGCCGGTGATGGAATGGGAATGGGGGGCGGGGGTGGACCGGACGGCCGGCGTCCCTGGTCTGTGAGGTGCGGGCCGAAGATCCGGCGGCGCGGCAGGGTCGGCCGACACCGCGACCGGCGGGCTTCGGCCGCTCACGCGGGCCCCGGCCGGCCCGGCAACCGGGCGGATCATCCGTTCAAGGGTCGGCCAGGGTGTCCTGCGACAGGAGCTTGCGCCGGGCCGTCCGGCAGGTCACAATCACCACGACGGCGGCAGGGATGGAACCCGGCCGGGAGGGAGGCTCGCATGTCCGGTCTTCCAAGAATCTTCGCGGTGGTGCTGTGCTTGACCGTGGCGCTCGGTTGTTCGCCGAGCGACGACCCGTACTACCCGCCGGTGGACGCGGGGCGGGACGACACCGGGGGAGTCGACATCCTCCCGTGCTCCATGCTCACCGACACGGACGGGGACACGATCGCGGACCAGTACGAGTCGTCGGCGGACACGGACGGCGACACGATGCCCAATCACCTCGACGACGACTCGGACGGCGACACGATCCTGGACCGCGACGAGGCGGGCAACGGCGGGGACTTCTGCAACTACCCGCGAAACAGCGACTCCGACGGCACCCCGGACGCGTTCGACCGCGACTCCGACAACGACGGCCTGGGCGACGACGAGGAGCACCGGCGGTACGGCACCGACCCGTACAACGTCGACAGCGACGGCGACACGGTGACCGACCTGGGCGAGACCGCCTACGGCTCCGATCCGCTGGACAACGGCTCGACGATCTCGCCGGACGACTTCTTCGTCATCCTGCCGTACCTGGATCCGGAGCAGCACCGGGAACTGACGTTCGGGACCAACCTGCAGGTGGCCGACGTCTACTTCCTGATGGACTCGACCGGGTCGATGGACGGCACGATCGAGAACGTCGTCAGCTCGTTGCGCAGTACGATCGTCCCGGCGCTGCGCGCGACGATCCCCGACGTGCAGATGGGGGTCGGGGCGTTCAACGATTTCCCCACGAGCCCGTACGGTGACGACGGTTCGTGGGCGGGACGAGACGAGCCGTACTGGCACGACCAGGACATCACCCCGGACGACGACCTGGTCCAGCGGGCGTTGCAATACTGCCTGGACCGCCCACGCGGCTACGGTGCCGACTGGTCGGAGAGCTACGTCCCGGCCCTCTGGATGACCGCGACGGGACGGGGGACCCGCGAGGGAGGAGCGAACGTCCCGGACAAGACGTGTCCGGTGATTCCCGACGAGGTGGGCTCGCGCCGCGGCTACCCCTGCTTCCGACCCGGCGCGCTGCCGATCATCGTGCTGGTCGGTGATGCTCCGTGGCACAACTATCCGAACAATCCGGCCAACACCGGTGAAGAGGACTACTGGTTCCCTGCGCCGTACTACGCGGACGCCCTGTCCGAGCTGCTGGGCATCGGCGCGCGCGTCGTCGGGGTCTGCGCCCGCTGTTCAGGCGGCAGCGGCGACTGGGCCTACGAGTACCAGTCGGCGGTGGCCCGGGACACCGGCACGGTCGACGCGACGGGCAACCCGCTCGTCTCCATTTCCCCGGACGGCTCCGTGTCCCGGGGGATCGTCGACATGATCGAGACGCTGGCGAACTTCACGCCGCAGGACGTGAGCACGACGACCGAGGACGACCCGGACGACCTGTACGGGGTCGACGCGCGCCAGTTCATCACGCGCATCACGCCGGTCCGGGCGATACCGCCCGAGGGCGCCATGCGGTGGGACGACTCGACGTTCTACATGGTGCAGCCGGGCACGCACGTGGTGTTCGACGTCACCTTCTACAACAGCATCTTCCCGCCGCTCGAGGTGGCGGCGGTGTTCAAGGCGACGATCGTGGTCGTCGGCAACGGCGTCGCGCGGCTCGACGCCCGCCAGGTCGTGATCATCGTCCCGCCGACGGGCGACTGGGTGCCAATCATCTGATGAAGACGATGAAGCCGCCCCGCAAGACCGGTCCCCGCCCCGCGGTGCAGCCCGCCGACGCGCGCCGGCGGCGCATCGAGGCCGAGGTCAAGCGCATCCTGGCGGAGCGCGACCCCGGCGAACTGCTGGCCGAGATGCGCGCGAACCTCGACGAGCTCCCCCGCGACCAGCTCGACTTCCAGCGCGAGCTGCTCGCCGTCGCCTCGGCCCGCTACGCCGAGATGATCCGCGGACGGCGCGGCTAGAACGTCGGCCGGGCTCCAACGCGCTTCGCGCGCCGCATCGTCGCCCCGCCGCGGCGCGCCTGGGGGGACCGTTCCACCCGGACGCCCGTGACGGCTTGCGGGCCGCGCGGCGACGATCCCGCCCGTCGCAGGCCGGAGCAACCCGTCGCCGCCGGCCGGTCGAACCGATCGGGGCGGCCGGGACGCGCCGGAAACGTCAGGGGGCGAGCGGTCGGACGTTGAGCAGCAACGCCTCCGTGCAGGTGATCTCGCCGTCCGTGATCCCCTCCCCGCAGACCAGGCCGGTCCGCTCGCGCCGGATCTCGAGCAGGTTGACGAACGCGAAACCGGCCAGGCCCGCGGCCGCCACCATTTCGGCCGGGATGGTGAAGGCGTCGTCATCGACCACGCGGCACGAGATGCCCTCGTCGCGACCGGTGAGGTTCACGGACAGCTCGCTCGTCCCGTCCCCGCCGGTCCACTCCAGCGCCAGCGCCTCGGTCGTGACCACGTCCAGCACCGGGAATCCGCCCGGCCCCATCACCGGCTCGGGTGAGGTGATCGCGAGCCGCTCGGGCACGTACAGCTCGAGGCGGTAGCGGCCGACGCCCGAGGCCCCGGCCGCGTCGCCGGTGCAGGCGTACGTCGTGTCGTAGGCCAGCACGCCCGCCGGCAGCGTGCCGTCCGGGGTCGAGGTGTAGGCGCCGTTCTGGCCGGCGTTGTACTGGAACGTCTGGTCGCCGCCGGAGAACCCGGTGCAGGTGAACGGCCCGATATCGATCGGATCGCGCGGCGTCCGGCACACGCCGGTGTCGGGGATCGGGTTTCCCGACGCGTCGGTTTCCGGCACGCACTGCTGTTCCGGAGCGCACTCCTCGGGGGTGGTGCACTCGCGGACGTGCGCACTGCCGCCGCCGACGATGCAGCCGTCGAGCGGGATGTCGGGCGGAGGGTCGGGCGGCCGGAAATCCTCGCGGGCCGCCGGCAGGAAGCCGCCGGCCGCCAGGGCGATCGATTGGCCCATCATCACCGTGTCGCCGATCGTGAAGAACATCTGCACGCCGGGGTCCGCCGGGTCGAACTCCGCCTCCGGGTCGGGGCACGGGAGGCCCCAGTCGGGGGCGTCGAACGCGGCATCCTCGCGGCCCGCGTCGTCCGAGCCGTCCGGCGCGTCGGCCTCCGCGTCCGGCTCGCCGTCCAGCCCGGCGTCCGCCGCGTCCTCCGCCGGCGCATCGCCGGGCGTCTCGGCCGCGTCGGCGCCGCCGTCGTCCGCGCCTCCAGTGGAGTCGCCGCAGGCGAAGCCGCCGAGCGCGAGCGCTGCCGTCGTTCCGAGAACCATCCACCGTTTCCGTTCCATGGTCGGCCTTCCTCCTCCGCCCCGCGGGATCGTGTCCCCGCCGGCCCAACCTGTCAAACCGGGCCGCCTGGCGGCGTCGTTCGTCGCACGGGCCGTGTTCCGCGACCGACCGTATCCTCTTGCAGCACCCGTGTGCCGCGGATGCACCGTAGGGAATCGGCCGGCCGGACGGCCTATTCGGGCACGAGGATCATGCCGCCGCGCGGGGGCACGCGCAGGTCGGCGCCCAGCTCGCCGCCCGCACCGACGACGAAGCGCTGCCGCTCCGCCGCGGAACACTCGTGTGCGCCCCACCCGCCCGCCGCGTCCTCGGCACAGTGGAGGTTGACCAGCGCGGTGCCGGCGGGGAACGAGGTGCGCATGCCGCCGGCGCCGCCGAAGGGGCGCGAGGCGGCGGTGTTGGAGGTGTTGAGCACGACCAGCACCGTCTGCCCGGCGTAGCTCCGTTCGAAGGCGAAGATCCCCGCGTCGTCGGTACCGCCGTCGGCCGGCGCCGAGGAGGACCAGACGATCCGCAGGTCGCCGCGGCGCAGCGGAGCCAGCCGGCGCCGGAGCAGGGCGAGCGTGCGGATCGTGCGATAGGTCGGGTGGTTCCGGTCGTAGCCGGAAAGCCAGAGGTCCTCGCGGTTGGCCGGGTCGTTGCCGCCGCGGAAGCCCTGCTCGGTGCCGTAGTAGATGCACGGGATGCCGTCCTCGGTGAGCAGGAAGAACAGGGCGTTGTGGTGGACGCGGGCGTCGTTCCACAGGTAGCGGAAGCGGCCGACGTCGTGGTTGTCGAGGAAGTTGACCAGCAGGCGGCGCGGGCTGACCGGCCGGCCCTCCTCGTCGATCGGGCCGCCCTCGTTCGGCACGTCGGTGTACAGCGGCACGTGGCCCGGGTCGCCCGGGTCGCCCAGCCGGTCGCGGAACAACCGCTCGATCTCGCTCGTCGGCTGCCCGTTGAGAAACACCCCCTCGAACACCCGGTACTTCTGCGAGAAGTAGAAGACCGAATCGACCTGGCCGTTGCCGACGTAGCTCGCCAGGAGGTCGTCGTGACCGTCGAACGCTTCGCCGAACTGCAGGAAGTTGCGCTTGCCGAGCGCGGCGGCGTGGCGGCGGATCCGCGGGCAGAAGTCCTGCCAGAACTCGTGCTCGACGTGCTTGAGCGTGTCGATGCGGAAGCCGTCGAAGTCGGCGACGGTGATCCAGTGGGCGAAGGCGGCGAACAGGGCGTCGCGGACGTCCTGGCGGGTGGTGTCGAGGTCCTTGAGGCCGCCGGGGAAGTCGCCGCGCATCTCCTGCTGGCGCAGGTAGTCGCGGCAGGCGGGGGTGCCCCACCAGTCGCCGGACCAGGCGGCGCACGCGGCGGCGTCGAGTCCCAGCACGTGGCAGCACGCCTCGCGCTCGTGGCGCCACACCGTCACCCGCCCGCGCCGGTTGTACCACGCCGGATTGCGGAACTCGGGCGGCTCGGGCGGCACCCGGTTGATCGCCGGGTCGTAGACCCAGACGACCGGCGCCGGTCCCGACTCCCCCAGCGAGGTGAAGGCCTGGATCCCGCGCCCGTCGTAGTCCGGGTCCCACTCCGAGGTGCGGGTGACGCCGCCGGCGGAGAAGTCGGTGTTCGACGAGCCGTAGGCGGTGCCGCCGCCGCCGATCAGGAAGTCGTCGGCCTGCCCGTTGCCGTTGATGTCGTAGAAGAAGAGCTGGCCGATGTGGTTGGTGACGATGTCGAGGATCACCTTCATCCCGCGCCGGTGGCAGGCGTCGACCAGTTCGCGCAGCTTCGCCAGGTCGCCGAAATGCGGGTTGACGTGGAGGAAGTCCTGCGTCCAGTAGCCGTGGTACGAGTCGAACCCGGCGTCGGTCTCGATGTTCTTGACCACCGGACTGATCCAGAGCGCGGTGACCCCCAGCTCCTCGAGATAGTCCAGGTGATCGATGATCCCCTGCCAGTCGCCGCCGTGGTAGCTCCCCATCGCGTTGCGGTCGACGCCGTGGTCGTTGTTCGGATCGCCGTTGGCGAACCGATCGACCAGGATCTGGTAGATCACCTCGTCGCGCCAGTCGGCGACCTGGACCGGGGTGATGAACGAGCGATCCCGAATCTGGTTCGGGTCGGGACAACCCGCCAGCAGCACCGGCAGGACGAGCGGCAGCCACCGTGTCATCGATTCCTCCCGCGCCGTCGCACGCGCACCGCGATCATCGCCGGCACGGCGACGGAAGCAAGCCCCGAGTTGGGGCGTCCCGGCGCCGCGCAACCGCAGCCGTCGCCGGGCTCGTCCCCGCCGCCGTCCGCGCCCGCGTCCGGCCCGCCGGTGTCCGCATCGCCGTCCGCGTCCCCGTCTCCGCCGCCGTCGGCATCCGCATCGCCGCCCGCGCCCCCGTCCCCGTCCGCGTCGGCGTCCGCGTCGGCGTCCGCGCCCGGCTCGACCGGCCAGTCGCCGCAGCACGGCGCGGCGGGCGCCGCCGCGGCGCGCTCCGCCAGCGCGAGGACGTACGCGCCGGCTCCGAACCCGACCATCGGCACCGCTCCCTGGTAGTCCGCAGAAACCGCGTCGTGCAGCTCGGCGATCAGGTGCTGATTGCGGACCGCCTGCCCCGTGATCCAGCCCAGCAGGTCGGCCGCCACGCCGGCGCGTCCCGCGCGCCGGAAGGCGACCGCGGCGCGCAGGTCGATCACCACCCACTCCTGCGAGTCGTACCAGCCGCCGTCGTCGTTCCGGAAGAACCCGCGCCCCGACGGCGGCGTGAGATGCAGGATGAAGCTGTCGAGGGTCGCCGGGCCGACGCGACCGTCGGGTCGGACGAGTCCCCAGTCGAGCGCCTCGACGACGGCGGCGTCGCGGTACCCGGACCCGGAGAGGAGTTCCTCGTAGCTCTGCGCCAGGGAGAAGTCGGGGGCGACGAGATGTTCGAGGACGGCGTCGCGGATGCCGAGCGCCGCGGCTTCCCAGGCATCGGCAAGCGCGGTCTCGCCGCGGCGCCGGGCCAGCCGGGAGGCCTCGCACAGGCCGCGCGCCGCCGCCAGCGAGGTGTAGGCGTAGCGTTTCTGGCGGCCGTTCCAGTGCACCTCCCAGATCGAGGAATCGGCGGAGATCAACCCGGTGGCCGGGTCGCGCAACGCCACCAGCACCTCGGCGATCTCGTCGCGGATCGCGGGCCAGTACGCTTCCCAGAACCCGTCGCCGCCCGCCGCGACGTACTCGCCCAGCGCCCACAGGAACAGCCCGAAGCCGTCGAACTCGATGTTCGGCCCGTCCTCGTTCCAGTCGCTCTCCTCGACGCCGTTGCCGAAGTACCGCGTGACGCTCAGGCGGTGCGGCCGCCCGACGTACGATTCGTACGCCCCGGTCTCGCCTTCCAGGAGGAAGACGAAGCCGGCGCGGGCCTCGTCGCGGTGACCGGCGTGGACCAGCGCGGCGAGCGCGTAGCACATGTCGCGCAGCCAGGTGATGTTCCACTGGCCGGGCGGGAGCGAGGCGAGGATCTGTCCGCCGGCGGGCGCCGGCTCGCGCACCTGGGCCATCCGCAGCACGGCCGCCGACTGTCGCCAGACCGCCGTCTCGTCCGCCGACAGGCCGGCCGGCGGCGCGGCGTGCCAGGCCTCCCAGCCGGCCAGCTCGTCGGCCAGCACCGCGCCCGCGTCCCGGCCCGCGACCCAGTCGCGCAGGCGGCTGCGGGCCGCCGCGGCGTTCCCGGCCGCGTCGAAGCCGATCCCCACGCCCCACTCCGCCGCGGCGCCCGCCGAGAGCGGCCCGAAATCGATCTGGAAGCCGGCCACTGCGTCGTCGCGCGTCCCCGAATCGCCGGTGTCGACCAGGTCGGCGCCGGCGTTGACGGCGGACCACGGGTTGTTCGGCGAGCAGGCGTGGCGCGAGGGCGTCGCGAGGGGTCGATACACGAATGCCGCCCCGCCGGGGCCGGTCTCGGCGTACGAGCCGTCGGCGCCGTCCCAGACGATCCGCTCGCCGTCGCTGCCCGGCTCCGGGCGTCCGCTCCCGGCGTGGACGTTGTGGATCGAGAACAGCGACACGGCGTCCGAGGCGGACGATCCTTCGTTGACGACGCGGATCGTCATGCACAGCGCCGGACCCGGATGGCCCCAGGGGGCGAAGAAGTGCTGTTCGAGGCGCAGGCCGCGCCAGCGCTGGACGACGCGCATCACGCCGGTCCCGACGACATAGTCGGCCTCGTCGACCGGGACCTCGGTCAACCACGTCGCCGCGCCGCCGACCCGCACGCCGAAGTAGCTGTCGTAGAGGAAGTCCCGGGTCTGCGTCGCCGCCACGTCGGGCGTCGGGTACTTGTAGAGGTGCTCGACGAACGAGTCGAGGCGGCGGGAGGCGAGATCGTAGGTCGCGGCGCCGTACCCGTTGGTGGTGGTCATCTTGTCCCACGAGTGGCGCGGCTGCGCCTCGGCCGTCGCCGTCCACAGCACCAGCGCCGTCCCCGCGATCGCGAATCGGCTCATCGAACGCTCCCTCCCCTCACGGGGTCCAGATCCCGCTCGCCCCGGCCGCCACCGGCAGCGTGACGGCGCCGCCGGACACGACGGCCGAGCCGCCGCGGAGGCGGTCGGTCAGCACGGTGCCGTCGGCCAGGCCGAACGACGAGGGCAGATACAGCGTCTCGGACACGGGAGCGTCGCCGCGGTGGATCGTCACCAGCGCGACCTGGCCCGGTCCGGCGACGCGGGCGTAGGCCAGGAAGTCGGGGCTCGCCCGCAGCCGCACGCGCGCGCCGCGGCGCAGGGCGACGGACCCGGCGCGGGCGCGGCCGACCGCGCGGACGTGGTCGAGCAACCCGCGCTCGAGGGTCGACAATTCGGCGCCGAAGCGCATCGGGCGGCGGTTGTCGGGGTCGCCCGCGCCGGGCAGCCCGATCTCGTCGCCGTAGTAGATCAGCGGCGCGCCGGGCAGCGTGAGCAGGAAGGTGAACGCCCGCTTCATCCGCTCGTAGGGGGCGGCGGTGACGCCCGCGCCGGGCGGGTCGTTCCACGCCTGCTCGCGCGAGCCGGCCCCCCACAGGTCGGCGATGTCGCCGTTGGCATGCGAGAAGGCCCGCGGCACGTCGTGATTGCCGAGGAACGGGGACATCACGGTGCCGGGCGGATAGAACTCCTCGTTGGCCCGCAGGGCGGCCTCCAGGGCGTCGAGGCCCCGGCCGTGGCGGACCAGGGCGTCGAGGGCAGCCCAGAAGACCGGGAAGTCGAACTGCCCGTCGAGCGCGAACGGTCCGAGGAAGCCGCCGATTTCCCAGCGGCCGTCCTCGCCGGTGAAGGTTTCGCCGACGAGGTAGAAGCGGACGTCGGTGGTCTCGATCTCGTGCGTGATCTTCCCGGCCAGCCGCATCGTCACGGAAATCGGCATGTGCTTCACGGCGTCGCAGCGGAAGCCGTCGAGGTTCGCGGCGCGGACCCACCACAGCGCGTCCTCGACGAACCGCACCGCGGCGTCGTGGTTCGTGAAGTCGAAGTCGGGCAGATACGAGGCGAACCAGCAGTCGAGCTTGTGGGTCTCCCAGTCGCACCAATCCCGGCCGCAGACGCAGCTCCCGTCGCCGTTGAACCAGCCGTCGGCGCGGTGGTCGCGCCAGTACGGGTGCTCCTCGTGGACGTGGTTCATCACCAGATCGACCAGCACCCGGATCCCGCGGCGATGGGCGGCGGCGGTGAGCGCCCGCAGGTCGTCGAGGCTCCCGAAGCGCGGCTGCGTCCCCCGCGGGTCGCTCGGCCAGTAGCCGTGGTAGCCGGTGTACCGGTGCCCGTCGGAACCGGGGAATCCGCCGTCGGGGTTGTCGACGACCGGGCTGAGCCACAGCGCCCGCACCCCCAGCTCGTCGAAGTACCCATCCTCGATCGCCGCCGTGATGCCCGCCCAGTCGCCGCCCTGGTAGTTGGCCGGCGTCTCGACGCCGGGCGCGGGCGCGTCGTTGCCCGGGTCGCCGTTGCGGAAACGGTCGGTGAAGGCGAAGTAGATCACGGCGTCGTTCCAGTCGAACGCCTCCGCCTCGACCCATACCGGCGCCCACAGCGGCCGCGCGGCGCGCCCGGCCCGGTCCGCGGCGAAGACCTCCACCGCGTACTTGCCCGGCTCCAAATCGAAACGCTCCAGGGTCACCCGGCCGGACCGCTCATCCAGCGTCACGGCGGCGGTGGCGGCCGGCACCCCGTTGACCTCGACGCGCACCGAGGCCGGGTCGAGTCCCGCCCGGTCGGCGCCGTCCACGTACTGGGCCGCGACCCGCAGCTCGCCCTGTCCCCGCACCGGGTCCCAGTCCGTCGTCCAGTCCGCCAGCCGCAGCTCGGGCTCCCGACAGTCCTCGACGATCAGGTCGGAGTTCTCCACGCCGCCGACCCACTTGCGGAACGGGTTGTCCGGGTCGAGCAGCCACTCGCCGTCGCGCACGAACTTGTACCCGTATTCGCCGGGCCCCAACGACAGCACCGCCTCGAACACGCCGTCCCCGTCATCGTCGCGCAGCGGGTGCGCCGTCGTCGACCAGCCGTTGAACTCGCCGGCCACCGCCAGGCTGCGGACCGGGGAGGCGGATCGGTACCGCACCACGACGTCGCAGCTCCGCACGGGCATCTCGCCGTCGGGAACGTCGAGACCGTCGTCGGGGACCTCCCCGTCGGCGTCCGCATCCGCGTCGGGACCGCCGGCCTCGTCCCGCGCGTCGAGCGCGTCCGGTGACGGCTCGTCGGGCCCGCAGGCAGCGAGCAGCGGGAGGAACAGACATGCAACCATCCGTCGTCGGGTCATGCTCCGACAACCTTGCCTCGCCTTCGACCGGGTGGCAAGGGATGCCGCGACGATCGCGGACCGCGGGGCGGTCTTGGAGTTCATGCCGGTTGTGGATCCGTGCCTCGACGGCCACCGGTCTGGGAACCAAGGTTCGGCGCAGGTCGTTGTCCGGAGCACACGAACCCACACGGCGACCGCAGATCGGGCCGCGGGGTGGCACGTAGATTCGCTCCGTCGGCCGGCGCTCCAGGCGACCGGTCGAGGGTACGGAGCGAGGGACGACCGGACGGAAGCGGAGGAGCAGGCCATGCGTCGAGCGATGAGGGTGCTGGTGCTGGTGGCGGTGACCGCGCTGGGGGCGCACTGCCGAACGGGGCGGACGACCGACGCGACGGTCCCGCAGGGGGACCAGGGGTCGGGGACGTCGGAGACGAGCGAGTGGTCGTCGGGACGAACGAGCCGGACCACGGACGCCGGTCCGTCGCCTTACCGGACGGCCCAGTGGACGGCGGGGACGAAGTACACGGCCTGCCCGCACGCGCTGTGCGCTTCGCGACAGGCGCCGGCGGGCGAGGCGATCCGCGGCTGCGAGGCGGGGGCGGCGCCGCCGGCGGAGCCGGAACCGTTCCACTTCCCCGAAGAGTACATGAGCAACCGGTGCAGCGACGGCGGGTACGGCTTTGCGCAGCAGACGCGTTCGTTCGCCGGCGCGATGCCGGCGCAGCCCGTGATGATGGCGCCGCCCCCCCCGTCGCCGACCGGCGCGAGCATCCGCGGCGGCGCGGCGGCGCGGGCGGAGGAGGAGGAAGAGCAGGCGTTCGAGGGCCTGCTGGCGGATGCCGACGAGGTGGTCGTGCTGGAGCGGTCCGCGGCGGAACCCGCGGCGGCCGGCGACGACGCCCGCCGTAGCGATGGGGCGGGCGGCGCGGCGGCGCGGCCGACCCAGGGAACGCTGACCGCCAAGAAGGCCGACGGATCGGAGGCCGGCGAGTTCCCGCTCAAGCGCACCGAGGTCACGGCGGAGGTTTCGGGCTACATCGCCAGGACGCTGGTCGAGCAGCAGTACACCAACCCGTTCACCGAGGTGATCGAGGCGGTCTACACCTTCCCGCTGCCGACGATGGCGGCGGTCAACGACTTCGTGATGGAGGTCGGCGCGCGGAAGATCGTGGGGATCGTGCGGCCGCGGGAGGAGGCCGAGCGGATCTACGCGCAGGCGCGGGCGCAGGGCTACACGGCGTCGCTGCTGACCCAGGAACGGCCGAACATCTTCACCCAGAGCGTGGCGAACATCGAGCCGGGCGGCGAGGTGCGGATCAAGATCACGTACTTCGAGAAGCTGAACTACGAAAACAAGCAGTACGAGTACATGTTCCCGATGGTGGTCGGTCCCCGGTACATCCCGGGCGACGTCCGGGGCGCGCCGGGCGACGCGGCACATCCGTCCGCGCCGGCCGCGGCGGCGCCGCCCGGCGGGGGCGGCACCGCGGCGCCCACCGACCGCGTGCCGGACGCCGACCGGATCACCCCGCCGGTGTTGCGGCCGGGCGAGCGTTCCGGCCACGACATCGGCCTCACCGTGCTGCTCGACGCCGGCCTCGAAGTCCGGGAACTGACGCCGGTGACCCATTGCGTCGACGTCGAGGACGTCTCGGGGTCCCGGAAGAAGGTGGTGCTCTCGCGCGCCGATTCGATCCCGAACCGCGACTTCGTCCTGCGCTGGAAGGTCGCCGGCGCCGAAACCCAGTTCGGCGTGCTGGCGCACCGGGGCGAACAGGGCGGCTTCCTGACCCTGATCGTCCAGCCGCCCGAGGCGCCGACCGACGAACAGGTGACGCCGCGCGAAATCACGTTCCTGATCGATATCTCCGGTTCGCAGATGGGACTGCCGCTCGCGATCTCCAAGGAGATCGTCCGCCGGGCGCTGGACGAACTGCGCCCGGAGGACACGTTCAACATCTTCTTCTTCGAGAGCGGCAACGGGCAGCTCTGGGAGCGCCCGCGACCGCGCACGCCGGAGAACGTCGCGGAGGCGAAGCGTTTCATCGCCAACTTGTGCGGCGGCGGCGGCACCGAGATGCTCGCCGGGCTGCGGCGCGCCCTGCGGGCCGAGCACGACCCGAAGTTCCTCCAGATGTACGTGTTCTTCACCGACGGCTACATCGGCAACGAGGACGAGATCTTCCGCATCGTCCGGGAGGAGCGCGGCGAGGCGCGATTCTTCGTGTTCGGCGTCGGCTCGAGCGTCAACCGCCATCTGATCGAAGGGGTGGCCGAGGCGGGGGCGGGCGCGTCCCACATCGTGCTGCCGCGCGACGAAGATCATGCGGGCAAGGCGGTGCAGCGGATGTTCGAGCTGATCGATTCGCCGGTGCTGGTCGATGTGCAGGTCGACTGGAACGGCCTGCCGGTGGAGGACGTCTACCCGCGCAGGCTGCCCGACCTGTTCGCCGGCCAGACGATCAACCTCGTGGCGCGCTACACGCGAGCCGCCGAAGGCACGGCCTACGTGGAGGCGCGCGTGGGCGCCCGGCGCGTGCGGCTCCCGGTGGCCGTCCGGTTGCCCGAGACCGAGGCGGGCAACGCGGCGCTGGCCCCGATCTGGGCGCGCTGGCGCATCGCCGACCTGTCCGAGGACCTGGTGATGGCCGACACCGACGCCAAACGCGGCGAGCTGAAGCGGAAGATCACCGACCTGGCCGTCGAGTTCCGCCTGGTGAGCCAGTTCACCGCGTTCGTCGCGGTCGACGAATCGCGCGTCGTCGGGAACGGCGCCCCGCTGCGCGTCGTGCAGCCGGTCGAGCTGCCGGAGGGGGTGTCGTACGAGGGGGTGTTCGGCGAGCAGCCGGTGGGGGAGGTGTTCGAGGTGCCGGCGTGGGGGATGACGATCCAGATGTCGCAGAGCGGCCGGATCCGCGTCGGTTCGGTCCGGCTCAACTCGCCGGCCGCGCAGGCCGGCGTCGCCGCCGGCGCGACGATCACGCGCGTCGACAACACCCTGGTCCACGACCTCGCCCACCTCGAGGGTCTGGTCCTCCAGGGCGGCCGCACGGTGACGGTGACCTTCGAGCCGGGCGGCGAGGTCTCCCTCCCCGCCCCGTAGCCCCCCGTGCGCGCCAATTGCGGTGTCGCCGCATGACGGCGGAGCAGCGAGTGGGTGACCGTGAGCGGCGGGAGCGACAAGCGCCGGCAGAGGGTGAAGCTGGATCGGTGCATTTCCCGATTCTCCCACTGGGAGCGTAGGAGTTTCGCGGTGGTGGCGGCGTGTTGATCGATGGACGGAGCCTTCCGGCCGTGATATTCCGGCCATGTTGTTGAAAAGGAGAAGGCTCCGATGGCGACAAGTATCGACGAGGCGAGGTCGGAAGTCCAGTCGACGATTGCGGCGATCAGCAACTCCGCACGGCGCGCGTCTTGGGTCTGGCGCCGCCAGGGGTTGGCCCAGCCCTGCCGGAGTCGGCCCGGTCCCCGGGATGGCCGCGTCCCGGAGCGCTGGACCCGGTAACGCAGGTTGTCGAGCGGCCACCTCCCTTCGCTACGGCCTGTCGCCGGTCGTCGAGTCGTTGCGGTTGGTCCGAGAGCAGCGGCGACCCGGCCGCCGTCCCGGCTGGGAGCGGGATGCTCCCGGCGGAGGTGTGTCCGTCACGGGGACGGTTCCTCCGCCAGGGGATCCCAGCCGCGGAGGTACACCACCCAGCCCTCGACGAAGACTTCCTGGAACCACCGCAGGAAGTCTCGCGGCGGGCTCTTTGCGACCGCCGGTTCAAAACGACCCCCCTGCGCCGATGCAGAGCGACCCCCGGGGTTGAGCGGAGGCCGGTGGTGGTCGTGACGGCCGCGGTGTAGAAGGGGCCGCCCGGGTGGGGCGGAGACGGTGAGGGCCCGGGGATAACGCCCCGAGCCCTCTTCGTTCCGCGAAGACGTCGCGGCTACCGAGATTCTCTTCTCGCACGTCCTCGCGGTTCTTGTCCAGCCCCCTGGGCGGGCGAGGACGTGGCGCTCCGCATCTGGGCGATCCGGTGCGCGTGGTGCACCGGCTGGTTTTTCATCTGCGCGGACTGCTACTGCGGACACCGCTACTGCGGGAAGGAATGCCGGAAGGCGGCGCGAGAGGAGCAGTGCCGCCGCGCCCGGGCGGCGTACCTGGGGAGGAAGTTGGAGGCACGAAAGAAGCGGGCGGCGGCGACGGCCGCGTCGCGGGAGAATCGTCGGCAGGGAGTGCCGCCACGGCGCGGTCGTTTTTTGCAGAGAGTAATAGATCAGGGTGTCCGCCGCGGTGGCGATCGATGCTGGACTCGCTCCGGAAGACGGCGCGGTGCATGCGCTGCGACCGTCGGGGGCCTGTACAGGTGCGTCCGCCGTGAGGGCGAGGGCGATGGATGACGGAAGAGACGAAGATCGGGACGCGGGCGACGGCGAGGTCCGTCCCGGGGACGGAATTGGGGACCGCGCTGGCGCGGGTGCGCTGCCTGCGGTCGGGCCAGCTGGAGCGGATGAAGCAGAGCCTGCTCGGTCACGGCCAGCTGACGCCGCTGGTGGTCGTGGAGCGGCAAGGGGTGCTGGAGATCGTGGATGGGTTCAAGCGACGGGCGGCGGCGGCGGCGATGGGGTGGCCGACGCTGCTGGTGGGGGTCCGACCGGTGGACGAGACGGGGCAGTGGGTGACGATGCTGGCGCTCAACCGGGGGCCGCAGTCGATGACGGTGCTGGAGGAGGCGCTGGTGCTGCGGGAGATGGTGCGGGGAGGGCACACGCAGCTGGAGATCGCGGGGCTGGTGGGCCGGCACAAGAGCTGGGTGTCCCGGCGGATCGGTCTGGTCGAGCGGCTGCACCCGGAGCTGTTGGAGTGGGTGCGGACGGGGTTGCTCGCGCCGGGGACGGCGCGGCGGTTGCTGGTGTTGCCCGCGGGCAACCAGGTCGAGTGGGCGGCGCTGGTGTCACAAGCGGGGCTGGGGACGGAGGAGACGGAGGTGCTGGTGGGGCTGTGGCAGAAGACGAGCGACGCGGAGGTGCGGCGGTTCCTGCTGAGCCGGCCGCGGGAAGCATTGGCGCAGGTGCGCCCGGAGAGCGCCTGCGCGCCGGCGGACCCGCGGCTGACACCGCGGGGCCGGGGTCTGCAGCGGTCGCTGCGGATCCTCCAGGCGGTGGGTTAACGGGCGGAGCACGCGCTGCGTCCGCCGCCCCCGCCGCCGGACCTGGAGATCCTCCGGCCGGACCTGACGGCGACGGAGGAGGTGCTCCGGCGGGATCGAGCGGCGCTTGGTTCCGTCGCGAGGCGAAACTGACCTGCCCCCCTAGAATCGGTCCAGGTTGAATGTTGGAGTAACGTCTCCTGGACGCGAGGAAGGAGGAGTCGGGATGTCGAAGAAGAGGACGCACACGCCGGAGGAGATCGTGGCGAAGCTCCGGCAGATCGAGGTTGAGGTCGCGAAGGGCGTGACGACGCCGCAGGCCTGCCGGTCCGCCGGGATCACGGACCAGACGTACTGCCGCTGGCGGAAGGAGTACGGCGGGCTCAACATCGACCAGGCGAAACGCCTCAAGCAGCTCGAGCAGGAGAACAACCGGCTGAAGCGGGTCGTGGCCGACCAGGCGCTGGACATCTCGATCCTCAAGGAGGCCGCCCGGGGAAACTTGTAAGCCCGGCGCGACGACGCCGGGCCGTGAAGAACGCGCAGGAGGAGTTCGAGATCTCGGAGCGTCGGGCCTGCCGGGCGCTCGGCCAGCCGCGGTCGACGCAGCGGAACGAGCGCGAGGAGCGGGACGACGAGGAGCGGCTCCGGGCGGGAATCGTCGGCTTGGCGTCGAAGTACGGGCGGTACGGGTACCGGAGGGTGACGGCGATGCTGAGGAACGAAGGCTGGCACGTGAACCACAAGCGCGTCGAACGGATCTGGCGTCAGGAAGGGCTGAAAGTGCCGAAGCGGCAGCCGAAGCGAGCACGGCTCTGGCTCAACGACGGGTCGTGCGTGAGGCTCCGAGCGGAGCATCCGAACCACGTCTGGTCGTACGACTTCATGAGCGACCGGACCCGCGACGGCCGGCCGCTGCGGGTGCTGAACATCGTGGACGAGTGCACGCGCGAGTGCCTTGCGACGGTGGTCCGTCGGCAGATGAAGGCCGAGCACGTCATCGAGAGCCTCGACGTTCTGTTCCTGCGACGCGGAATCCCGGAGCATCTGCGCTCGGACAACGGCCCGGAGTTCACGGCGGAGAGGGTGAGGACCTGGCTGCAGCGGATCGGCGTGAAGACGCTTTTCATCGAGCCGGGCAGCCCCTGGGAGAACGGGTACATCGAGTCGTTCAACGGCCGGATGCGGGACGAGTTGCTCAACGGCGAGATCTTCTACACACTACTGGAGGCTCAGGTGCTGGTGGAGGGATGGCGGAGGAACTACAACGAGGTCCGGCCGCACAGCGCGCTCGGGTACCGGCCGCCGGCACCAGCAGCGCTGCTGGTGCCGGCCACGGACCGGTCAGGACAGGGCAGCACCTTGGAGGGAAATGCACCCGGAAACTAACATCCGAGGTGGTACCGAAACCGGGGGCTGGTCAGGACCGGCTGCGGGCCGGGACGGAGATCTGAAAACATGCGCATCGCCTTCACCTCTCTGATCACCGTGCACGCCCTCATCCACGTGATGGGCTTCGCCAAGGCCTTCGGGCTCGCGTCCCTCGCGCAGCTGAAGATGCCCATCTCGCGTCCCATGGGCGTGCTCTGGCTCGTCGCCGCGGTGTTGATCATCGCGGCCGCCCTGCTCCTCTTCGCCGCGCCCCGCTGGTTCTGGTTGGTCGGGCTCGCCGGCCTGGTGGCCTCGCAGATCGCCATCGTCGCCTCGTGGGGCGACGCGCGCTTCGGCACGATCGCCAACATCGTGCTCCTTGCGGCGGTGATCTACGGCGCCTTCGCCTGGGGGCCCTTTGGTCTGCGTGCTGAATACGAGCGGCTCGTCCGCGATGGGACCTCGCGCATGGCGAGCGGCGCCCGGCCACCGAACATCACCGAAGCCGATCTCGCCGCGCTGCCGCCTCTCGTCCAGCGCTACCTCCGCTTTGCGGGCGTCGTCGGAACACCGAAGGTGCAGGGCTTCCGCGCGCGCATGACCGGACGCATCCGCGGCTCCGCCACGGCGCCCTGGATGCCGTTCGTGGCCGAGCAGTACAACTTCTACGACCCGCCGCGACGCTACTTCTGGATGGAGGCGACCCGCGGAGGCTTGCCCGTTGACGGCCTGCACGCCTACGGCGAGACGGACGCCAGCATGCGGATCCGGCTGCTTTCGCTCGTGCCCGTCGTGCGCGTCGAGGGGCCGCAGATGATGCGCAGCGAGACCGTCACCCTGCTCAACGACGCCTGTCTCTTCGCCCCAGGGAGCCTGCTCGACTTGCCGATCCGCTGGCGTGAGCTGGACGCGCGCAGCGTGGAAGCGACGTACACGAATGGCCCGCACACCATCCGCGCCGTGCTCGTGTTCGACGAGTCCGGCGCGCTGGCCGACTTCTGGTCCGACGATCGCCCGGCGCTCGGCGAGGACGGCAAGACCCTGCTTCCCCAACGCTGGTCCACGCCAATCCGGGACTACCGGGCGATGGGACCCTACAGGCTCGCCTCGCGCGGGGAGGGCCGCTACGCCGCGCCGGACGGAGAGTACGCGTATATCGAGATCGAGGTGAACGAGGTGACGACGGAGCTCGTACCGCACGGCGAAGGCCAGCGATGAGGACGAAGCCCCAGCACCAGGCCACGTCGAGCGCCCTGCTCGACGATCGGCTCGTGTCCATACTCGCCGACTTGCGCGCCATGGGCAGCGAGCGCAACCGGGCCGGGATGGCCCGCTACGGAATCAACGTCGAGAACGCCTTCGGCGTGTCCGTCTTGGACCTGCGCAACATGGCCAGGCGCCTCGGCACCGACCACGACATGGCGCTCGCGCTCTGGGCCACGGGCAACCACGAGGCGAGGCTCCTGGCCTGCTTTGTCGATGACCCTGCCGCGGTTACCGCGAAGCAGATGGAGACCTGGGCCGGCGATTTCGACTCCTGGGACATCTGCGACCAGGCGACCACCAGCCTCTTCGATCGGACGAAGCACGCGTGGACGAAGGCGGCCGAGTGGGCGAAGCGCGACGAGGAGTGGGTCAAGCGCGGCGGGTTCGCCCTGATGGCCGGCCTCGCCGTCCACGACAAGACCGCCGCAGATCACGCCTTCTCGAAGCTGTTCCCGTTGATCGAACGCGGCTCCTTCGACGAGCGCAACTTCGTCAAGAAGGCGGTCAACTGGGCGCTGCGCAACATCGGCAAGCGGACCTTGCCGCTCCACGCTGCTGCCATCGCCTGCGCCGAGAAGATCCGGGACACGGCGAACAAGAAGGCCGGCGGGGAGCGCGGAGGCAACGCCGATGTCCGTGCGGCACGTTGGGTTGCGGTGGACGCCATTCGTGAGCTTGGCTCCGAGAAAACCCTGGCTCGCTTGAAGCGGCGCATGACCGCATCCTGCTAACCAGAGATCCACGAAAACGCGCGTCCAGTAAAACAGAGATCACGGCTCTCGACCCGCTCTCGGGGCCTCCGAGAGCACCAATTCGGCCTCCGCGAGCGTGTCCCCGCGGTCATCGTGATCTCTGTTTCGCCGTCGAGGATGAGCCGCGAGAGGAGCGCGAGGCGCAAGTGCCCGCGGAATCTGGGCGAAAAAGCGAAAGCCCCGGCGAGGTCATCGACGGGGCTTCCAGTAAACCAAACCGACGGCAAAACCGTCGGGACTGAATTTGGCTCCCCGGGTGAGGCGTTGTCGCGTAGGGTGGCGGACCGGGCTGGCGAGAGCCGTGCCGAGAAGCCATGAAAGATCGACGGGTTGCGGACTTGCGGGCGGGTTCGTGTGAACCGGGTCGCGCGGCGGGGTGGGACGTTATGACCTCGACACGGCTGCAGGCAGGACAACCAGGCGAGAGCCAGGTCACGGGGAAGCCTCCGACGATGCGGCCGGTCGTGGACGACGGGGCTTCCGGGGCTGGCCCGGCTCGGGCGGCATCTGGTCCCAGGTCTGGCCTTCGAGGAGGCGGCCGGCCTTCTTCTTGTTCGTGCCGCCCCACTGCTTGAAGAAGAAGGGCACCCTGGCCCGGCTGCACTGGTCGCGGAGGTCGGTGACCCACTCCGTATCCATGGGACGAGCGCGCGGCCCGGACTCGCCGCCCACGATCACCCAGTCGATGCCCCGGAGGTCGAGGTCGGGCAGTGGCCCGAGCAGCGGCTCGAGCGAGAGGAACTTGGTCTGCGCGCCGGTCGAGCGCAACTCGTCGATGCGCCCGCGATACTTGTCGGTCTCGATGCTGACGCCCATCCAGATGTTCGGCGCCCACTCGAGCGCTGGGCTCAGCTCGGCTAGACGCTCCGCTCGTTTCGTCAACACCTGGAAGCGATGCCAGTGGGCCC
>Ga0073932_1001796_pt1 | contig 37662 bp, 36 predicted proteins | sample DewCreD2012metaG_FD_76967 | JGI IMG/M metagenome (GOLD analysis project Ga0073932, IMG submission 76967) | Hot spring sediment bacterial and archeal communities from British Columbia, Canada, to study Microbial Dark Matter (Phase II) - Dewar... ...
AGGTGTACTGCTTCGGGCCGACCTTCCGCGCGGAGAAGTCGAAGACGCGGCGGCACCTCACCGAGTTCTGGATGGTGGAGCCCGAGGTGGCGTTCGCCGACTCGGACGACAACATGCGCCTGCAGGAGGCGTTCGTGAGCCACGTGGTGGGCCGCGTGCTCGAGACGCGGCGCACGGAGCTCGCGGAGCTGGAGCGCGACACCGCGCCGCTCGAGCGGGTGCAGCCGCCGTTCCCGCGCATCTCGTACACCGACGCGGTCGCGAAGCTCGCCACCTTGGGCAGCGACATCCGGTGGGGGCAGGACCTGGGGGGCGACGACGAGACGCTGCTGGCGCGGGAGTTCGACCGCCCGGTCCTCGTCTACAACTACCCGCGCGAGGTGAAGGCCTTCTACATGAAGGAGAACCCCGACGATCCGCGCACGGTGCTGAACAACGACTGCCTCGCGCCCGAGGGGTACGGCGAGATCATCGGCGGCTCCCAGCGCGAGGACGACCACGACCGGCTGCTCGCGCGCATTCGGGAGCAGGGGCTCGACCCGGAGGCGTACCGCTGGTACCTGGACCTGCGCCGCTACGGCACCTTCGTGCACTCCGGGTTCGGGCTCGGGGTGGAGCGCACCGTGGCGTGGCTCTGCGGGCTCCCGCACATCCGCGAGACGATCGCCTTCCCGCGGCAGATCCACCGCCTCTACCCGTAGCGCCGCGCGCGGCGCCTCAGCCGCGCGCCTTCACCTCGTCCCAGAGGGCATCGAGCCGCTCGAGCCCCGCCGTCGCCACGTCCACCCCGCGCTCGGCGGCGAGCCGCTCGAGCGCCTCGAAGCGCGCGCGGAACTTCCGGTTGGCACGCTCCATCGCCACGTGCGGCGCGACCCCGGCCTTCCGCGCCAGGTTCACGACGGAGAAGAGCAGGTCGCCGATCTCGTCGGCGATCGCGTCGGCCGGCGCCCCCGCCGCGAGCGCCCGCTCCACCTCGTCGAGTTCCTCGCGCACCTTGGCGGCCGGGCCGGCGGCATCGGGCCAGTCGAAGCCCACCGCGGCGGCGCGCTCGCCGAGGCGCTGCGCCATCAGCAGCCCGGGCAGCGACGGTGGCAGCCCCGCGAAGACGCCGAGCGGGTCGCCGGCGGTGCGCTCCCGGCGCTTGAGCGCCTCCCACGGCTCCGGCGGCCCGAGGTCGAAGAGGTGCGGGTGCCGGCGCTGCATCTTGCGCTCGAGCGTCTCGCCGACGTCGGCGGCGGTGAAGTCGCCCCGCTCCTCCGCCAGCACGAGCTGGAAGGCGTAGTTCAGCAGCACGTCGCCGAGTTCCTCGCGGATGGCGGCGGGGTCGCCGGCCCCGAGCGCGTGGTCGAGCTCGTGGGTCTCCTCGAGGAGGTAGGGACGCAGCGTCTCCACCGTCTGGGCCGCGTCCCAGGGACAGCGCGCGCGCAGGTCGCGCACGAGGTCGATCGCCCGGTCGAGGGCGCTTCTTGCTTGCATGCCCGCTCCGTGAGGGGTACGTTGGCCGCGTGATCGAGGTCGAGACCGGGACCGCGCGCGCATGGGTGGACGTGGACGTGGCGGCGCTCGTGGCGAATGCGCGCACGGTGCAGGCGCACGCGCGCGTCCCGCTCCTGCCGATGGTGAAAGCTAACGGTTACGGCCTCGGCGCCGTGCCGGTCGCGCGCGCCCTCGAGGCCGTCGCGCCCTGGGGCTTCGGCGTGGCCACCACCGACGAGGCCGCCGCGCTGCGGCGCGCCGGGATCCTGCGGCCCATCGTGGTCTTCACGCCGCTCGCGCCGTGGACGGTGGACGCCTGCCTCGCCGCCGAGGCCAGGCCGGCGATCGGCGACCTCGCCGCGCTTGACGCGTGGCGTGCGCGCGCCGGGGGACGCCCCTTCCACGTCGAGCTGGACACGGGGATGGGCCGCGCCGGCTTCCGGGCCGACGAGCCCGCCCTGCTCGACGCCCTGGCGCAGCGACTCGCGGGCGCCGACGGCCTCGAGGGGCTCTTCACCCACTTCCACAGCGCCGATCACGACCGCGCGAGCGTCGCCGCACAGCTCGCGCGCTTCGACGCGGCGCGCCGCCGGCTGCCGCGCGCGCCGCTCGTGCACGCCGCCAACAGCGCCGCCGCGCTGCGCCATCCCGAGGCGGCGTTCGACCTCGTCCGTCCCGGCATCTTCGTGTACGGCGGCGACGCGGGGGCGGCGGTCGCACCGCGCGCGGTGGCGCGGGTGCGCGCGCGCGTCGTCGCCGCACGGTGCGTCCCCGCCGGCGCGAGCGTCGGGTACGATGCGCGCTGGCGCGCCGCGTCGCCGACCGAGGTCGCCACGCTGGCGATCGGCTACGGCGACGGCGTGCCCCGAGCGCTCGCCAACGCGGGCCGCGTGGCGCTGGACGATGGGCGCGAGGGCACGATGGTCGGCACGCTCTCGATGGACATGGTGACGATCGTCGTGGACGGCCCGCCGCCCGCGCCGGGGGAGGCCGTCACGGTGCTCGGCGGACCCGTGCCGCTCGACGCGCAGGCCGCGCGCGCCGGCACGATCAGCTACGACCTGCTCGTCGCGCTTGGGTCGCGGCTGCCGCGCCGCTACCTCGACGGCGGTCGCGTCCAGTAGCCAGCAGCATGCCGCGCCGCGCCGCCCTCATCGTGCTCGACGGGCTCGGGATCGGGCCCGCGCCCGACACCGGCGCCTACGGCGACGCCGGGAGCGACACGCTCGGCAACGTGCTCCGGGCGGTGCCCGGGCTCGAGCTGCCGAACCTCACGGCCGCGGGGCTCGGGCGCTGCGCCGACCTGCCGGGGGTGCCGCCGGTCTCGGCGCCCTTCGCGGCGAGCGGCTGCGCGCTGCCCGCGAGTCACGGCAAGGACAGCACGACGGGCCACTGGGAACTCTGCGGCCTGGTGCTCGAGCGCCCGTTCCCCACGTACCCGCACGGCTTCCCCCCGGAGATCCTCGACGCCTTCGTGCGCGCCACGGGGCGCGGGGTGCTCGGCAACCGGCCCGCGTCGGGTACGGCGATCCTCGACGAACTGGGCGACCGCCACGTCGCGACCGGCGACTGGATCGTCTACACCTCGGCCGACTCGGTCTTCCAGGTCGCGGCGCACGAGGACGTCGTCCCGGTCGACGAGCTCTACGCCGCCTGCGCCGCCGCCCGCGCGATCCTGACCGGCCCGCACGGTGTGAGCCGCGTCATCGCGCGGCCGTTCACGGGTGCGGCGGGGCGCTGGACGCGCACCGCGCGCCGCAAGGACTTCAGCCTGGCCCCGCCCGCGGCGACGCTGCTGGACCGGCTCGCGGACCGGGCGATCCCGCGCGTCGGGGTGGGGAAGGTGGACGACCTCTTCGCCGGGCGCGCGATCACCAGCACCCACGCCCCGACCAACGCCGAGGCCTACCGGCGCATCGGGGACGGGCTGGCGACGCTCGAGCACGGGCTGCTCTTCGCGAACGTCATCGAGTTCGACCAGTCGTGGGGCCACCGCAACGACGTCGCGGGGTTCGCGAACGGGCTGCGCGAACTCGATGCGGCGCTGCCCGGCCTCCTCGCCTCGGTGCGCGCCGAGGACCTCGTTATCTTCACGGCCGATCATGGCAACGACCCCACGACGCCGTCGACCGACCACTCCCGCGAGCGCGTCCCGATCCTCGTCGTCGGGCCGCGCGTCCGCCCGGCCGACCTCGGCGTCCGCCCCACCTTCGCCGACGTCGGGCAGACGATCGCGCACTTCCTCGGGGTCGAGCCCCTCGCGGCCGGCACCTCGTTCCTCGACGCCTGCTGGGGGTGAGGAGCCGGTGCTCGCCGCCGCGCGCCGGGCGCAGCGGCGCGCCCATGCGCCGTACTCGGGCTTCCGCGTGGGGTGCGCGATCGAGGCGGCCGATGGTGAGGTTTTCACCGGCTGCAACGTCGAGAACGCGAGCTACGGGCTCACCATCTGCGCCGAGCGCGCGGCCGCGTGCGCCGCGGTGGTGGCGGGGCAGCGGCAGTTCCGGCGGGTGGTGGTCGTGACCTCGGCCACCACGCCGACGCCGCCGTGCGGCGCGTGCCGGCAGTTCCTGGCGGAGTTCGGCACGCGCGTGCGCGTCGAGTCGGTGAGCGCCGGCGGCCGGCGCGCCTGGAGCCTCGCCCGGCTCCTCCCGTACGGCTTCGGTCGCGAGCACCTGTGAGGGCCGCCGCCCCCGCGCGGCGCGCGGCCGCCGCGGCCGCCGCGCTCGCCCTCGGGCTCGCCGCCTGCGACGAGCGCCTGACGGCGCCCGCCGACTGCCCGGCGCTCTGTCCCGGCGGGCAGCCGGAGGTGTTCGACACCGTCATCTCGGCGCTCCCGGACCTCGACAGCACCTTCATCGGCTACGTCACGCGGCAGCAGAGCCAGGCGCTCCTCGTGGCCAACGACCCCGCGCTCGGGGGCTCGCACGCGCTCATCCGGTTCGAGCCGCGCGACACGGGGATCACCTTCCGGGACACGCTGCGGCCGTACACGGTGGACTCGGTGGACCTGACGGTGCAGCTCCTCGGCCGGGACACGCTCGCCGACGGCCTCGAGCTCGACTTCTACCGCGTGCCGCGCACGATCGACTCGACGACGACCTGGGCCGACGTGGCGGCCTCGTTCTCGCCGGCCACCTTCGTGGGCACGCTCCCCATCCCGGACTCGATCCGCGCCGGCACCCTCACGCTCAAGCTCCGCGGCGCCGACGTGGACCGCGTGGCGTTCACCCCCGCCGACAGCAACACCCTCGCGCTCGGCGTGTCGCTGCGGGCGCCCACGCCGACGGGCGTGCGTCTCTCCAGCATCCGCGGCTCGGGCCCACCGGGGTTCCTGAGCTACGTGCGCCTGCCGCTCCCGCCCGCCGACTCCGGTCAGGCGCGCCAGGCGATCAGCACCCCGCCGGCCTTCACGACCTGGGTGGACTCGGCCCCGGTGACCGGGCCGCCCGGCTCGCTAGTGGTCGGCGGCACGCCGTCCGCGCGGTCGCTCGTGCGGTTCGCGCTGCCGCCCCGCATCCGCGACTCCGCCACGATCGTGCGCGCGACCGTGGAGGTCGTGCCGTCGGTGCCGTTCCGCGTGGTCCCCGGCGACCAGGCGGGGATCGAGCTGCTGCAGGTCTTCTCGGACCTGGGCGCCAAGTCGCCGCTCATCCAGAACCTGACCGCGCTCGGCGTGCCCCCCGACGGCTCGTCCGACACCCTGCGGATCGACGTGATCAACTTCACCCGGCTCTGGCAGGGCCCCAGCAGCCTGCGGCCGGTGCTCTTCCTGCGCGCGAGGCCGGAGGGCAACGCCTTCGGGACCTTCTTCCTCAACTCGACGCGCTCGCCCGGCGGCGGGGCGCGCCTGCGGATCACGTACATCGATCCGTTCCGCTTCGGGAGGCCCTGAGTGCGCCGGCCTCGCCTCCTCCTGCCGCTCCTCGGGTTCGCCGCCACGCCGCTCGCCGCGCAGTCGGGCCAGTTTGCGGCGCGCGGCCTCGGCATCCCGGCGTTCGAGACGAGCACGGCCGCCATCGGCGCCGGCGGCGCCTTCGGCCTCTTCGACACCGAGTCGGCCCTCAACCCCGCGGCGCTCGCCCGCGTGGGCATCCTCACCGCCAGCGTGCACGGCGTGCAGGACTACCGCACGTCCACCAACGCGGCCGGCGAGGGGATCGGGCGCTCCAGCCGCTTCAGCCTCCTCACGATCGCCGGCCCGCTCGCGCGCGGGCGCTACGGCCTCGGGCTCAGCATCGCGACGTACGCCTCGCGCGACTTCGCCCTCGCGAGCCAGGACACCGTGGTCCTCCGCGGCGTGCCGGTGGCGTACAGCGACACCTTCACCTCCACCGGTGGCGTCACCGACATCCGGGCGGCCGGGGCGATCCGCCTCGGGGCCACGCGGCTCGGCGCCGCGATCCACGCGCTGCCCGGCTCCATCCGGCAGGAGATCCGCCGCACCTTCGAGGACACGACCTACCAGGAGGCGAGGCAGACGGCCCAGACCTCGTACCTGGGCTGGGGCGCCTCGGTGGGGGCGGAGCACGAGTTCAGCCGGCGGCTCGCCGTCTCGGCGATGCTGCGGGTGGACGGGAGCACCACCGTGATCGTCGACTCGGTCGAGCTCGCGGAGTTCCCCCTGCCGCTCACCGTGGCCGGCGCGGTGCGGGCGCGGCCCGCCGATCGGCTCGCCGTGGGGGCGCAGGTGAGCTACCGCACCTGGGGCGACGCGAACGCGCAGCTGCAGGCGGTGGGAGCGCCGGGAGCGGCGAACACGCTCGGGGTCGCCCTGGGCGGCGAGTTCGCGACGCGCGCGCGCACCCCCGCCCACCTGCCACTCCGCTTCGGCGTCCGGTACAACGACCTGCCGTTCCTCCTCGAGGCGGGGGCGCAGCCGCACGAGGTCGCCGCCTCGCTCGGCACCGGGGTCCGCTTCGCCCGCCAGCGGGCCGGGGTGGACCTCAGCGCCGAGCGCGTCTGGCGCAGCGACGGCACGGGCCGGGAGGACCGCTCGTGGCAGCTCTATCTCGGGGCCTCGGTGCGCCCCTGATCGCTGGCCGGCCCCCCGACCGGGGCCTATCTTCCCGCCCCATGCGGAAGCGCGTCTACATCGAGACCTACGGGTGCCAGATGAACGTGGCCGACTCCGAGCTCATGTTCGGGGTCCTGGGCCGCGCCGGGTACGAGCGGACCGACGACCCGGCCCTGGCGGACGTGATGCTGGTGAACACCTGCGCCGTGCGCGACAACGCCGAGCAGCGGGTGCTCGGCCGGGTCGGCGAGTTGCAGCGGCACAAGCGGGCCGGCGGGGTCCTCGGCGTCGTCGGCTGCATGGCGCAGCGGCTCGGGCCGCGGCTGCTCGAGGAGGCGCCGAAGGTGGACCTCGTCGCTGGGCCGGACGCGTACCGCTCGCTCCCCGACCTGCTGGGCCAGGCCGCGGGCGGCGCCCGCCTCGCCGACACGGAGTTCCGCAGCTGGGAGCACTACGAGGACGTGCCCCCCGTGCGCGAGCCGGGGCCGACGGCCTTCGTCACCGTGCAGCGCGGCTGCGACTACAAGTGCACGTTCTGCATCGTTCCGTACACGCGCGGCCCCGAGCGCAGCCGCATGCTGGAGGACGTCGTCCGCGAGGTCGCCGGGCTCGTGGCCACCGGCTGCACCGAGGTCACGCTCCTCGGCCAGACGGTCAACAGCTACCACGACGGCACCCACGACTTCGCCGACCTCCTCCGGGCCGTCGGCGCGGTGGACGGCGTGCGCCGCGTGCGCTTCACCTCGCCGTACCCGACCGACTTCACCGACCGGGTGGTCGAGGCGATGGCGACGGTCCCCGCGGTCTGCGAGCACGTGCACCTGCCCGCGCAGAGCGGGGCGGACAGCACGCTCAGGCGGATGCGGCGGCGCTACACGCGCGCGGCCTTCCTCGACGTCGTCGCGCGGCTGCGCGCGGCGGTGCCGGGGATCACCTTCTCCACCGACCTGATCGTCGGCTTCCCCGGCGAGACGGAGGCGGAGTTCGCCGAGACGCTCTCCCTCGTCGCCGAGGCCGACTTCGACGATGCGTACACCTTCCGCTACTCGGTGCGCGAGGGGACGCCGGCGGTGCGGATCCCGCACCACGTGCCGGAGGCGGTGTCCGCGGAGCGGCTCGAGCGGCTCATCGAGGCGGTGCGCGCCAACGCGCGGCGCAAGAACGTGGCGCGGGTCGGCACGGTGCACGAGGTGCTGGTGGAGCGGCCGGCGAAGCGCGGCGGCTACATGCTCGGGCGCACGCGCGCCAACCACCTCGTGCTGCTCGAGCTCCCGCCGTCGAGCGTCGGCGAGTACCATCGCGTGCGGCTCACCGGCACCACCGGCTCCACCTTCACGGGCGTCGTCGAGACGCCGGCGGCCTCCCTGTGCGTCCTCTGATCCGCAACGTCGTCGAGGAGCGCGTCGTCGAGGCGTACGACCAGATCCGGGGCAGCTTTCCCGGCTTCTGCGGGTGCGACCTCTGCCGCAGCGACGTGATCGTGTATGCGCTGAACCGGCTCCCGGCGCGCTACGTCTCGACGCCCGAGGGGCTCGTGATGACGGAGGTGCGCCTCGAGAAGGAGGAGGACCGCGCGCCGATCGACGTCATGGTGGCCGAGGGCATCCAGCGCGTGAGCATGGCGCCGCGCTGCCAGGGGCCACGCGTGCTGCGGCCGTAGCGCCGCCACGGCGGTGAGGCGGCCGGCGCCGTGGGCGCTGGCGTGGTTCGGGGCCGGTCTCGCGACCGGCCTCGCGCGTTTCTGGGCGCCGGTGGGCGCGCTCTGGCTCCTGCCGCTCGCGATGGGCGCGCGCGTGCCCGCACTCGGCCTGGCCGGCGGCGTCGGCGGGATCGGCTGGCTGCTCGGGCGCGTGGCGCGCGCCGCCGACGAGCGCGGCTGTGCCGCGCGGCTTCTCGCGGGCGACGTGACGCTGCAGGTGCGCCTGATGGAGCCGGCGGCCGCCGGGGGCGGGCGGGTGGCGCTCGCGGCGGCCGGCGGCGGATGCCGCGGCGTGCTCCCCGCGCGGTGGCCGCGCGGGATCCCGGCCGCCGCCGGGGCGGTCGGCGTGGCGCGCGGCCGCTGGCTCGCGCACGAGCGCGGGGCGGGCCGGGCGCGTGGCTTCCTGCTGGTGCAGGCGTGGCGCCAGGCGGCGGTCGCGCCGACCGCCGGCGACCGCGTCCGCGCCTGGGTGCAGCACTCCTCCAGCCGCCTCTTCGGCCCGCGCGCCTCGCTGGTGGACGCGTTCGTCATCGGCCGGCGCGCGGAGCTCGACCCCGGGCTCGTGGCCGACTTCCGCGACAGCGGGCTCACGCACCTGCTCGCCATCTCCGGGTTCCACGTCGGCATCATGGCGGGATGGTGCGCGGTGCTGCTTCGCGCGGCGCACCGCTCGCGGCGCACGGCGACGCTCGCGGGGCTCGCCGTGGCCACCGGGTATTCGCTGTTCCTCGGCTGGCCCGCCCCCGCGGCCCGCGCCACCCTCGCCCTCGCGATCGTGGGGCTCACGCGCCTGCGGCAGCGCGCCGTGGACACCCCGTCGCTGATGGCGGTGGCGCTGCTCGGCGTGCTGGCCCTCGACCCCTTCGCGCTCACCGAGGTCGGCGCCTGGCTCTCGGCGACGGCGCTCTGGGGGAGCTGGGCCGCGGAGCGCTGGGTGCGCCGCGAACTCGCGGCCGGACCGGTGCTCCGCGCGATCGCCGCCTCGACCGGCGCGCTCGCGGCCACGGCCCCGATCACCGTGTTCGTGTTCGGGACCGCGGCGCCGATCGCGGTGGTGCTCAACCTGGTCGCCGTGCCGATGTGCGCGCTCGCGGTGCCCGCGCTCTTCCTCGCGGTCGCGCTCGGAGGGCTCGGCGTGCCGGGCGCCGGTGCCCTCGCCGCGGGCGGCGGGTTGCTGCTGGAAGGGCTGCAGCGGCTTGCAGCGATCGGCGCCCGCGTGCCGGGTGGTCACCTGGTCCTCGTGCCCGGGGCGGCGGCAGCGCTGCCGTGGGTGGGGCTGCTGGTCCTGGCGGGATGGATCGCGGCCGGGCATGTCCCGGCGCGCGTCGTGGCGCGCCGGGCGGCGGTGCTGCTCGCGGCGGCGGCGTGGGTGCTGGTGGCCGCCGAAGAGTGGCGGCGGCGCGCGGCCGCGGCGAACACGGGCGCCCTCGCGTTACATTTTCTCGACGTCGGCCAGGGGGACGCGGCACTCCTGCGCACGCCGCGCGGGCGCTGGATCGCGGTGGACGCGGGACCGCGGGACGCGCGGCGCGATGCCGGGGCGACGCGAGTCCTCCCCGCGCTGCGGCGCGCGGGGGCCCGCGCACTCGACATCCTGTTCGTGTCGCATGCGCACGCCGACCACCTGGGTGGCGCGGCGGCGCTGCTGGAGGCGATGCCCGTGGGGCTCGTCGTGGAGCCGGGGCGCGTCGTGGACGACCCGCTGTACCAGCGCTTCCTGGCACTGGTCGGTGCGCGCGCGGTGCCGTGGCGCGCCGGCCGGTCGGGCGACCGCTGGACCGTGGACGGCGTGACGCTGCGGCTCGTGCATCCCGACACGGCGTGGGGCGAGTTCGGGCTCGACCTGAACGAGGACTCGCTCGTGCTGCTCGTGGAGTACGGGGCCTTCCGTGCGGCGCTCGTCGGCGACGCGGGGTTTCACGCCGAGCAGGCGCTGGGCGACCGGCTCGGCGACGTGGACCTGCTGAAGGTCGGGCATCACGGCAGTCGCACCGCCTCGGGCGCGGCCTGGCTCGCGCGGCTGCGCCCGGAGGCCGCGGTCGTCTCGCTGGGGCGTGGCAATCGCTACGGCCACCCGAGCCCCGAGGCGCTGGCCCGGCTGGCCGCGGCGCGTGCGCGGGTGTGGCGTACCGACCGCGACGGCACCGTGACCGTCCGGACCGACGGCCGCGACTGGCACCTGGAGACGGCACGCGGCGCGACGCAGCAGGGCGCGGCGGGTGCCCCGGCCCGACCACCATCCTGATCCCCGATCCCTGCGGAGGCGCATCCGCCGTGCTCACCCCGACCGCGGTCACCACCATCGAGCGCTTCATCCTCGACCAGGAGCGCACGATCCCCGAAGCGACCGGCGAGCTCTCGAACCTCCTCTACGACATCGCGCTCGCCGCCAAGATCATCGCCGCCGCCGTGCGGCGGGCCGGGCTCGCCAACGTGCTCGGGGCGATGGGCAGCACCAACGTGCAGGGCGAGGAGCAGCAGAAGCTCGACGTCTTCGCGAACGAGACGATCAAGCAGTGCCTCGGCCACACCGGGCGCGTCTGCGTGATGGCCTCGGAGGAGGACGAGGACATCATCCCGATCCCCGACGACTGGCCCCTGGGCAAGTACGCCGTGCTCTTCGACCCGCTCGACGGCTCCTCCAACATCGACTCCAACGCGTCGGTCGGGACGATCTTCGCGGTCTACCGGCGGCTGAGCCCGGAGGGGAAGGGCACGGTGCGCGACGTGCTCCAGCCCGGGTCGCACCAGGTAGCCGCGGGCTACGTCCTCTACGGCTCGAGCACGATGCTCGTGTACACCACCGGCCGGGGCGTGCACGGCTTCACCCTCGACCCCTCGATCGGCGAGTTCGTGCTGTCGCACCCGACGATCACGACGCCGCGCACCGGGAAGTACTACAGCGTGAACGAGAGCAACTTCGCGCGGTGGGACCGCGGCACGCAGCGCGCGGTGCGCGGCTTCCACGGCGACTTCCCCGAGCGGATCAAGGGCAAGAACAGCCGCTACATCGGCACGCTCGTCGCCGACTTCCACCGCAACCTCATCAACGGCGGCATCTTCCTGTATCCCGGCGACAGCAGGAACCCGCGCGGCAAGCTGCGCCTCTCGTACGAGTGCGCGCCGATGGCGTTCCTCGCCGAGCAGGCGGGGGGCGCCGCCACCGACGGGCTGCGCCGGATCCTCGACATCCAGCCGGAGACGCTGCACCAGCGCTCGCCGCTCGTGATCGGCTCGCGCGACGACGTGGAGTTCGTCGCCGAGGTGCTGCGCGAGGTGGCGGCGGAGCAGCAGCCGGCCGCGAGTCGCGCGTGAGCCGCGAGCGGCGGGCGTACGGGCCGGCCGACTGGGCCGGCGATCCCGCGCGCGACCTCGGCGCGCCGGGCGAGTTCCCGTTCACCCGGGGGATCCACCCCGGCATGTACACGACCCGGCTCTGGACGATGCGCCAGTACGCCGGCTTCGGGACCGCCGAGGAGACGAACCGCCGCTTCCGTGACCTGCTCGCGGCGGGGCAGACGGGGCTCTCCACCGCCTTCGACCTGCCCACGCAGATGGGCCTCGACTCCGACCATCCGATGGCGCAGGGCGAGGTCGGGCGCGTCGGCGTCGCGGTCGACACGGTGGACGACCTGCACGAGCTCTTCCGGGAGATCCCGCTCGACCGGGTGACCACCTCCATGACCATCAACGCGACGGCGGCGATCCTCCTCGCGATGTACGTCGTGGCGGGCGAGGAGCGCGGGGTGCCGCGCGCCGCCCTCGGCGGCACCGTGCAGAACGACGTGCTGAAGGAGTACGTCGCGCGCGGCACGTACATCTACCCGGTGCGCCCGGCGCTGCGGCTCGTGGCCGACCTCTTCCGCTTCGTGACCGAGGAGCGGATGAACTTCAACCCGATCTCCATCAGCGGGTACCACATGCGCGAGGCGGGCGCGACCGCCGCGCAGGAGGTCGCCTTCACGCTCGCGAACGCGCTCGCGTACGTGCAGGTGGGGGTGGACGCCGGCCTCGACGTGAACGCCTTCGGGCCGCGGCTCTCGTTCTTCTTCGCCGCGCACAACGACCTGTTCGAGGAGGTCGCCAAGTTCCGCGCCGCGCGGCGGCTGTGGGCGCGGCTGGTGCGCGAGCGCTTCGGCGCCGACGACCAGGTCGCGCGGCTGCGCTTCCACACCCAGACCGGCGGCGTCACGCTGCAGGCGCAGCAGCCGCTCACGAACGTGGTGCGCGTCACGGTGCAGGCGCTCGCCGCGGTGCTCGGTGGCACGCAGTCGCTGCACACGAACGGCTACGACGAGGCGCTGGCGCTGCCCTCCCGCGACGCCGCGACGCTCGCCCTGCGCACCCAGCAGGTGCTCGGCCACGAGTCCGGCGTCGCCGACGTGGTGGACCCGCTGGGCGGGAGCTGGTACGTGGAGCACCTCACCGACCGGCTCGAGGCGGAGGCGCGCGCGCTGATCGCCGAGGTGGACGGCCTCGGCGGGGCCGCCGCGGCGATCGAGGCGGGGTTCTTCCAGGAGGCGATCGCCGAGAGCGCCTGGCGCCTCCAGCAGGCGCAGGAGCGCGGCGAGCTGGTGGTGGTGGGCGTCAACCGCTTCACGCAGGCGGAGCCGCCCCCGCGCATCGAGGCGCCCGACTACCCGGAACTCGAGGCGCGCCAGCGTGCCCGGCTCGCCGCGACGCGCGCCGCCCGCGACGGGGCGCGCGTGGCGGCCACCCTCGCCGCGGTGGGCGCCGCCGCCGCCGGGACGACGCCGCTGGTGCCGCCGATCATCGAGGCGGTGCGGGCCCGCGCCACGCTGGGGGAGATCAGCGACGTGCTCCGCGAGGCGTGGGGGGTCTACCGGCCCGGCCGGCCCCGCTTGTAGGCCGTGGCCGGTCACGCTAAGTTCTTGGTTTGTCTTGTTTTGCGGGATGGTACTGATGCCGACCTACGAATACCTCTGCGAGCGCGGGCACGAGTTCGAGCTGTTCCAGAAGATCACCGCCAGGCCGACGGCGCACTGCCCGAGCTGCGGCGCGCCGGCGGCGCGCAAGATCTCCGCTGGCGCGGGGCTCGTCTTCAAGGGCAGCGGGTTCTACATCACGGACTACGGCAAGGACGGGAAGGGGCCGCGGAAGGGCGAGGGGAGCACGGCGGCGCCGGCGAAGGCCGACGCGCCCGCGGCCAAGCCCGCCGCCGACCGGGCACCCGCGAAGAAGCCCGGGACCGGCGCCGGTGACTGAGGCGCTCACGGCCGAGGGCGTGCTCGAGCGCGCCCTCGGGGCGATCGCGGCCGAGAACGGCGCGGGCGTGGGCTTCGTGCTCGAGCGCCCGCGCGACACCGGGCACGGCGACCTCGCGACCAACCTGGCGATGGCGCTCGCGCGCGCGCAGCGCCGCAACCCGCGCGAGCTCGCGCAGCAGGTGAAGGCGCAGCTCGAGGCGCGGCTCCCGGCCGGGGTGGTGTCGCGGATCGAGATCGCCGGCCCGGGCTTCATCAACTTCTGGCTCGCCGAGGACCAGCTCGTCGCGCTCCACCGGCGGATCCTCGCCGAGGGGGCCGCGTTCGGCCGCAGCGCCGTCGGCGCCGGCCGCCGCATCAACCTGGAGTTCGTCTCCGCGAACCCGACCGGCCCGCTGCACGTGGGCCACGGCCGGGGCGCCGCGCTCGGCGACGCGATCGCGACGCTGCTCGAGTGGACCGGCCACGACGTCACGCGCGAGTTCTACATCAACGACGCCGGGGCGCAGATCGACCGCGTCGCCGAGTCGCTCTGGGCGCGCGTGCAGGAGGCGGCGGGCCGCCCGGCCGCGATCCCCGAGGGGGGCTACCACGGCGAGTACCTGCGCGAGAACGCGCGCGAGGTGCTCGCCTCGCAGGGCGCGGCGTTCGCCGACCTGCCGCGGGAGGAGGGGCTCCGGCGCTGCCGCGCCCTCGCGCTCGCCATGCAGCGGGTGGACCAGGACCGCGACCTCGCCACCTTCGGCGTGCGCTTCGACGTGCTCACCTCGGAGCAGGCGCTCTACGACCAGGGCAAGGTGGCCGCCGCGCTCGCCCTCCTCGCGGCGCGCGGCCTGACCTACGAGCGGGACGGCGCGCTCTGGCTGCGCAGCTCGGACTTCGGCGACGACAAGGACCGCGTGCTGCGCAAGCAGGACGGGAGCTTCACCTACCTCGTCCCCGACATCGCCTACCACGTGGACAAGCACGAGCGCGGCTTCGCCGAGGCGATCGACGTGTGGGGCGCCGACCACCACGGCTACGTGCCGCGGATGCGGGCGGTGCTCCGGGCGCTCGGCTACCCCGACGACTTCCTCAGCGTCACGATCGTGCAGCTCGTGAAGGTGGTGAAGGGCGGCGAGGAGGTGCGCATGTCGAAGCGCGCCGGCGACTTCGTCACCCTGCGCGACCTCGTCGAGGAGGTCGGCACCGACGCGGCGCGCTACTTCTTCCTGCGCCGCCGCGGCGACTCGCACCTCGTCTTCGACGTGGACCTCGCGAAGCGGCAGACCGACGAGAACCCGGTCTTCTACGTGCAGATGGCGCACGCGCGGCTGTCGGGGATCTTCCGCACCGCCGGGGTGGAGCCCGCCAGCGTGGAGGGCGCGCTCGAGCCCGAGCACCTGCCGGCGGCCGAGGACCTCGAGCTCCTGAAGCAGCTGGGCAAGCTGCCCGAGACGATCGCGCGGGCCGCGATGGAGCACGAGCCCCACCGCGTCGCCGGCTACCTCGAGGAGCTCGCGACCGCCATCCACGGCTGGTACCACCGCACGCGCACCGTCGGGGAGCCGGCTCCCGTAGAGCGCAACCGCCTGCGCCTCGCCCGCGCCGCCCGCCAGGTGCTCGCCAACGGGCTGGCCGTGCTCGGCGTCTCCGCCCCCGACCGGATGTGACCCCATGAGCCTGCTCGTCGTCGGCAGCATCGCGCTCGACTCGATCTACACCCCCTTCGGCGAGACCGCCGACGCCCTCGGCGGGTCGGCGACCTACTTCAGCGTCGCCGCGTCGCTGCTGTCGCCGGTGCAGGTCGTCGGCGTCGTGGGCAGCGACTACCCGCTCGGCGAGCTCGAGCGGCTCGCCGCGCGCGGGATCGACTTCGGCGGCGTGGAGCGCGCGGAGGGCGAGAGCTTCCGGTGGAAGGGGAAGTACTCCTACGACCTCCAGCACCGCGAGACGCTGGAGACGCGGCTCGGCGTCTTCGCGTCGTTCTCGCCCCGGCTGCCGCCCGCCTTCCGGCAGGCGCGCTACCTCTTCCTCGGCAACATCGACCCCGAGCTCCAGCTGCGGGTGCTGCGCGACACCGGGCGGCCCGACCTCGTCGCCTGCGACACCATGAACTACTGGATCCAGGGCAAGCGCGACGCGCTGCTGGCGCTCCTGCGGCACGTGGACCTGCTGATGCTGAACGACAGCGAGGCGCGCGAGCTCTCGGGCGACTGGAACGTGCACCGCGCGGCGCGCTGGATCCTGGCGAACGGCCCGAAGCGGCTCGTGATCAAGCAGGGCGAGTACGGGGCGCTGCTCCTCGAGCCGGGGCGCACCTTCTACGTGCCGGCGTTCCCGCTCGAGGAGGTCTTCGACCCGACGGGCGCGGGCGACGCGTTCGCGGGCGGCTTCATGGGCTACCTCGCGCGCACCGGCGACCTCTCGAGCGACAACCTGCGGCGGGCGATGGTCTACGGGGCCGTCATGGGCTCGTACGCCGTGTCCGCGTTCAGCATCCGCGGCTTCGACGGGGTGACGGTGAACGACGTGAACGGGCGCGCCCGGCAGTTCCGCGAGCTGACCGCGGTGACCATGGCGGAGCCCGTCGCATGAGCGAGACGCGCGCGAGGGCGTACGCGGCGGCGGGGGTGGACCTCGCCGCGGCGGAGGAGGCGAAGGACCGCATCGCCGCCCTGGTGGCGAGCACCCGCACCCCCCTCGCCGTCGGCGCGATCGGTGCGTTCGGCGGGATGGTGCGGGTGCCGGCGGGGATGCGGCGGCCGGTGCTGGTGATGAGCACCGACGGCGTGGGCACCAAGGTGCTGGTGGCGCTCGCCGCCGGCCGGCTCGACACCGTCGGCGAGGACCTCGTCAACCACGGCATCAACGACATCCTGGTGCACGCGGCGCGCCCGATCGCGTTCATGGACTACGTGGCCGGCCACCGGCTCACGGCGCCGCAGGTCGCGGCGATCGTGGAGGGCGTGGCGCGCGGGTGCCGGGCGCACGGGATCACGCTGGCCGGGGGCGAGACGGCGCAGATGCCGGGGCTCTACGCCGAGGGCACCTTCGATCTCGCCGGGACGATCGTCGGCGTGGTGGAGGAGGACGAGGCGCTCCACGGCGACCGGATCCGCCCGGGCGACGTGACCCTCGGCTACGCCTCCACGGGGCTGCACACCAACGGCTACACCCTCGCCCGGCGCGTGCTCTTCGAGCAGGCGCGGCTCGGGCTCGGCGACCTCCTGCCTGGCACCACCACGACGGTGGCCGACGCGCTGCTCGCGGTGCACCGCAGCTACGGGCCGGCGCTCGCGCCGGTGCTGGGGCAGGTGCACGGCCTCGCGCACATCACGGGGGGCGGCCTCGCGGGGAACCTCGTGCGCGTGCTCCCCGAGGGGTGCGCCGTGACGCTCGACCCCGCGGCGTGGGCGTGGCCGCCGCTCTTCCGGTTCCTGCAGTCGGCCGGCGACCTCTCGCTGGCGGAGATGCGCGAGGTCTTCAACCTCGGCATCGGCATGGTCGCGGTGCTGCCGCCGTCGGCGGTGCCGGCCGCGCGGGCCGCCGCGGAGGCGGCCGGCGTCGCCACCTGGCCGATCGGCACCGTCACCGCGGGTCCGCGCGGCGTCGGCTTCGCCGACTGACGCGGATGGACGAGCGGGAGGCGATGCGGCGCGCGCTCGACCTCGCGTGGCGCGGCTGGGGCCGCGTGGCGCCGAACCCCCTCGTCGGCGCCGTGGTGCTGCGCGACGGCGCCGTGGCCGGCGAGGGGTGGCACGCGGAGTACGGGCAGGCGCACGCGGAGCCGGTGGCCCTCGCCGCCGCGGGCGACCGCGCGCGGGGCGCCACCCTCGTCGTCTCCCTCGAGCCGTGCAACCACCGGGGCAAGCAGCCGCCGTGCACCGACGCGATCCTCGCGAGCGGCGTGGCACGCGTCGTGGCGGCGCTCGCCGACCCGAACCCGGTCGCCGCGGGCGGCGCCGGGCGACTGCGCGCCGCGGGGCTCGCGGTGGAGGTCGGGCTGCTGGCCGACGAGGCCCGCGCGCAGAACGCGGCGTTCGTCCACGCGGTGCGGTCGCCGGGCCGGCCGTGGGTCGCCCTCAAGCTCGCCACCTCGCTCGACTTCCGCATCGCCGACGCGTCGCGCCGCGCGGGCTGGGTGTCGGGGGAGGCGGCGCGGGCGTGGGTGCACTGGCTCCGCGCCGGCTTCGACGCCATCGCGGTGGGGAGCGCCACCGCCGCGACGGACGACCCCGCGCTCACCGTCCGCGGCTCCGTGCGGCCGCGCCGGCCGCCCCGGCGCGTGGTCTTCTCGCGCTCCGGCGACCTCGCGCCGGACCGCCGGCTGGTGCGGACGGCGCGGGAGGTGCCCACGCTGCTCGTGGCGGAGCGGCGCCCGGCGCACGCCGAGGCGCTCGAGGCTCAGGGGGTGGCGCTGGTGCACGCGACGGGGCTCGCGGCGCAGCTCGCGGCGCTCGCCGCGCACGGGGTGGGCTCGCTGCTCGTGGAAGGGGGAGGCCGGCTCGCGGGGGCCTTCCTCGACGCGGGGCTGGTGGACCGCTTCTACTGGGTGCAGAGCCCCGTCTGGCTCGGCGACGCCGGCGTCCCCGCGGTCGCGGGGCTGCGCGGCGGCCCGCTCGCCGACGCGGCGCGCTGGCGCGTGACGGAGCGGCGCGCGCTCGGCGACGACACGCTGCTCGTGCTCGACCGGGCCTGATGTTCACCGGGATCATCACCGCGGTCGGCGAGGTCCGGCGCGTCGAGGCGGTGGACGGCGGCCGCGAGCTCGACATCGCCGCCCCGTGGACCGACCTCGTCCCGGGCGAGAGCATCGCCGTGGACGGCGCCTGCCTCACCGTGGCCGCGACGGGTGACGGCTGGTTCCGGGTGCACGCCGTCGCCACGACCCTCGACCGCACCACCTTCGGGACCCATGCGCCGGGCCGGCGGGTAAACCTCGAGCGGGCGCTCGCCGTGGGCGACCGCCTCGGCGGGCACCTCGTGCAGGGCCACGTGGACGGGATCGGCACGGTGCTGCGCACCGCCCGTCGCGACGACGCCTGGCTCGTGGACCTCGCGGTGCCCGCGGCGATCGAGGAGGTCTCGGTGCCGCTCGGCTCCATCACGGTGGACGGCGTGAGCCTCACGGTGAACGCGATGCCGGCGCCCGGCACGATCCAGGTCTCGCTCATCCCGTTTACCTTGGAGCACACGACGCTCGGGGAGCGGCGCGCGGGCGACCGCGTGCACCTCGAGGGGGACGTGATCGGCAAGTACGTGCGCGCCCTGGTGGCCCCCCATCGCGCGCGCCGTCAGGATGGCGCATGAGCAGCGGATTCGACCGGATCGAGGACGCGATCGAGGACCTCCGCCACGGGCGGATGATCATCGTCGCCGACGACGAGGACCGCGAGAACGAGGGCGACCTCGTCTGCGCGGCCCAGCTCGTCACGCCCGAGCTCGTCAACTTCATGACGGTGCACGGGCGCGGGCTGATCTGCCTCGCGCTCACCGGCGCGCGCTGCGACGAGCTGGGCCTCCCGCAGATGACGGAGCGCAACTCCGAGGAGCTCGGCACCGCGTTCACCGTCAGCATCGACGCCGAGCGCCGCTTCGGCGTGAGCACCGGCATCTCGGCGAGCGACCGCGCGACGACGATCCAGGTGGCGATCAACCCCGCCTCGCGCCCCGAGGACCTGCGTCGGCCCGGCCACATCTTCCCGCTGCGCGCGCGGCCCGGCGGCGTGCTGCAGCGCGTGGGCCACACCGAGGCGGCGGTGGACCTCGCGCGGCTCGCGGGGCTCCAGCCGGCCGGCGTGATCTGCGAGGTGCTCGCCGCCGACGGCTCGATGGCGCGCCGCCCCGAGCTGCGCCGGCTCGCCGACGAGCACGGGCTGCGCTTCGTCACCCTGCCGCAGATCGTCGCGTACCGGCTGCAGGCCGAGCGGCTCGTGCACCGGCTCGCCGAGGCGCGGCTGCCGACGGAGTTCGGCGAGTTCCGCATCGTCGGCTACCGCAACGACGTGGACGACCGGGAGCACGTGGCCCTCGTGATGGGCGACGTGGAGGGGCAGCGCGACGTGCTCGTGCGCATGCACTCGAAGTGCCTCACCGGCGACGTCTTCGGGTCGCGGCGCTGCGACTGCGGCCCGCAGCTGCACGCGGCGATGGCGACCATCGCGCGGGCGGGCCGCGGGGTGATCGTGTACCTCGACCAGGAGGGCCGGGGGATCGGCCTCCTGAACAAGCTGCGCGCGTACGCGCTGCAGGACTCGGGCGCCGACACGGTGCAGGCGAACCAGACCCTCGGCTTCGCGCCCGACCTGCGCAACTACGGCATCGGTGCGCAGATCCTGCGCGACCTCGGGCTCTCGTCGATCCGCCTCATGACCAACAACCCCCGCAAGGTGGTCGGCATCGAGGGCTACGGGCTGGAGATCGTGGAGCGGGTCCCCCTGGAGACCGAGCCGACCGAGGCCAACGCCGGCTACCTGCGCGCGAAGCGCGACAAGCTCGGCCACCTCCTGGCCCACTGACCGTGCCCGAGATCGCCGGACGCGCGCGTCCTGTCGGGCGGGTCGCCGTGGTCGCCAGCCGCTACAACGAGCTCGTCACCGGGCCGCTCCTCGCGGGCGCGCTCGCCATGGCGCGCGAGGCGGGCCTCGCCGAGGACGAGATCGACGTGGTCTGGGCGCCGGGCGCCTTCGAGCTGCCCGCGCTCGCGGCCGCCGCCGCCGGTACCGGCCGGTATGCCTGCATCGTGGCGCTCGGCGCCGTGATCCGGGGCGAGACCGCGCACTTCGACTTCGTGGCGGGCGAGGCCGCGCGCGGGTTGCAGGATGTCGCGGTGCGGCACGCCGTACCGGTGGCGTTCGGCGTCCTCACCACGGACACGATCGAGCAGGCGATGGCGCGCGCCGGCGGCGCCGCGGGCAACAAGGGGCGCGAGGCGATGGAGGCGGCGCTGCAGGCCGCCGACGCGATCGCCCGGCTGCGGGCGGGGTGATGCGCGTCGAGACGAAGGCCCGCGCCCGCGCGCTGCAGCTCCTCTACGCCAGCGAACTGCAGCCCGCGGCGACGGTCCCCGCCCTCGCGACCGGCCTCGCCCGCCTCACCGGGCCCGAGGGGCGCCAGCGCGACCTGGCCGAGGAACTGGCGGCCGAGGTGCTGGCCGAGGCGCCCGCGCTCGACCGGCTCGCCGCCGAGGCCGCGGAGCACTGGCGCCTCGAGCGCGTTGGGGTCATCGAGCGGAACATCCTGCGCCTCGCGATCCACGAGATGCGGTCGGGGCGCGTCCCGCCGCGGGTCGCGATCGACGAGGGGATCCGGCTCGCGCGCTGGTTCGCGGGGCCGCGGGCGCCGGCCTTCGTGAACGGCGTGCTCGATCGCGTCGCGCGCCAGCTCGGGCTGCTCTGACCCGGCGCCGCCCTGCGTGAACATCCTCCTCGTCAACTGGCAGGACGTGGAGCACCCGCAGGCGGGGGGCGCGGAGATCCACCTGTTCGAGCTCTTCGGGCGCCTCGCCGCCGCGGGCCACCGCGTGCGGCTCGTCTGTTCCGCGTGGGCCGGGGCGCCGCCGCGCGCCGTCGTCCGCGGGATCGAGGTGCACCGCCATGGCGACCGGCTCGGCTTCGCATGGCAGGGCCGCGGCGCGGTGCGGGCCGCGCTTCGGCGGGAACCGGCGGACGTGGTGGTCGAGGACGTCAACAAGGTCCCGCTCTTCCTCCCGCTCGTCACGCGACTCCCTTTCTGCACCCTGGTGCCCCACCTCTTCGGCACGACCGCGTTCGCCGAGGTCTCGTGGCCGATGGCGGCGGCGGTCTGGCTGGCGGAGCGCCCGCTGCCGCGCGTGTACCGGCGCACCTGGTTTCACGTCATCTCCGAGAGCACCCGCGACGACCTGGTGGCGCGGGGCGTGGCGGCCGAGCGCATCCGGGTGATCCATCCGGGCGTGGACAGCGCGCGCTTCACCCCCGCCGGGGACTGGCGCCGCGCTCCGGTCCCGAGCTTCTTGTATGTCGGGCGGCTGAAGCGCTACAAGGGCGTGCAGGTCGCCCTCGAGGCCTTCGCGCGGGTGCGCGCCGCGCGGCCCGACGCCCGGTTCGACGTGGTGGGCAGCGGCGACTACCGCGCGGAACTCGAGGCGCGGGCGCGCGCCCTGGGGCTCGGCGACGCGGTCACCTTCCACGGCTACGTGGACGAGGCGACGAAGCTCCGGTTCCTGCGCGAGGCGTGGGCGAACGTCTTCCCGTCGCCGAAGGAAGGGTGGGGGATCACCGTGATGGAGGCGGCCGCCTGCGGGACGCCGTCGCTCGCCTCGGACAGCCCGGGGCTGCGGGACTCGGTGCGCGACGGCGTGACGGGGCACCTCGTGCCGCACGGCGACGTCGCCGCGATGGCCGCCCGCATGCTCGAGCTGGCGGGCGATCCCGCCCGGGTGGAGGCGCTGGGCCGCGCGGCGCGGCGTCACGCCGAGGCGTGGAGCTGGGACGACGCGGCGCGCGCGACCGCCGCGCACCTCGAGGCCATTGTCGCCGGCGATGCCCGCGTGGCGCCGGCAGGGAGCCAGTGATGCGGACGACCGGGGCGGGGCGGCGGGGCGGGGCCGGCTGATGCTGCGTCCGCGCGACCTGCTGCAGCGGCGGGGCGACCCGCTCCAGCTCGAGTCGCTGACGGGCGACGTCGGCCTCGAGCGACAGCTGCCCGACCCCGAGGTCGCGAGCCCCGGGCTCGCGCTGGCCGGCTACACCGGCCGCTTCGCGCCGCACCGCATGCACGTGCTCGGCGAGACCGAGATCACCTACCTCAACTCGCTCCCCGCCGAGGACCGCCGGCGCGCGCTGGCCACCTTCCTCAGCTTCGACCTCCCCTGCGTCTTCATCACCAAGGGCCTCACGCCCCCCGAGGAGCTGGTTGCGCTGGCGCGGGAGCGCGGCGTGCCGCTGCTGCGCTCGCGGCTGAAGACGGCCGAGTTCTACCGGAAGATCAAGCCACTCGTCGAGTCGGCGTTCGCGCCGCGCACCACGCTGCACGGCTCGCTGGCGGACGTGTACGGCGTCGGGCTGCTCTTCGTGGGCCGGTCGGGGATCGGCAAGAGCGAGTGCGTGCTCGACCTGGTCGAGCGGGGGCACCGGCTGGTGGCCGACGACGTGGTGCAGGTGACGCGGCGCGGCGCCGACATCCTCATGGGCCGCGGGCACGAGCTGGCGGCGCACCACATGGAGATCCGGGGGATCGGGCTGATCGACATCCCGGCGCTCTTCGGGGTGCGCGCCGTGCGCCAGCAGAAGCGCATCGAGGTGGTGGTGCAGCTGGTGGACTGGGAGGCGGTGCAGCACCTGGACCGCAGCGGGCTCACGCAGGAGGAGACGACGATCCTCGACGTCGCCATCCCGAAGGTCGTGGTCGCGCTGAACCCCGGCAAGAACATCACGGTGATCTCCGAGGTCGTCGCGATGATGCACCTGCTGCGGTACTCGGGGGTGGACGTCGCGGCGGCGTTCAACGAGCGGCTGATCCGCCGCATGAAGGAACAGACCGGCGTGGCCGACTACCTGCTGGACGACTATGAGTGACGGGCTGCGCGGCGTCGTGGTCTGCCACGGCGGGCTCGCGACCGCCCTGGTGGAGGCGGTGGAGCAGATCACCGGGGTGAGCGGGGCGCTGGTGCCCGTCTCGAACTCGGGGTGCGACCGGCGCCTGCTCGAGGACCGGATCGCGGCGGCGGTCGGCGACCGGCCCGCGGTGGTGTTCGTGGACATGGCGAGCGGCTCGTGCCTCTTCGCGACGGTGCACCGGCTGCAGTCGCTCGAGCACGTGAAGGTGGTGACCGGCGTGAACCTGGCGATGCTGCTCGATTTCGTGTTCCACCGCGAGGCCACCCCCGCCGAGGCGGCCGAGCGCGCCGTCCGCACCGGCGAGGCGGCGATCGGCGCGCCCTGATGCCCATCGTGCTCGCGCGCGTGGACGACCGGCTGATCCACGGGCAGGTGGTGATCGGCTGGGGACAGCACCTGCGCGCGACGCGGATCGTGCTGGTGGACGACGCGGTCGCCGGGGACCCGGAGGAGCAGGCCCTCTACCGCCTGGCTGCGCCGCCGGGGCTCGCGGTGGAGTTCGCCACCACGGCCGACGCGGGGGCACGCGCCGCCGCCTGGGCGAGCGAGGCACCGCGGACGATCCTGCTCACCGGCGACATCGCCACGATGGCCGCCGTGCGCCGCGCCGCGCCGGCCGCCGTGCCACGCATCAACCTGGGCGGCGTGCACCACCGGCCCGGTCGCCGGGAGCGGCTGCGCTACGTCTTCCTGAGCGACGAGGAGGCGGCGACGCTCGCGGCGCTCGCGGCCGAGGGAGCGGAGGTGACGGCGCAGGACGTGCCGTCGGCGTCGCCGCTGCCGCTCTCGGCGTTCGGCTGACATGGGCGTCGGCGAGGTCGGTGCGCTGCTCGCGTGGGGCACGGCGGTGGGGCTCGACCTGGCGTCGGGGCCCCAGTTGCTGCTGGCGCGGCCGCTCGTGGCGGGCACGGTGGCCGGGCTCGTGCTGGGCGCGCCCGCGAGCGGGCTCGCGCTGGGCGCGGCGCTGGAACTGTATGCGCTGGCCGTGCTGCCGGTGGGCGCCGCGCGCTATCCCGACTACGGGCCGGCCACCGTCGGTGCGACGCTGCTCGCCGCGCACGGCGGCACGGCGGTCGGGTGGGCGCTGCTGCTCGCGCTCGGGATGGCGGTGGTCGGCGGGCGCACGCTGCAGTGGCTGCGCGCCGCGAACGGGCGGGCGATCGCCGCGGCTCGCGCCGCGCTCGACGCGGGCGACGTGGCGGCGCTCGCCCGGATCCAGCGCGGCGGCCTCGCGCGCGACGCGCTGCGCGCGCTGGCGCTCACGGCGACGGCCCTCGTGCTCGCCGGCCTCGCGGCACGGCTCCCGCCGGCGGTCGCGCGCGCGGGCCGGTTCCTGGAGCCGGCGCTGGTGGCCACGGGGCTCGCGGTGGCGGCCGCGGGGGCGGTGCGCGTGGCGGGCGACCGCCGCCGGCGCGCCGGACTCGTGCTCGGCGCCGTCCTGGGGCTCGCGGCGGGGGCGCTCCTGCGATGACCGGCGCGTGGGCGGCGTTCGCGCGGCTCTTCGCGGTGCAGGGCGCTTGGAACCACGAGCGCATGCAGGGGCAGGGGATCGGCTGGTGCAGCGTGCCGCTGCTCGCGGGGCTGGACGCGTCGGCGCGTCCCGCCGCGGTGGCGCGCGCGGCGGCGCTGTTCAACGGCCATCCGTTCCTCGCGGGCGTGGTGGTGGGGGCGGGGGCGCGCGCCGAGGTCGATGGCGCGCCGGCGGCGAAGGTGGAACGGCTGCGCACCGCCCTCGCCGGCCCCCTGGGTGCGCTGGGCGACCAGTTCTTCTGGTCGGGACTCGTGCCGCTGCTGTCGGCGGCGGCGCTGGCGGCGGTGGCGTTCGGCGCGGGGACGTGGGCGGCCGCCGGGCTGGTGGTCGCCTTCGCGCTGGTGCGGGTACCCGTGACCTGGTGGGGGCTGCGCCTCGGCCTCGGCCACGGGGTGCGGGTCGGCACGGCCCTCGCCGCGAGCTGGCTGCCGCTCGGGATCGCGCTCGTCGGGCCCGCCGCCTCCGCGGCGGTGGCGGCGGCGCTCCCCCTCGTGGTCGCCTCGGGGGCGGGCGGGGTCGCGCCGTGGATGGCGGCGCCCGGGCTGGCCGGGGCGTGGCTGCTGTGGAAGTTCCCCGCGCGCGTGCGGCCGCTGCGCCTCGCGTTCGCGGTCGCGATCGTGGCCCTTGTGCTCGGAGGACTCGCCTGATGCCGGAGCGCGACGTGCGCGTCGTCAACTCGCTGGGCCTGCACGCACGGCCTGCGGCGCAGTTCGTCCGCATGGCGTCGGGGTTCCGCTCGGACGTGACGCTGCGGCGCGGCGACCTCGCCGTCAACGGGAAGAGCATCATGGGCGTGATGATGCTCGCGGCGGAGTGCGGCAGCACCCTGACGATCTCCACGACCGGCGACGACGCCGAGCAGGCGCTCGAGGCGCTCGCCGGCCTGGTCGCCGGGGGCTTCGGGGAACAGTGAGCGGACTCCGGCTGCGCGGGGTCGGCGTGTCGCCGGGCGTCGCGTGGGCGCCCGCGGTGGTCGTGCGCTTCGAGTTCCCGAACGTCCCCGACCGCACCGTCGGGCCGGAGGCGCTGGAGGGCGAGATCCGGCGCCTGCGCGAGGCGGCCGACGCCGTCGTCGCCGACCTCGAGGAGCTCGGCCGGCGCGTGATGCAGCGCGCGGGCCCGGAGGAGGCGCGCATCTTCGACGCGCAGATCATGATGGTGCGCGACCAGGAGTTCCTCGGGAGCGTCGAGCACCTGATCCGCACCAGCATGCTCGCCGCCGAGACGGCCTTCGAGTTCAAGGCGCTCGAGCAGCGCAACCTGTGGACGAGCTCGCAGTCGGCGATGCTGCGCGACCGGCTGGCGGACCTCAACGCGGTGCAGCTCCGCATGCTGCACCGGCTGATGGGGCTTCCCGAGCCCGCCCTCGTCGCCGACTCCAAGCACGAGCAGGTGATCGTGGTCACCCGCGAGCTCTCGCCGGGGCTCACGGTGCAGCTCGACCGCGAGTACGTGGTGGGGGTGGTGGCGGAGGAGGGGACGCGCACCAGCCACGCGGCGATCCTCGCGCACTCGCTCGGCATCCCCGCGGTCTTCGGCGTGCCGGGCGCGCTGGACCGCGTCGGGGAGGGCACGATGCTCCTCCTCGACGGGACGAGCGGCACCGTCATCGTGGAGCCGAGCCGGGCCGAGCTGCAGGAGGCCAAGGCGCGCTGGGCGCGGCGGCAGCGGCTCGACCTCCAGATGGAGGCCGACCTCGAGCTGCCGGCGGAGACGCCCGACGGCGTCGTCGTCGCGCTCCGCGGCAACATCGACCTGCCGGACGAGATCGACGCGGCGGTGCGCCTCGGCGCCGAGGGCGTCGGCCTGCTCCGCACCGAGTTCCTCCTCACCGGCCGCGCGGAGCTGCCGGACGAGGACGAGCAGGTGCGCTACTTCCGCCGCGTGGGGCGCGCGTTCACGGGGCGGCCGGTCGTGATCCGCGCCTACGACCTGGGGGGCGACAAGTTCCCCGCGGCGTTCCGGACGACGGCGGAGGCGAACCCGTTCCTCGGCTGGCGCTCGATCCGGGTCTGCCTCGACCAGCCGGAGGTCTTCCTGCCGCAGTTGCGCGCCGTGCTGCGGGCCGCGGTGGACTGCGACCTGCGGCTCATGCTGCCGCTCGTGATCGACGTGGACGAGGTGCGGCGCTCCCGGGAACTGCTCCGCGAGGCGGCGGCGCAGCTGCACGCCGAGGGGCTCCCCGCCGCCGCGTCGCTGCCGGTCGGCGTGATGATCGAGACGCCGGCCGCGGTGCTCATCGCCGACCGGCTCGCGGAGGTCGCCGACTTCTTCAGCGTGGGCAGCAACGACCTGACGCAGTACACGCTGGCCGTCGACCGCGGGAACGCGCGGCTCGCCGACCGCTTCAGCGCCCTGCACCCGGCGGTGCTGCGGCAGCTCGAGCACGTCGTGCGCGCGGGCCACGAGCACGGGCGGCCGGTGAGCGTCTGCGGCGAGATGGCGTCCGACCCGGTCAGCGCCGTGCTCCTGCTCGGCATGGGCTATCGCGAGCTCAGCGTGGCCCCGCCCTCGCTGCCGCTCGTGAAGTGGGTGCTGCGGCGCGTGCCGGCGTCGGCGGCGCGCCGTGCCGTGGAGGCCGCGCGGGCGGCGCCCTCCGAGCGCGAGCTGCGCGCCGAGGTGGGGCGCATCATCGGCGACTTTGTGGACACCGGCCTCCTCGACCCGGCGGCCGCGTTGCCGCCCCGCACGGGGGCCGCTAGCTTGCCCGACGCTCCGCTGGCCTGAGCCCGCCGCCCCGGCCACCCGGCATCCACCCTGTCCCCCCTGCGTTCATGGCCCGTCTGCCGCGTCACGTCTTCACCTCCGAGTCGGTCACCGAGGGGCACCCCGACAAGGTCGCCGACCAGATCTCCGACAGCGTCCTCGACGCCATCCTCGCGAAGGACCCGGCGGCGCGCGTCGCGTGCGAGACGCTGGTGACGACCGGGATGGCGGTGGTGGCGGGCGAGATCAGCACGCGCACCTACGTGCACATCCCGGACCTCGTGCGCGAGACGGTGGAGCGGATCGGCTACACCGACGCCTCGTACGGCTTCGACGCGCGGACCTGCGCGGTGCTGACCTCGATCGACCGGCAGTCGCCCGACATCGCGATGGGCGTGGACGAGGGGACCGAGAAGGCGCAGGGCGCCGGCGACCAGGGGATGATGTTCGGCTACGCCACCGACGAGACGCCGGAGAAGATGCCGCTCCCGATCGTGCTCGCGCATCGCCTCGCCGAGCGCCTCGCGGCGGTCCGGAAGGGGCTGCACGGGCTCCCGCAGATCGACTGGCTGCGGCCGGACGGGAAGACGCAGGTGTCGGTCGAGTACGAGGGCGACCGCCCGGTGGCGGTGAAGACGGTGGTGCTCTCCACGCAGCACGCCGAGCGCGCGGGTGGCCGCGAGCTGAGCCGGTCGCGGATCAAGGGCACGATGATCGAGGAGGTCATCCGCCCGGTGCTCGAGGAGCACCGCATCGACGCGGCGCGGACGAAGTTCCTGATCAACCCCACGGGCCGCTTCGTCATCGGCGGGCCGCACGGCGACGCGGGGCTCACCGGCCGCAAGATCATCGTGGACACCTACGGCGGGATGGCGCGCCACGGCGGCGGCGCCTTCAGCGGCAAGGACCCGTCGAAGGTGGACCGCTCCGCGGCCTACGCGGCCCGCTGGGTCGCCAAGAACGTGGTGGCGGCGAAGCTCGCGCGCCGGTGCGAGGTGCAGGTGGCCTACGCGATCGGGGTGGCGGAGCCGGTGTCGATCCTCGTGGACGCGTTCGGCACCGGCGCGGTGCCCAACGCCGAGCTCGAGCGCGCGGTGCGCGAGGTGTTCGACCTGACGCCGAAGGGGATCACCGAGGCGCTCAAGCTGCGCCGGCCGATCTACTCCCCGACGGCCGCCTACGGCCACTTCGGCCGCAAGCCGCAGTCGGGCAAGGTCGCGGGCCGCACGGTGGACTTCTTCACGTGGGAGCGGACCGACAAGGCCAGGGCGCTGGCCGCCGCGGTCCGCTGACGGGCGCACGATGGTCGAGGTGACGGTGGCCCACATCGGGTTCGACCAGCGGGCGCACACCCCGGTGGTCTTCCTGCGCGAGCGGGCCGGCACCCGCGTGCTGCCGATCTGGATCGGCCCGTTCGAGGCGCAGGCGATCGTGGCCGAGCTGAAGGGGATGAAGCCCGCGCGCCCGCAGACGCACGACCTGCTCGGGCAGGTGCTCCGCGGGCTCGGCGGCGACCTCAAGCGGGTGCTCATCAGCGGCGTCCGCGAGAACACCTACTACGCGCAGCTGCTCATCCACCGCGAGAGCGGGTTCGTGGAGGTGGATGCGCGCCCGTCCGACAGCATCGCGCTGGCGCTGCGCCTCGACGCGCCGATCTTCACTGCCGAGTCGCTCCTCGACGAGCCGGGGGCGGAGTCGCCCGACCTGCCGCCCGGCGGCCTCGATGCCGAGTCGCTCAAGCAGCATCTCGAGAAGCTCGATCCGCAGGACTTCGGCCGGTTCTCGCTGTAGCCCACGGCGGCTGGCGCTGCTCGCCGTCCTGGTGGCCGGCGGGCCGCTCCGGGCCCAGGAGGCGACGGTCGCCGGGCGCGTGGAGCGCGCGCGCGACGGCCGGGCGTCCCCCGTGACGGGGGCGACGGTCGTGCTGCACCGGGTGAGCGCGGTCGCGCAGGGCCCGATCGACACGACGCGCAGCGACGCCGCCGGCCGCTTCGCCTTCCGCTACGCCGCCGACACCGGCGCCGTCTACCTCGTCAGCGCCCGATACGCCGGGATCGAGTACTTCGCCGCCCCGCTCCCCGGGCGCCCCGGCGCGCGGGACACGGGGCTCGTGCTCGCGGTGCACGACACGTCGAGCGCGGTCCCGGTGGCGCTCGCGGCGCGCTCGCTCGTCGTGACGCGGCCGGAGGGCGAGGGGGGGCGCACGGTGCTCGACGTCTTCGTGCTCGTCAACGGCTCCGACCTCACGCGCGTGGCCGCCGACACCGCGGTGCCCGTCTGGGCGGCGCCGCTGCCCGCGCGCATCACGGAGCCCGAGGTCGGGCCGGGGGACTTCACCACCTCGTCGGTGCGCCTGCGGGACGGCGCCGTCGCGCTCGTCGCCTCGGTCGCGCCGGGGGTCCGGCAGCTCCTGCTCGAGTACCATCTCGCCGCCGGCCAGCGCGAGCTCCTGGTGCCGTTCGCGACGCCGGTGGACAGCGTGTCGCTGCTCCTCGAGGACGCGCGCGCGACCGTGGACGACCCGGGCTTCGCGCGCGGCGACACGGCGACGATCGAGGGGCGGCAGTACCGGCACTGGTCCGGCCGCATCCGCAGCCCCGGCACGCTGCGCGTGGTGCTCTCGCCGCCGCGCACCGACCGGCTGCCGCTGCTGGCCCTCGTGGCCCTCGTGGCGCTCGGCTTCGGCGCCGCGCTGTGGCGGTTCCGCGCGCGCCGCGCGCCGGCGCCGGCGCCGGCCCCGGCCGCGCCGCCGCCCGATGCCAACGCGATCCTCGAGGAGCTCGCGGCGCTCGACGCCCGCTTCGCGGGCCGCGAGGCGGAGCTGCCGCCGGCCGAGTGGCAGGCGTACCAGCGGGATCGCGCGCGGCTCAAGGCGGCGCTCGAGGCGCAGCTTGCGGCCCGCGCGCCGCGCGCGTAGATATCGCCCTGACAGCAGTACGCTCCAGCGAACGCGGATCGTTCGGAAGCCGGTGCGACTCCGGCGCGGCCCCGCCACTGTAACGGGCAGCACGACACCCTCGCTCACGACGCCACTGGGCAACCGGGAAGGCGAGCGAGGCGCCCGAAGCCAGGAGACCTCCCCGTTCGCGCCACCAGACACCCTCGCGGGAGGGATGGGTGGCACGGACGGCCACTTCCAGGGTGGACGACGTGCGCCCATCGCTCCCCACGCCGGGAGAGCATGGGCGCTTCGCATTGGTGCCGCCGGGTCGTGGTCGCGCTGCTCGCGCTCGCGGCGGCGTGCGGCCGGCCCGCGCCGGTCCCGGGGAGCGCCGCGGCGCTCCGCATCGCGGACGACGCCGGCGACACGGTGGCGCTCGCCGCCCCCGCGCGGCGCATCGCGTCGCTGATTCCCGCCACCACGGAACTCCTCTTCGCGATCGGCGCCGGCCCCCTGGTGGTCGGGCGCACGCACTGGTGCACCGAGCCCGCGGCCGCGCTCCGTGCCGCCGACCTCGGCGACGGCCTGCGCCCGAACGTCGAGGCCATCCTCGCGGCGCGGCCCGACCTGGTGGTGCTGTACCACTCGTCCGCGACCGCCGAGGCCGCCGCGCGCCTCCGCGCCCTCGGCATCGCGGTGGCGATGGTGCGGCCCGACCGGATCGCGGACGTGCCGCGGCTCGCGCGGGCGCTGGGCACCCTCGCCGGCCGCGCCGGGGCCGCCGACAGCTTCGCGGCGGCGTTCGACCGGTCGCTCGACACCGTGGGCGGCCGCCGCCCGTCGCCGCCCTCGCTCGCCGTGGTCACGTGGGACCAGCCGCCCATCGTGATCGGCGCCGGCAGCTTCCTGAGCGAGGTGATCGCGCGCGCCGGCGGCCGCAACGCCTTCGACGACCTCGCACCGCCCTCGGCGCCCGTGAGCCTGGAGGCGCTCGCCGTGCGCGATCCCGACTTCCTGCTGGCCCTGGGCAGCGAGCCGCCTGCCTGGCTCGCGCGCCCGGAGTGGCGCGCGGTGCGCGCCGCGCGGGAGCGGCGCGTGGTGCGGCTGCCGGGCGCCGCCCTCGACTGGCCCGGGCCGCGCACCCCGGCCGCGATCGCGCAGCTGGCGCGCGCCCTCGACTCGGCGGGCACCTGATGCGTGCGCGCACGCTCCTGCTCCTCGTCGCGGTGCCGGTGACGCTCGTCGCCGGGCTCGCCGTCGGCGCGGTGCCGGTGGCGCCGGCCGACGTGTGGCGCGCGCTGCGCGACCCCGGCGCGCCCGCCGCCGCCATCGTGCGCGACGTGCGCGCGCCGCGCGTGCTCCTCGCCTTCCTGGTCGGCGGCTCCCTCAGCGTGTCGGGCGCCGGCCTGCAGGCGCTGGTGCGCAACCCGCTCGCCGATCCGTACCTCCTCGGGCTCGCCGGGGGTGCCAGCGTGGGCGCCGTCCTCGCGATCGCGGCGGGAGCGCCGTCGCCGTGGATCGTGCCGGCCGCGGCGTTCGCGGGCGCCGTCGCCGCGGTGGCGCTCGTGTACCGGCTCGCCCTCGTCGCCGGCCACCGGCTCGACCCGCGGGTCCTCCTGCTCGGGGGCGTGGTCGTGGGCGCGTTCGCGGGGGCGATCACCAGCGCCGTCTCCGCCCTCTCGAGCGCCGAGCGCCTGCGCGACGCCGCGCTCTGGCTGCTGGGCGGCTTCGGCGGCGCGTCGTGGCGCGCGCTCGGCGTGGTCGGCGCCTACGCGGTGGCGCCGCTCGCGGTGCTCGCGTCGCAGGCGCGCGCCCTCGACCTGCTCGTGCTGGGCGACGAGCCGGCGCTGCACCTCGGCGCCGACGTCGCGCGCACGCGGCGCCTGGTGTTCCTCGCCGCGTCGCTCCTCGTCGCGGCGTGCGTCGCGGCCGCGGGCGTCGTGGGGTTCGTGGGGCTCGTGGCGCCGCACGTGGTGCGCCGCGTCTGGACGCCGCTGCACGCGCGGGCGCTGCCGCTCGCCTTCCTGCTCGGCGGCGCCTTCCTCGTCCTCGCCGACCTCGTGGCGCGCAGCGTGGTGCGCCCGCTCGAGCTGCCCGTGGGCGTCGTGACGGCGCTCGTCGGCGTGCCCCTCTTCCTCGTTCTCCTGCGGCGGCAGGTCGCGTGATCCTCGCCGCCACGGGACTGACGGTCCGCTATCCGGGCGCGGCGGAGCCGGCGCTCGTCGACGTCACCCTCGGCGTCGCGCCGGGCGAGCTGCTGGCCATCGTGGGCCCCAACGGCAGCGGCAAGTCCACGCTCGTGCGCGCGCTGCTCGGCGTCCTCGTGCCCGACGCCGGCGAGGCGCGCGTCGAGGGCCGGCCGGTGCACGACTGGGACCGCCAGGCGCTCGCCCGCACCGTGGCGGTGGTGCCGCAGCACGAGGAGGCGGTCTTCCCCCTCTCGGTGGCGGAGACGGTGCTCCTCGGGCGATACCCGCACCTGGGGCCGCTCGCCCCGCCGCGCGCGGCCGACCACGCGGCCGTCGAGGCGGCGCTTCGTCGTTGCGACGCGTGGCACCTGCGGCAGCGCACCGTGGACGCCCTCTCGGGCGGCGAGCGGCAGCGGGTGCGGATCGCGCGCGCGCTCGCCCAGGAGCCGCGGGTCCTGGTGCTCGACGAGCCCACCGCGTCGCTCGACGTGCGCCACGAGATGGAACTGCTCGAGCTGGTCTCCGCCCTCGTGCGCGGCGGGCTGGCCGCGATCGTCATCACCCACGACCTCAACCTCGCCGCGCGCTACGCCGGCCGCGTGGCGCTGCTCGCGCGCGGCCGCGTGGTGGCCGAGGGCGCGCCGTCGGCCGTGTTCACGCGCGAGGCGCTGTCGCAGGTCTTCGAGTGGCCCGTCGCCGTCACCACGTGGTGCGACGGGTCGCCGCAGGTCGTCCCCCTCCGGCCCGGCGAGCCGGCCGGGCCGCCCATCCCGAAGGAGCACCCATGATCCCGTCCGCCACGCCCCTCGCCCGTCTTGTCGTCGTGCTTGCCGCCGCCTCCGCGCCTGCGCTTGCCTCGGCGCAGGAGGCGCGCGACACCCTGCGCCTCGAGGAGGTGACCGTCACCGCGAACCGGCAGCCGAGCGAGCCGCGCGCGGTGGTGGCGAGCCAGACCGTGATCACGGGACGGGAGCTGCGCGAGCGGGGGATCCTCTTCGTGCACGACGCGCTGCGCGACGTGGCCGGGGTGGCCGTGGTGCAGACCGGGTCGTACGGCGCGGTCACGTCGCTCTTCCTGCGCGGCGGCGAGAGCGACTACACCAAGGTGCTCGTGGACGGGGTTCCCGTGAACCGGCCCGGCGGCTCCTACGACTGGGCCGCGCTCTCCACCGACAACATCGAGCGCATCGAGGTGCTCCGCGGTCCCGCCAGCGTGCTCTACGGCGCCGACGCGATGAGCGGCGTGGTGCACGTCATCACGCGCGACGGCGCGGGCGCGCCGCGCCTCGAGGGGGGCGCGCAGGGGGGGACCTTCGGGCAGTACCTCGTGGACGGCGCCGCGCGCAGCGGCGGCGAACGGGCGGCCTTCTCCGTGTCGGCGTCGGGCTTCGGGAGCGACGGCTTCCTGCCGTTCAACAATGCCTACCGCAGCACGGTCGCGACCGGCCGGGCGCGGCTGCAGGCCGACGACCGCACCGACGCGACGGTGAGCCTGCGCTACACCGACGCGCGCGCCGCCTTTCCCACCGACGGCAGCGGCGTCGCGGTCGACAGCAACCAGTACACGACGGACCGCCAGTTCACGCTCGGCGTGGACGTCGGCCGCCGCCTCGGGGCCCGCCTCGACCTGCGCGGCGTCCTCACCGTGAACGAGGGCGACTTCGGCTTCGACAACCGCCCCGACAGCCCCGGCGACACGCTCGGGTTCGGGTACGACACCCAGTCGTCGGCCTCGGTCACGCGGCGCGGCGCCGACGTGCGGCTCGGCTGGCAGCCGGCGCCGGCCGTCAAGGTGTCGGTCGGCGCGCTGACGGAGTTCGAGCGCCAGCGGCAGCAGGACCGCACCCTCTCCGACTTCGGCTTCGGCCCGTCGCTCGAGGCGACGACGTTCGAGGCCGAGCGGCGCACCCGGGCGGGCTACGCGCAGGCGCTGCTGCAGCCGGCGCCCGGGCTCGTGCTGACCGTCGGGGGCCGCGTGGACGACAACAGCGCGTTCGGCACCTTCTGGACGGCGCGCGCCGGGGCGGCCTGGGAGTTCGCGACGGCGACGCGCGTGCGCGCCTCCGTCGGCAACGCGTTCAAGGCCCCGACCTTCGCCGAGCAGTTCGCGAACACCGCGTTCGAGGTGGGGAACCCGGCGCTCCGCCCCGAGCGCTCGGTCAGCTGGGAGGTCGGTGTCGAGCAGCGCGGGTGGGACGGTCGGCTGGTGCTGGGCGCGGCCTGGTTCGACCAGCGATTCGACGACGTGATCCAGTACCGCTACGAGGCCCCCGGCGCGCCGACGTACGCCAACCTCGCCGGGGCGTCGGCCCGCGGGCTCGAGCTGACCGCCTCGCTCGCGCCGCTGCCGCGGCTCGTGCTGACGGGCCAGTACACCCGCCTCCTGACCGAGGTCACCGACACGGGCGCGGCGAGCTCGGCGCTCGTGGCGCTCGGCGAGCCGCTGCTGCGCCGACCGGGGTACACCGCGCGGGTCGGCGGCCGGTACCGCCTGCTCGACCGCGTCACGGTGGGCAGCAGCGTGAACGTCGTCGGTGCCCGCGACGACGCCGACTTCTCGGCCTTCCCGGCGGCCCGGGTCACCCTCGACGCGTACGCCCTCGTGGACGCCACCGTGGACGCGGAGCTGGTGCGGCCGGCGGGCGGCCGCCCCGGCGTCGCCGCGCTGCTGCGGGTGGACAACCTGTTCGACGCGGCCTACCTGAGCGCCGTCGGCTTCGCGGGCCGGGGCCGCACCGTGGTGGCCGGCGGACGCGTGCGCTGGTAGCGCGGCGGCGGCAAGACCGCCCCCTTAGCTTCCGGGCGTGCACCCGGTCTCGACGCCGGCGATCGTGCTGAGCGCGATCCGCTACGGCGACAGCTCCAAGATCGTGAAGCTGGCCACGCGGCTGCACGGCGTGCACAGCGTGATCGCGAAGGGCGCGCTGCGGCCGCGCAGCCGGTTCGGTGCGTCGCTGCAGGTGCTGAGCGGGGGCGTGGCGCAGTACCTCGCCAAGGAGCACCGGGAGCTGCACACGCTGACGGCGTTCGACGTGGGGCGCCTGCGCGTGGGGCTCGCCGCCCACCTGCCGCGGTGGGCCGCGGCCTCGGTGCTCGCCGAGCTGATGCTCCGCTTCGCGCCGGCCGTGGAGCACGCCGAGAGCTTTGCCGCCCTCGACGAGGGACTCGACCTGCTCGAGGCGGTGCCCGACGATGCGGTGGAGCTGGCGGGCCTGCGGGCCGTCTGGCGGCTCGTGGGCGCGCTGGGCTATGCGCCGGCGCTCGAGGCGTGCGCCCGCTGCGGCAGCCCGGTACCGCCGGGCGAGCTTCCCTTCGGTACCCGCGAGGGCGGGGCGCTCTGCCCGGGCTGCGCGCTTGGCGTGCAGGTGACGCGGCTCCCCGCCGAGGGACGCGCGGAGCTGGTCGCGCTCGTGGACGCGCAGGCGGTGCCGCCGGTCCTCGACCTCCCGCACGAACGCGCCCACCGCCGGCTGCTCGGCCGCTACATCCACGCGCACCTCGCCGAGGGGGCGGAGCTGCCGGCGCTGGCGTTCTGGCTCGCGCGGCCGTGGGAACCGGCGTGATCGTCGGCACCGCGGGCCACATCGACCACGGCAAGTCCACGCTGGTCACCGCACTCACCGGCCGGCGCACCGACCGGCTGGCCGAGGAGCGCCGCCGCGGGATCACGATCGAGCTGGGCTTCGTGCGCTACGACCTGCCGGACGGCGGGGCGATCGCCTTCATCGACGTGCCGGGGCACGAGCAGTTCGTGCGCACCATGGTGGCCGGCGCCTCGGGACTCGACGCCGCGCTGCTCGTCGTCGCCGCCGACGAGGGCATCATGCCGCAGACCGCCGAGCACCTCCTCGTCCTGGAGCAGCTCGGCGTGCCGCGCGGGCTCCCGGTGGTCACGAAGGCCGACCTGGTGGACCCCGACTGGCTGGCGCTGGTGCTCGACGACGTCGCGACGCGGCTGGCCGCCTCGTCGGTCCGCTTCGACGCGCCGGTGGCGGTCGCGGCGGCGCGCGGCACCGGGCTCGACGCGGTGCACGCCTGGCTGCGCGACGCGGCACGCCACGCCCGGCCGCGGGCGCGGGACGACCGGCTGCGGGTGCCGCTCGACCGGGCGTTCTCCGTGCCGGGCGTGGGGACGGTGATCGCGGGCACCGTCTGGTCGGGGCAGGTGCGCGTCGGCGACGCGCTGCGCCTCCTGCCGTCGGGCGCGGACGCCCGCGTGCGCTCGCTCGAGCGGCTGGGCGAGGCGGTGGACGCGGCGGCGGCCGGCGATCGCGTCGCGCTCGCGGTGCCCGGACTCCCGCTGGCGGCGGCGCGGCGCGGGGAGGTCGTGACGCACGCGGCCGACGCGTGGGAGCCGTCGCGGCTCCTCGACGTCGAGGTCGCGCTCGACGCCAGGGCGGCGAGGCCGCTGCGCGACGGCGCGCGTGTCCGCGTGCACGTCGGCACCGCGGAGGTCCTCGCACGGCTCCGCCTGCCGCAGCCGCTGGAGCCGGGTGCCACCGGCGTCGCGCGGCTCGGTCTCGAGCACCCGGTCGTCGCGCGGGGCGGCGACCGGTTCGTCCTGCGCAGCTACAGCCCCCCGCGGACGATCGGCGGTGGCCGCGTGCTCGATCCGCTGCCGCCGCGCCGCTCGCGGGCCACCACCGCCCCCGCCGGGGAGGCGGCTGGCGCCGACCTCCTCGGCCGCCTCCTCGACCGCCGCGAGCAGGGCGTCACGGTGGACGCGCTGCCGCAGCTGCTCGGGCAGTCGCCTGCCGCGGTTGCGGCGCTGGTGGGCGACGCGGCCGGGCTGCGAGTCATCGAGGGGCACGTGGTGCGCGCGAGCGTCGTCGCCGCTCTGCGCGAGCGATTGCGCGAAGCCGTGCGCGCCCGGCACCGGGAGGCACCCGCGGAGCCCGGCCTGCCGCTGGAGCAGCTGCGGCAGGTCGCCCATGCGCCGGCATGGCTCGTGGAGGCGGCGCTCCGGGAGCTGCTCGCGACGGGCGCGCTCGTGCGGCTGGGCGGCGCCGTGCACGCGCGGGGCTTCACCCCGCGAGGCGGCGTGGACGCCGCGGCGCTCGAGCAGCTCGTGGCGCGCGTGCGTGCGGCCGGGCTCGAGGCGCCGACCGTCGCCGAGCTCGAGCGCGAGACGGGCCGCCGCGACGTGCTGGCGCTCCTGCGCACCGCCGAGGGGCGGGGCGAGGTCGTGGCGGTCGCGCGGGACCACTACTTCGCCGCGGAGGCGGTGGCCCGCTTCCACGAGGCGCTGCTGGAGGTCGGGCGCGCCGGCGAGATCGCGCCCGCGACGCTCCGCGACCTGCTTGGCGTCAGCCGCAAGTATCTCATCCCGCTGCTCGAGTGGGCCGACCGCCAGCGGCTCA
>Ga0073932_1001801_pt1 | contig 37511 bp, 27 predicted proteins | sample DewCreD2012metaG_FD_76967 | JGI IMG/M metagenome (GOLD analysis project Ga0073932, IMG submission 76967) | Hot spring sediment bacterial and archeal communities from British Columbia, Canada, to study Microbial Dark Matter (Phase II) - Dewar... ...
ATTGGTACGCAAGGTAGATGCCTCCTGCCCAGACTGCCCAATCAGCATTGACGTTCCCCAGGCCAATTACAGCGTGCGCGTATTTGCCGAGGGCTTGCAGGCCAACTGCGAGCAGGTGGGCCGTATCATCACCAACCTGACCCAGTTCTCTCCAGGGCAGGTGAGCAGTTACGAAGATTTATGGCGCTTTACCCTGGTGAATTACAACGCCGGGCCGGGCTGCCTGTCGCGCGCCATGCAGTTGGCCTGGCAGGCCAACCAATCTCTCGATTGGGCCAGCGTTGCCGCTAACCTCGAACCAGCCTGCCAGCTCGCCATTGGTTACGTAGAAGACATCAGCCAGATGTTAAAGGCCACGCCCACGCCGACCGTCTGGCCGTTTATTGAAGCTCCGCCCACGCCGGTGCTGCCGCGCGTGTTGTTCACGCCTACGCCCTCGCCCACCCCCGGTCCCACGCAGACGCCCGGCGGCCCCACTGCTACGCCGGATCTTCAGTTGACCCCCACCGATGACGAGAATGACACCTGATGAAGGTCGTTTACTGAATTGTGTGTAAATTGCGGGACGCAGCCCGCAATTTACACACAATTTGAAATACTACCCACCTGATTAGGTTTTTTAATTTTGAGGCGGCCTTGCCGCCTCAAAATTTCAAAAAACCGTTCTTCTTAGCTTTCTGGGTTGGCCGGGACGTCAATAACCTGGGCCTGTGAGATGTTCTGCATCAGCGCGCCGAGCCGGCGGTAAACCAGCGTCCAGGCGGTGTTAATGTAAGCCTGAAGGACGCTCTGCACGAACAGCAGTACTGGCAGATACAGCAGGAACAAAATGCCCGACAGGATTAAGCTGCCCTGGAGCATCTCTTCCGAGTTGAAAATTGCGCTGCCAATGATGGGCATCAGGATGAGCAGGACGGGCAGGCCCACGACCAGGCCAACCACCAGCGAGCCGACCCACAAGATGAAGGCTGTGATAAAGATGTCGGCTGGACGCGCCTTAAACATGACCCAGGCGCGGCGGATGGCGTCGGTCAGGGTGCGGTCTTCGTTGACGATGCCAATCACGGCCAGGTCGGCAATGACGGTCATGGCCCAAAAGGCGATAAACAGCACGCACAACAGCGGCAGCAGGCAGATCAACCCGATGCCCAGTGTCAGGATTGACAAACCGATGATCGGGACGAGGATAATGAAGCCCAGCGTGATCGTCAGTGCCCACAGCAGGATGATCAGAAGCAGAACGCGCCAGAAGTAGCGCCTGCCGGCTTCCCAAAGAATGCCAAAATTCAGCGTTGGGAACACCTGCCCCCCGGTCGCGGATTGGTCGGCCAGCCAGGCTCCGCGCGCCAGGCCAATCCTCCCCAGGGTGTTCAAGACCACCAGCACGGCAATGAACACCAGCCCCAGCAGGACGAGAATGGGAACCCAAATAGGGGCGGTCTCGATCAGCCGCTCCATCCAGGCGGGCATCTGTTCCGTGCTGCCGGGGAAGTTACCGCCCCCGAAGTTGTAGTTAAAGTTGGCGCCGCCGTTGCCGCCCCCGCCAGCGCCCAGGCTGGCAAAGAAGCCAAACAGCCACAGGATTTTGTTTTTCCAGATAATGTGCCACGCCCGCGTGAGAACTTCACCGAAGTTCATAACCGGCCTCCAATCGTATAGAGAAGTTACGGAACTGCTCAGGCCAGCCGGAAGGAAGAGAAGTTTGGCCGCCTGAGCAGTTACGCAGTTAATACTTTATACGTTTATTCCCACTCGATGGTTGCAGGCGGTTTGCTGGTGATATCCAGCACGACGCGGTTAATGCCTGGAACTTCATTGACGATGCGGTTGGCGATGCGCGCCAGCAGATCGTAGGGCAGGCGCGCCCAGTCGGCAGTCATAAAATCGTCGGTGGTGACGGCGCGCAGGGCTACAGCTTCCTGGTAGGTGCGCTCGTCGCCCATTACCCCAACCGAGCGGACGGGCAGCAAGACGGCGAAGGCCTGCGAGATGTTGCCGCGCCCTTCCTCTAACCCGCGGTTGAGCAGCCCGGCGGCGGCCAGTTCACCGGTAAAAATATGGTCAGCGGCGCGCAGGCGCTCTAACCGCTCCCAGGTGATCTCGCCCAGGCAGCGCACCGCCAGCCCCGGCCCAGGGAACGGCTGACGCCAGACCAGGTTGGGCGGCAGTCCCAGAGCTTCGCCCACAGCGCGCACTTCATCCTTAAACAGATAACGCAGCGGCTCGACCAGCGTAAAAGACAAGTCTTTGGGCAGTCCGCCCACATTATGGTGCGTCTTGATGCGCTGGGCTTTACTGCGGTCCGGCGCGCTCGATTCGACCACGTCGGGATAGATCGTGCCTTGCACCAAAAAGCGCGGCGCGCCCAAGCGGCGCGCTTCGGCTTCAAAAATGCGGATGAATGTCTCGCCGATGATCTTGCGTTTTTGTTCCGGCTCGGTAACGCCCGCCAGCGCGTCTAGAAATTCTTCAATGGCGTTTACCACCACCAGTTGTACGCCCTGGTTCTTGCGAAACGCCTCTTCCACCTGCTCGCGCTCGCCCTGGCGTAACATGCCGGTATCCACGAACACGGCTACCAGTTGGTCTCCCACGGCGCGGTGAACCAGAGCCGTGGCTACGCTGGAATCGACCCCGCCGGAAACCGCCGCTAACACGCGCTCGTTGCCCACCTGGCGGCGCACCCGCTCCACGCTTTCCGCGATAATGGATTCGGGCGTCCAATTGGGGACCGCCCCACAGATGTCAATCACAAAACGGCGCAGCAGTTCCTTCCCGCCGGGAGTATGGTGGACTTCAGGGTGGAACTGCACGCCAAAACGCCGGCCCTCTGCATCTCCCATGGCGGCAAAGGGGCTGTTGGGGCTGCTTGCCAGTGCCCGAAACCCCGGCGGCAGCGCCTCAATGCGGTCCCCGTGCGACATCCACACCGAATGACTGCCGGGCGGGATGAGAGGGTTGGGCGCTGTCGTCTGGATCACGGCGGGGCCGTATTCGCGTTCGCGGGCTGCGCCGACTTTTCCGCCCAGGTTGTGGGTGAGAAGCTGCATCCCATAGCAGATACCCAGCACCGGCAGGCCGCTTTCCAGTACATATGATGGTAAGCTGGGCGCGCCCGGCTGGTACACCGAGTAGGGACTGCCTGAAAGGATGATGCCCTTCGGCTGGAGCGCCATCACGCGCTCGGCGGGGGTATCCCAGGGGAACAGCTCCGAATAGACGTGCAGCTCGCGTACCCGCCGGGCGATCAACTGGCTGTACTGCGAGCCAAAATCGAGGATAACAATCGCATCGGGCATGAGGTGTTAATCCTGAAATTGAATCTGACCGTTTTCCATGGACGTAATTGACGCCAGCGCCTCGATAGGTACGCCCAGATGCGCGAGCGCCGCGCGCCCGCCCTCAAAGGTTTTCTCGATCAATGCGCCAATTCCAACCACTTCAGACCCGGCGGCCTGCGCCAGCCGCACCAACCCCTGAATGGTCGCGCCTGAAGCCAAAAAATCATCAATAATCAGCACCCGCTCGCCGCGTGCCAGGTATTCCGGCGAGACGATCAGTTCCACCAGGCGGCCTTTGGTGTGCGAGGGCGCAACCGTCAGATAAACGGTGTCTGGCATGGTGATAGGCTTGCTCTTGCGCGCGTAAACAATGGGCAGGTTCATGTGCAGCCCGGTCATCAAGGCCGGGGCAATTCCAGAGATTTCAGCGGTTAGAATGCGGGTAGCGCCCACCCCCGCGAAGCGCCGGGCAAACTCTCGACCACAGGCATCCATCAGGCTGGCATCTACCTGGTGATTGATGAAGTTGTCTACCTTTAGGATGCCGTTCCCCAGGTTTTTACCATCGCGCAGGATTCGTTCCTTTAATGCCTGCATGGCTTAATCCTCCTCAAACGCAATTGAATGGTGGGAATTTTACTCTAAATTTGTTACTCTGCCCGAATTCTGTTGGCCTGCTGTAAGGTGAATTTGATACTTTTAGGGTTATGTTTAAGTTTGTCACAAGTCGTTAAATAAGATAGGAATTATTACCTTTCTTGGTAATGAATTGGATTTCCACATCGTATTGAGGAGAACCATGATCGAAAACGGCTGGTTGTCTCAGGCCAGGTTTCATAAGGGGGTTCTTCTGTTGTTTATTTTAGGGATTATATTTATTAGCAGTGGGATAGGCCGCCCTCTGCTGGCGGTTCAGGCACAAAGCGGCGGGCAGGCGGGCAGCCGCAGAATCTATCTCCCTAACGTTTTTCAGAGCGCGGCCGGCGCTAATTTACCCGATCTGGCAATCCAGCGGGTGGAAGTGACGCAGGCCGTGCAAGATGCCAATAACAGCGTCCCACTGGTAGCCGGGCGCAGTACCCTGCTGCGCATCTACGCCGTCAACGCCGGTGGCAGTCAATCTATCCCTGGGGTGAACGTGGCGATTGTGGGCGGGTCTGGTGAGTCGTTGATTGAGGGTGCTCAACAGCAAATGACGGCTGCCATCCATCCCTCGGCCAACCCGGCCCTGTATTCCAGCACGATTAACTTCCTGCTGCCACCAGCGTGGACGAGCGGCTCTTATGACTTGAGGGTGTCTCTGGATAGTAATAACGCCATTGCCGAGTCGAATGAAGGCAACAACACCCAGGTGGTGCGCCTGAATTTCAACGCCGTCCCACCGCTCAGCATTATGATCGTGCCGATTGCCTCCACCAGCACCGAAACCGGGACCTTTTACTCCGCCCCAACCGACGATACCATCCGCGATATGATCCAGCGCATGTACCCGGTGGGGCAGGTGGAGGTCACCTGGCACGCGCCTTATGCGTTTACCGGCAATCTCAAAGAGTTGGGTGGTTTTAGCTCGCTGCTATCGCAGATCAACGCGCTCAAGACCAGCGAACAGGCCCCATCCACGCAGGTCTATTATGCCCTTGTCCCTACCCGCGCCGGGGCCAGCTCCTGGTTCCAGGGTGGGCTGGTTGGGCTGGGGTATATTGGCAGCCGTGCCGCGGTGGGGTTAGATTATTCCAACGCCGGGGCTACCGCCGCGCACGAGATCGGTCACAACCTGGGCCGTTACCATGCCCCCTGCGGCAACCCTTCCAGTCCAGACGCTGCCTATCCCTACCCTGGGGCTGTGATCGGCCAATACGGCCTGGACCTGGTCTCTGGCGCGCTGTTTGGGCCGAATGACGGCAGAGATATTATGTCGTACTGCGCCCCTAAGTGGGTTTCAGATTATACCTACCAGGGTTTAATGAATGCCATGCTGTCAAGCCGGCCCACTGCAAGCCTGAATGGGGAAGGCGAAGTGCTGTCTGGCGCAGACTCTGCGCGCCCGGTGTGGCTTGTTCGCGCCCAAATCGGCACGGAAGGGGCCGACTTCTTCCCCATCTACCCGGTTGACGGTGTGCCCACGCCCGCCGCTGAAGCCAGCCCCTACCGCTTGCAGTGGATCGGCCTGGATGGGGCGTTGGTGAGTGAGGCCCCCTATGCGGCCCTGGAGATTGCCACCGAGACGGATGCGGCGCTGTTTGAGGTTCAGGCGCTGGTGGAGATCCCCGCTGTGCCGGTGCGGGCCGTGCGGCTGATGCGCGATGGCGTCTTGCTGGCGGAGCAGGTCTTACAGGCTCCACCGCTGGCCCAGACCGGCGCGCAGGAAGCGTTTGAAGGCCCGGCGGTGCGAGCGGAAGAGATCTCGGCAGGTCTGCGCCTGTATTGGGACGCACCCGGCCCGGTGATGGTACGCTTTTCCGCCGACGGCGGCCGCTCCTGGCAGATCCTGGCCGCTGATGTTTCCGGCGGCATGCTGCTGGCCGATGCCTCCTTACAGGGCAGTCAGTTTCAGGTAATCCCCGCCTATTCCGAGTGATCTACGGTCCGCAATTTGTGCTTAGGGTGTGTTAGAATCAGGGCCGATGGCTCCTGTGGTGTTACTGGCATCCAATTCACCGCGCCGGCGGCAGCTGCTGGCGCTGGCTGGTTTGGATTTTGAGGTGCGCGCGGCGGAGATTGACGAAAGCCGCCTGCCCGCTGAACCCCCCGGCGATTACGTGCTGCGGCTGGCGCGGGGTAAAGCCCAGGCCGCCGGCCAGTTCGCGCGCCCCGGCCAGCTCGTCCTGGCCGCCGATACCACGGTGGCAGATGGAGATGTCATCCTGGGCAAGCCCGCCGGGCCAGAAGAAGCTTTTCAGATGCTGGCCGCTCTGCGCGGGCGCGATCATATGGTCTACACAGCCGTAGCGGTTTTAGACCCGGCCAGCGGGCGGCTGATGGCCGACCTGTGCGGTACGCGCGTATGGATGCGCCCCTACAGCGACCGTGAGATCGCGGCCTATATTGCCAGCGGCGACCCCTTTGATAAAGCCGGAGCGTATGCCATTCAAAACGCGGCTTTTCATCCGGTTGAGCGCATTGAGGGCTGTTACCCGTGCGTCGTTGGGTTGCCCCTCTGCCGGGCGATCGGCCTTCTGCGCGCCTTTGGGGTGACCCCCCCGCACGATCTTACTTCAGACTGCCGTAATGGGCTGAACAGCGCCTGTAATGTCTACCGCCGCCTGTTAGATGCCGGTCAGAATGGTTCGTAAAGACTAGTGTACCGAATTGGAGCAGGCCCGGAAAGGAAAGTCAGGAAAATAATGAAGCTCCGTTCCCTTGTCGTTTTCTTCTTATTACTTCTATTGGTTTCCTGTTCTCAAGCAGACACAAAAACTCCAACGACCCAGCCGGTGGTTGCGCCCACGCACACCCGCGCGCTGCCCACCGCCCAATACCGCGTTACCCAGGCGCCAAGCGCAGAGGCCGCGGTGCGCGCCTTTTTAGACGCCTGGAAGGCGGAAGATTATGCCGCCATGTATGCCATGCTCACGCCGCTGACGCAAGATGCCATTACCGCCGAGCAGTTCACCGACCGCTACCGTCAGACGGCCATTCACATGACTTTGCAGTCAATTGATTATGAAATCCTCTCCACTCTGATCAACCCCACCAGTGCCCAGGTTGCTTTTCGAGTGGTGTATCACACCCAGGTGGTTGGAGACCTGGACCGCACCATGACGGTGGGGCTGGCGCTGGAAGATGGAAGCTGGCGCGTGCAGTGGGAAGATGGCCTGATCTTGCCAGAACTGCGCGGCGGCAACACCCTGCAGATCAATTATGATGCTCCGGCCCGCGGCAACATCTATGACCGCAACGGTCAGGGCATGGCGATTTACTCAGAGGTGATGTCCATTGGCATTTGGGCCGGGCAGGTCAACCCCGATCAAGAAGGTACGCTCCTCAGCGTCCTTGCCAGCCTTACCGGGCGCACCCCGGAGGCGATCAAAGCCTCTTATGAAAACCGCTACCCCGGCGAATATGTGGCGGTGGGCGAAGCGCCCAAAGATGCGGTGATGCAGCGGTACGACACGCTCGCCAGCCTCGATGGGGTGGAACTGCGTGAGTACAGCGGGCGCTATTACCCCAACGGTGGGGTGGCGCCTCATGTCACGGGCTTTGTCTCGGCCATCCAGCCGGATGAACAGGAACGCTACCTGCGCGCCGGTTATCAGCTCAGTGACCGGGTGGGGCGCAGCGGCATCGAACGCTGGGGTGAGGCCATCCTCACCGGCGTGAAGGGCGCTACCCTTGATGTCTATGATCCCCAGGGCCGCCCGATCACGCGGCTGGCAAAGGTGGAGCGCAAGCCCTCGCAGTCCATCTATCTGACGATTGACAGTAAGCTCCAAATCGAGGCTCAAAAGGCCATGTCTGGCTTTAAGGGCGGCCTGGTGGTGCTGGAACGCGACACCGGCCGGGTGCTGGCGATGGTTTCTTCGCCAGAGTTTGACCCAAACGCCTTCGATTTTATGAATTTCAATTCGCAAACTCTCATCAATGAGATTTATAACCAGGGCGGCGCGCCAGAATATAACCGCGCCACGATGGACGGCTACCCGCTTGGCTCGGTGTTCAAGATCATCACCCTGGCGGCCACTCTGGAGAGCGGCATCCACCGGCCAGATGACGAGCTGGACTGCCAGCATGAATGGCGCGACCCGAATGGTAAGGTCTTTTACGATTGGACGTATGATAAAGGGATTAATCCCAGCGGCGTGCTGACCCTCATGCAGGCTCTGGTGCGTTCCTGCAATCCCTGGTTCTATCAGATGGGCCTGGATCTTTTCCAGGCCGGGCGCACGAAAGATGTCAGTAACATGGCGCGCGCCTTTGGATTGGGCAGTCCCACCGGCATCGAGGTCATTGACGAGGCTTCTGGCAATATCCCCGACCCTGAAACCTTCGATGCAGCCGTGCAGATGGCGATTGGGCAGGGGCAGATCTTGGTTAACCCCTTGCAGGTGGCCCGGTTTATGGCCGCTATCGGCAATGGAGGAACGCTATTCCGCCCACAGCTCATCGAAAAGATTACGGACCCAGACGGCAACCCTTCTATGGTTTTCCAGCCTGATCCTAAAGGCACGCTGCCCGTCAGTCCAGAAAATATGGAACTCATCCGCCAGGCTCTGCGCGACGTGATCGCCAGCCCGCGCGGTACGGCGGTGCGGGTCTTTGGCGGCATCTCCATCCCCGTTTACGGCAAGACCGGCACTGCCCAAAACGACCTGGTGGGGTATCCACACGCCTGGTTTGCCGGGTACACCGACGCGCGGCGCGCCGACAAGCCCGACATTGCCATTGCCGTGATCGCCGAAAATGCCGGCGAAGGCTCAGAGATTGCCGCGCCGATTTTCCGGCGCATCCTAGAAGTGTACTTCCTGGGACAGCCGCAGACTATTTACCCCTGGGAGGCGCGTTATAACGTCACCAAGACACCCACCTCGCAGTACACCGAAACGCCCACTCCGCCCCCGGCAGAGGCCACGCCCGACCCGAATGCCACTCAGGAAGTGAACGGCGAAGATTTTAATATGCGGACGGCTACCCCTGAACCATGACGGCAGAACGTTACCCCGGCCTGATTACCCGGATGCTTTCCGGTTTTTATACCGTTCATCTGGAAGGGCCGACGCCCGGCGATGGGCCGCGCGATGTGGTTTGCCATCTGCGCGGGCGGTTAAAACGTGAGCGTTTTGAAGGTGACATTCTGGCAATTGGCGACCGGGTGAAAATTTCGCTGCTGCCCGAAGGCAAGGGCATGATCGAAGAGATCGAAGAGCGCCGCACTGCCCTGGTGCGCATGGCTCCCACGCCGCGCGGCGAATACCGCCAGATTCTGCTGGCAAACCCCGACCAGGTGGTGCTGGTGTTTGCCTGCGCCCAACCCGAGCCGCGCCTGCGCATGCTCGACCGCTTTTTGGTCATCTGTGAAAAGCAGGGCATTCCACCGGTGATCGTTGCCAACAAAGTAGACCTGGTGGGCCAGGAAGCGGCTATCGGCATCTTTGGCCTGTACACCGGATTGGGCTATCGGGTACTGTACACTTCCGTGAAAAGCGGCGCGGGGTTAATAGAACTCCACGATTTGCTGGTGGGTAAAATTTCGGGACTGGCGGGGCCATCGGGCGTGGGCAAATCAAGCCTGCTCAACGCCATTCAACCAGAGTTGGGGCTGGCCGTGCGGGCGGTGAGCGAATCCACCGCCAAGGGCCGCCATACTACCGTCACGCGCCAGTTATTCCCGCTGGACGAAGGCGGCTACGTGGCAGACCTGCCGGGGCTGAAGTCGCTGGCACTGTGGGACACCGAGCCGGAAGAGCTGGATGGCTACTTTCCAGAACTGCGCGACCTGGTGGCCGAATGCCAGTTCAGTGACTGTACCCATCGTAACGAGCCGGGCTGCGCGGTGCGCCGCGCCCTGGCAGAAGGTCGGGTTCACCCTGCTCGCTACGAATCGTATTTGCGAATGCGTTATGGCGACGAAGAGGAATGATGAAATCAACGGCTGTGGTACGTTGGGAAAAGATTGTGTTAAAGCTCCGCAACCCCTTCCGGCTTTCGTATGGGGTCAGCGAAACGCGCGAAGCCTATTGGGTGCGCCTGGCCGAGGACCAGGGCTGGGGCGAGGGAACCATTCCACCGTATTATGGAGTGGATTCTGCGGTCATGATTGCGCGGTGGGAGCAGGCCGCCCGGCGCGCCAGCCCTTACCCCGATCCGTTGGAGGAAATTGAAGCCTGGGTTGGACCGGAGGGCCCCGCCGCGGCGCGCTGCGCTCTGGAGATGGCACTGTTAGACCGTCTGGGCCGGGCGCGCGCTCTGCCCCTCTACCGCCTGCTGGATTTACCCGCCCCCCGGCCTCTGGCGACTTCTTTCACCATCGCCATTGATACCCCCGATGCGATGGCCTCGCTGGCGGCCAGCATTCCCGACTACCCGGTGATCAAAGTGAAACTCGGCGGCGATGGAGGGGATGAAGAACGTCTGGCGGCTATCCGCGCGGCCCGGCCCGACGCTCGCCTGCGCGTGGACGCCAACGCTGGTTGGTCTTTCGAACAGGCCCGCGCCATGCTGCGGCGCTTCGAGTCCTACGGGTTAGAGATGGTAGAACAGCCCCTGGCGCGCGAGGCCGTGACGGAAATGGGTCTGCTGCAAGAAGAAACCGCCATCCCTATTGTGGCAGACGAGTCCGTGCAAACGGTTGAAGATGTAGACCGGCTGGCGCAGGCCGGGGTGGCGGGGATTAACGTCAAGCTGATGAAAGCGGGCGGCGTACTGCCGGCACTGCGCCTGATCCAACGGGCGCGCGAGCATGGAATGCGAATTATGCTGGGCTGTATGGTGGAAACCTCGTTGGGAACGACCGCTATGGCTCACCTGATGGGCCTGGCCGAGTGGGTGGACCTGGATGCGCCCATGCTGATTGCCAATGACCCCTTTGACGGCGTGAAGTACGGCGAAGGCGCGGCAGTGATCGTGCCGGAACGGCCCGGAATTGGGGTGGTGTTAAAAGAAATACAATAGGAGTTGCCCTTGGATATTCAATCCATCCAAACGGCCATCGAGGCCATCCGCGCGCCCTATGCGGAGAAGCGCGAAAACATCTTTGAAGTGACTGCCCGCCTGGAAGGGGGCCGTCTGGTGTTGGCTGGTAAGGTGTTAGAGGCCGCTCAGAAGGAAGTTCTGCTGGCCGGACTGCGCGAGCGGTTTCCTGAAATGGAAGTGGATGCTGGCGGGGTCGCGGTGGTGCGCCAGGGATCGCCGCGGTTGTTGACGGTGGCAACCAACCTGACCAGCATGCACGCCGGGCCGTCCTTTCTGGCGGAGATGGTCACGCAACTGGTCAATGGGATGCAGGTTGAGATGTTGGAAGAGCAGGGCCGGTGGGTTTACGCGCGCCGCTGGTCTCAGCCAGAGAACCGCCTGGATGCGTTGGATCATTATATCGGCTGGACGTACCGCCCCTATTTGGATGAACAGCCTGCGCCGCCGCCCACTCACCTGGTGGTGGAGCCGGTGGGCCTGCTGCGGGCCGAGCCGCGCTCAAATGCCGCTCTGGTGACGCGCGTCTTGGGAGGGACGGCGGTGGCAGTCAGCGAACAGCATGAGGACTGGGCCTGCCTGGCGCTGGCCGGGAACACGCGGGGCTGGCTGCCTACGGCCCACCTGCGCCCCTTAAACGCTTTGCCCATTACAGAACGCGACCGCCGCGCCCGGCTGGTAGAAGACGCCCTGACCTTTATCGGCGTGCCGTACTTATGGGGAGGCGGCTCCGCCAACGGCATAGACTGTTCGGGGTTTGCCCAACTGCTGCACCGGCTGATCGGCATTGCTCTGCCGCGCGATGCCGACATGCAGTATGCCGCTGGCAGGCCCGTCGAGCCGCCCTTTTTGCCCGGCGATCTGCTGTTCTTCGGCGAGCAGGGCGAACAGCGGCGCATTACCCACGTGGGCATCAGCCTGGGCGGGTGGCAGATAATCCATTCTTCGCGCTCGCGCAACGGCGTGCAGATAGATGATGTACAGGCCAATGCTGGCCTGCGCGAAATTTATCTGTGCGCGGCTACCTACATCGGGCGGTAAAACGATGGATTTCAGGATGCAGTCGCCGTTGGGCCCGCGCGTCGTCATCGGCGGGCGCGAGCGCGATTATTTCTCTGGTACCGGCTACCTGGGACTGCACAACCACCCGGCTGTTTTAGAGGCCGCCATCAGCGCCATTCATACTTATGGGATGTCCACCGCCACGTCGCGCGGCGGTTACGGCGAACACGATCTCTACGATGCGCTGGAGGCCGCCGCCTGCGCCTTTTTTGGCGTTGAGCGGGTGCTTTATTACCCGTCTGGCTATTTCAGCGCGGGGATTCTGGCGCAGGGTCTGCGCGAGCGGTGGGATCGGGCCTTTATTGATGACTGGTCCCATTACAGCCTGTGGGACGGGGCGCGCGCAACCGGCAAACCCCTGGTGAGCTTTCACCACTGCGACCCGCAGGCCCTGGCCGAAAGCCTGCGCCGCGAGCTAAAACCGGGCGAGCGCCCGCTGGTGCTGAGCGACGGAGTCTTTCCGATTTCCGGTGAGATTGCGCCGGTATGGGCGTACCAGGCTGTGCTGGCGGAATATCCCGGCGCCTGGCTGGTGTTGGACGATGCCCACGCGACCGGAGTGCTGGGCCGAGGCGGGCGCGGCACGCTGGAACACGCTGGGGCGCTAGGCCAGCCCGGTTTGATCGCCGGGCATACCCTCAGCAAGGGCATTGGCGGCTACGGCGGGGTCATTGCCGGCTCGCGGTTGCTGACTACCGAAGTGGAGCGCAATTCGCGCGTGACGGTCGGTTCCAGCCCGCCGCCCCTGCCGGCCGCCGCGGCCTCGGCCCGCGCCCTGGAACTTGCCGCAGATCTGGCTCTGCGCCAGCGTCTGTGGGCTAACGTCCGGCGCGCCAGAGCGGGTATCCGCGCTTTGGGGTGGGACCTCGAAGACAGCCCCGTTCCCATCCTGTGCCTGCGCGCCCGCCCCGGCGTAGACCTGGCCCGCCTGAAAGATGCCCTCTTTCAGCGCGACCTGTGCGTGGCTCATGTGCAGAATTACACCAGCACGCCCCCGGGCGGGGCCATCCGCATCGCCATTTTTGCCACACATTCTGAAGAGCAGATTGACCGGCTGGTAGATGGTCTGAGGGCAGTGTTGTAGGGCAGGGCGGTTCTCTCACGGCGCTGGGGGAGAGGTTTATTCGAGCAGTAATCTTCCCAATTCGCCAAACACCTCAAAGGCCGCCGGTTCATCTTTGACCCCTTGGGTGAGCAGGAAGATGTCGCAGCCGGGGGTGTAGCCCCAATCGTGCAAAACGCCCGTCATCGAACCGGTTTTATGGTAAAACGTGATCGTATCGCGCGGAATGCGCCGCATCAGCAGCAGGTCATCCTGGTTGGCGGCCAGCATTGGCTCTACCCAGGCGCGCTCGTCTGGGGATAACTCACGCACCAGGTCAAAGAAACGTATGCAGTCGGCGGCAGTGATCCAGTTCTCCAGCCCGCGCGCCCGCGCTGCATAGTCCATCAGTTTGCGCTGTAGGACCGTCCCCTCCAGCCCAAGCTCTTCGCGGAAGGCCAACGCCAGCCGCTCGATCCCGACCCGGCGGATGATAAGATTGGTACACAGGTTATCGGAGACGGCCATCATCAACAGCAGTACATCCTGGTAGGGCAGGCGGCGGGCGCGCAGCAGCCACGAAAAGCCTGCCCCCTGCACCTGGGGTTCAGCATCCAGGTCGCACAACTCCGCCCGATTGACTTCGCCCCGGCGTTCTAACTTCACCCACGCTAACAGGATGGGAATTTTGATGATCGAAGCAGCGGCAAAGCGCCCTCGCTGACTGTCGACATTGGTTTTGAAGATCGGCTCCTGGCCTTCTTTTCGGCAGTAAAAGGCGTACTGCGCGCCGTTCTCATCCAACGGTTCCAGAACTTGAAGCAGTCTTTTCGAGATGGGTAACATCGTTATTCCACAAAAAATCACAATCAAACAGGAAAGAGAAGGGTTGAGTACCTAGCCATTTGACCAGATTTTTGGTATTCCAATTGGATAGGTTTGACACACTGTGGATAAGTGATTATACTTCGATAAGCATGAAGAGAGCCCATTCAGGCATCGCGCATACATCCTAGACTAGCAAAGGGTAGCAGAAAGTTAATGGCCGATCTTTTGAATGTTGAGGGCCTTGAAACGCAGTTCTATACCCAAGATGGCATTGTCCATGCGGTCAACGGCGTTTCGTTTAAGTTAAAAGAGGGGGAGACGCTAGGCGTTGTGGGCGAAAGCGGTTGCGGCAAAAGCGTCACGATGATGTCAATGCTGCGGCTGATCCCTTCTCCACCTGGCAAAGTGGTGGCCGGTCGCGCCATGTACCAGGGCAAAGATTTGCTCAAAATCTCGGATGAAGACATTCGCAACATCCGGGGCTCGCAGATCAGCGTGATCTTCCAGGACCCGATGACTTCCTTCAACCCGGTGCTGACGATTGGGCGCCAGGTGGCGGAACCGCTGGAAATTCACCACGGCATGAGCCAGAAGGAAGCCTACCGGCGCGTGGCGGAAATGCTGACTATGGTGGGCATTCCCAACGCCAAAGAGCGGTTAAACGACTATCCACACCAGTTTTCGGGCGGCATGCGCCAGCGCGCGATGATCGCCATGGCCCTGGTGTGTTCTCCACAAATTCTCATCGCCGATGAACCGACTACCGCGCTCGATGTGACCATTCAGGCGCAGATTGTGGACCTGGTGAAGCGCCTGGCGAATGAACTGGGCATGTCAATGATCTGGATTACGCATGACCTGGGCATTATCGCCGGGCTGGCGCACCGCGTGGCGGTAATGTACGCGGGATACATTATTGAGACGGCCGCGGTGAAGCCGCTCTATGCTCAACCGGAACACCCCTATACCATTGGATTGCTCAACAGCCTGCCGCGCATGGATGAAAGCGGTTACCGGCGGCTGACCTCGATTGAAGGCATCCCCCCCATTTTGTACGAAAAACCAAACTACTGCCCATTTGCTCCACGCTGCCGGTTCGTCCGTGAGCGCTGCTGGCAAGAGAACCCTCCGCTGCTCGAAGTGGGCCCGGAGCATTACGCTGCCTGTTGGGTAAACCCGCGCACAGGAGGATATCGGGAATGACCATCGCTGAAGTCAATACCAAACCGATCACTCCAAAGAACCAGGAAGTACTGTTAGAGGTCAACCACCTCGTCAAGTATTTCCCCATCATGCGCGGCACGATCATTCAAAAGCAGGTGGGCGCCGTTCACGCGGTGGATGATATTTCGTTCAAAGTGATGCGGGGCGAAACCCTGGGGCTGGTTGGCGAGTCGGGCTGCGGCAAATCAACCACCGGGCGCGCGGTTTTGCAGCTGCACCGCCCCACTTCGGGCGAGGTATTGTTTGAAGGCAAGGACCTGGTCAAGATGAAGGGCGAGGAACTGCGCCAGATGCGCCGCCGCATGCAGATGATCTTCCAGGACCCCTACGCCAGCCTGAACCCGCGCATGACCGTGGGCGACATCATCGGCGAGCCGCTTCTGATCCACGGGCTTGCCACCGGCAAAGAAGTGGAAGAGCGAGTGAAGGAACTGCTCAAGCTGGTTGGGCTGAATCCGTCCTTTGCCAACCGTTTCCCCCATGAATTTTCGGGCGGGCAGCGCCAGCGCATTGGCGTGGCGCGCGCTCTATCGCTCCAGCCGTCGCTGATCGTCTGCGATGAGCCGATTTCGGCCCTGGATGTTTCAATTCAGGCGCAGGTTGTCAATCTGCTGGAAGATTTACAGCGCGACTTCAACCTGACCTACCTGTTCATTGCGCATGATCTTTCGATGATCCGTCACATCAGCACCCGCGTGGCGGTCATGTACCTGGGCGTAATCGTCGAACTGGCGGACCGCAACGATTTGTACGCCAACCCGCTGCATCCGTATACCCAGGCACTGCTCTCGGCCATTCCTTTGCCCGACCCGGTGGCCGAAGAAAAACGTAAACGCATTATCCTGGCGGGTGAGATTCCCTCGCCAGTCAACCCTCCGTCGGGCTGCCGCTTCCGCACGCGCTGCCCGCTGGCCGCCCCCATCTGCGCCGAAGTGCGGCCGGAATTTCGTGAGGTCGCGCCGGGCCATTTTGTGGCCTGTCACCTGGTTTAAGTGCTGTGGTGGATATCATTGGCGTATATACATACGCCAATGATATCTGTGTAAACTCCTGTAGAAAAGGAGGTGATGAACCGGAACGATACAGGTTCGGCGGAACCCCAAAGGTACGACAGTTGTTGGACCAAAACCTTTTGTCTTTTCTCGTAGGAGGAGAATCCAATGCGTAAGCTGTATTCCGTTTTTGCGCTGCTGCTGGTTGCAAGCATGATTCTGGCATCCTGCCAGGCGGCTCCCGCGACTCAGGCTCCCGCCCAGCAAGAGCAACCCACCGCAGTTGTCCAGACGGTGATTGTAGAAAAAGAGGGCGAGACCAAGACCATCGTGGTCACCGCTACGCCTGAGCCTAACGCGGCCGCTCCCACCGAAGCTGAAGCTGGCCCGGCCTTGCTGCGGGTGAACCTGGGGACCTATCCTGATACGATTGACCCCCAGAAGAGCTCCTTCGTCAATGAAATCGCTCACCTCAAGCTCATCTACGAAGGTCTGACCAGGCTCAACGGCAATCTTGAAACCGTCCCTGGCGCCGCTGAAAGCTGGGAATATAACGAAGACGCCACCCAACTGACCTTCAAGCTGCGCCCTGGCCTGACCTACTCGGATGGCACGCCTCTCAACGCCAAGCGCTTTGAATACTCGCTGATCCGCAACATTGACCCGGCCACCGCCGGCGAATATGCGAGCATCACCGATGAAATCGTAGGTGCTTCCGAATGGCGCACGACCGACATCAGCGCTGAAGGCTACGACCCCGCCCCCTTCATCGAAGCTCTGGGCGTGAAGGCCCTGGATGATGCCGGCAACCCCTGCACCGACTACGAACAGGCCAACTGCCTCACCCTCCAGATCAAACTGCGCGCTCCCGCGCCGTACTTCCATACGGTCATGTCTCTGTGGGTAACCTTCCCCGCGAAGGAAGAGAACATTACCGAAGGCGGCGATATCTGGTGGACCAGCTCGAAGTATCAGATCGGCAATGGCCCCTTCATCCTGAGCAGCATCGAACCGTTTGTGCGTGGCTACTTCACCCCCAACCCCAATTACTGGGGGAACAAACCCACCTACGATCTCGAATTCCGCTACATCACCGACAGCGCGGTGGCCTTTGAAGCCTACAAGAACAACGAGTTCGACATCATCCCGCTGGCCGCCGAAGACCTGCCCGCTGTTCAGGCTGATCCGGAACTGAACGCTCAGGCCAAGATCTACCCCGGTTCCTGCACCTTCAACATGAACTTCCATCAGTTGAAGGAACCCTTCACCGATAAGAAGGTGCGCGAAGCCTTCATCTACGCGCTCGACCGCGAAGCCTGGGTGCGCGACGTTCTCAACGGCCTCGGCGCTCCCACCCTCACCTGGATCCCGCCGGGATTCCCTGGATATGACGCCGAAGAGACCCGCTACGCCTTCGATCCTGAAGCCGCCAAGCAGGCGCTGGCCGAATCTTCCTATGGCTCAGTGGATAAACTGCCGCCTATCACTCTGACCTTCTCCGATACGCCGCGCAACCGCGTGCGCAACGAATGGCTGGCGAACCAGTGGAAGACCGTCCTGGGCGTTGATATCTCCCTCAACCCGGTGGAACCGACCACTTACACCGCTCTGACCAAAGACGTCAACACCGCGCCGCAGACCTTCATCCTCGGCTGGTGCGCTGACTACCCCGATCCGCAGAACTGGCTCTCCGTTTACTGGATGAGCACCTCCACCTTTGCCCAGCGCATTGGCTTTGCCAATGAGGAACTGGATGCCATCATGAAGAAAGCGGATGCCACGGTGGATCCGGAAGAGCGCATGAAGCTGTACGCTGAGGCGCAGAAGATGCTGGTCGGCCTGGCCCCCGGCGCCTTCTTCTGGAACAACGTCAACGCTTACCTCATCAAGCCGTGGGTCCAGGGCGTTGTCACCACCCCGATGGACGCCGGTTGGCCTGGCGACTACGTGGTGGATGCTATCACCGTGGATACCGCCGCGCAGCAGGGCGTAAAGTAATGCTGTAACCTCTTGCGCAGGGGTTGTGCTTAAACCCTTCGCGCAGTAGCACCAACCAATCGGCCGCCGGTCGGCCCTCCGCAAGACCTCAGCCGGCCGGCGGCCCTTTTGTGAAGTAAGTTCACATAGAAACCAGGATATTTTCGGCGAGTGACCTGGATCGCCATAAGACCAATCTTAAACTGGAATTTGGGATAGAAAGATGACCGGTTACCTGATTCGGCGTTTCCTTTGGATGATCCCCGTTCTCTTCACGGTGGCGCTGGTCACATTTTTGTTGATGCACAACGCCCCCGGGGGGCCCTGGGATCGCGATCCCAGTGCCCGCCAGGTGGACCCCAACACGCAGCGTGTTCTAAACGAGTATTACGGCCTTAACAAACCGTTATGGCAGCAGTTTACCGCCTACGTGTTTGGAGATATCAAAAACGGCAAGTTCGTGTGCGGCGCTATCTGCGGCAATCTAGGGCCATCTTACCGGATGCGCGGCATGACCATTCAGGGCTATCTCTTTGATCCCCCCGAAGGCAAGCCATTTTGGTACAGCCGGTTTGGGTATTCTTTGCGCCTGGCCGTCATTGCTATGCTTCTGGCGGTAGGAATTGGCATCCCCATTGGGATTATCTCGGCGCTCAAGCAGAATACCATGATTGATTATTTGAGCCTGTTTATCGCGACGGTTGGCATTTCGGTGCCAAACTTCGTCATCGCCATTTTCTTAATCATCATTTTTGCTTCCATGCTGCACTGGGTTAGCATTGTGCCGCGTTCCTGGGATCAGATTGATGTGTGGATCCTCCCGGCGGTCGTGTTAGGCTTTGGGACGTTAGCCCGCACCACCCGCTATACCCGTGCTTCGATGCTCGAAGTGATCCGCCAGGATTACGTCCGCACGGCCCGCGCCAAAGGACTGCGCGAACAACTGGTAATTTTCCGCCACATGATTAAGAATGCCATGATCCCTGTGGTCACGCTCTTGTTCCCGGCTTTTGCCGGCCTGATTACGGGTTCTTTCATCATTGAAACCATGTTGGGCTTTCCAGGGATGGGCCGCGCCTATGTGACGGCTATCAGCCAGCGCGATTATTCCATGATTATGGGAACGACGCTGATCTATGGCGTATTGATTGTGATCGCCAACCTGAGTGTTGATATTGTGTACGTTTTCCTGGATCCTCGCATCCGCCTGACCGATTAACCCGGAGCAATTATGGCTGCTACAACCGATCTTTCCAAAAGTACTCCCCCAGGCAAGGCCGTCACGTTAGAAGTGACCTCGCCCAAGCGCGATTTGATGGCGGATGCCTTTTACCGCCTGATGCGCAATAAGGCGGCGGTGGCCGGCATGGTGGTGATCTTTGTCTTTTTGATGGTGGGTTTGTTCGCGAACTTCATCGTTCCCCATAACCCGCTGAAGATTAACGCCGGGAAGGGTTTCTTGCCCCCGGTGTGGGTGGAGAAAACAACGTCCAATAAGAGGCCCGATCCGAATTTCTTGCTTGGAACCGATACCTTGGGGCGGGATGTCCTCAGCCGCACGATTTACGGCGCGCGGGTGTCCATGCTGGTGGGCTTTTTGCCCACGGCCATTATCCTGGTGGTGGGGACGGTGATTGGACTGGTGTCTGGCTACGTGGGGGGGCGGCTGGATAACCTGCTGATGCGTTTTACCGACGTAGTTTTCGCCTTCCCAGACCTGCTGTTTTTCATCATTGTGATGATCTCTCTGCGCGATACCTTTATCGGCACGCTGCTCAATGGGCTGTTCTTGCTCTTCGTCGCCCTGGCAATTGTTAACTGGGTGGGTGTCGCGCGGATTGTGCGTGGGCAGGTGCTTTCGCTGAAGGAAAAAGAATTTGTCGAGGCGGCCCGCTGCATCGGCGCGCGCGACTCGCGGATTATGTTCAGGCACATCCTGCCCAACAGCCTCGGCCCCATTATCATCACCGCCGCTGTGACGATCCCGAACATGATTATTGTAGAAGCCATTTTAGGCTATCTGGGCCTGGGCCTGCGTCCGCCGACCGACCCCAACGCGTTCTTCATCACCAGTTGGGGCGCGCTGATGCTCGAAGGGCAGACGGCCATCAACGCCCAGCCCTGGCTGCTGCTGTCCCCGGCCATCTGCGTGGCGCTGGTGGTACTGGCCTTCACCTTCCTGGGCGATGGCCTGCGTGATGCCTTTGACCCGCGCATGAAGGGGACTTCGTAAACATAACCGGGCTTTCGTTTGGACAACGGGCGCCGCGGCGCCCGTTGTTTTTAATCATGGTACAATCTTTCCCTGGTAAAAGCCTAACCACGATTTGAAAGGGACCGCATGTTGCCTTTACGCTCGCGCTTATTAACTGCTGCCCTGTTCCTCAGCCTGACACTGGCTGCCTGTGGGTCAGCTACCCCAACCCCCGGCCCGACCGCCGCGCCCACCCAGGGGCCTGGGCCCGTTCAGGCGACGGCAACCCCGGCGCTCACGGCCACGCCGTCCGTCACAGAAACGCCCACGCTGCCGCCGTCGCGCTCGCTGGTAGTCTGCCTGCCCGACGAGCCGCAGACTCTCTACCTCTACGGCGGCTCATCGCGCAGTATGTGGAGCGTGCTGGAAGCGATCTATGACGGCCCGTTCGACACGCGCACTTTTTCCATCCAACCGGTCATTTTGCAGAAGATCCCCAGCCTGGCAGATGGCAGCGCCGTACTGCGCCCCGTCAAAATGCAGGCCGGGGACGGGATTGTGGACGCCGCCGGCAACCTGGCAACCTTGCAGGCCGGGACGCGCGTACTGCCCTCGGGGTGTAGTTCTCCCGACTGCGCCGTTACCTGGGATGGGACCTCGGAACTGCTCATGGATCAACTGGTCGTCACCTTTCAACTGCTGCCCGGCCTGAAGTGGTCCAACGGCGAGCCGCTCACCGCCGCCGACTCGGTGTTCTCTTATAACCTTGCCGCCGATCCGGCTACGCCCGTCACCAAATATCTGATTGACCGCACCTTCTCATATCAATCGCTCGACGAGCTGACGGTTGAATGGGTAGGACTGCCCGGTTATTTCGACCAGCGCTACGGGACGCATTTCTGGCTTCCGCTTCCCCAACACCTGTTGGGGAGCCGCGCCGCCGCCGATCTTCTGCAAGATGAAACCGCCAGCCGCATCCCGCTGGGGTGGGGGCCGTATCGCATCACGGAATGGACGGCTGGGGATCACATCACCCTGGAGAAGAACCCGCACTACTTCCGCGCGGCGGAAGGACTGCCTTACTTTGATACCCTGGTTTTCCGCTTCGTGGGCCGCCAGGGTGATAACAGCGTGGCGGCGGTGCAGGCGGGCGAATGCGACGTGGTGGACCAGAACAGCGAATTCTTCCCCATGTTCCCGACCCTGCTGGAGAAAGAAAAACAGGGCCGGCTGAAGACCTACGTCGGCCAGGGGCCAGAGTGGGAACACCTGGATTTTGGCATCCGCCCGGCATCTTATGAGGATGGCTATGACCCGGCCTCGGGCGACCGGCCCGACCTGTTCGGCGATGTGCGTACCCGCCGCGCCTTTGCCCTTTGCACCGACCGTCAGGGGATTGTGGATGAACTCCTCTACCGCCGCTCGCAGATCCCCGCGGCTTTTCTGCCGGTTTCGCACCCACTGGCCCTGACAGACGCGCCCCAATACCCTTACGACCCCGCCGCCGGCATGCAGTTATTGGATGAAGTGGGCTGGAAGGACACCGATGGCGACCCGGCCACGCCGCGGATTGCCCAGGGCGTGACCAATGTGCCGGATGGCACTCCTCTGGCGCTGACATACTGGACTACCGAGGCCCTCTTGCGCCGTCAGACGGCCGGGCGCGTGGCCGAGTCGCTGGCAGGCTGCGGCATTCAGATTAATTTGCAGTTTGCCAGCCCGGCGGATCTGTTTGCGCCAGGGCCTGATGGCCTGGTCTTTGGGCGTAAATTCGACCTGGTACAGTTCTCGTGGGAGGCCGGCGCGCGGCCTAACTGCCTGTTATACACCACCGGGCAGATCCCTGCGGCGGCTAATCAGTGGATTGGCGCCAACGTTACCGGCTACAGCAGTGCCGAATTCGACCGGGCCTGCGCTGTGGCCTCGCAGGCGCGGCCCGAAGCCCCCGATTTTGCCGCCGCCAACGCGGCTGTGCAAACGCTTTTCGCTCAGGAACTCCCGGTTCTGCCGCTGTATGCGCACCTGAAGATCGCCCTGGCCCGCCCCGATCTGTGCGGGTTCGAGATTGACCCTTCTGCGCGCAGTATCTTCTGGAACCTGGAGGCTCTACAATACGGCCAAAATTGTGCAGAGAAATGATAAAATACTAGCCAGATGACCAGTATAAAAACCTGGTCATCTGGTTAATATTGATTTAGGGTAGGTGATGAACCTGGGAGGTCGAGGATATTTCAACCACAATATTATTCTTGACTTTACCATCTTACTATGCTATATTTCGCGCAATCACTTTGCCCTTTATTTGTAGTTTTACCCCCTTGTGAGCACATTGTTGGACATTTAAATAAAAAGGAGGTGATCGCCCAGCCGCCTGAAAAAGCTCCAATCGTTCTACATGTTGTGTAAGACAATCCCTTTCTACAACTGAAGAATTTGCAAGGAGGAGAACGGTTTTATGAAGCAGAAATCGATGTGGGTACTTGCGTTCGTATTGATCGCCTCCATGGTGCTGAGCGCCTGCCAGCCCCAAACGATCATCCAAACCGTAGAAGTTACGAAGGAAGTTCAGGTCGAGAAGACCGTCGTGGAGAAGGTTGTCGAGACTCAGATCGTCGAGGTGGAGAAGACCTCGGTTGTCGAAGTAGAGAAGAAAGCCTTTACCACCCCCGATCCGATTTTAGGTGATTTGCGCGTCCGCCAGGCCATGGCACACTGCACCAACAAAGCTGACCTGGCGAAGGCCGGTTACCCGCTGCTGAGTGATGAGCAGGCCGCCAGCCTGGTGATGCACACCTTCATCCCCCGCGCGCACTGGGCTTACGCTGGCGATGAAAACATCACCATCTATGAATATGATCCTGCCAAAGGCGCCGCCCTGCTCGAAGAAGCTGGCTGGACCCTGCCTGAAGGCGCTTCCGTGCGCACCAAAGAAGACGGCAGCGTTCTGGCGCTGAAGTTCTACACCACCACCGCCGCCTTCCGCCAGGCCTGGGCCGCCGTGTGGGAAAAGCAGATGGCCGAGTGCGGCATCCAGATCCTGCGCTCGCACGTCCCCGCTTCCTGGTGGTTCGGCGACACGACCGGCCTGCAGGTGCGCGACTTCCAGATCGGCGCTTTCGCCTGGGTAGGCCAGGCTGACCCTGGCGGCCGCACCCTCTGGGCCTGCGACCAGATCCCCCTGCCTGAGAACAACTGGGAAGGCCAGAACTACATGGGCTGGTGTAATGAAGCCGCCGACAAGGCCATCAAGAACGCCACCAACACTCTGCTGAAGGAAGAGCGCATCAAGTGGTATACCATCGTCCAGCAGGAATACACCAAGGACGTTCCCGCCATCCCGCTGTTCAACCGCACAGAGACCTTCTCCACCGCTGCGGACCTGCAGGGCTTTGCCCCCACCCCCGGCGAAGAATACTACACTTACAACATTCATGAGTGGTCGCGCCCCGGCAAAGACACCCTCGTCATCGGCTTCACCCAGGAACCCGCTTCGCTCTACACCCGCGTGGAGAGCGCCTTCGTGGCGAACCTGGCCGCCGGTCTGCTGGGCTTCCGCGCTTATACCAGCCTGAATTATGACTTCCAGCCGGTGCTGGTCAAGCAGCTCTCCACCATTGAGAGCGGCCTGGCGCAGAACAACGATGTACAGCCGAAAGCCGGTGATAAGGTCTACGACTCGGGCGGCAATCCGGTCGAAGCCGGCCCCGGCGTGATGGTCTACAACTCCGAAGGCCAGGAAGTAGAGTTCTCGGAAGGCGTGACGATGAAGCAGTTGGTCGTCAAGTACGAGTTCCGCGACGACCTGAAGTGGCAGGATGGCTCGCCCGTGACCCAGGAAGACTTTGAACTGAACTACAAGGTGGCCTGCGATCGCGAGAGCGGCGCTACTTCTTACATCACCTGCGATCAGATCCAGGATATCCAGTTCGACGGCCTGTCTTACACCGTCACCTGGCTGCCCGGCGTTCAGGATCCGCTGTACTTCCTGCCCCCCTTCGGCTTCGCTCCGGCCAACCAGCCAATCGAGTCTGAGGGTCCCTATAAAGGCAAGCTCTTGAAGGACGTCCCCGCCAAGGATTGGCCGACCCTGCCCGAGGTTGCTGAGAAACCCTGGAGCTACGGCCCCTACATCATCACCGATTGGGTGAAGGGCGAGAAGATGGTCTTCGAAGCCAACCCCTACTTCTACGGCGGTGAGGTTGCCACTCCCAATATCGTCATCCAGTTCCTGACCCCCGAAAATGCCGAGTCGCAACTGCTCACCGGCGCAGTGGATCTGCTGGGTTCTGAGACGCTGGCCGGCCTCACCGAGCAGCTTGTCCAGGCCGAGAAGGATGGCAAGGTGAAGAACTACGTCATCGCCGGCGCCACCTGGGAGCATATTGACTTCAACCTGTTCGTGAAGTAGTCGTTTTGAGCGCCGGGCTTTGTGATCGGTTGCTCATGCGGCGACCCAAGACCGTGAACGTCTAAACGGCATGTTAATGGGCAGATGTGGCTCCCTGATGGCGTCACATCTGCCCTTCTTAATCTTGTACGTTTCAATATCAACCACCTGGCTCCTGAGAAAATGACTTTGCGCTGTTTTGGCGGGGGAGCAGCCCCGCCCAAACAAGACAAAGCGCATTTTGGATGGGGAATTGGGAGAGAGAATGACCAATTACCTGATCCGCCGCTTATTGCAAATGATCCTGGTCATCTTCCTGTCGGCGGCTGCATCTTATGCTTTGCTCAACCTGGCTCCCGGCGGCCCGCTGGCCGGGCTGCGCCAGGTGCAGGCCAGTTCGCGCTTTCGCATCACCGAGGAAGATGTTGCCCGCATCCGGGCCTATTTTGAGCTGGATCTTTATTTGCCTTTCCGTTTTACCCGCTGGTTGATGGGCTTCCCCCGTGGTCCCATCCAGATTGGCGGGCGCGATTTACTGGCCGATCTGCCGGTGGGCTGTTATAAAGAGATCCAGGCTACTGTCCGCAACGACGTCACCGGCAAGGTGAGCGTTAAAACCATTGGGTGCAGCCAGTATGTGTACCTGAAGGATCTGGAGGGCCGCCGCGTCAGTCGGGGGATTTTATTCGGCGACTTTGGCAACTCCTGGCGGCTTAACCGCGACCGCCCCGTCACTGATCTGCTGGTCAGCCGCCTGCCCAAAACCATCACCTTAGCGGGCATTTCTACCCTGCTGGCGCTGTTGTTGGGCATCCCCCTGGGCGTCTATTCAGCCGTCAAACAGTATTCGCGCTTCGATTACTTTTTTACCACCCTGGCATTTATGGGAACGTCCATGCCTACCTTTTTCTTTGGCATTATGGCGATCCTGGTGTTTTCCATTGTGCCGTATCGCGCTGGCTGGTTTTACCTGCCGGCGGGCAGTGCCACGGCCGTGCGCGATTATATTATTCCGGGCCTGGGAACGGTAGTGGCCGAATCGATGCTCGACCGCTTCCTGCACCTGATCCTGCCGGTGTTCGTACTGACCATCGTCAGCGTGGCCGGCTGGAGCCGGTTTGTGCGCGCCAGCATGCTTGAGGTGATGCGCCAGGATTACGTCCGCACAGCGCGCGCCAAAGGCCTGATTGAACGGGTGGTTATCCTCAAACATGCCCTGCGCAACGGGTTGATTCCCTTTGTCACTCTGGTGGTATTCACTCTGCCGGGCCTGGTGAGCGGCGCCATCATCACCGAGACGATCTTCTCCTGGCCGGGGATGGGCCGCCTGTACTTCCTGGCCCTGGGCGACAACGACTACCCGGTGGCGATGGCGATTTTGTTTATGATCGCGGTGCTGACAGTCATCGCTACCCTGCTGCGTGACATCCTGTACACCGTTGTCGATCCTCGCATTAAGTTGTCCTAAAGGAAACCACCATGAGCGCATCGACAAAAGCTGCTTCTTTGGAAGTAAAAAGCGCCAAACCCATGAAAGAAGAAAGCCCGCTGACCATCGTGCTGCGCCGCTTCCGCCGTCACCGCCTGGCGATGATTTCTTCTGGGCTGTTGGCGCTGATTTTTCTGGTGTCGGTTTTTGCCAGGCAGTTGGCCCCCTTTGAAATGGATGACCTGAGCGTCTCCAACCGTTTTGCTCTGCCCGGTACAGTTAACAAAGAGACCGGCAAAGTGCACTACCTGGGGACAGATAACATCGGGCGTGATTATTTCTCGCGCCTGCTGTATGCCGGGCGCATCTCGCTGACCGTGGCCGTGCTTTCGGTGCTGATCTCCGAAACCATTGGCATGGTAGTGGGCGCGATCTCTGGTTTTTACGGCGGCGTGCTCGACGCCGTCATCATGCGGTTTGTGGAATTTCTGCTAACCATTCCCAGCCTGCCGCTGCTGTTGATCATCTCCCAAATGCTTTTGCAAAACCCGGATATGATCCCAATCCCCAACGTGATCCTCAACGTTTTGGGTCAAGTCATGCTGCTGCGTCCCAGCGACGTGCGCCAGGCCCTAATGATTGTGCTGGTACTGGCCGGGTTGGGTTGGCTGGGCGCGGCGCAGTTGATGCGCGGTATGGTGCTGGCGTTGCGCGAGCAAACGTTTGTGGAAGCCTCGCGTTCTTTGGGCGCTTCTAACTTCCGCATCATCTTTGTGCATATGATCCCCAATGCTCTGGCCCCTATCATCGTCAACGCCTCGTTGGGGCTGGCAGGGTACATCATTGCCGAAGCTTCGCTCTCGTTCCTGGGGTTTGGCATTCAAGATCCCATCCCCACCTGGGGCAATATGCTCTCGGCTACCCAGCAGTTTATGGCCGACCGGCCCTGGCTGCCGCTCATTCCGGGCCTGCCGATCTTCATCTGCTCGCTGGCCTTTAACTACGTGGGCGACGGCTTGCGCGATGCGCTGGACCCGCGCCTGAAATTGTAACGAGGTGCGGTCTCCGCGCTCACCCGCTGGGGAGATCCATGGAATTTTTTGGATCCAGAACCGTTTAAAGTTATAATAATGCCAGTCAGACCCTGGAACTGCGAGGAAGATGTGGAAACCGACAAGAAACCGCTGCTTGAGGTCAAAAACCTTAAGACGTACTTTTTTACGGAAGACGGCGTAGTTAAAGCCGTTGATGGGGTCGATTTTGAAGTGAGACAGGGCGAAGTGCTGGGCCTGGTGGGTGAATCGGGCTGTGGCAAGAGCGTCACTTCGCTTTCAATTATGCGCCTGGTGGGCGTGCCGGGCAAAATTGTGGAGGGAGAAGTGCTGTTTGGCGGGCGCGATCTGCTCAAGCTCCCCGAATCGGAGATGGTGCATATGCGCGGCAACCGCATTTCGATGATCTTCCAGCAGCCGCAGTCCAGCCTGAACCCGGTTTTCACAGTGGGTGATCAGGTGGCCGAGGTCTTGCAGATTCACCAGAATATGACCAAAGAGGCTTCCTGGAAGCGGGCTGTAGAACTGCTCAGCCTGGTCGGCATTCCCGACGCCGCGAACAAAGCCAAAGCCTATCCCCACGAAATGTCGGGTGGGCAGGCCCAGCGCGTGATGATCGCCATGGCTCTGGCGCTGGTCCCCGAACTGCTCATTGCCGATGAGCCGACTACGGCGCTGGATGTGACCATTCAGGCGCAAATCCTGGATGTGATCCGCGATATGCGCAAGAAATTGGGCAGTTCTGTCATCCTCATCACCCATGATTTGGGGATTATCGCCGAAATGGCCGACCGGGTGGCGGTGATGTACGCCGGCCAGATCGTTGAACAGGCCGATGTGGGCGAGCTGTTCGAGCATCCCAAGCACCCCTATACGCAGGGGCTGATCGCCTCGATCCCCATTTTGGGACGGGTGACGGAAAAGCTTGAGGTTATCCCCGGCAGCGTTCCCAACCTGGTCAACCTGCCCGCCGGATGCCGATTTGCCCCGCGCTGCAAATTTGCGATGAAAGTTTGTACCGAAGAAATGCCCAGCCTGATGGATACCGGCGATGGACACCTGGTGCGTTGCTTCTTATACGAGAGCCGTGGCGAACACCAGGCTCCGGTGAACGAAGGCTCGGCCAAGCCGGTGAATGCCCGCTGAAAGGAAAAGAATGAGCGACAATCTGGCTCCAACGAAAAAAGATCTTATTACCGTGCGCAACCTGGTCAAATACTTCCCGGTACGGGGCGGACTGCTCCAACGGGTTGTGGCCCAGGTGCGGGCAGTTGAAAACGTCAGTTTTACCGTTAAAGAAGGCGAAACCCTGGGGCTGGTAGGCGAATCGGGCTGTGGGAAAACCACCGTAGGCCGCACCATGCTGCGGTTGACCGAACCCACCTCTGGCGTAGTGGAATTTGAGGGGACCAATATCTTCAAACTGCGCGGGCGCGATCTGAAAGCCATGCGCCGCAATATGCAGATTATCTTCCAGGACCCCTATGCCTCGCTCGATCCGCGCATGCCCATCGGCGAGTCAGTGATGGAGGGCCTGAAAATTCACGGCATCGGCACTCCGCGCGAGCGTTTTGAACTGGCTATTGAAACGCTCAAAAAAGTTGGATTGGAAGATTATCACGCCCGCCGCTATCCCCATGAATTTTCGGGCGGTCAGCGCCAGCGCATCGGCATTGCCCGCGCTCTGGCGCTGCGTCCCAAGTTTATCGTCTGCGATGAGCCGGTCTCGGCGCTGGATGTGTCCATCCAATCGCAGGTGCTGAATATCCTCAAGGATTTACAGAAAGAGTTTGGCCTCACCTACCTGTTCATCGCCCACAACCTGAGCGTGGTGGAGCATATTTCGAACCGCGTGGCGGTGATGTACCTGGGCAAGATGGTCGAACTGGCCGACCGCGAAGAACTGTTCCGCAACCCGCTGCACCCCTACACCCAGGCGCTGATGTCGGCCATCCCCATCCCAGATCCGAAAGTGCGCCGCGAGCGGATTATCCTCACGGGTGACGTTCCCAGCCCGCTCAACCCGCCGTCTGGCTGTCGGTTCCACCCGCGCTGCCCGGTGGCGATGGATCACTGCAAGCAGCAAGAGCCGGAGTTCAAGGAAGCCAGTAAGGGGCATTTCGTGGCCTGCTGGCGCGTGGGATAAAAGGCGGCGCTTGTGACGCCCCAGTGGGCGCGCAGGTGAGAGTTACCGTTGAAAATGAGGTGATGCGATGGGATCCAAGCACGTTCTAATCGTTGATGATGCCATTGATTTAGGGCGGCTGCTCCAGGAGGCGCTGAAAACGGCCAACCCTGGGCTTCCCGTCGTGGTGGTTCCATCGGCAGAAGAGGCTATCCTCGAATCTACGCGCCTGTCAATTGACCTGCTGATCACCGACATCCGCCTGCCCGGCATGACCGGCCTGGACCTGGTGCGGAAAATCCGGATGCGCCAGCCGAATATTAAGGTAATGGTCATCAGCGGCTTGGCAATGAACCCCAGCTTGAAGAAGCAGATTGACGAAATCAACCCGGATGCGTTCATGCACAAGCCGATGAGCATGCCGGATTTTATGGATACGGCCGCTGCGCTGCTGGGGCTGGATCTGCTGGAAGGCACGCCGCTTCAGGAAGAGAAGAAGCTGGCCCGTCCGGTCACCGGTAAACTTCCACCGCTGCCAGAAACGGAAGAAGAAAAATTGTTAAAAGCCGCGCTGGCGCAGGCTCTGCCCGGCGTAGCGGCGGAAGAATTGGTAGTGCGGCGGCCTGCCCTGGATGAAGATGAGGCTGGAGAGCCGGAGCGGGAAGAAACCGGGCTGGCGGGCATCCTCAGCGGGCTGCGTGGGTCGCTGGGAGCTACCGCCGCTATTTTAATGGATGAGCGTGGGCATCCGGTAGCTCAGGCTGGCGACCTGCCCAATGCGAGCCTGATGGAACAATGGGCCCCGGCGGTGATCGCGGCGTTGAGTTCAGGGATCAGGCTGTCTTATTTGTTGGGCGAAAACACGGGTCGGGCTGTGCAGGCTTACCGCGGCAAAGAATATGATCTGGTGTGCGCGCCCGTTGGGCAGTATACGCTGCTGGTGGTGCTTAAGCCGGGAAAATCTAACCTGAAAATGGCCTTAGCGTTTGAAGAGGCGCTGACGGCCCAGGGTGAACTGTTGACCGCGCTGGAAGCCATGGGCCTGCACGTGCGCTCGGCGCTGGAAATCGGCGCGCCGGAGAAGCTCGTCGCGGTGGAGGCGGCCCCGACTGCCGCTGAAAAAGAGCAGGCCCTGGAACAGCTCCCGGAAGGCCCCATTGCCCATGACCCCGGATTAGAAAAGTTCGAGCAGTTGCTCTCTGGCGAGGGCGTGCGCATTGATATGGACGTCGATTCGTTTTGGGACAGCGCCAGCGAGAAAAAGGATCTGGAACTCAACACCCCTGGCGTGCTGAGTTTTGAGCAGGCCCAAAAATTGGGGCTGCTGCCCCGCGAGGACGAGAGCTAATCGCGGGGCTTTTCGCCGGGGAGGGTTCTTCGAGCCAAACGGGGCTTTTCGCAAACGACTGCGAAAAGCCCCGTTTGAAATGTGGCTTTCCATTGCCAGAAAAGGGATTCTTAGGTAAAATCCTTGCACGAGGGAATCCCCTGATAATTGGGGCGTGGTGCAACGGCAGCACACCAGACTTTGGATCTGTGGATCTTGGTTCGAGTCCAGGCGCCCCAGCCTGATAGACAATTCTATCCCCCGTTGCGCGCTAAAATTTGCTCAACGGGTTGCCAAAGACCGCCTGAGATGGATGGCGAGTACCCATGCAAGCGATAGACCGGCGCCAATGCTGGCATTTTTTCGGTGACGAGCTGAGCGAATTCAGGGCTTCCTGGCGCTGGCTCGTTATTGCTTTTTAAGGAATTCTGTGACAGAAACGCTCTGGATTTTACTGGTCATCTTTTTGTGCCTCGATCTGCTGGTCGTCGCCATGCGTGCCAGCCTGTTAAATATTCGTATGCCCTATCTGGTGACTCTGCGCGAGCAGAACCCCGGTTCTGTAGAAAAAACTATCGAGCGGTTAGAGCGTCCCCGACTGCGCATATCGCTGCGGCTGGCAATTGTGCTGCTGCGCTTCTGGCTGTTCGGCGTGGGCATCTGGCTGTTTTGGCTCTACGCGAAAGAGCCGCCCTCACTTTGGGGGGGCATTGGCCTGATAGCCCTGGCGACTCTGGTGCTGTTGACTCTGGAGTTTGCTCTGGAAGGGTTGATCTTGCCGCGCGCTGAATCCCTGGCACTGCGTTTTTCGGCTCTGGCGGTGGCATTAGATTTTCTCCTCGGCCCGGTCTCGGCGCTGCTGATGCTTCTGCTCGGCTCGCCGACCATGCTGGAGAACCGTATAAACGCCGTTACGGAAGACGAGCTAAAAACCTGGGTGGAAGAAGGCCAGACGGATGGCGGGTTAGAGCAGGGCGAGCGCCGCATGATCTATTCCATCTTTCAGTTTGGCGATACCCTGGCGCGTGAAATTATGGTTCCGCGCATTGACGTACAGGCCCTTGAAGTCAACACCCCTGTGATCGAGGCGATGCGGGCTCTCACCGAGACGGGCCACTCGCGCGTGCCGGTCTACGAGACCGCCATTGATAACGTCATCGGCCTGCTGTATGCCAAAGACCTGCTGCGCGCCGGAATGGAAGGGAAAAATCTGCCTTCTATTCGTCCGCTGCTGCGCCCGGCCTATTTTGTGCCGGAGGCGAAAAAAGTGGACGAACTGCTGCGCGAAATGCAGGCCCGCAGTGTTCACATGGCCCTGGTGGTTGACGAATACGGCGGCATCGCCGGCCTGGTGACGATGGAAGATATCGTTGAGGAAATCGTTGGCGAGATCCGCGACGAATATGACGTCAGCGAGGAACTGCTCTACCAGCGGGTTGGAGAGAATGAGTATATCTTCCAGGGGCGTATTGACCTGGATGATTTTAACGAAGTGATGGGTAGTCACCTGCCCAAAGATGTCGCAGACACCCTGGGGGGGTTTATCTACGGCCAGATTGGCCGGGTGCCGGTGGGCGGCGAGCAGGTGGAGGTTGATAACCTGATCTTAAAAGTTGAACAGGTCAGCGGGCGGCGCATCCGCACGGTGCGTGCCATCAGCCGCGCCGCCGGCCCCGAAACCGAGGAGACAGAAAAAGAAGATGAAACTGAACGATGAACAACGCCGCCAGTTGATTGCAGCAGCCGCACAGGCGCGCCGCTGGGCGTATGCTCCCTATTCCAGGTATGCGGTGGGCGCTGCCCTGTTGACCGATTCGGGCAAAATTTACGATGGTGTCAACGTAGAAAACGCGGCTTACCCCACCAGCATGTGCGCCGAGCGCGTGGCCGTTTTTAAAGCGGTGTCGGAAGGGGAGCGCAGTTTTACGGCCATTGCCGTCGTTACCTCCAATGGGGGGACGCCCTGCGGCTCTTGCCGCCAGGTGCTGGCCGAGTTTGGGCTGGAAACCTGGGTGATTATTGCGGATGAAAACGGCCAGATCATCAGCGAAAGCTCCGTCAAAGATTTGCTCCCAGGCGCTTTTTTGCCCAGCGACCTGGCTCACGCTTAAATGCCCCGCCCAGAGCGTTCCCTGGCGACCGAAGTGGTTGTGCTGCGTCATGCCGACTGGGGAGAGGCTGACCGCATTCTGACGTTCTTCAGCCGCGAGGCCGGAAAACTGCGCGCCATTGCCAAAGGCGCGCGCAAGCTGCGCTCGCGCAAGGCGGGGCACCTCGAACCGTTCACCCGCGTGCGCCTGATGCTGGCGCGCGGGCGCGATTTTTGGATCGTGACCCAGGCCGAGACGGTGGACGCCTATCTGCCGGTGCGCGACGACCTGCTGCGCACGGCCTACGCCGCCTACGTGGTGGAACTGCTCGACCGCTTTACCTATGAAGAGGGTGAGAACCGCGCCCTTTACCTGCTGTTGGTGGAGACGCTTGAGCGTGTCGCCGCATTAGAAGACCCCTTCCCGGCGGTGCGTTATTACGAGATCCGCCTGCTCGACCTGCTGGGCTTCCGGCCAGAGTTAACCCGCTGTGTGCGCTGCGGCAATGAGATTAAGCCCCAGGATCAGTATTTCGATGCGGCCCAAGGCGGGGCGGTTTGCCCGCGCTGCGGCGAGAACTCTCCCACGGCCCGGCCCGTCAGCATGGCAACGCTCAAGTTCCTGCGCCACTATCAGCGCAGCAACTTCCGTGATGCTTTCCGCGCCGGCCTGCCCCCTGCCGTGCGCCGCGAAATGGAAGCCCTGCTCAATTATTACCTGACCTATCACCTTGAAAGAAAGCTCAACTCTCCGGCCTTTATTGATGAAGTGAGAAGAAATGCCAATCCATAGGGTGATCGGGTCATTCATCGTTTATAATAGCATCCGCCGTTTTAACAGCGGATGCTATGATTTCTATCGTTGGGAGTAAGCATGAGCCAGCCGCCTGATTTTCAGACCATCATTTTTACCCTGCAGCGTTTTTGGGCCGGACAGGGCTGCCTGATCTGGCAGCCGTATTACACCCAGGTGGGCGCCGGGACGATGAACCCTGCTACCTATCTGCGCGTTCTGGGGCCAGAGCCGTGGAATGTGGGCTATGTGGAGCCTTCTGTCCGCCCGGATGATGGGCGCTATGGCGATAACCCCAACCGCTTGCAGCAGCATACCCAGTTCCAGGTCATCCTCAAGCCCGACCCTGGCAATCCGCAGGAATTGTATTTGCGTTCGCTTGAAGCGTTGGGGGTTGACCCGCGCCGGCACGACATCCGCTTTGTCGAAGACAACTGGGAGTCGCCTGCGCTGGGGGCCTGGGGCCTGGGTTGGGAAGTGTGGCTGGATGGGCAGGAAATCACTCAGTTTACGTACTTCCAGCAGGCGGGCGGCTTTGTGCTGGAGCCGGTCTCGGTGGAAATTACCTACGGGTTAGAGCGCATAGCGATGGCGCTCCAGGGGGTGCGTCACTTCCGCGACATCCGCTGGAGTCAGGATCGCACCTATGGCGATGTAAATTTGCAGGGTGAGCGCGAGCACAGCAAATATTACTTTGAGGTCGCCAATGTGGAGCGGCTGCGCCAGATGTACAGCCTGTTTGAAGCCGAGGCTGAAGCTTCTTTAAAAGAAGGGCTGGTACTGCCTGCGCACGATTACGTGTTGAAATGCTCGCACACCTTTAATGTCCTCGATACGCGCGGGGCGGTAGGCGTGACCGAGCGGCAGGCGTTATTTGCCCGCATGAGAGACCTGGCCCGGCGGGTAGCTGAGACGTATATCGAACAGCGCAAAGCGATGGGGTTCCCATGGCTGTCCGCGTCAGGGGCCGCCGCACAGCCTGCCCCCACTGTACAACCGCCTGCGCCCCTGCCGGATGGCAGCGGGCCGGCAACGCGGGAATTTTTGCTTGAAATCGGCACGGAAGAACTGCCTGCCGCCGACCTCGACTCGGCCCTGGCGCAACTGCGCGAGCGCACCCCGGCCCTGCTGGATGAACTGCGCCTGGAACACGGCCCGGTTCAGGTGCTGGGTACGCCCCGCCGCCTGGTGGTGTACGTCTCAGACCTGGCCGCCCGCCAGCCCGACCGCACCGTGGTGGTCAAAGGCCCCCCCGCGGCCCGCGCCTTCGATGCCGCCGGTCAGCCCACCAAAGCCGCCGAGGGCTTTGCGCGCGGGCGCGGCATTGCGGTGAGCGACTTGCAGGTGCGCGAGGTGGACGGCGGCAGTTACGTGGTAGCCGAAATCCACGAGGCAGGGCGTTCAGCGGCGCAGGTGTTGGCCGAGACCCTGCCGGGGCTGGTGGCCGGGTTGAAGTTCGACAAAACCATGCGCTGGAACGCCAGCGGAGTGGCTTTCTCGCGCCCGGTGCGCTGGCTGTTGGCAGTGCTGGGTGATCAGGTCATTCCCTTCACGTATGCCGGGCTGGAATCTGGCCGTCAGACGCGCGGGCTGCGCTTCCACGAGCCGGAGACGTTTGCCATTCAGCAGCCGTCCCAATATTTTGCATTCCTGGCAGAACAGGGTATCTTGCTTGACCCGGCCCAGCGGAGAGCCGCCATCGCCGGGCAGGTGGCCGCCCTACAGCGCGAGGTGGGCGGGGCTGAAGATGTGGACCCTGACCTGCTGGATGAAGTCAACCAACTGGTAGAAGCTCCCACTGCCATGCGCGGCAGTTTTGCAGAAGAGCACCTGCGCCTGCCCCCCGAAGTGTTGATCTCGGTGATGAAAAAGCACCAGCGCTACTTCCCGGTTAAATCGCCAGAGGGCCGGCTGTTGCCCTATTTCATTGCCGTGCGCAACGGCGGCAGGGAGCATCTCAACGTGGTGATAGACGGCAACGAGCAGGTCATCCGCGCGCGCTTTGCCGACGCCGCTTTCTTTATCAACGAGGATTTGCAGAAGAAGCTCGAAGATTACCGCCCGCGCTTGTCTACCCTGACGTTCCAGATTAAGCTTGGCTCGATGCTCGACAAGACCACCCGCATCGAGCGGTTGGTGGAAAAACTTATCCCCCAACTGGGGCTGAGCGAGGCAGAAGCCGCGGTAGCGCGCCGGGCCGCCAGCCTGTGCAAAGCCGACCTGGTGACAAATATGGTAGTGGAAATGACCTCTTTGCAGGGCATCATGGGCCGCTATTATGCTTTGCAGTCGGGCGAACCAGAAGCGGTGGCCCAGGCCATTTGGGAACATTACCTGCCGCGCTCCGCCGGAGACGCACTGCCTGCCACCTCTGCCGGGTTAGTGGTGGGCCTGGCCGACCGCCTGGATACGTTAGCGGGCTTGTTTGCCGCCGGGCTGGCTCCCACCGGAACCAAAGACCCGTTTGCCCAGCGCCGCGCCGCCCTGGGCCTGGCCTTAAGCCTGGGCCTGAAAGGCGTGGACTTTGATCTGCGCCAGGGCTTGCAAATGGCGGCGGAAGAACTGCCCATCCCGGCGACCGCCGAGAGCCAGGCCGCCTGTCTGGACTTTATCGTCGGGCGTCTGCGCAGTTATCTGTTAGAGCGCGAGCAGGGTTTCCGCTACGATGTGGTCGAGGCCGTCCTGGCTGAGCAGCAGGCCAACCCGGCGCGGGTCTTCCGCGCCGTCCGCGAACTCAGCCGCTGGGTGGCGCGCCCCGATTGGAATACCATCCTGCCGGCCTATGCCCGCTGCGTGCGCATCACCCGCGATCAGCCAGAGCAGTTCACGGTTGCGCCAGAAGCTTTTGTAGACCCCGCCGAAGACGAGTTCTGGCGCGCTCTTCAGACCGCTGAGAGCGCCCCCCGCCGGCCTGGCTCCGTTGACGACTTCTTCGCCGCCTTCCTGCCCCTCATCCCGGTGATCAACCGCTTCTTCGAGGCCGTGCTGGTCATGGCTGAAGAGCCAACGGTGCGCGCCAACCGCCTGGGCCTGCTCCAAAGGGTGGCCGCGCTGGCAAAGGGCGTGGCGGATTTCTCGAAGCTGGAAGGGTTCTAGAAAATCATCCATAGCTCTCCGGCCTGAATTTTGTCCAGGAAGTATAATTTAACTCATGTCTGCCGTTGAGGAGATTAAGGCCCGCCTGGATATTCTGGAAGTGGTCGGTGAGAGCGTCCAACTGCGCCGGGCAGGGAAAAACTACACCGGCTTTTGCCCCTTCCACCCCAATTCGCGCACGCCAGCGTTTGTGGTCTTTCCTGATTCCGGCACGTGGCGCTGTTTTGGCCAGTGCAACGAAGGCGGCGACATCTTTAAGTTCGTGATGAAAAAAGAGGGCTGGGATTTCAACCAGACCTTGCACGCCCTGGCCGAGCGCGCCGGAGTGACGCTCACCCCGCTCACCCCTGAGAAAGAGGCCGAAGACCAGCAGCACGAGCGCCTGCGCGGGCTGTTGGAAGAAGCCGTGACCTTTTTCCGCCATCACCTGACGAACACTCCCGCTGGTGGGCAGGCGCTGGCCTACCTGCGTAAGCGTGGGCTGCTGCCCGGAACCATCGAGATGTTTGGGTTAGGCTATGCCCCCGATTCGTGGGACGCGCTCTCGAACTACTTTCGCGCCAAGGGCTACAGCCAGGCGGAACTGCTGCAAGCCGGGTTGGTGACGGAGCGGCAGAGCGGCGAGGGCGTCTACGACCGCTTTCGCAACCGCATTATGTTCCCCATCCGTGACGCGATGGGGCGCATGGTGGGCTTTGGCGGACGCATCCTCAACCCCGAAGACCAGCCCAAGTTCATCAATTCGCCGCAGACGGCTCTGTTCGACAAGGGCCGCCTGCTCTACGCGCTCGACCAGGCCCGCAAAGCCATCCGCGCCCAAAACCAGGCCGTGATCGTGGAAGGCTACCTGGACGTGATCGCCCTGCACCAGGCCGGTTTTACCAATGTGGTCTCGCCAATGGGCACGGCGCTGACGGAAGACCAATTGCGCCTGCTCAAACGCCTGACGCGCCGCATTGTGCTGGCGCTCGACCCCGACGCCGCCGG
>Ga0073932_1001806_pt1 | contig 37438 bp, 31 predicted proteins | sample DewCreD2012metaG_FD_76967 | JGI IMG/M metagenome (GOLD analysis project Ga0073932, IMG submission 76967) | Hot spring sediment bacterial and archeal communities from British Columbia, Canada, to study Microbial Dark Matter (Phase II) - Dewar... ...
CACCATTATCCGGATGGCCGTGGACTACGGCATGTCCATCGGATTTGCGGCGAATGACCTCATCCTGGCCCTGCTCATGGTGCAGTTTGTAGGCTTTCCGGCTGCCCTGGCCTTCGGCAAACTGGGCCAGCGGTGGGGAGTTCGCAAGAGCATCTACCTGGCCATCGGCGTGTATTTGTTCATCACCGTCTGGGGCGTAATGATGACCCGCAAGTGGGAGTTCTATGTGCTGGCCTTGCTCATCGGCTGCGTTCAGGGAGGGATTCAGGCCTTGAGCCGCTCCTACTATTCGCGGCTCATTCCCAAAGAGCAGTCGGCGGAATTCTACGGGTTCTACAACATGCTCGGTAAATTCGCGGTCATCTTCGGCCCGGCCCTGATGGGAGTGGTGGGGCTCTGCGCAAAAGGGATTTTGATGCCGCCTTCCCCGAGCCCGGAGCAGATCACCGCGATCGGCCACCTGGCGTCGCGGTGCAGCATGGGTTCCATCGTGCTCCTGTTCCTGATCGGAGCGGTTCTGCTTTATTTTGTGGACGAGGAAAAGGGAAGGAAGGAAGTGGCTTACTTGTCTCAAAAGAAGTGACACACCGGCCGGCCGCCGAACAGCGCCCATCGGCGGCGTTGCCCGGCCAAAGGCTCGCACACTCGCCACCGAGATGCGCGCTTTGCTCAGAGCTCACCTGTGGTGGTGATCGTCTCTGGAGACGGCTTTGCCGAAGGTTTCTGTTTTCTGGGCCGGCTTCGGTGGCGTTTCTTCCTCTTTGGCGGCTTCTCGGAATCCTTTTGAAAGCTCGCCTTTGGTTCCACGGCCAATCCGAAGACTCCACCCGGCTGCGTGCTGAAAACCACCTTTTTCCCTGCCAGAAAAGGGAGGAACTCCATCTTTTCCCTCGCGAATCTCTTGCCCGGTTCAGGAGGAAGCTCCTCAAGCTCCGCAATCTCCTCAACAGACTGGTCCTCCGTGAACCAGTCGTCTTGGGGCCAGCGGACCGGGATCCGATACCCCAAGGTGGATTCTATCGGCTCCAGGTAGAAGGCATCGCCCTCGGAAGCAAAAGAGATGGCGCGGCCGGGCTTGGTCATCCGGCCGAGCCTGCGAATGTAGGTTTCGCCGTCCTGAGGAAGTCTGTAGTTGATGACCAGAGTGATATCCTCCACGTGGATGCCCCTGGCGACGTCATCCGTGGTCACAAGGATTTTGATCTTTCCTCCCTTGAAGCGGGCCATGAGATTGCGTCTTTTGTTCTGGGGAAGGTCCCGGCTCACGCCTTCGGCCGCGAGCCCATGGCTGTTCAACGTTTGCGCAAGGGAATCGACCTCTTCCTCCGTGTTCACAAATAGGAGAACCCTTTTCCACGGCTCTCTCTTGAGGAGCCCGAGAAGAAGTCGGGGCTTCTCCTCCGAGGCGACGTGGAACAGGGACTGGTCGATCTCCTGGGTCCGGACTTGATCCGGTGTCATCGTGATGAAGTCAGGAAGATTCATGAAGTCATAAGTGACGGCGAGCACCCGGTAGGAGAGAATCCCTGAAAACAAAATCGACACCCTGTCCCTGGAGTGGGGAAGCTTTCGAAGGAGGTATCGCATGTCCCCGGCCAGTCTCTGTGTGAAAAGACGCTCCGCCTCGTCTATCACAAGGTACTTGATGCCTTCCGTTTTGAAGAGCCCCTTTTTGTAGAGATCGATAAGCCCTCCGGGGGTGCCGATAATTACGGCGGCGTTTTCGCGGAAACCAAGGCCTGGTCCTGGATCGTCCTGGCCTCTCACCGCCATCGCGAGATCAAGGCCCGTGTACCGGCCCAGATTCCCGGCCTCCTCGTAGATTCGAAGGCAGAGATCCTGCGTAGGGGCCACGATCAGCGCGGAGGGGATATCGCTTTTTCTGTCAGGGGAGGAGAGCACCCCGGCAAGGAGGGGAACCAGAAACGCGGCAGTTTTTCCAGAGCCGGTCCGAGCCAGGCACACGACGTCTCTGCCGGCGAGCTCCAGTGGTATGATTTCCGCCTGAAGCGGGGTGCAGTACACATTGCCGAGATCCTTCAATCCGGCGAGGATCTCCGTGGGGATGGGGAAATCGTCAAAGCGGATCTGGGTCAACCGTTCCGGTTCTTTGGATCGTTCCGTCATTTCTGGAGCATCTGTTTCATCGGACATACTGGACAGCCTTCCTTAATGTTGGGACTCATGTTTTGTATGGCAATCGGGTTCATCGATAGGTCATTGTGAGATGCGACCCCCGGTCTAGGATGGAATGCATTATAGGCGCTTGAAAGGCCTTTGGGAAGAGAGAATTGCACCGGGGTTGCTTGCATTTCCTCGGGGGCTGTGTTAGCAGTTCCCAAGATTTAAAGGTGATGGAGTCGGCGCGGTCCGGCCCGTTGAACGCGTTCTTGATGAGGAGGTCCACGCGGTCATGCCCAGTCGGCGAAACGCTCGCGCAAATCCTGTTCTTTCCCTCTTCTTCGAGCCCAGGAGCCTTGCCGTGGTCGGCTCCTTCCGGGAGAACTTCTTTGGGGGTGATGTGCTCGTGAAATCCCTGCTGAAGGCCGGATACAAGGGGAAGATCTTCCCGGTCAATCCGGCTTACAAAGAAGTTCGCGGTCTCAAGGTATATCCTTCGATCCAAGAGGTGCCCCAGCGTGTGGACCTCGCCGTTGTGATGATCAATGCCCGTTCCGTGGCCGGGATGGTTCGAGAGTGCGGGGCAAAGGGCGTCAGGGCCATGATTGTCGTGTCGGACGGCTTTGCCGAAAGAAATGAGGAGGGCGGCAGGCTTCAGAAAGAGCTGGTGGAGGCAGCGCGACAAGAGGGGATTCGCATCATAGGCCCCAACACGGCAGGCGTGGTCAACACGGCCAATGGGTTCAACCCGTGCGCTTACGAGGCGGGATACTACCGCATCAGAAAGGGACCGATTGCCATTGCCGCGCAGACGGGCATGACCAATCCTCAGGCCTTTCCCTATCCGGAGTTGCGCTTTGGGGTGAGCAAGATCTGCGATTTCGGCAACAAGTGTGATGTGGACGAATGCGATTTGCTCGAGTATCTCGCTCAGGACTCGGACACCGGGGTGATCAGCCTGTACTTGGAAAGCATCCGGGACGGCCGGAGGCTCCTGAGCATTGCCGGAAGGGTGGCCAGAATCAAACCGGTTCTGGTCTTCAAGTCGGGCAGGACCGAAGCAGGCGCGAAGGCCTCTGCGTCCCACACCGGGTCCATGGCGGTGGACGACAAGATCTTTGACAGCTTGTGCCGGCAAACAGGGATCCTGCGGCTTGAGGAGTTCCAGGATCTTTTCGAGATTCCGAAGGTATTCGCCTCGCAGTCTTTGCCCAAAGGCGGACGGCTGGGTATCGTCACCTTCACGGGCGGGGTCGGCGTGGTGATCATCGACAAGGCAGCGACCTACGGCATGAGCCTCACCACATTGAGTCCCAAAACCAGGCAGGCCCTTGACCGCATCTATCAGGGGCTGGGGAATATGCCCGTGGACATTGGTCCCATGATGGCGGCCGTGAAGAATCCCTTTGAACTTTATCCCAAGATCCTGGAAGCGGTTGCAGCGGATCCGAAAGTGGATGTGCTTTTCAACGTGCTTTGGGCCAACCCAGCGGATATTGTCGTCAGCAGTTACCTGAAGGCCTACCAGCGCATCAAGGATCATCTGAAGAAGCCCATGGCCACCTGGGTCTATGGTCCAAACTCGGAGGTGTCTGCTGATCTGACCCGACAGGTTGAGGAGATGGGTTTTCCCGTTTTCAACAGTCCGGAGAAATGCATCAGGGCCTTGGGGCTGGCCTACCAGTACAGCCGGATAAGGGATGAACGGACGGTGCAAGGTGCACGGTCCAAGGTGCAAGGAACAGAAATTCCCCCCCACCAGGGGAGGGGATCGTTGATCGGGAGAAAATAGTTGCCTCCCCCTCGACGGGGGAGGTCAGGAGGGGGTGAAGAAAGGGGGAACCTGTGTCCAATCTGTTTCAAGCCACGGAAATCAACGGAATGCAGCTTGCGAACCGTTTTGTCCGCTCCGCCACCTGGGAGGGCATGGCCACGGAAAAGGGGGAGTGTACGCCGCGGCTCATCGAGATTTACCGGCGTCTGGCCGAGGGAGAGGTGGGGTTGATCATCACAAGCCACGCGTATGTGCGACGAGACGGGTAGGGCGGGGCAGGGGGTCTACTGCGTCACAGAGGAAAAAGAAAAGGAGAGGGAAGTCGCTCCAAGGGGTTTTTAGATGAAAAGCTTTTTGCGGTTCTTTTTGGTTCTCTGTCTAGGGTTAGGAGGGAGCGGGTGTGCGGCCCGGGACATGCAGCTTTCGAACGAAGGATTCCAAGCGATATCCAAGAGGGACTACGCCCAAGCGGAAGGACCCCTGAAAAAAGCACTTTCCCTCAACGCCGACAACCCCTACGCGTTGCTCAACATGGGAGTTGTTTACCAGGAGACAGGACGGCTGGATAAGGCGCGGCAGATGTATGAGAGATTGCTGGCGCTTCAGCCGGAGGAGGTCGCTCAAGAAAGCAACAGCGGTTCCTTTGCAGGGAAAGGGCTTGTGGATATTGCCAAGGCCAACCTGAAACTGCTGGAAGCGCAGGAGGCCGAACTCGAGGCGAGCCGGAAAACTGCTGAGACCGCCATGGATAGGGGATCTTCTGTTTCGAAAGTCTCAACCCCGCCGCCTCCCGAGAAAAAAGGGCCTTCTCCTTCGGCAGCCGCAGCCGCTTCTTCAACGCCGTCGCCGGCCAAGGAGGTTTTCTGCAAAGTCAGAAAAAACGAATCGCTCCTGGACATTGCCGGCCGCCAGGATGTTTATGGCGATGCGCTGAAATGGCCCAGCCTTTTTCGTCTCAACAGGGATGCCATGGAAAAAATGAAGGTGACGGAGAGCTTCCCGATGGAGAAGCTTCCCGAAGGTCTGAGATTGAAATACGTGAGCCGGGAACAAGCCTCAGAGAAGCGGGCCGCAATGGGCGACAAGCTCTGGGCAGTGGATGTGGGCTCTGCCAAGGCCATGCCCGGGTTGGTCCCTTCGGCGATCTCCCTGATGCGGAGCGGGTATCCCGTCTATCTGATCAAGTCCCAGCTTGCCGGAGAGGAGTGGGTCAGGCTGCGGGTTGGGTTTTTCAAGGACATCCTTGAAGCGTTGAAGGCCGGAGAGGACATTAAATCCCTGCTGAAGACGCCCGACACCCCGATACCGATAAAGATAGACAAGAAAGAGTTTGAGCAATTTGCAGGCTATTGAAAAAAGGTAATAGGCTAGCTCTTTGAAACGGATGGCCTTTTTCTGTGTTTACTTCAAAGAGCTAAACTGTTACGAAAGAGGAATGTGGTGTGGAGACAAGAATGATGGCTGACTGGGAAACTTATCTGAAAGAAAACAAAAAGCGTCTGTTGAATGAATTGCTGGAGTTTCTTCGCATTCCCAGCATTTCCGCATTGCCCGCTCACGCACCCGATGTGCATCGAGCGGCGCGGTGGGTGGAAAACCGAATGAGGGCGGCAGGGATCGAGTCGGTGCGCGTCCTTCCTACAGGCGGGCACCCGGTGGTTTATGGGGAATGGCTCCATGCGCCGGGCAAACCGACGGTCTTGGTCTACGGCCACTTCGACACCCAGCCTGTCGACCCCCTGGCGTTGTGGGACAGCCCTCCTTTTGAGCCTGTGATCAAGGAGGGCCGGATTTACGGCCGGGGCTCCACAGATGACAAGGGCAACATGTTCATCCCCATCATCGTGGCCGAGGCCTTGGTGAGAACCGGCGGAAACCTCCCTTTGAACCTCAAGTTTCTCTTTGAGGGCGAGGAGGAAATTGCAAGTCCTCATCTGCCTGTTTTCATCGCAGAGAACAAAGACCTGTTATCTTGCGACATGGTGTTGAGTGCCGACGGCGGCCAATGGGGAGAAGACCAGCCGGCTGTGGTGCTGGGCACCAGAGGAGTCACCTCGGTTTTTCTGGATGTCCAGGGACCGGATCATGACCTGCACTCCGGGACGTATGGCGGCGCCATTGCCAATCCGATCCACGCCCTGGTTCAGATCCTGAACTCCCTGCACGATGCGGACGGTAAGGTCACGGTGAAAGGCTTCTATGACGACGTCCGACCCCTCACCAGGGAAGAGCGAGATCAATTGGCCCGGATTCCTTTTGATGAAGCTGCGTATCTCCGTGAGACCGGCGCGGTTTCCCTTTTCGGCGAAACGGGTTTCAGCACCTATGAGAGGACAGGCGCCCGGCCGACGCTTGAAATCAACGGCATCTGGGGCGGATTTCAGGGAGAGGGCACCAAGACCGTGCTTCCGAGCACCGCCCATGCCAAGATCTCGTGCCGCCTGGTGGCGGACCAGGATCCGGTCAAGATCGCCGATCTGGTGGTGCGGCAGATCCACCAGACAGCGCCCCCTGGGGTGCGTGTGAAGGCGACCAAGGCCGAAAGCGGGGCAGCCCCTTACCTGATTCCTCCGGACCACAAAGGGCTCCGGGTGGCTTACACCGTGCTCAAGGATCTTTACGGCAGGGATCCCTATTGGGTCCGAATGGGCGGGACGATTCCGGCCAACGCCATGTTCCGGGAATTCCTTGGAGTCTACACGATCGTCTTTGCTTTCGGGCTGAATGACGAGCTGCAGCATTCACCGAACGAATTCTTCAGGCTCTCCAGCTACGAGCGTGGCCAGAAGGCGTACGGCATGCTTCTGGAGCGGCTCGGAAAGTAAACGGATGCAAGCCTATGGCCGCAACCAAGGTCCGCTGGAGCCCCTAAAAAGCCCTTCCTCAGGGGGACATCCGTTTGAGTTGATCCAGCACTTCCTGCAGTTTGTCCACCGCCTCCTGCAGACCTCGGCGAATGGCTTCCATGCCCTCGGGCTTCACGGCCGGCGCCGTAGGCTCCGCAGCCCTTTTCCGGATTTCCGCCAGGGGGGCGACGGCAGGCAGCTGCCCGACCAAAGCGCTGATGGAAGCCTCCAGCGTCTGATGCATCACCACCTGGCGCGAGTCGGCCAGGATGATGCGGCGCAGCTCCGGAAAATCCAGGTTCTCCGGCTTGAGAAAGACCGGTTCCGCGTATAGGAGAGAGTCGCCGATGGGGATGACCAGCAGGATGCCTCGAAACACCTGGGACCCGACCTGCCCCCACAGGGTGAACTGCTCGGCGATCACCGCATCGTTGTCGATGCGAGCCTCCACCTGGTTGGGGCCGTCCACATGCCGACCCGTGGGAAAACGGAACAGGACCAGCTCTCCGTAGTTTTTCCCGTCGTTTCGGGCAGCCACCCATCCCACCAGATTGTGGCGTTTGACCGGCGTGAAAGGCTGAATCAGAATGAACTCCTCCGTCTCCTCTCCGGGCAACCGGGCCACAATGTAGTAGGGCTTCAGCGGCTGCGTCTTGCCGAAGGACGTTTGCACAGGGATGGCCCACTGATCTTCCTTGTTATAAAAGACTACGGGATCTTCCATATGATACTGCAAGAGCATTTCCGTCTGGACGTTGAAAAGGTCCAGGGGGTAGCGGATGTGGGGTCGAAGGAAGTCAGGCAGTTCCTCCATCTTTTTGAAAAGACCTGGAAAGATGGCCTGGTACGTGCGGATCAGCGGATCTGTCGGGTCGGAGACATAGTAGTCGATCGTCCCGTGGTAAGCATCTATGACCGCTTTGACGCTGTTTCTCAGGTAATTGAACTTTTTCTGCCAGGGAGTGGAGTAAGGATAGCGGTCCGTGACCGTGTAGGCGTCCTGGATCCAGAAGAGCCTTCCGTCGGCCACCACACAGTAAGCTTCCCGGTCTCTCATCAGAAAAGGGGTTACCGTGGAGAAAAGCTCCCTGACGGCTCGCCTGTACTGAATCCGGCTGTCGGGGTTGATCTCCCTGGTGATGAGGATGTTCAAGTCCATGAATTGCCATGCATACATAAGGCGGCGGAAGAGGGAGGTCAACGGAACCCCGCCTTTGCCTTCGTAGCGGGTGTAGACCGGGCCGTCCGGGCCGGGATAGTTGAACTCCTGCATGGCGCTTCTCACGATCAGAAAGTCCAGGCTCTTGAGGCCGTAGTAGATCTCCGGCCGCTTCAGCGGGATGATCCCGGTAGGAGGCACATCCCGGATGAAGAAACTGGGACGGCCGCCGGCATCGACCTCCGTGACCGGCGTCATGGCCACGCCATAGCCGTGGGTGAACTGAAGATGCCTGTTGACCCAGCGCTGGGCTTCAGCCGGGAGCTTTTCGGCGGAGAGTTCACGGCTGGCGAGCATGACCTGACGGAGCTGGCCGCCGGTCTTGTAGCGGTCCGTGTGAACCGTGACAAAGTCGTAATAGAGCCGGAAAAACTGGATCTGGTTGTAACTCTGGAGCAGAGGTCCCTCGTCCCAGAGCCGAACATTTTGAATCGTCCCCTGGTTCTTGGCCACCGTTTCGGAATCGAGATCGCCCCGCGCAGGATGGCTCCGTGACTGGAGACGCTCCAGGCCGTAAGCTTGCCGGGTGAGTTTGATATTGTGGGCGAGGTAGGGCCTCTCCCGCGCCAGCTCGCTCGGTTCCACCAGCAGCCGCTGGACCAGACCGGGGACGATGCTTCCGGCCAGGAAGTTCAATCCGATCCACAGAGCCACGGCCCATAGGATCAGACGATTGGTTTTGTAGCGGATGCTGGCCACCAGAAGGCCTGCGCTGACCAGGGCGACGACGGTTAACAGGGTTCGCACCGGAAGAGTGACATGGTCGTCCGTGTACCCGACCCCATAGACAGCGCCGGTCGGGGAATAGAGCAGTTCATAGCGTCCGAGCCAGTGACCTGCAGCAAAGAGCACGAAAAGGAAGGCCCCCAAAAAAGCCAAATGAGATTTGACGGTCCCTGCGAGAGAGAACCGATCTCCCCGCAGGGTTGCGGAAATGTAATAGAAGCCGGCGACGATCACCAGGATCACGACGACCGCGGTCATCAGCCACGAACGCGCCAGGTTCAGGGCCGGAAGCGCGAAGATATAGAACGAAAAGTCTTTTTGAAAGATAGGGTCTATCTGGTCAAAAGAGACCCCGTTCAGAAAACGCAGGACGGTTTCCCATTCGGAGGCAGGCTTGCCGCCCATGAACAGAGCGGCCAGGGCAGCGGCTCCGCCGGCAACCCACATCAAGAGCTTCCTGGCGTTCGCCTGAGTTTCCGCCGGGAGCCCCTGTCCGGGCTCGGACGGCAACCGGCAAGCGGCCCGGAAGGCCGCGTAAAGGTTCGGCGCGGCCAGGGCCGAGAAGAAGAGCGCCCCGACGAGGAACAGCCAGATTCGCGTGGTCATCACTTTCATAAGGACCGATTCGTGGCCGACGCCGCTGAACCAGAGCCAGTCCGTGTAGAAGGAGCGGGCCCAGGCCAGGCCCATGAACAGGACGATTACGATCACAGCTAGAACGATCAACCTCAGGATTCGAAGCAGCTTGGAGAAATCCAGATCTTCGATCCTGATCTGGGGGATCTGGCTTTGAAGAGACTCGGGTCCGGGGAAATCTTTCACGTCAGCACCTCCAGGTCAATTCCTATCGCCTCTGTTGCGATGGGTCCGCTTTTTTCATGACGGCTTGGTGATGGCCCTGGCTTGGGGAAGCGGCTTTGCAGCTCCAAGGGATCACAGAAAAGAACACATCCTATTTCAACATATCTCACAGGGAATTCCGCAAGTCAACCAATACCGGTCAGGCCCTCGCTTGATAAAGATCGTCGTTTGGAATATAGTGCGAAGCGACATGGGGCCGCGATGAAAAAGGCGACCGGGGATTCCCGCAAGATCATTTCCTCAACGAGGAGCAAGACCATGGAATGGATCCGCTTCCTACGGGGTGATATCTGGAGGATTCGGGCCAAGGACCTTCCCCGCCCAAAGTCTCTTCTCTTAAGGGCATTGCGGGTGATCGTCCTTTCCATTCGCGGGGTTTCGAGCGACCGGGTGGGCCTGCGAGCCTCGGCGCTGACCTTCTATTCCCTTCTTTCCATTGTTCCTGTGGCCGCTATGGTTTTCGGCATCGCCAAGGGGTTCGGGTTTGAAAGAGCTCTAGAGAAACTTCTCTTGAAGGGACTGGAGGGGCAGGAGGAGATCGTCAAGAGAATCGTTGAGTTCGCTCATGCCCTGCTCGAGGACGTGAAGGGCGGGTTCATCGCAGGTCTGGGGCTTCTGATCCTCTTTTACACCATCATCAAAATCCTTTCTCACATCGAAAACGCCCTAAACGATATCTGGGGGATCAAAAAGCCCAGAAGTCTGGGCAGGAAGATCACGGACTATCTTTCGGTGATGCTCATCGGCCCTGTGCTCTTTTTCATGTCCAGCACCATGACGGTGTTCATCTCCAGCAGTGTCCAGCAAATCGTGGAGGGGACTTCCGCCCTGAGGGTGGTCAGCCCGGGCATCTCCTTTCTTCTCCAATTCCTGCCTTACATGGCGCTTTGGATCCTCTTTTCGTTTGTTTATATTTTCATACCCAACACGAAGATCAAGTGGAGCTCGGGCATCCTCGGAGGGATCATTGCAGGAACCCTGTACCATCTCTTTCAGTTTTTCTACATCAGTCTGCAAATCGGCGTTGCCAAGTACAATGCCGTTTACGGCGGATTCGCCGCGCTGCCCCTCTTTTTTATCTGGATGCAGACCGGATGGCTTATCGTGCTTTTCGGCGCAGAGATCGCGTTTGCTCACCAGAACGTGGAGACCTATGAGTTCGAGCAAGAGTGCCTGACCGTGAGCCACGCTTTCAAGCGGTTGCTTTCTCTCAGGATCCTTCACCTGATGATCCGTGCCTTTTCGGTGGGACGGAAACCCTACACGGCGGGCCAGATCGCCCATGAGCTGGAAATGCCCATTCGGCTCGTCAACGAGATCCTCTTCGATCTGACGGCGTCAGGCCTTGCCATTGAAGTCAAAGCGGACGAAGGGAAGGAAACAGCCTATGAGCCGGCCAGGGATCCGGACACCCTGACCATCAAGAATGTGATCGAGACTCTGGAGCAGCATGGGAGTGCGGATATCCCCGTGGCGCAGACCGCTGAGCTGACGCAACTCTCCGAGAGCCTTAAGGCATTCAGTGACCTGGTGGAAAAGGCGGAGGCCAACCGGAAGCTCAAAGAGATCTGCTGCTAGCAGGATGGTGAAAAACATCTGCTGCCCAGGCTGCTCAAAAACGGCCAGATGCAAGGCACCCGAAATTCCGAAGAGTGAGGCGTACATAGAAGTACGCCGCAGCGATGAGGAATGAGGGTAACGCCGCAGATGGGCGTTTTTCAGCAGCCTTTTAGGCGCACAGAAGCGCTTCGTCCTTAAGATCGGCCCCAAAGCGCTTCACCACTTCTTCCACGGTGAGAGCGCTTTTTTCTTCTCCCTGGATGTCGAATCTCACTTTGCCTTCGTGGAGCATGATCATGCGGTTGCCGTAGCGGATCGCCTGCTGCATGTTGTGCGTGACCATGATCGTGGTGAGCTGATTTTCTCTGACGATTTTTTCCGTCAGCTCAATGACCCGCTGTGCGGTCTTAGGGTCGAGCGCCGCCGTGTGCTCGTCCAGGAGGAGTAATTTCGGAAGAGAGAGCGTGGCCATGAGAAGGGTCAGGGACTGTCGCTGCCCGCCTGAGAGAAGACTGACGGAGTCCTTCAGCCGCGTTTCAAGCCCCAGATCGAGCCCCTTGAGGATCTCCCTGTAGAAATTCCTGCGAGACTTGGAGACGCCCCAGGCCAGACCCCGGGGTTTGCCCCTGAGATCCGCCATGGCGAGGTTTTCCTCGATGGTCATGGAGGAGGCGGTTCCCATCAAGGGATTCTGGAAAATCCTTCCAAGGTATTTGGCCCTCCGGTGTTCCGGGAGGCGGGTGACACACTGGTGGTCAATGAAGATCTCTCCTTCGTCGGCCGAGTAGGTCCCTGCGATGAGATTGAGGAGAGTCGTCTTGCCCGCACCATTGCTCCCGATGACGGTCACGAAATCCGCCTCCTGCACATGGAGAGTGATCCCGTCGATCGCCACCTTCTCATCGATGGTGCCCTTCTTGAAAACCTTTCTGAGTTTCTGAACCCTGACCATAACAGGAAAACTCGAATCTCGAATATCGAAATCCGAAACAAATTAAAAATATCAAATTTGATGAACTCGTAAAAAGTCGAAATAGCCTCTTTTCCGTCATTCCGGCGAATCCGCCAGAGGCGGACAAGAGCCGGAATCCAGCGTTTCTAGAGACTTAGGAAATCCCTGGCCCCCGTTTTTCAGCGGGGTGACGACTTTTTACGAGTTCATCAAACTTGCAATGACCAAAACAGAAAGGCAAGGGATCGAATTCTGTTTCGGTCATTCGGGAATTTGAAATTGTTTCGTGCTTCGGATTTCGCCATTCGAATTTGATTTTTTAGACTCCTCTCAAATGAAGCTTCCCTTCCTTCTCCTTCTTGAGCGCGGGGATGCCTAGAGCCAAAATCACCATGATCCCGGTCGCCAGTTTGAGATCCGTCGGCGCCAGGCCCAGCCTGAGACCGATGGAGATGATTTCCTTGTAGAGAAAAGATCCGACCAGAGCCGCCAGGGTCATCCTTTGCACGGTGTGCTTGCCCAGAAGCGCCTCGCCGATGATGATGGAAGCAAGACCCGCCACGATCATGCCGATGCCCATGCCCACATCCGCAAACCCCTGATCCTGGGCGACCAGGGCACCGGAGAGGGACACAAAGGCATTGGAGATCCCAAGCCCCAGGATCGTCGTGTTGTCCGTGTTCACCCCCAGGGAGCGGATCATCTGCTCGTTGTCTCCCGTGGCTCTCATGGCAAACCCGAGCTGGGTGTGCATGAACAGGTCCGTCAGGATTTTGACTCCGAAGGAGACAACGAAGAAGAAAGCGATAATGGGAATGAACCGGTTCACCGGAAGGTTTTCAAGAGGCGTCAGGAAGGTTTCCACCGTGAGGAGCTGGATGTTGGATTTTCCCATGATGCGCAAATTGACGGAATACAATACGGTCATCATCAGGATACCGGCCAGGAGGCTGTTGATTTTCAACTTGGTGTAAAGCACACCGGTGCAGCAACCCGCCGCAAACCCGGCGAGGACCGCGAGAAGGATTCCGTAGAGCGGCGGAACGCCTTCCACAATGAACCGGGCCACCACGGCGGCGCCGAGGGGGAAGCTTCCATCCACGGTGAGATCCGGAAAAGAAAGGATGCGAAAGGTGATCACAATCCCGAGGGCGACCAATCCATAGGCGAGCCCCTGCTCAAGAGAGATGGGGATGGTTCTCAGGAAGCCGCTCAGGATGGAATCCATGGAGATGGGGGAGGGGAGGAGACCCTCCCCTCCGTTCCTCTTTCCGGGAGGTTATTTTCCTTTAACAAGGTTGCCCTGCTCGTCCCAGAGCTTGGCGGCCGATTTTTCGGCCATGGCTTTGTCGATCTTGGCACCCTGGAGCTGAGCCGCTTTCAAATTGATCCAGAGGCTGTACCCCGAGGCCATTCCGGCCGGGACCTCGCCGGGGTTTGCTCCCTTCAGGATCTGAGCGGCCTGTTTGCCCGCCGTGTACCCGATGAGAAAATAGTCCAGACCGTAAGCGGCAATGGCTCCCCTGGGCACGCTTCCTGTGTCACCCACAAACAGGGGAATCTTGTTTTCGTTGCACACCTTGACCACGGATTCAAAGGCTGAAACGGTGGTGTTGTCGGAAGAGATGTGAATGGCCTGGACCCTACCGACCAGGCTCTGGGCCGCCTGCATGACCTCGGCGCTCGTGGCGACATGGGCTTCGATAAGCTTTCCGCCCATTTTCTCAACCGCTTCCTTCATTTCCTTGATGTGGAAGGTGACGTTCACGTCGCCCGGATTGTAAATGGTTCCCCAGTTCTTGACATTGGGGAGAAGCTCGGCGTACTTCTGGCACTGGAGCGCGATGGGCCATCGGTCGCTGACGCCGGTGATGTTGGTCCCTGTCTTTCCCATCCTTGGCACAATGCCTGTGGCCACCGGATCGGTCACCGAAGAAAAGACCACGGGGATGGTCTTGGAAATCTTGGCGGTGGCCTGAGCGTTGGGCGTGCTGATGGCATGGATCAGGTCGACTTTGTCGTCTTCGAACTTTCGGGCGATGATGGCGCAATTGGCCTGATCGCCCTGGGCATTCTGACGATTGAAGGTGACATTTTTGCCCTCCACAAAACCCTCTTCCTTGAGAGCGGCTGCAAATCCCTTGCTGTCATCGTCCAGGGCCGGGTGGGAGACGATCTGGTGCTCGCCGATGCGGATCATCTTCTGCGCCGAAGCCGTGGACCCAAAAACAAGTCCCATCGCCAGACAAATCACCAAAACCAACATGACCCTCTTCATTGCCCTTCCTCCTCCTTAAAGGTTGAAAAAAGAAATAACCCCATTCCCGAAAATGCCAAGGCCAAGTCCTGCAGTCGGCATTCTTTTCAGCTGGCGGACCTTCCCCATGGCAAGGCATCGATCGACTCTTGAGCGCAAGGTGAGTGGAAACAAAAACAAATCTAGATGAACACCGGTTGCGGTGTCAAGGCAAATCCCCCAGGGTCTGCGCCAGCGCTCGAATGAATTCAGGGGTGGTACCGCAACAGCCGCCGATCATTTCTGCACCTGCCTCTTTAATCTCCTTGGCGTCCCGGCTGAACTCGTCAGGGGTTTGCTGGTACGAAGTGACCCCCTTTTGGGTGACCGGTTTTCCTGCGTTGGGCTGGATCAGGAGGGGCTTCCTGGTATAAGCGCGAAATTCTTTGGTGAGGTCGATCATGTCCCTGCTGCCGAGCGAGCAGTTGCTCGCGATCACGTCCGCTCCTGCCCTCTCGAAGGCCGAAACGGCCTGGCTCACTCCTTCCCCCATCATGGTGAAAAAGCCTTTCTTGGTCCGCTTGAAGGTAAGAGCGGCGATGACCAGGACATCCCCGAGCCTCTTTGCTGCGCGCAGGGCGGCAAGCGCCTCCTCGAGCGAAAACATGGTTTCGATGCTCAGGAGATCCACGCCTCCCTTGAGCAGGGCCTGTGCCTGTTTGAAAAAACCTTCCTCCGCCTCTTCGACCGCAAGGTCCCCCAAGGGCTGCAGGAGCTTTCCGGTGGGGCCAATGTCCCCTGCAACAAACTTCCCGTCAGGGCAGGCTTCCCGGGCAAGCTTGGCCGCTTGCCTATTGATCGTTTCCATCTTGTCGGAGAGGCCCCTGTCTGCCAGCTTGATGGCATTGGCGCCGAAGGTGTTGGTGTGGACCACGTCAGAACCGGCTTCGAAATACTTCCTGTGAATGTCGACGATGAGCGCCGGTTTTTCGATGTTCCACAACTCAGGGCTCTCGCCTGCCTTGAGTCCGGCTGCCATGAGCATGGTGCCCATAGCGCCATCGAAAATCACGGTTTTCTTTTTGGCTAATTCCAGGATCGCGTGCATTTTCCAAGTCTTTCTGTCTAGAAATGGTTTACGCTCCATGGCGACGTCCGTTCATGCTGACATATCGAAGCATGAACAGTGCTTACTCCCATTCGTCCTTCGATACCCTGGTCACCTCTGGCGCCGCCGAAGGCGGGTAAACCTCAGGACGAACGATCTTAAGATACATTTAATCAGATCATTCCTTTTGAAGAGCGCAGGGTGCAATCGGAGTATTGCGGGCAGCCTTTGCATGAAAAGGTTGCTTTCAGCTTGCCGCCGAATCTGGCCAAGAAGGAGAGAGACTTCCTAGGGGCCATCATGAAGGATTCCGTGAGCATGATTCCAAGCCCTCGGTCGGCAAGGCATTCAAAGATCCACCGCTGGGTTTCTAGGTCTACCCCCCGGCACCCGGGAGTCCTTCTCAATCCTTTCTTGAACCCTCGAGTTGCAGCATCCTGCCTGATGCTGTCCCACAGGATATCGCCTGCCTTGGCGACGGCGATGGACCCTGCCGTGTCGAGGATATAGGCTTCAGCTGCTTTGCCCTCATCAAAGAGGTCTTTCACTTTACTTTCAAGCTTGGGACCCAGGGTGGCTGCCCCCACATATTTCAAAACCGCTCCTGCAAGAAAAGCAGGAAGATCCTCGTCTCCTTGGATCGCCCTGAAAGAGAGCCGTGGTTCAAGGAGATCTCTCAGCAGCCCGAGCATTTCATCCGCCATCTTAAGGAGCTTGGGCTGAGGGGGCTCCCTGTAACCGATCTGCTTCAGGAGGTCTTCCCTGGGAACCTGGATCTTCAACGTCCGAGCATCCCCTTGACCTTCCTCAAGCCGTCCGCTGCGTCCATCCCGTAGGCGTCAGCCCCGATCTCTTCGCAAAAAGCCTGGTCCACGGGGGCTCCGCCGATGATGACCCTGAAGGGGAGATTCCTCTCCTTTACGAGACGCACCACCTCTCCCATGCTCGGCATCGTGGTGGTCAGGAGGGCGGACATGGCGATGATATCCGCCTTCACCTCCATGGCTTTTTCGATGAAGCGCTCAGGGGTCACGTCCACACCCAGGTCCGCGACCTTGAACCCTGACCCTTCCAGCATGATGGCCACCAGGTTCTTGCCGATGTCATGAATGTCCCCCTTGGCGGTTCCAATGACGACGGTGCCTTTTTCTGCGCGGTCTGTGGAGGAAAAAAGGGGCTTGAGGAGGTCCATGCCCGCTTGCATGGCTTTGGCGGACCAGAGCACCTGAGGAATGAACAGCTCTCCTTCGCCGAATTTCTCGCCCACCACGTCCATAGCGGCGATGAGGCCCTTGTTGAGGATGTCGGTTGCCTCCGCCTCGGCGTCCAAGGCCTGCTGAACGCGGCTCGCCGCCTCATCCACCTTTCCTTCCATCACGGCATCATAGATCTCTTTGATCATATCCACGGTCATCTCCTATTCTTGAGCATGTAGTGATAGGGGGTGGCTTTTATCTGGTATTTGAAATGCCAGCCCGAACCGGAGTTTTCTCTCGTCATGCCCGCGGAGGCGGGCATCCAGGCAGCCTTGACAATCTGATTTTGCTGGATTCCCGCTTTCGCGGGAAGGACATGCACCAGTTCCATTGTCATTTTCCCGCCTTCTCTTTCGCTTGGTCCCAAATCCCATGAAGCTGCTCTTTGACTGCCTGAGCCAATGGTTCCGGTTTGTGATGCTTGAGGATTTCAATCGCTTTCTCAACCAGCTTCTGATCCACTGTCTTTTTTCCCTTCTTGACCCAGTTGGGCAGGTTCTCTCGGTTAAAGAGCGCGGGCCGCCAGTGCTCTTTCATGAAGTGATCGAGGGTGTGTTTCTCGCTCAGGAAGTGGCCGCCCGGGCCGACCCTCCGGATCACGTCCATGGCGAGGTGCTCGTCGTCGATTTCGAATCCCCTCATGTACCGCTTCACCATGGCGATCACTTCGTCGGCAAAGAGAATCATCTCGGGAGAAGCCACGAACCCCTGGCCGATGTATCCGCAGTCATGGATCAGGTTGCATCCGTCCAGTGCTGCATTGAGGAGGGTGAACCCGTACTCGGCTCCTGCCTGGAGATCCGGGAACTGGGAGTCGCTGCACCCGGCGGTTCCCCAGATCGGCAGGTCCAGGGAATGAAAGAGATCCGCGTAAGCGGAGTGGGTCAGACGGAATTCGGGAGCCGTGTAGGAGATGGTGGCCCGGAGCATGTCCATTCCGGTGGCTACCACACCCGTGATGATGGGAGCTCCCTTGTTTGCGAGTTGATGGATGACGAGGCCGGAGAGGGCCTCGGCCACGGATACGGCCAGAGCTCCTGCCAGGGTGACAGGACCTGTCGAGCCGGCCAAAAGGGCAGGGGTGTAGTTGATGGGAACCCTGTTTTCAGCACAGCAGATGAGCTTGGAGACGGCTTCTTCGGAGTGCGTCAGCGGTGAAGTGGGTTCCGAATACTGGACCAGGAAAGGATACCTTGCCAGATTCTCTCTGCTTCCCGCAACCACGGAGGCCATGTCCAGAATGACCTCCAGGTCCTGGAGGGATCCGGCGGTGAAGAAGATGGGCTTCACGCTGTTTTCGGTTTCCAGCTGAAAGCACCGGATGTAATGGAGTCCCGGAGGGATATCCCTCGGAAGGCCGTAGGAGGCGATGAAATCGATGTGGGGTGCGGCATCGCTGATGATCGTGCTCGCCACGATGTCGTCGGCCTTGGTGTCACGGATTTCCCGGGTGACGAGGTCCACGGTCTTGGGGAGATCCGTGCCTGTGCCGAAATAAATCCTCCTGCCCCCCAACTCCATGACCGGCTCTTTCTTGCGGTTGTAAAGGGTCACATTGGAGGGGGCCGACTGGACCGCGGCCTCCACAAGAAAGGAAGGGATCTCCACCACGTTCCTGTCCTTTACCCTGGCGCCATGGCCGGCCAGGAGGTCCACGGCCCTGCCGAGGTTCACCCTCACGCCCACCTCCTCGAGAATTCTCAAGGCCGAGTGATAGAGCCTCAGGATCTGGGCTTCATCGAGAATCCTGAACCTGGGTATGCATTGGGTGTTCAATCCTGTCTCCATATCCACCTCACCGGGTTGTCGTTGAAGAAACGCGGCCATCCTATCGCAGTGCCGCGGCGGAGTCAAGAATCAGATACGGGGAGGAGCCAAAAAAGACTTGACACTTAGGAATACTTTAAATATATAAGCAATATATTTCAGATATGAAAGAGAATCCGAAAAATCGGAGATCCAAAGCCTACGAGGAGCTGAAGAAGAGAATCATCTTCGGCCGGTACAAGCCCGGCTCCACCTTGCACGAAAAGAAGATCTGCCAGGAATTCCGCATCAGTCGAACCCCTTACCGGGAAGCGCTCATGAGGCTCGAAGCGGAAGGCCTGGTGCAAATCAAACCCAAGACCGGGGTGGTGGTGCCGCCCATTGATCTTAATTCGCTCAAGGATGTCTTCGAGATGAGGACGGTCCTGGAGGCAGTGGCCGCAAGGATGGCCTTCAAGCGAATCCAGCCCCAGCAACTGGAAGCCCTGAAGACGGTGGCTCAGCGGATTAAGTCCCTTTCTCCCAAAAGCGAGATTTTTTCCTATCTGGAACTGGATGCCCAATTCCACAGCATTATCCAGAACGCTCAGGGAAACCAGGTGCTCAAAGAAAACCTCGCCACCCTCTACAACCAGTGCATGCGTCTGTGGAACTCCATCGAGGATCAGGAGCTTATCAAGAGGCTCATCATTTCATCGGTTCGTGACATCGGCAAGATTTACGATGCGTTCATGGCCGGAGACGCCGTTGCCGTCGAGCGAGGGATCAAACAGCATTTTACCAGTTACCTGCACACCCTCATTGCCCACCTGATCGGAGGACTAGGAGATGAGTTTGTACCGGGTGAAGAATAGGAACCAGTGCTGGTACGGGGAATCCATCGGCATCCTGATTCTGAATGCCAACTACCCCTGTGTGCCGGGAAACGTGGGAAACGCCTCCTCGTTTCCTTTCCCGGTGAGATACAAGGTGGTCCGGGAGGCATCGATCGAGCGGTTGCTGACCAGGAGAGACAAAACGCTCCTGAAGCCTTTTATCGACGCAGCCCTTGAACTGCAGGAAGAAGGCGTGAAAGGGATTACCGGGGCGTGCGGGTTCATGGCCCTCTTCCAAAGAGAGGTCGCAGAGGCTCTCTCGGTGCCCGTGTTCCTCTCGAGCTTGCTTCAAATTCCCTTCATTTACCAGACCCTGCGGCGAAACCAAAAGATCGGGATCATCACGGCGGACGCTGCCTCGCTGACCGCCGAACATTTCAGGGCGGTGGGCGTGAGTCCGGAGATCCCTCTCGTCATCGGGGGAATGGAAAAGCAGAAGGAATTCAGCGAAGCGGTTCTGAAAGAAAAGGGCACGCTCGACTCCAGGCTCATTGAGCGGGAAGTGGTGGCGGTGGCCAGGAAGATGGTGAGGAAAAACCCGGAGATCGGCGCCCTCCTTCTGGAATGCAGCGATCTGCCGCCCTATGGCCATGCGATCCAGAAGGAAGTCCAGCTGCCTGTGTTCGACTTCTTCACCATGATCCACTATGTGCACACGGCTCTGGTGAAGAAGGAATTCCACGGCTTCATGTGAGGAAAGGTATCGGATGTTTATCGATGTCCTTATCGTCGGGATCATGGTGGGAGCGATCTACACCCTGGTCACCATCGGGTACAGCATGGTGTACGGCATGCTGAAACTCATGAACTTCGCCCACGGGGATGTCTACATTTTCGGTACGCTCCTTTGCTACACCCTGCTGGCCCAGGCGCATGTCCATCCCCTGCTGGGCATCCTGACGGCCGCCCTGGCCGGCGGCGTCCTGGCCTCTATGGTGGAGTTCTTTGCGTATCGCAGGCTGAGAGCAGCCCAGCATCGCATGATTTCCATGATCACCGCCCTGGGCGCAGCCTACGTGATTCAGAATGCCTCGGAGCTGCGGTGGGGAAGCCAGGTCCTCCCTTTCCCCTCCCTCTTTCCTTCTCAAATCGTCACCGTCCTGGGTTATCAGATCTCCGTGACTCCCATTATCACGCTCGACATCGCCGTTTTCTTCATCGTCGCGTTCAACCTGTTCTTGAATCACCACAAAATGGGGAAAGCCATTCTGTGCGTATCCCAGGATATCCCCACGTCGAGCCTTATGGGCATCCCGATCAACCGGATCATCTCCATGGTGTACTTTCTCGGCGGCATGATGGGTGTTCTGGGCGGGATCCTTTATTCGGCATCCTACAACGCCATATCGCTGGGCATGGGGTTCCGGGGCACCATTGTGGCCTTTACGGCGGCCGTCATCGGCGGGATCGGCAGCATGAGCGGGACGTTGATCGGAGGGATGATTCTGGGCATTTCAGAGAACATCATCAGCGTGTACGTGTCCAGCTCCTATAGGGACTCCATCATGTTTCTCATCCTGATTCTCATCCTTCTGATCAAACCGACCGGCATCATGGGTAGGGTGGAACAGGAGAAACTGTGAAAAGAGGAAAAGGGCGGTCATGGCGCTAGGGATCAAGAAAGGACGACTTCTCGCGTTTGCCGGTATCCTGGTCGGCGCCCTTGCGCTGCCCTTTGCGGTGAGGGACCCCTATGTCATCGGCATCGTCAATTTCATCGTCACCTACTCGATTCTCTGTCTGGGCCTCAACCTGATTCTCGGTTACACAGGCCTTCTGTCGTTGGGTCATGCCGCCTTTTACGGAATCGGAGCCTACACGACGGCGATTCTCATGACGAGACACGGATTCTCCTTCGTGCCGGCCTTGATCCTCTCCGGAGTCCTTGCCTTGTTCTTTGGATTTCTTCTGGGACTGCCCACGCGCAAGGTGAGGGGAGACTACTACTGCCTGCTCACGATCGCCTTTGGCGAGATCTTTAGGCTCGTGACCCAGGCATGGATCGGATTCACAGGCGGAGCCATGGGCATTGTCGGAATACCGATCCCGGAAGTGCTCGGGTGGAAAATCCAGACAGAGATCGACTTCTACTTCCTGGGATTGGCGCTTCTGGGGTTCACCTACGGGACGCTCAGTCTCTTGACTCGATCGAAGTTCGGCCGTGCCTTTGTGGCGATCCGGGAAGATGAACTCGCCGCTTCGGTGATGGGCATCAACACCCCCATGTACAAGATCCTAACCTTCTCCATCGGGTCCCTTTACGCCGGCTTGGCCGGTAGTTACCTGGCTGTCTATCAGACGACCGTGACGCCGTCCAACTTCAGGCTGGAAGAATCCTGTCTCATGATCATCATGGTGATTGTCGGGGGCATGGGAAGTCTTGCGGCGACCTTCCTGGGCGTGACGGTGATGGCTGTGGCCATCGAATTTTTCCGCCCTCTTCCCGAGTACCGGCTTCTCATCATCGGTATGATCATGATCCTTGTCCTTCTTTTCAGACCCCAGGGGCTCCTCGGGGCCTCGGCTTTCAAGGACTAGGGCGGCCCATGGCTCTATTGCAAACAGACAGAGTGTGGAAGAAATTCGGCGGGGTCACCGCGGTTCAGGACATCGCCCTTTCCATTGAAAAGGGGGAGATCCTCGGAATGATCGGGCCGAACGGCTCCGGGAAAACCTCCTTCATCAATCTGCTGTCCGGCATCTACCGGCCGGACAAAGGACGGATCACATTTGCAGGAGAAGACATCACAGAACTGCCGGCTCATCTCATCACGAGAAAAGGAATCGCTCGGACCTTCCAGAACTTGAGGGTCTTTCCCAACATCTCGGTCCTCGACAACCTCCTCATCGGAAGACACTGCCGGGTGAACACCTCTCTGGCCAACATCTATCTCAATCCCTTTCTGTCGCGCAAGAGGGAGCGGGAAGCCGAGGAGCGCGTGGTCGAACTGCTCGACTGGGTGCATTTGGGAGACAGGAAAAAAGAACTGGCCAAGAACCTTCCCTATGGAGAGCAGCGGCTTCTGGAGATCTGCCGCGCTCTGGCCTCAGAGCCGTTGCTGCTGCTCCTGGATGAACCCTGTGCCGGGATGAACCCTGTGGAAATGGACACCCTCGCCGCCTTCCTGAGGAACCTGAGGGAGCGGGGAACCACCCTCTTCATCATCGAACACAACATGCGCTTTATCATGTCCATTGCCGAGCGCATTGTCGTGCTGGATGCAGGCGCAAAATTCAGAGAGGGAACGCCCGGCCAGATCCAGAAGGACAAAGAAGTGCAGAGGATTTACCTGGGAGAAGAGGAAGAGACGTGATGTTCACCGTGGAAGGGCTTCATGCCCAATACGGAAAAATCAGGGTGCTCCACGACGTGTCTCTGGAGGTGAAGGAGGGGGAGATCGTGGCCCTGCTCGGCGCGAACGGCGCAGGAAAGAGCACTTTCCTGAAAACCGTTTCCGGCCTGGTTCGTGCCACAAAGGGAACCGTTGTATTCATGGGAAAGCGGATCGAAAATCTCGCGCCGGAAAAGATCGCCAAGGCGGGCCTTTCGCATGTGCCGGAAGGAAGAAAAGTGTTTTCCCAAGCCACGGTGATGACCAACCTGGAGATGGGGGCTTTCAATCGGACGGACAAAACCGAAATCAAAAGGGACATGGAGAAATACTTGGGAGTCTTTCCGGTTCTGGGCGCTCGCCGCACCCAAAGGGCCGGGACCCTCAGCGGCGGGGAGCAGCAGATGCTGGCCATCGCCAGGGGGCTGATGGCGAGGCCCAAGTTCCTGCTCCTCGATGAACCCTCCATGGGCCTGGCGCCTTTTCTGGTGAACGAGATTTTCAAAATCATCAGGGAACTCCACCGGGAAAAGATTTCCATCCTCCTGGTGGAACAAAATGTGAAAAAAGCGCTCAAGATCACTCAGCGCGCTTATGTGATGGAACTCGGGAGGATCCCTTACCAAGGGACCTCGGAAGAGCTCTTGAGGTCGGATGTGATCCGAAAAAGCTATCTGGGAGAATCTTAGATAAAAATCTTGGACAGGCCTTCGGGAAAGGAGGGAATGGGGGCCGGGAGGAAGGGTTTCGTCATCTATTCTTATCTCTTAATGAACGCTAGGGAATGGAGGAATGAAATGGGCAAGAGACTGCTTGTGATTGTGATGACGGTTTTCTTGATAGGCTCTCTGGCCATGGTTGCCGCGGCCGGGGATGGAATCGACAAGAACAAGAAAATGATCAAACTCTCCGGGTTTGACTCGGTCACGGGAAAGTACGGAGACTATGGGACGGGAAACAAAAGAGGGCAGGAAGTGGCTATCGAGGAAATCAACAGCAAGGGAGGAATAGCCGCGGGACCGCTCAAAGGTTACAAACTCAGTCTGACCTTCGAAGATGACAGGGGGGATCCCAAGGAAGCGGCCAATATCGCGAAAAAGCTTTCTTCAGGCGATTATCTCGCCGTGCTTGGGCCGACCATGAGCTCCTGTGCGCTGGCGGCAACCCCTGTGTTCAATCGCAGCGGAGTGCCGAATATCATCACCTATGCCCAGGCGATCACCATCACGGAACAGGGATTCAACAATATCGCGAGGCTCACCTACACCACCAAGAGCGTGGCCGTCCACATGGCGGAAAAGGTGAAGGACGAATTCAAGAAGAAGACGGTCTCCATCATCAGCGAAAACCAGGATTACGGCCAGCAGCTGTTGAAAACGTTCAAGGAAAAAGCAAAGGAGTTGGGAATCGAAGTGGTGAGCGAAAGCGTGGTGGTTCCCGGCCAGGATGTGGACTTCAAGTCTGTTCTCCTTCAGGCCAAGGCCAAGAACCCCGACATGCTGCTCATCTTTCTCTGCTACAACGAGGGAGGTCTGCTTCTCAAACAGTGCCGGCAAATGGGCTGGACCGTGCCCATCTATGGACCCAACTCCCTGACGGAAGCCAAGTTCTTCGAGCTGGCCGGTGACCTCGGGGAGTTTCACATCGTCCTGTCTCCGACGCTCGATGTGAATCGTCCGGATGCGAAGAACCTGGTGACCTTGTGGAACAAGAAGTACGAAGGTCTCCCGCCCATGGCAGCCATTTACGGTTACGACGCAGTGACGGTTGCCAGAGCGGTGATCGAGGCCGGTGGTGTTGACCGAAAGTCCTTTGTGAAAAAGCTGAAGGAAGTCAAGGTCAATGGGATCGGGACACCGGTCTACGAGTTTGACCAGACCGGTGAAGTGAAACGGCCCGCTCTGATCACCATGACCGGAGCCCAGTTTGTCAAGGAGAACTTGAAGTAATTGCAGCACCTCAACCGCATCCTTTAGCGCAGCGCCGCGGTCTTGTGGCACGCCGCGGCGCGCTGCTTTATGATTCACGAAATAGTCCGAGGCGGGACAGAAGTCGATTTTGAAACAAAATCGAATGACTTAAAGGGAACGGCAGCATGGCAAAAAAAGAACTCTACGATGTGATCCTTGTGGGTGGCGGAATCATGGGCTCCTCCACGGCTTACTATTTAACGAAAACGGAGCCGAAGCTCAGCGTAGCGGTGGTGGAAAGGGATCCGACCTACGAAAGGGCCTCCACAACCCTTTCCATGGCCAACATCCGGATTCAGTTCAGCCTCAAGGAGAATGTTCAGATCTCCCAGTATGCCTTTGAGGCGCTCGATCGATTTGGAGAAGAGATGGCGGTGGAGGGGGACAAGCCCAACATCGCTTTTCACCGCGAGGGGAATCTTTTTCTCGTGGATGAGAAGGGCCATGCTGCCGCGAAGAAAGCACTGGACATGCAAAAGGCTTTGGGATGCCCTGTGGACTGGTGGTCGCCCGGTGAGATCAAAGGACACTACCCGCTTTACGATCCGTCTCCTTATTTAGGAGGGACCTTCGGTCCCAAGGACGGTCACTTGGACGCCTATGCCGTGCTCATGGGGTACAAGGCCAAAGCGAGATCCTTGGGAGCAGAGTTCATCAAAGACGATGTGACCCAGGTGCTGGTCCGGGGAAAGGAAGTGCAGGGGGTGCGGCTGGCATCGGGCGGGGATCTCTCTTCCAAAGTCGTGGTGAATTGCGCCGGCGCCTGGGCGGCGCAGGTTGCAGGAAGCGCCGGAGTCGAGATTCCGGTGCTTCCTGTGAAACGGCAGGTCTATGCATTGGACACGGCCGTCAAGCCCCAAGGGCCTCTCCCTCTGACCATTCTTCCCTCAGGGCTTTACTTCAGAACGGAGACGGGAAACCTGATTCTGCTCGGCTGGTCCCTGGAGGATGATCCGGTAGGCTTCGATTTCACGTGGGATAAAAAGCGGTTTGTGGATCGGATTTGGCCTGCGCTTGCCGAGTTTGTGCCTGGTTTTGACACGCTCAAGGTGGTGAGAGGGTGGGCCGGCCTTTACGCCGTGAATACCCTGGACAGCAATGCCATCCTCGGCGAGTGGCCTGAGCTGAAAGGCTTTTATCTCGCCAACGGGTTTTCCGGTCACGGGCTCCAGCAGGGTCCTGCGGTCGGCCGATACATCTCCGAGCTGATCCTGGGCATCAAGCCTGCGCTGGACTTGTCTATCTTTGGCCCTGAAAGGATTCTGGAAAACAAACCGCTCAGCGAAGGTGGAATCGTGTAGCGGTTGTTTTGAAATCCTGTGAGTTGAGACTTGTCGCCTGTGATGCGCCAACAAATGACAAGGAGGGTCCAATGGGTATGACAAAAATCAAATGGATATCCCATGCGGGGTTTCAGATTACAACCGGGACTGGTAAGGTTATCTTCATCGATCCCTGGTTCGAGAACCCGCTCGCAGCCATGAAGCTGGACGACGTCAAGCAGGCCGCCCTGGTCTTGGTGATTCATGACCACCTCGACTAGGGAGTGTCTTCACCATGGATCCGGTCCAGGCGGCCCGAGCCACCAGAATGATATCGCCCAGGAAGGTCATTGCCATGCACTACAAGACCTTTCCTATTCTGGTCCAAGAGCCTTCGGGGTTCATCGATCTGGCCAAGAAGGAAGCACCTTTGGCGGAGGTTATTATACTGAACCCTGGTGAGGAATACACTTATTCCAAATAGGATGAAAATTTCCCCGCCTGAGGCGGATACACCTCCGATCTCCCTTTTTCAAATGGGGAGCTTCACTTGATGCGTTTGATCTGATAGTGGTGCACGACATGGACGGGGGTGCGCTTCATCTTGCTGAACTTGTAATAAGCGCTCGTCTTTTTCACGGGTTCAGGCGAGTAGGGGCCGTCCTTGAGCGGGATCTGATGCGCAGCCGCTCTTGAAACGAAATCCTCTGAAGCGAACTCGTTTACGCCTTCCCCCTTGTGCGACTGCTCCTTGGAGTCATGGGCGAGCTTGAGCTTGCTGTGAACCCTGGCGCCTATGGGCTGGTTTGGCCAGATGAGCTGAACCGTGCCGGCGCCCACGTGCCCGCCGATCCATGAGCCCTTGAGGGCTGAAAAAGCGGCGCCCCCCTTAAGAACGACCCTGGTCACGTCGAACACGTCCTTGTCATAGTTGGAGGTGGCCTTAACGTCCGCCTCGGTGATAATTCCGGTCGCGTATTTCCACTTTCCCTTGACCTTCTTGATTGTGAACTCTGCGCCCAACTTGAAATCGAAGCGGACGCCATAGTCGAAGGTGACCTGCTTGATCTTTCCGGCTTCCTTGATCCAGAACATGGTCCCTCCCATATCGTCCAGGTCCATGCCCGAAAGGGATATTCTCCATGTCTGCTCCTCTGCTCCCATGAGGAGAGTCGCGGCGCGGGTCGTGCTGCCTTTGCCCGAGGTGGTGTTGGTGAAGGAAAGGCTATCCTTGTATTCGCCTTCGGCAAGATTCTTGGCGGAATCGGTCACGCTGACTTTGACCTCGGCGCTCTGCCCTGGGACCAGGTTTCCGCCCGGCGCTGAAAAAGCCAGCCAGTTCTGGCTGTTTGTCGCAGTGTAGTCAAGGGGGGCCTTTCCCACATTCTTCAATCTGTAGGTCTTGCTCGGCGGGGTGAAGGCCGGACTTCCACTTCGGCCTGAGGAGGTGAACCCCTCCTTGGGGGATACGGCGAGGACGCCCGGCTGCTCTTTCGGCGGTTCGCCGATTTCCACATGGATGCGAACAAGGTTGTCCACGTGGTCCCTCCCATTAGGCTGGGAGGTGCGCCAGAACAGGGTTTTCTCAAAACCTCCCTGTTCGACGAACGTCTCCATCAACTCCGGTGTAATAATGAATCGCTCCGCGAGGTCGAGATTGACGTCCAAGTTTGGGAAAGAAGACCCGCTGACCGAGAGCATTCGCTCATCGCCGGTGTCCACCTGGAGAGAATCGAAGATAAGGTTAGTGACGTGTTGCGAATCAGCAACCGGGTAGAATAGACTTACGCGTAGAGGCCTCACGATGCTCACGGCCCCCAGGGCATAGGGGTCGCGTTCAAGCTTCCTTCCCTGGACCTGGCGCTGAGCATAGCCCGTCAAGGTCTGAATATTCACGGAGGTATTGTCGCCGGGTGCATCCATTCTGAACTCACTGTAATCTTCCTTGTAGAGGAGAGCACCCGCGGCTTTTGCAGTGTAGTCGAAGAGAATATAGCTCCTTATGAACTCCGCACCCTCTTCGGGGAGGATGCCCGTATAGATCCTGCCGAATGCCACCTCTTCCATCTGGTTCTGGATGGTTGCCCTGACCGGCCTAGCCAGATAGCCCGGCGGGGTCGCGACAAGCCATGGATGCACCCTCCCCTGGGTCAGACCTGCGCCGGGGGAGACTTCAGCCGCGGATTTCCCGGACATCTGAGCCTGGATCTTCAGCATCTCGGCGGAGATGTCCTGCATCTCCTTGGCAATCTCCGTCATGCGGCTGAGGTTGCCCTGCGCGCCCTCCAGCTTCTGCTGAAGTTCCTCCATCTTTTTGCTCAGCTCCGCCATTTGATCCTGAGGGTCTGCAGTCAGGCCGGCAGTTGGCCAGAAGACGAGGGTGAGCGAGATCCAGAGGACGGCTGCGCAAAAAGAGAACCGGGACTTTGAATCGGCCGGGCGCGATGATCTCTTGTGAGACGTTCTGAAGTCCCGCCCAGTTGTCATTTCATCTGCTTTCCCAGGATGCGGTGTCCTCATTTTGTCGGCTTTGTCTGCATCTTCTCCTGGGAAAAGGCCAGGGTGACGATGCTTAGAACTGTAGCAGTGGTCAGAAGTATTACGGCCCTTTTGAACATGGTCATTGTCTCCCCTTTGTTTTTGTCTGGAGTGCCTCATCTCTCACAAACCCTCAGGCTTGCGAACAAGAATGGTGTACCTGTAAGAGAATCCCGATTCCCTCGATAAGTTCCATGAGACGGAACCTTGCCGAAGAAACGTCTTCCCTTTAATATGTTTCAAGTCTTGGTCGGGTTCGGCAAGATTCGTGGGGTGGGAGCAATTCTGTATCATCGTGTTGAATTCACCCTTCTTTGAATCGTAGCAATACCCTCCGGTGATTTCGAACTCAAATCCTTCGAAGGACAATCCTTGAGGCAGGGATAGATCCCGAAAAAGAATATCCGTTCCTTTGCAGATGTCAAAGGACGGGTTCAGGTGGAAAACAGAGCATGTGGCGTTTGGGTTTGTTGTGTCCCATAAGACCGTAGTCCCGTTCTTCTCTATCCCGAAAGGGAAGCCGCGGTAGACACCGACAACCATGTTCGGAACAAGGGTAAAGGCAGGCGAAGGATTGCTGTGCTGCTGCTTGTCACCGGCACGCACGCGTATCAAGACCTGTCTTGGACCACTGATAGCGACGAAGGTAGAGCTCCCGGGTTTCACAATGGGGAGTTCCGCTTCGATGGTCGTTGCGGTCGATTTCTTTATATTCAACATGACAAAGTTGTAAGGGGGAGAGTATCCGAGCTGTTCGCCGGTGGGGTCGTAGAGCACGGCTTCTGGATTTGAGGGAAATCCGCTCCCCGTGATCAATATAAAAGACCCGGGCGTCCCGGACTTGGGAGAGATATCCGTGATCTGGGGGAGGCTTTCCAGCGTCGATGCATCAGCCGGGCTCTTGGACGGCAACTGCCCGGACGAGACCTTGAAGCCGGGCTCTCTCATCCGCTCTTCTCGGCTGTTGAGCGTACGGCCTTGATCCGCTGACGGGATGCGGGATTGCTCTAACTGCGGCCTCAAGTTCGGGGGCGTGTCCGCCTTCTCCTCCCCGAACCGGTTGTTCGGCTTGTCGATCTGTCCCGGCGTCGCTCTCGGAAGCGGTTTCGCCTGGGTTTTTTCGACTGCAACCGGCATCTTTCTATCCGCCGTTTTCACACCGGACACACAGTTCGGATCCCGAACCTCCTTGGGAACCCCTGACTTGAGCCAGCACCGGGCCTCCCTGCCCTGGATGCCGGGCTTCACATAGGTGAAGGCCATGCACTTGGGATCATCGTTGCAGGCCTGTTCGCACAGTCTTGGCTCCGGGGAGGGGAGGCTGAAATTCCTGTAATCCATTCCCGGGAGGTTGACGTTCTCACGAAGAGGTTCTGCAAACAGGCCGTCGGCCCACATGAGAATCCATGCAGCGCCGATGATAATAGACCCTATCCCACGGTATCTTTGCTTTCCCATCTTGTCCTCCCTGGATAGTTGCGCACCTGCAGAACGAGAGCGTCTCTAGGCCGGCTGCTCATGAAATCCCCGTTCATGGGTTCCCAGACGGTTCCTCCTATTTGTGGAGCAGGCAGGCTCTCATCTGAAAAACACGACCCCATTGTCCCACTCGATGCGTGTCGCTCGTCCGTCTTTATCCATTTGGGTAATACGACCCTTCGCAGCCCCTGGACGGCCCTCTCCCCGCCACTGAACGGATACCTCTTTGCCGGAAACCCTTCCCGATGCCTGCTGTTTGAGCTGGCTTGCCGTCCAGGTGAAACTCTCTCCTCTATGTATGATTTCGTACTTGATGCGGATGCTGCTCTCCCATGTTCCGCTCAGTTGCGGAGTCCCCTTGAGCTCCTGGACCTGGAGACCTTCCAGCGGCCTGGCGACAATCTTTGTCTCTTCGGCGGGCGGCGGTGATGGAGCAGAGGAGGGACCCGGGCCTCGGAACAGCACGACCCCGTTGTCCCATTCGATGCGCGTGGCCTGGCCGGTTGCGTCCACTTCCGTGATGCGTCCTTTGGCGGTTCCTGCATCGTTGGGGCCTCTCCATCGGGTTGAAACCTCTTGACCGGATAAGATCCCCGCGCCCTGTTGGTTGAGCTGAGGCGCCGTCCATGTGAAGCGGTCTCCGCTTTGCGAGATATCATATTCCACACGGATGCTGCTGCTCCACCTGCCGTTGATGCGAATGTGTGTTTTCTGACCAGCCCCGTCGGGCGCTGTTTCCTGTGTCATGGCCGTGTTTCCAGGGGCAGGAATCTTGGGGATCGTTTTCAGGTCAGGCGTTCCCGCCAACTGGCCTGGTGCGGCCCGCACTCGACCGCTTTTCATAACCGGGGGTTGGGCTGCGACGGTTCTTTCGCGATGCCAGTTCTGAGGTGGAGCATACGGATCTGCCGGATCAACCACCGGTGCGGCGCTCAGCGTCGGGTGCTTGACCGCGGTCACATCAGGGCCGAGCTGCGGGCGAACATGAAACTCCAGCGCCGTCTCGGGCCGGTATTGGACGTGAGAGTCCTGAACCACTTTGACGAACACCCTTATCGTGCCGGCGTGGCTACCGGCTTGGAGAAAGAAGGCGGCCCGGCCTGTGTTGTCGGTGGTCAGAATCAACGGAGGAATGGATGGGGACCCGAGATAGCCCGGCCCCGGCTTTATGGCGACTTCCAGTTTCACCCCTGCAGGAGCAGGCACCGGCAGAAGCCCATTGAAGAGGAGAGAATCCTTGATGGGGAGACCTGCGGCGCTAACCGGCAACCGGGGTTTTTCGGCGAGTTTGCCGTCCGGTCCCTGGACCCTGCTCTTGGGCAATGCTTTCTTGATCGAGTCCACGCGGCGCACAATGGCCTGGATGTCAGGCCGGTTGATATCGACTTCCTCAGCCTTCGCGGACTTCGTGAGCGCACTCCCTGCCGCTTTGGGCTTGCCTTCCATCACCATCAGGGGCGGCTTGAAGGCGCCTGCGGCCCATTGTGCGCGTCTCAGGTCGATGACGTTTACAATATCACGCGTTTGCACGAGGAGTTGGGGTTGGGGCTGGTCCAAGGCCAATAAATGGGATACCTGGAGCTGAACATAAGCTTCATGGGGCTGCTCGCTGCTGCTCTCCGTGGTCATGACATTGTCATAGAGAGGTTCGGCCAAGTCGCTGTTGGGAGAGGGCCACTGAAGCAAGCCTGCGGTGATATGTTTCACCTCAAGGAGCGACTGTGAAACTTTCTGGGCCATGGCAGGGGACAACACTTCCTTGCTCAGGGGCATGGGAGTCCCGGAGGGGACGACGGGTTCAGGAATGCTTCCTGTGGGAACCTTGTAGAGACCGAAACCGGGAAAAGGCTTCTTCGAGGGGTCGAGCATCGCTTCGACATTCGGCCGCAATGGTGCTGCGAAATCCGGGGGCGCTTTCGCCAGTTGCTGCTGGTTGGGCTCGACCCAAGGGGTGAGGTAGAAATTGAGCGTTCTCGATGCCATCGCGCCTGTGTGCCTGTAGGGGACCGGACAAAGGGTTCCCCACTGGTCCTGCTGAGAAGTGATCAGATAGCTCCCGGTAAAATCGTAGCCCGGCATGGCCGGCCGCATGAGATAATCGACATTGGACTTGAGATCGAGCGAGTAGTGCCCCTTTTCATCGGTTCTGACACAGTCCCACCATGGCACGAAATCGCTGCTGAAGCCTGGCCTGATCGGGGCGTAGAAAACATAGGCTCCCGCCAGCGGTTGCTTCCCGGCATAGACCGCCCCCCGCAGAACGGGAACCTTTTGAGGAACGCCCGCCTCCGCCATAAACTTGGCGATGAGCGCCGCAGTGTAGAGTTCAGCCGCCTGCAGAGCCTTTTTGAGCGCCATGGGATGGTTGGACCTGCGCTGATCCCCCTTGATGAACGCCATCATATCGAACCCTTCGGTTGGCGAGCTCCCTTCGCCCTCGGCCCACTGGTACTGCTCTTCGGTATGAACGGCCTGCGCCACCTGAACGGCCATTTCCCTTGCTGAAAGCTTCATGAGGGCTTGAAGGTCAACCGGTGTCTTACCAACGAGGACATGCTGAACCGGAAACTGCGGGTCCGAAGTATTCTCCCCCTTGCCTGTCGCAGCATTCTCATAATTCTCGTGCCCCATGAAACTGTCATAGGTGTGCTGGGTGACAGACATATCCCCGAGCATATGGCAGGCCCAGCCCAGTTGGAACATCGCCTCAGACAGACAGAAGCTCTCGTTGTAAAGCTGAAGTGCGCTGTCGTATTTTTCTTGGGTCTCGTCCGCGGCGGAGCGGTAGAAGTCCTGCATCGGCGGCTTGACGTAAGCCTCAAAGGAAACGGTGATCGGGTCAGCGGGAAGCCCAGTGAGCGGCGTGATCAATGCGGCTGCGGCCCAGAGCTGGAGAAGTTTTTCGAGCATGTTCATGTCGGTCACGACCTCTTTCCATTTCCGAAGGTCCAACCCCGGTTCCACGCGATCACGCCAGAGGACGCTGTCCCACACCCCGCTGCCGCCTGGATTGTGGAAATGATTAAGGCTGGCGAGGCTGCAGATGTCGTATATCAGATCATCCCAAACCGAGATCAAGTGAAACAGCTTGATTTCTCCCCAGATCGCCATGCGGCCGCCGGTGCCAAGGGGATCATCGGCCAATCGGGCGCCGTTGCTCAACCAGTGCAATTGTTGCCTCGCGATTTCAGCCCAGTTCTCGTAGCCGGTCTCGTGAAGAACCCTGATCGCGTGCTGCAGAATGTAAACATGAGGGCTCTGGTGGTACCCGTGGGTTCCAGGACCTACATGCTCTGAAAGCACTTCAGATCCCGGGATCATCCAAGCATGAGATGGAGCCGGAAAAGAGAAAGAAAGCAAGGTCAAAAACGACACAATAACCGTGTGGGACCGAAGTCTCCCCATCACTTCCCTCCATGCGCTCGATGTCTAGGTTCTCATCTGAAAAACACCGCCCCGTTGTCCCATTCGATCCGAATGGCTTTGCCGGCGGAGTCGATCTGCGTGATTTTGCCTTTTGCCGAACCCTTTCCCAGTGCAGAAGACCAGGTGACCATAAGGTCTTTCCCCTGGCAGGTGCCCCTTCCCTGCTCATCAGAGTTGGCAACGGTCCATCCGAAGTGCTCTCCTCTTTGCCTGATCTCATAGACCAGTCCCACGCTGCTTTTCCAGATCCCCCCTATTTCAATAGCCGATTCGGAAGAAGGAGCGGGAGGAGCGGACGCTGCCGGTTGGGTGGCGGAAGGAGTGACCTTGACCCCGGAAACGCAGTTTGCATTTGCCACCGCAGTGGGGACAGCGCTCTTGAGCCAGCACCGGGCCTGAGGACCCTGAACCCCCGGACGGACCCAGGTAAAGGCCTTGCAGTTCGGATCTTCCGCGCACGCCTGCTGGCATCTTTCCGGGCCGGCGTCAAATGGAAAGTTCCTGTAATCCGATCCGGGTCGGTCAAAACCTTTTTCCAAATCAGGCGCAGAAGGGGCCCTTGCTTCAGTGGGTGCCGAGGGCGCCCTTACGTGGACTTGGGATTCCGGCACTTTGGCAACCCCCGAAATCTTCCCTTGCACAAAGACAGGCGGGATTGGGCCTTCCCAGCGCACTTCGAGCGAATGGGCCTTCTCATCCCAATCGTATCGGTTTAGCTCGAAACGGGTTGAATAGCCGCCGGCGCCGGGCAATGTAAGCCATTTGCCCTGGCAGTTAGGTTTTTCAAACAGCGTGACATGCACTTTTCCATAGGCGAAAGAATCCTTTTTCTCGGGAAAGAGGACGAGAAATTCGGATTCACCGTCCAAGTCCTCAAGGGTTTTGAAGCAAAGGCTCGGCTCGGACCAATCTTCTGGAAGGAAATAGAATCGATTGTTTTGATCACTGAGCTGAGATATTGGTTTGTTCGCCAGCGCCACACCTGTTGGACCTAGGTCCCTGTGGTATACGATCAGGGAAGAGATGTCGTCATCGATGCGAAAATTGGGACTGGAGAGATCCGGTACGGACTCGGAGTATTGCCTGCCCACATGGCTATATTCAAAACCCGGAACGTTAGGAGTGAAATGGATGAATTTGGGATGATTGAATACCATGACGCCTACTTTCTCACCGCACTGAAAGGAAGAAATCCGATTGTCCATGCTTTTGTCCAGGAACGGTACGATCTTCAGACGCTTGTTCGGATCCAGAGTAAAGGACTGAAAAGCCCCTGTGTAGTCCTTATGTTCGTAAACGATGACTTCATAAGGATAAACGCTCTTGTGGTATTGCTGTGCGTGAGCAAGATGAAACCATCCGCCCGCGACGAAACCCGCCATCATGAATAAGACCCATTCGAACCGTGTGCGAGGTTTGCGCGTCCTCTCTTTTTGCCAGCGAGTTGCTTTTCGAAGCATGATCATTCCCTCCTTGTCGCCAGTGAAATCTTTTTGGCCGAAGAAAGCTCCGGCCTATATTGGTTTTCTTGATGATGAGGGTTCAATCTTGGATCGCTTGCGGCCAATTCTCCGGGAGACTGACCTGATACGCTTCCGAGTACTCGGGTTCAAAACGGCCCCAGTTGGAGCCGAAATAGATGCGGCTGCCTTTTCGGTTGATGGCTGCGAAGGCTTCGGCGAAATAGTTTTTCTCCTCAGAAGGGTGTAAAGATATGTAAGCCTGGGTGTGGGCGATTCTCCAGACTTTCGGATTCTGCCTGAGCTGGAGCATGAAGAGCTGGTTGTCCATCCACGAGTGGCTTTTGCCGGGTGGAGGGTTTTTGGATCCATAGGTCGAGATCAGGACCCAGCCGGGCGTCAGGTCGCAGTTGCCCGAAACGTGCAGGCCTATGTCCGGATTCACGTTGAAAGGGATGGACAGGAGAGGTGTCTCTACGCCGGTGGCCAGGTCAGCCATGGCAATGTGGTCGGTGCGAACGTTCTGATACACATAGACCTCACGGCCGTCCGCAGTGAGGGCGAAATCGCCGTGCCCCGCGGATCCGTCCGGCAGGTCCACGGCTCGGCTGAAATCACGGGAGAAGATCGTTGTGCTCAAGGGCGCCACTTCTCCCTCCCAGCCAAGAGCGCAATAGGCGCCGCTCGGAGACATTCCAACCCAGTTCAGCTTTTCCCGAAAGCCGCTGCTCTTCTTTCCCACGACCTGATCGAGGGCCTTGTCGTAAACGATCACAGCCAGAGTTTTCCAATCCATATCCTCGACCAGGAAACACCAGTATCGCCTGTCCGTCGAGGCGTCACCCTCCATCTTGGTTCTCACGTAAGAGGCAGCAGGAAACTCCTTCTTGAAATCGTGGAGTGTCGTTGAAGCTTTTGAAGAGAGGTCTTGCTTCCTGAACTGGGTGTTGCAAACATAATAAAATACCTTTGGATCCGTGGCGTCCCACCGCGGTTCAGGCTCCTGCCCGCAGTCATTAAAGACTGGGGCCAGGCTCGTCATGCGAGCAGTTCTGCGGTCGTAAAGATAATACACCCCGCTGTTCCCTCTCAGAATCAGGGCTGTTCCGTCGGCGTTTTCCGGGTCGGCTTTGGCATACTCGTTCTGTATCCCCGGCCCTTCATATCCGTCTGCTGCTTTGTCCGTGAGACGCACGATGGTTGTCTTGAAGCTGGGGTCGAGAAAAGGCACTCCCTTGGCGGGCATAGGCACTTGAGGGGATGGAAAGGATTTTGTGCCAATAAGAAGAGGTTCTGTTTTAGCAGAGGCGTTATCAGTTGGAGCGGCAGCACCCGACGAAGAGGGCTTGACCGATGGACTTTGGGCAAATGCGGTTGCAGACGAACTCAAAAACAGTAGAAAAGCGATGAGCAAACACCATGAACGAGGGAACATGACGCACCTCCGAATGTGGTGGAGCACGCTTTGTTTGGTGAAAGGAGCTGATTTTAAGCACGTGATTCTAGGAAGTTGCAGCCTCTTTGTCGAGAAAAAAGTGGAAAAACAACGAATCCCTCCTCGCAGGTTTCTCTTGACCGGATGAACCCGTCATAATAAAACCGCATCAATCATGGAGAGAAGCATGTTCAAATATTCAGCGCCCCTTGCGGAAACAATAGAGAAACTTCGTGCAGGTCGGATAAATCTGCTCGCCTATGTCAATGAAATGTGCGATCGGTTGGATGAAGTGAACCCACAGATCGAAGCCATGTTGCCGGAACCGGATCGGCGCAGCCGTTTGCGCGCTGAAGTCAACACCCTCCAGTCACGGTATCCGGATGCTGCAAATCGGCCTCCGCTCTATGGCGCTCTTGTCGCTGTGAAGGATATTTTTCACGTATCCGGCTTTGTCACCCGGGCAGGATCAGTCATCCCTCCGGAGCTGTTCGCCGGGCCTGAAGCGATGTGCGTGAAAATCCTGCGCGGCGCCGGAGCCCTCATCCTTGGGAAATCCGTGACCACCGAGTTTGCTTACTTCGAGCCGGGTCCGACCCGGAATCCCCACAATCTCTCTCATACTCCCGGCGGCTCGAGCAGCGGTTCGGCAGCGGCTGTTGCGGCGGGCATCTGTACCCTGGCGCTCGGTACCCAGACCATAGGCTCCGTGATCCGGCCTGCAGCCTTTTGCGGGGTCATCGGATTCAAGCCGACGCTTGGCCGAATCCCTACGGAGGGGCTCGTCTATTTCTCCCGCACCTTGGACCAGATCGGATTCTTCACCCAGGACCTTCCAGGCACCGAGCTAACTGCTTCAGTGCTCTGTGAGTCATGGAAGCCTGCCCCTGTGCCGACAGCTCTGCCTGTGCTGGGGGTCCCGACAGGCCCATACCTGGAACAGGCGGAACCCGAAGGTCTTGAGGCCTTCGAACAACACTTGTCAAGACTGGAAGCGAGGGGATGCAAGATAAAACGTGTGCCGGCTCTGAACCAAATCGCGGATCTCAACGCACTTCACCGCCGCTTGGTCTTTGCCGAGTTCGCGCGAGAGCATGCGGCAATCTACGCCAAGTATGCGTCTCTATATCGCAGGAGAACCGCTGAGATCGTCGAGATCGGAAAAACGGTGAGTGACCAGGAATTGGCGCGGCTCAGGGCGAATTGCTCTGCGCTGAGAAAGGAATTGGAAACCG
>Ga0073932_1001824_pt1 | contig 37050 bp, 30 predicted proteins | sample DewCreD2012metaG_FD_76967 | JGI IMG/M metagenome (GOLD analysis project Ga0073932, IMG submission 76967) | Hot spring sediment bacterial and archeal communities from British Columbia, Canada, to study Microbial Dark Matter (Phase II) - Dewar... ...
CAGGAACGCGATGCCTTCGCCTTCGTCACCGAGTCCGTGCGGGCCTACTACGCCGACAGGCCTCAGTACCGCGCCGCCGAAGTTCCAGACCCATTGTTTGCGGCTGCGGGCCCGGTTCTCCGTTGCTCGCGCGGCGCAAGTCCGGATGGGAGTCATGCATTCCGGCAAGCCGTTCTTCGTCCCCGTCACTCGCTTTCCACGTCCGCTTCCGTTAGAACGCGGGCGGCGGGTCGGGCACGGGGAGGAGCAATGTCTTGGGCAAGGTCTTGATCACCAGCGCGTTGCCGTACGCGAACGGCCGCGTTCACCTGGGTCATCTGGCGGGCGCGTATCTGCCGGCGGACATCTACGTCCGGTGGCGGCGGCTGAAGGGGGACGACGCCGTCTTCATCTGCGGTTCGGACGAGCACGGCGTGCCGATCACGCTCACCGCGCTCAAGCGCGGTTGCACGCCGACGCAGGTCGTCGACGAGTATCATGCGGCCAACGGCGCGGCGTTCGAGGCGGCTGACGTGCGCTTTGACATCTGGGGGCGCACCAGTCATCCCGACCATCACCGGGTCACGCAGGAGTTCTTCACGCGGCTGTCGCGCGCGGGGCACATCGACCGGCGCGAGATCCAGCAGTATTACTCCGAGCAGTCGAAGATGTTCCTGCCCGACCGCTATGTCGAAGGCACCTGCCCGCGATGCGGAAATGACAAGGCCCGCGGGGATCAGTGCGATGGCTGCGGCGGCACCTACGAGGTCACCGAGCTGAAGGACCCGCGCTGCGCGCTGCCGGGCGACACCTCGACGCCGGTGCTGAAGGGCACGCTGCACTGGTTCCTCAAGCTCGAGGATTTCCAGGCGCGGCTCGAGGCGATGGTGGCCGCGCATGCGGAAGGCCGACCGGAGGCCTGGCGACCGAACTCCCTGCGCGGCGCCGAAGGCTGGCTGAAGATGGGCCTGCGCGCGCGCTGCATCACGCGCGACACGGAATGGGGCGTCGAGATCCCCACCGACGATCCCGAGCGGCAGGGCAAACGCCTCTACGTCTGGTTCGACGCGCCGATCGGGTACGTCACCTTCACGCAGCAGCTCTTCCGGCAGCGCGGCCAGCCGGACGCGTGGATGGAGTATTGGCAGAACCCCGACTGTCCGATCGTGCACTTCATCGGCAAGGACAACATCCCCTTCCATTGCATCACCTTCCCCGCGATGATGCTGGGCGTGAACGACGCGCCGGTTCCCGGCCAGCGGGCCTATCAAATGCCCGCGAACGTGGTGGCCAACGAGTTCCTCAACTTCGGCGGCGAGAAGGGCAGCAAGAGCAAGGGCAACGCCATCGAGATCCAGGACTTCGTCGCGCGGTTCGGTTCCGAAGCGCTGCGCTACTACATCACCGCCATCGCGCCCGAGGAGAACGACAGCAACTTCACGTGGAAGGACTTCGCGCAGCGCTACAACGGCGAACTGGCCGACGTGCTGGGCAACTTCGTCCACCGCTCGCTGACCTTCACGCACAAGTACTTCGAGGGACGGATACCCGAAGGCGCGCCGGCCGGCGGCGCCGACCGCGTGCTGCGCGCCGAGGCGAAGGCGGCGTTGAGCGAATCCGGCGCGCTGCTGGATCGGTTCAGGTTCAAGGCGGCGCAGGCGCGGCTGATGGATCTGGCGCGCGCGGCGAACCGGTATTTCGACGAGAAGGCTCCGTGGTCGCAGCGCAAAACGGACCTGAACGCCTGCGGCACGACGCTGCGGACCTGCCTCGAGGTCGTCGCGGCGCTGGGGTTGGGGCTGCGGCCTTTCCTGCCGCGCAGCGCAACGCGGATCCTGATGACGCTGGGCATGCCGGCCGACCGGATCCAGCGGAGCGGGACGGCGACGCTGGACCCGTGCGCGCTGGTCGCCCCCGGTGCGCCGCTGGCTCAGCCGGAAGTCCTTTTCAAAAAGATCGAGGAAAAGGACCTGCCGGCGTGATTCGAAACGGCGCGGCCTGACCGGTCATGCGTGTCCGGCCGATCCGCTGCACGAGGAGGAGGCATGTCTGCCAGGAAAGCGAATGCCGGTTACGCGAAAGGCCGGCCCTTCCGGCCCGCCGAGCTGCTGGAGTACCAGGCCGGTTCCGTGGTCAGCCGGGAGATCGTCCGCCAGAAGACGGGCACCGTCACGCTCTTCGCCTTCGACAGGGGCCAGGGGCTGAGCGAGCACACCGCGCCGTTCGACGCGCTGGTTCAGGTTGTCGACGGCGAGGCCGAGATCGTCATTTCGGGGAAGCGGCACCAGGTCAAGGCCGGCGAGACGATCGTCATGCCGGCGAACCGGCCGCACGCGCTGCAAGCGGTGAAGCGTTTCAAGATGATGCTGACGATGATCCGGTCATAGGCGGTTCTTCGGACCGGGCGCGCGGCGCTGGCGTGGCATCCCCTTCCGCTGCGGCTCCGCGCCTCGGTGTATTCCGTGCGGGGCGAATACGGCAGGAGAGGGGTTGGTCGGCCCGTTGCGCAGAAAGGCGATCCAGGCGAGGAGGTCCGCAAACACCTCGCCGCCTATTACGCTGCGATCAGCGCCACCGACGAGCAGATCGGGCGCGTGCTCGATGCGCTGAAGAAGAGCAGGCCCGGCCCCCATTCCGAAGCCGGGGAGTGAGTCGATTCGATCCCGGAGCGTGTGCTGTGGCTGACGAACCCAACGACCGGACTGCATCCCCGATCGCACTTCCCGCCGTGGCGCTGGCGGTCATTCTTGCGGTTGTGGGCTTCGTTGCGCTGACAAGCCGCGGATCTCGACGCGCGGAGGAACCGCAGGCTCGAACGGATGCGTCCGCATCGCCGATCCCTTCGCCCGGCAACGCTCGGCCCCATCTCGAAACCGGCGACGCTCAGACGGCGAAACGCCTGATCGGCCGCTGGCTGCGCCCCGATGGCGGATACACGATGGAGATTCGAACGGTCGGACCTGAAGGAAAGCTGGACGCCGGTTACTTCAATCCCAGACCGGTCAATGTCTCCAAAGCCGAATATTCGGTAAGCGACGGCAGGTTGTTCGTCTTCGTCGAATTGCGCGACACGAACTACCCCGGCGCAACGTACAAGCTTTCTTACGACCCGGCCAAGGACCAGCTCAGCGGGCTTTATCGCCAGCCCTTGAATGAGCAAACCTACGAGATTTTCTTCGTTCGACAACAGGATTAACCGGTCGTTTTCCTAACAGTTTATGGCGCGACACGAGGCGCGTCAGGGAACTGCACCTGTGAACCTTTCAGGTGTGCGTTTCGTTTAACCATCAGCTTCGGGTTTCTCCGCCGGGCTCGCCGGCAGCGTTCAAGGAAGCCGACCATGTCCATCAAGTTCCGTTGTCCCGATTGTCGGGCCAAGATCAAGGTTTCGGAGCAGTTTGCGGGGCAGTTGGGGGTTTGTCCCACCTGTCGGAAGCGGACCACGATTCCAGCCGCTTCGGATCCCGAGTTTGCCGCCGAATCCGGGGCCAAGCCCGTTTCGGAGGATGCGCAGCGCAAGGCTTCGGCGGTGCAGCCTGCTGCCGGTGTCGAGCCGCAAGCGGGGGTGTCGGCGCAAGCAGCCGAGGAGCGTGGGCATGGGCAAGAGGCGTCCCCTGCGCCCAAAGACGAAGGGGTTTCACGTGCGGCCTCTCCCAAGGTCGAGGTCCCAAGCGCCCCGGCATTCATTCGCTTCAAGTGTCCCAATTGCGAGAAGCCCACCGGTTTCCCGGCGGATTCAGCCAACAAGCCGGCGACGTGTCCGTTGTGCAAGGTTCAGATCATGGTTCCGGACCGGAACGATGGCGATTCTTTTGTGATTGGAGGACTGCCGGCGGGCGGCAAGGTTCCTCGGAGCGCCGTGGCTCGCTCGCCCGTATCTCGTGTGGCGTCCGGGGTGCCGGGGCCGGATCCGGTTTCGCCGGCCCCCGTCGTGGTGGTTCCCTCCGAGCGTCCTCCGTACGGCCTGATGGCGCTTGGCGGTGCGATTTTGCTGGTGTTGGCGGTAGTGGTCGGCATTTTCATCGGGGGCATCGGCAGGAGTCCGGTACCGGAGCAGCAGGCCGTGGCGCCTGCCACGCCGCCGGTCGTGACGGCTCGATCCGCGGTCGAGCCGGCGGAGCAGCCCGAGGCGGTCAAGCAGGCGGTCCGTCGATCCGAGTCGGCTGCGCCACCTGCGGTGCAGGAACCCGCGACCCCTTTCCTTCCCGCGGTAACCGCTCCGGTACAGAAGCCGGACGAGCCGGCGGCCCCCGATGCCGCGGCGCAGCCGGGCGCGCCGCCTGCGGCGGAGCCGGGCGAGGAGAAGGATAAGAAAGCGGAGGTGCCGCCGCCCCCTGTCGATCCGGCCTCTCTGATCCCCGATTCGTTGCCCAGGCCCAAGGCGAAAAGCGACGAGGACGAAGCGCCGCTCAAGCCGGCCGACACGGCAACCGATGCGGTCCGAAACATCCTCGATACGCCGGCCAAGTCTGAGCCGCCGGCCGCCCCGGCCGCCCCGGCCGCCCCGGCCGAACCCACGACGATCGCCCCGGTTGCCAGGCCGCCGGCATGCGCCAAGTGCTACGGATGCGGCTATGTGCCGTTGCCTGCGCTTCGACCGTACGTGCATGTGCATGGCGAAAAGCCGCCGGAGCCGGCCACCGTGGTGCCATGGCTCTACTGCGACCAATGCATGAAGGGCCACGACAACAAGGAACTCCTGGCGATTGAAGCCGAGCGTTTTTCGAAGTCGCTGGCCAAGAACGCCGTGTGGGACAAGATCGCCGCGCCTGCCAATATCAAGCTGATCCATGTGGAGACCCGGCATGTCCTCATTCACACCGACCTGCCGCTGGCCACCGCCAAGCAGGCGGCTCTGATGCTGGACAAGCTCAGCACGTTCCTGCAGCAGAAGACCCATTCGTGCCTGCTGGTGCAGACCCGGCCCGACACCTGCGAGCAGGTGATTCTCGGTTCCAAGGCCAGCTATACCGCGATGACCTACGAGTTGGAGAAGCTGCAGCCCAACGCGGACTGGGCGCTGCGACGTCAGGCTTCGGCCTTCTCGATGGGCTCGATCAGCATTGCCAACGCGGAGGGACCCAACGGTCCGGAGCCGATGGCGATTCACCAGTTCAGCCAGATGGCCCTGCTCAAGGCGTGCGGGGACGCGGCGCCGCAGTGGCTTTGCGAGGGCTTTTCGGCCTACTGCGAGCATGCGATGACCCGGCGCAACCTATGCTACTCGTTCTCCTACGAGAAGAACGAGGTGAAGTTCGGCGACAACTGGAACCAGGAGATCCGCAAGTACGCCGCGCAGGGGCAGCTCAAGAAGTGGGATTACATCCTGCCCATGGACCTGATCGGCCGAAAAGCGCTCGACTACCTGACCGTGTACTCCATGGTCTCCTTCTTCATGAACGACCCGCAGCGCTTTGTCAGGCTGGTGGCCGAGATTCGGGACGGGACCCAGAGCGTTCCGGCCCTCGAAAAGGTCTATGGACGCCCCTTGAAAGACCTCCAGACCTTGTGGGTGAACTGGGCGATGCAGCAACGCTAGCCGCCCGTTGAAAAACCCCTCGCCCTACCCTCTCCCACGAGGGAAAACAAAAGCCCCTTTTTCAACGGGCTGCCAGCCCGGCAGGATGAGGTTTTTACAGCGGGCTGTCGATTGCAGGCCGGGGCTGGCACGCGGCCATCGAGCGGTTCCATCGAAAAGAGGTTATCGAGGTCTCATAAGGTGAAATAAAACAAGCAGACTATGACTATTGACTTGGCACATTCGTTCGGCTAGAGTGATTGAAACCCATACGGAAATGCGGCGGCGTTACGAGTTTTGAGCGTCCGTCGGGTTTTTGCATTGTTCTCAATGGACGGTCCGGTCGGTGGGGAGGTGTTGGCCAGGGTGGTGTGGGGGTGCGCGTGGAACGGGAGCGGGCTGGAGCGCCGGTTACGGGGGTGCTGTCTCGCGATTCTGAGCGGGCGGTGACGTCCATCGAGTACCTCTTGGTGGGTGCGCTGCTGGTGATCGTCTTCGCCTCGTTGCGCTACACGCTGCTCAATTTGCTGTTGGGACTCTACAAGTTCTTCATCGAGATGATCTGTTCGCCGGTTCTTTAAGGTTAGATGTCGGTTGGTTTTCGGCGAGGGAGGGGCGCGACTCGAGGCGTGCTTCGAGGGGCTTGGACAGGATGGCGGGGGCAAGTCTTATGTTTATAATTTTTATAAGAGTTGTGCTCATTATTTTGGTGGTTAGTGCGATCGGGTGGTTGGGATGTTGGATGAGCGGACCTGGCGGTTTATGGGGGCGACCGCTGGTTCGGGGCGATTCTCCAGTTGCCTTACGGGAAGGGATGGTGGATGATAGTTCTTCTGGATCTTCATCTGTGGGGGCGTTCGGCTCTGCGTACCAGGGGGTGGGCATCCCGTTGTGGCCCGAGCATGTGAAGTTGTTGGAGCGGGCGAAGCTGGAGCGGGATGGCGTCGAGGGTGCGATTTTTACGACCGAAGGATCGTGTCGACAACAAGTTATATCCTTCTACCGCGACCTGTTGCTGCGGCGGGGTTGGCGCGAATTGAGTTCGGGCGAAGAGTTGGCGGCGAAGGCGGGGTTGAAGGCGGAGGGTCTTTACGCCTTTGCTGGCGAAGGCGGGACGTTCTTTCTGGGCTACGATGACAAGGATGCGTCGTCGCAGGTGCATTTCGTAACGATGCATCTTTCTCGAAGGAGCGATTAGCGTGGCGAGCGTACCGAGAGAAGGGTTGTACATTCTCCTGGCCGTGGGCTGCGGGATTGGCGGATACCTGGCCCAGCGTCACTTCGTGGACACCGAGATCGACGCCTACAAGAGTCAGTTGACGAACAAGGAAATGGTGGTGGCGCTGAAACAGCGCGTGCGCACCGGGCAGGTGCTGGATGCGGGAATGCTCGAGGGCGTCGGCATTCCCAAGCAGTTTGCGCATCCTCGCGCGGTGCGTTGGGAAGAGCGCAACAGCGTGGTCGGCAATCCGGTGGTCAGCCCGGTGGAGAAGGGCGAAGTGTTGCTTTGGCACCAGATGGACATGGGTGTCAGCGCGTCGGTGAACGACAAGATTTCCGAGGGCGAGAAGGCGGTGACCCTGCCGGTGAACACCGTCACCGGGTCGGGCGGCCTGCTTCGTCCGAACATGCGCATCGACATCTATGGGACCTTCTCGATTCCGGTGGCGGCCGGGGACGATGGCGCGCCCCGGCAGGAGCTGGTTGCCACGCGGCTGCTCGAAAACGTGGTGGTGGTGGCGGTGGGAACGGAGAGCGGCCTGGATTATGGCGATGGAACGATCGGCCGGGACAAGGCGGCTTACAATACCGTGACGGTCCTGGTGAAGGAGAAGCAGGTCGAGAAGGTGTTGTTGGCCATGGAGCTGGCCAACGCGGGCGGCACGGGGATGTACTGCGTGTTGCGTTCCGAGATGGACAAGGCGGAAGGTTCGCCGCGGATGGTTCCGGCGAGCGAGTTCCTGAGCGGGCTCAAGCCCAGGAATCCATGAGCGATTGCGCGGGTGAAGGGAGCTGAGGGCCGTCACCCGTACGACGTCGATACGGCGGATAGGACAGACAGGTCGAGGGAAAAACAATGAACGGTTTTGCGGTCCGTCTTCAGTTCCTTTCGTTGGCGCTTCTGGTCGCGGCGTGCGTCTGGGCCGAGGAGGCCGCTCCGCCCGCGCCGGTTCCCATGGTGCCCGGGATGGCGCAGATGACGCCGCCCAAGCTGGCCACGGTGGCCGAAATCCAGGAGCTGATGAAGAACTTTCCCAACGTCAAGGTGGCCGGTGCGGGGAACCAGGTCTTCCTGGACGGTCCCGTGGACAATCCCCTGGCGCGGGAGCGCGTGCAGAAGCTCGCCCGCACCTTCACCAACGTGATCGACCTGACGACCTACGTCGAGAATGCGGATGCCAACGAGGTGTTGGCCCGCGAGATCGAAAAGCGCATCGGCTTCGCGGACGTCAAGGTGCGGCTGATCCGCGACGCGGTCGTGCTGGATGGCGAGGTGGCCAGCGAGGCGGACCGGAAGGTCGCCGAGAATGTGGCCAAGGCCTACGCCGAAAAGGTGGTCAACAACCTGGGACTCAAGCGCCAGATGGTCGAGGTCGATCTCACCTACTACGACGTCAGTTTCAACAAGATCATGTCCATCAGCACGAATCCGATGACGGCGCTCTCCAACGGCATCGCGTTCAACGGAAGCGTCGGCGGCAGTCCGTTCGCCTCGTTCACGAACACCTCGCCCAGCGGTCAGCCCACGTACGTGCATGGCTGGTCCGTTTCGGGCTCGGCCGCCCCGGTCAGGCCGTGGATCCTGCAGTGGCTGGAAAGCGACACCGACAACCGGGTCCTGAATCGTCCGCACGTGACCTGTCTGACCGGAGAGTCCGCCAGTTTCCGCCAAGGCGGCGAGAAGGGGTACGAGGTCATCAACAACCAGACGGCCGACGTCAAGTTCAAGGAATACGGCCTCATCATCAACGTGACGCCGAACCTGACGCGTGACGGCCGCATCCAGTTGAACTGCTACTTCGAGTTCAGCACGCCGGACCTGGGCCAGAATGCAAGCGATCTGGATTTCCTCAAGTACAGCACGCAGTCGGTTTCCCTGCTCGGCAGCGGCGAATCGCTGATCGTGTCCGGGCTGGTCAAGGACGTGACCACCAACTTCAAGCGCGGCATCCCGTTCCTGCGCCGCATTCCGCTCCTGGGACACTTCTTCGACGATCATTCGGACAGCAAGGAAAAGCGCGACCTGGTGCTGGTCATCACGCCGCGGTTGCCCAGCACGTTCGCCGCGCAGGGGCCGTCGACGGCCGCCGAGCAGAACAAGCGGATCGATCCGGCCCGGATCCGCTGGGTGGAGGATTTGGGCGAGGCCGAGCGCCAGCTCAAGTGGAAGAGCAAGGATCGCGCGGAGGCCGGCTTGGACGGCGCCGTGAAGCCTGTCGAGCAGCCTGCGAAGAAGTGAGTGAAACGGAATGGGATCGGCCGTACGGGGCGCAATGCACGAAAGGAGCACGCCATGAATCTCCTGAACAGGATCCGGAAGGTGTTGAGCCGCAAGGCCAGGCGGTTGCATAAAGACGAGCGTGGTCTGGAAGGGATCGAGTATCTGCTGATCGCCGCGCTGGTCATCATCGCCTCGATCGCCGCCTGGAAGTTCCTGGGAACCACCATCCAGAAGAACGTCCGGGACGAGGCCAAGACGATCGACAGCACGGTCCAGGACAGCATCAAGACCGGCTTGAAGGCCGAAGAGTAGGCCGCGCCTTTTCCTTGCAGGGGGTCGTCGAGGCATCGGCTTCGGCGGCCTTCCCGGACGTCGTGCCGGCCGTGAGCCGGCGGCGGCCGTTTCGCGCTTTGCTCGTATTCTCTTTTCTCGGAAAGGCCTCCCGCACCGGCTGGGCGAGGATACGCCGATGGGCACACTGGGTGTTCTCGAAACGATCCGCTATGGTGCCCTGGTATTGCTGGCCCTGATCTCCGGATATACGGATTTCCGGTACCAGAAAGTCTACAACTGGGTCAACTACCCTGCGCTGCTGCTCGGACTCCTCCTGGCGGCCGCGCAGGCGATGACGGAGCAGAACACGGAGTTGATCGTGTCGCCTTGGACATGGTATTTCGCGGATGCGCTGGCCGGCGCGGCCTTCTGTCTTTTCGTCATGGGTACGACGTACCTGATGGGCGGGTTGGGGTTCGGCGACGTGAAGCTGATGGTCGCTGCGGGGGCCTTGGCGGGGTTCGTCCTTTCGATTCACATCCTGATGCTGTCCATCCTGACGGGCGTGGCCATCGGCGTGAGCACGATCATCTGGAAGGGCAAGGTGCGCGAGATGGTGCGGCGGTCGTTCGAGTACCGGAAGGTCTTCCGGCGCCAGAAACTTGAGGACAGCGTGCAGTTGGTGCCGTTCGGCACGGCCTTCGCCGGAGGGTGCCTGTGGGCGCTGGCGATGCTGGCGGTCAACTCGTATTCGGCGGGGTGAACGATGCGGGCACGGGAGACGGACGGGCGGGGCGAACGGGGCGGAGCGGCCATCGAGATGCTCCTGTTGCTCCCCTTCGTCATCCTCCTGAACTGCTTCGTCATCCAGCTGGCGCACCTCTTCATCGCGTACCAGGTCGTCCAGTACGGCGCCTTTGCGGCTGCGCGCGCGGCCCTGGTGGCGGATGTGAACCCCGCCGACGCGCCCGACGGGACGGATTGGAAGACCAAGGCGGCGCCGGGGAACGAGTATGATCGGCCGGTGCGCGCCGCGGCGCAGATGTGTTCCGTTCTGGAACTGATGGCGCCTCCGGGCACGATCCAGTGGCGCAAGAATCCCATCCAGTTCAATGTGAAGGGCTACAGCGCCCTTCCTGCGCCCGCTGGGGGCCATCCGGCGTGGGCCCTGGTGCGGTGCGTGGCGGCCTTCGCCTCGCACGGCCTTTCTTCCCCATGGTCGCCCGACACGGGTCGGCAGGCTTTCGATTTCCAGGCCGGCGGTCGATCGCGACCGGTGGCCAGAAAGGGTGCCGGCGGTCCCGGAAGCGCCAACCATGGCGCCCAGTACCGCTTTTTCACCGACGATCGAGCCGGCAAGTTCCTGGAAAAGGTCCTCGTGGCGCTGCCTTCCGGTCCCGACGAGGACGAGGTGCGGGCGGTCATCGTCTACGACACCTTCCTGCCCGTGCCCTTCGCTAACCGGATCTTCTGCAAGGCGTTCGAGGAGAGCGGTCGCGGGGCTGGCCACCTGCGCGTGAAGGTGATTCAGGCCTGTACGGTCGTCAAACCCTGGATGTGAGGCGTCATGAAGCCGACCCTGATTCGCTTGCACCGGGAGGAAAACGGCCAGGTGATGCTGTTGGCCCTGATCACCGCCGTCTTCCTGGTGCTGGTCATGGCCTTCCCGCTCAACGTGGGCTGGACGATCAGCAAGCGCATCAAGCTGCAGAATGCCGCCGACGCCGCCGCCTATTCGGCGGCCGTGGTCCAGGCCGACGGGCTTTCGGCCATCGCCTGGCTGAACAATGCGATGAGCTGGTGTTATCAGCGTCAGTACGGGCTCGAACTCAAGTTCTGCACCTTCGGCGTCTACGCGCTGCTCGAGAAATGGGGCGACAACACCTCCGGGTGCGGCAAACCGCAGAACGACGACTACGACCTCGACGGCGTCGCCTGGTATCAGGATTTCAGGAACAAGGTCAACAACAAGACGCCGATCGATGCCTTCAACGACTTCATGAACAACGAGGCCAGGCTGATCAGCAGGGAGCGGAACGGCTACGAGGCCGAGAAACGCACGCTGGAAATGTGGATCCGGATGCTCCGCGTGGTGGCGGAGACGATCGCCCAGCAGCTTCCGCGCATGATGCGTTACGAGGCCATGCGGATCGCCTACCTCAACACCTACGACGGAACGGTCGGCTCCAACCGCAACCTCAACCAGGTGTACATGGCCTTCTTTCCCGACGAAAACTCCGACCCGGTGAAACTCGACTTCACGCCCAACCGGAATTTCAGCCGCTATTCGGGGAACGTGGCCAACGACGACTCCTTCCTGCAGTACGAACGCTGGCACGACAAAAGCGGCGGCGGTTGCCGTTTCGTCGAACGCGCCATGCAGATCGCCGCCGATCAGCGCGCCTTCTTCATGGGCTCCGGCTTCGGCAAGCAGGACAAGATCAACGTCACGAACGAGCTGGGCGACCACCATATCATCGACGGTTCCGGCAAGCTGAACATGAGTTCCATCGATTCCAAGGACGAGAAAGACGCCTGGTACAACGAATACGACGGCCAACCGCGCAGGATGAGCGGCAAGTACCTCGCCTTCGCCAAGACCGTGATCTGCTGGCACAAGGAGGACAAGGACGGCAAGGGCGGGCACAGCAGCCCCGGCAAGACGCCCTGCGGCCACTGGCATGTCAGCCACACGCACCTGCATTACAACTGTACCCACATCACCATCACGATTCCCTTCGACGGAGCGTACCACTTCCACATCCCGATTCCCATGGTGCACGAGGACGGGCACGAGAAGAACCGCTGGTGCCTGAACGATTACAAGTGTCCCATGTGGTCCGCGCCCACGCCGGGGTGCGGATGCGTGGGCGTCGGCGACATTCAAGCGGCCATCAACGAGGGCATCAGCGCGGCGCAGCAGGCCGTCAACCAGTGGACCGCCCTGGTCCAGCAGGCGCAGGAGGCCTACAACCACACGCCCGACCAGGCGCACCTGGATGCCCTGAACGCGGCCAAGGCGCAACTGCAGAACGCGCAGGACAATCTCCAGGCCATCCTCAATGCGGCCACCGTCGCGTCCGGCGCGATGGGACTGAACCCCATCATGGAGACGCACATCAATCTCAGCGTCATCCCCATGCCGTCCATCCTGCCCGAGCAGGGCATTCTGCTGGTCAACACCGGCGAACCCGGAAAAGGCACGGATATCAAGGAGTGGCGCCATCACGCCATCCACTATTGCCCCCTCTGCTTCACCATGGACGGCACGCACAACCGCGAATTCCCCAAGTCCGAGGTGGCCGATTACCATGGCTTGGCCTATTACCGCGAGACCTTCTGGACCCCGGACCAGCCGCAGCGCGCCGACCACCACTTCTATCTCCCCAGCGTTTCCAGCAGCTTGGTCGAACTCGTGAAGGGCAAGAAGAAGAGCATGGTGCGCGCCTACATCGCCGACCTGCTCAGCCCCGCCTATTCCAACTGGTTCAATTTCAAGAAGGAGGCTGCGTTCCACCAGATCCACAAATCCAACTACTCGCCCGAACTCCCCGCGCCCGCACCCGGAAGGATCGAGACCAACCTCTGCCCGACGATCGTCTTCAAGCCCGTGAGCGACGCGGCGGACAAGCACAACTTCTTCAACTGGGGGATCACGGTGGCCCTCTGGCAGAAGCACCACTCGATCATGTTCCGCAAATACACGGCCGACGAAGGCAGCGGCGGCGTGTTCATGGAGATCGAGGGCATGCTGGCCCTCGCCTCGGCCAAAGTCGGCATTCGCGTGAACTCCAGGCTTTACGCCGACATGTCGGACCGCACGGGCGCCGCCAAGTATTTCCCCCAGCGCCTGATCTGCGGCATCGGCGAGAAGTCCCGCGCGGGCGAGCCTTCGGGACCCTACACGGCGGCCTACATGCGCGAGCGTTTTCTCGCCAACCGCGATCGCAAGGAGCCGATCCTGAACCTCTTCCACACCGACTGGGGCGCGCGGCTGATCCCGATCCAGAAGAGCGTCCCGGAGGCGGAGTCGGCGCGCGCCGCCAAGTTCGTGCTCGCGCAGACCCATCGGATTTACTACTGGCAGAACAAGAACAGCGAGCCGGGCGTGTTGAACGAACGGATCGCCTCGAGCAAATGGACCGGCATCGACGGACAGGGATGGTCCAACGAGGATTGGGAATTCCTGACCAGGCTCCTGGTGCACTGATGACGAACGCGAGACGCCTTTCCCGACGCCGTCCCCGCGGAGTGGTCTCCATCGAACTCCTGTTGCTGATGCCGTTCTTCGGGGTCCTGCTTTTCAGCGTCTATCTGCTCGGCGACATCATGTTCGTGCAGGAGAAGACCGAACTGGCGGCCCGTTATGCCGCCTGGAAGCGCCGCTCGGTCAGCGGAGAAGATGTCCGCAACCTCTTCTTTCCCGGACAAGGCTCGCGGAACATGGTTCAGGGCATCGAGGTGAACCAGGGCCTTGCCGACCGGCGCTACCCCACGACCGGGGGCGCCGACAGCGAGGCCACGCAGACCGGCGCATTGGGTGCGCCGCCCCGGTTCCTTTTTCAGCCGCTGAATTCGGCCGCCCATTCCTCGCAGGCCCTGCGGGCGGGGCACATCGCCGTCGAAGGGAACACCGGCGGCCAGAATAAGGCCGCGCACCAGTCCTATTTCGGAACCGACCAGCCGGCCACCCGCGGCGGCGGCGGATGGGTGAACGAACATTGGGGGACGGTGCTTACCAGCTACCGTCCGATGGGGTATACTACGCTCTCCCTGAAGCTGGCCGCGGCTCACAAGGTGCTGCTGGGCAAGGAGTACCATGCCGAAATGGGCGGAGGCGGGTGGTGGTCCTCCACGTTCCGCTTCAGGCAGGCGGCCGTGAACGCGCCGATGCAGACGGGAATCGCCGCCGTGCATGACGAGGTGAACTCGACGTCGTGGGAGTATTCCGGACTCATGAAGGAGCTTTATCCGCAGCCATGAACCGGTACCGGTCCCCGCGTTTCCAGCCACGACATGCGGCCACGCTCGTCCTGTGCTGCGTCCTGGCTGCCGGTTGCGGGCGGCAGGCCCCTCCCGACCCGATGGCACTCGCCATTTCCCAGACGGGCGGGAAACCCGGCGCGAAGAAGGCGCCCGGGCCATCCAAGAAGGAAGCGCCGGAGGCAGAAGAAACCGCGCTGGAACTGAACGTCCTCCGCGTCTCGGATGCCCGGTTGCCGGATCTGGACGACGAACAGTTCGAGTTCTTTCTCCAGACGCTCAATCACTGGTCCACCCACCTGTCCAGGAAGCGCCTCGATTTCGCGGTCCGGCGGACGGTACCTGTCGACCGGTACTTCGGCGAACGGGCGAAGATCCTGGAAGGGCCGGTGGCCGGCAAGGGACCCGGCGCGCTCCATTTCGACATCCAGGGTCGGGATGCGGCCGCACGCATGCGGGAGTGTCTGGGAGAGGCCACGCCGGAGATGCTGCGCCAATACTTCGCGAACGCGCCGGCCGATTTGGCGACTCCGGAAGCGTGGGCCGAATACCTCGTGCGCGACTTCCGGGGGAAGTGGGAGTCCTTCCGCAAGGCGCATCCGCCGCATCCCGCCCTCATTTCCCCGGAGCATCCGGAGTTCAGCAGGCCCTGCCTCTGGCGCGCCCTGGCCGACGACCAAGGCGAGCGCGCCGACCTGATCGTCACCAACCTCTTCCTCGCGGGTGCCGAGCGCAGGATGGATCCCGATCGCATCGAGCGCGGCGGCCTGCTGGTGGGCTTCGCCTCGCAGACCAGGAAGAAGAACGCATCGGGCCTGACGATGGTGGTCTCGGTCCAGCCGGTCCTCTGCCGTTCGCCGTTTGTCATCGACGTCGAAGACCGGGCGCGGCCCGCGGTGGCCGCCGTCTGCACGTGGCGGCTGTTGCACGCCGCTTGGAACCAAGAACCGCCGGTGGTCGATCCGCTGGGAACCGCGGTGCGTCTGTTTTCGGAAGGCCAGGAACGCCGGTAGGCGGCGCGTCCTGGATCATTCGGGGAAGGCATCACATGGCCAAGGTCGTTTTGCGGGACGAGAACGGGGTGAAGGAATTCGTCATCCTGGGGGAAATCACCATCGGGCGGCTGCCCGAGAACACGGTGGCCGTCTTCGACCCGCTTATCTCGCGCAAGCATGCGAAGATCAGCCTACAGGAAGGTCAGTATGTGCTGGAGGATCTGGGGAGCGCGGGCGGGACGCGGGTGAACAACCAGCCGGTCGTCCGCCATGTCCTGCAGGATACCGACCAGATCCAGATCGGCAATGCGCAGTTGGTCTTTCTGGCGGACAAGCCGCAGGCGTCCGGAGGCGGCTTGTTCGAAAAGACCATGGTGGGCAACGATCCGCTCTTCGCCGTGACCATGGTCGGCGGTGCGCCTCCAGCCGGTGCGCCCGCGGCGTCGCCACCGCCTCCGCCGCCCCCGGCAACTGACCCGGCATCACCGCCCCCGCCCGTTCCGGCGGCTCCGGCGCCGGCGGCGTCGCCGGAGTCAATCCGACCCACCGTCCCGATTCGCCCGCCCATCATCCTCCCCGCCAAGAAGGGCATGAACAAACGCAAGGTCATCCAGGGGGTGGCCGCCGTCCTGATTTTCGGCATCGGTGGCTGGTGGGCATTCCAGACCTTGACCGTGACGGAAACGGTCCCGGTCGACTGGTCGGCCATCCAGGCGCTTCACACGGAGGGTCGTTTGGCGGACCTCCAGGCCCGGCTCGACGCGCTCGCCAAGCAACCGTTGAGCGCCGAGGACCAGAAGGCCCTGGCGAACTGGAAAAACCGTCTCGATGGAGCGCGCGAGGTGCGGGAACTGGAGACGTTGATCTTCGAAAAGGGCGAATTCGAAGAGGCTTCGCGCCGCGCCCTGGCCAGCGGGAACCGTTTCCCGGAGCTGAACAAGCAGTTCGGGCAGTTGGCGAAAACCGCCCTGGCGGCCAGCTTCATCCTCGAATCGGTGAAGAAAACCGCGGCGTCGGACGAGGCCAGGGACGCTTCGAGTCTGCAGAACCTGACCCGGCATTGCCGCGATGCCGTGGAACGCTACGAAGAGAACAAGGCGGAGATGGAGCGGCTTCCCGCCGTCGTGGCCGCCTACCGGACCTGCGCCGACCGTCAGGCCTCGCTCGAGTCCCGGCTGCGCGAGCTGCGCGATGCCGAGCAGGCCTGGGAGGACGTGAAGGCGGCCCGGGAAGCGAAGAAGTGGCCGGTGGAGGTGGAGGCGCTCAAACGCCTCGCGGCCCTCCCCCCGCAGGTCGTCGATCCGTTGACGGCGCCGGTGCGGGTTGATGCGCTGCTGAAGAACGCGACCGCTTTTGCGGACGGTCTGGCGGCTTTCCTGAAGGGCGATTACGACACCGCCGCTCGACAGCTGGCCCTCGTCGAGGAGGGCGACCTGCACGCGCAGCAGGCTCGCGAGGTCCTTGCCGAAATGCGCGCCACGGCCGACTACAGCGCCGGAGCGCGATTGTATCGCGAAGGCAAGGGCGACGAGGCCCTGGCCGTGCTGGCCGACGCCAAGACGGAGAAGGCGGTTCAGCTCCGGGACCGGATCCAGGCTACTCTCGCGGCGTTCCGAAAACTGCGCGAGCTGGAGGAGAAGAAGGCGCTGAACGAAACGATTGCGGAGGCCACCCGGATCCTCCCGTCGCTCGATGCGCCGAACGACGAGTTCTACCGCGAGGCCATCCAGAAGCTGCGCAAACAGGCGCAGCACCTGCGCGTCCAGGCCTTCGCGGCCGAGATCGACAAGCTCTCCAAGCTCAACCGCCTCGGCGATGCCTACCTGAAGAGCGTCGAAGTGCTGAAAGATCCGGACGTCGCACTCTTCCCGGAATTGCAAGCGGCCATCGCCGCGGTGCGCGACCGCTCGCTGAAGACCATCCAGCAGGAAGTGGGTGTCTGGGTGCACGGCGCCGAACAGCTCTGGAAACAGTACGGGCAGGACCCCATCACCTCCGAGGAACGCACCGTCACCGCAGGGGTATCCGAGTCCTTCCGCAAGAAGGCCGCGATCCTGCATCAGGCCTTCGAAAAGATCTCCCAGGTCCAGGGGGTCGTCCAGGCCCTGCCGCAGGACAAGGCGAAGCCGGTGCTGGAGCTGTACGAGCAGATCCGACAGGAGATCCTGCGCCAGGCGGAGAAGGTCTTCGCGGTCCGCACGCAGTACAGCCAGCTCGGGAACTTCGACCGCACGCGCCAGGCGGACGAAATGATCGTGCTGTTGGGCGACGTGCCGGGCAACCAGTACTACCAGTTGGTCGTGAAGAAAGAGTGACCGGCGCACGCGGGGGGATCTTTCCCCGCGCGCCGCCATCGGAAACGGATCGAGAGCCATGGGCAGGATCGTCGTGCGAGGTGCCGGAGTGGAGCAGACCTACCCGTTGACCGGCGAGGTGACGGTCGGTCGGCATCCCAGCAATGCCATCCACATCCCGGAGCCCCGCTCGTCGCGGACGCATGCCCGGATCTTTCCCGAAGGCGACACGTATGTGATCGAGGATCTCAAGAGCGCCAATGGGACGGAAGTCAACGGCGTGGCGGTCACGCGCCATGTGCTCAGGCATCAGGACCAGATCCGGATCGGCACGACGATCCTGACCTACATCGACGAAAAGCAGCTCGCCGAGGCCGAGGGCGACACCCGGGGCCACCCGGTTTCGCCGCAGGGAACGACCCTGCCCGCGTCGAACGACCCGCCCACGGTGCTTCCGCCGCCCGCGCCGCCTCCGCCGGCTCCGCCGCCCGCGCCGCCTCCGCCGGCTCCGCCGCCCGCGCCGCGGCCGCCGGCTCCGTCCCAGGCGGTGGCCGTTCCCGCCTCGGGCGCTTTTCCGGTGCCGGGGGGAACGGGCAAGGCCACGTTCTTCGTGAAGGTCGAAGGGCCGCAGGGCACGGTGTTGAAAGCGGAGCTGGTGGCGCGCGAAAACCCGTACCTGGTGGGGCGCGCGCAGGGCCACGATATCGTGCTCGACGACCCGGCCATCCAGAACCCGCATGTGGAGCTGCTGGTCGCCCAGCAGGGCGTGACCGTCAAGAACCTGGCGACGAGCGGCCCCGTCAAAGTGAAGGAACGCATGCTGGAATCCGGGCAGAGCGTGCTGGTACCCGATGTGGGCGAGGTGACGCTGAAGCCGTTTGTCATCCAGATGATCCGCAAGGAAGGGACGATCGTCCTGCGCAAGCGGGATTCGCAGCCGTTCGCCGCCGCGCGCCGCGATTTCATCCTCAAGCGCGTGTGGCCCGAGTTCGAGGCGCGCATCAACGTCGCGGAACTGGAGCGGCGCGGGGCCAAGGAAGGCGACATGCGCCGCGAGGCGCTGAACGTCGTGCGCGCCATCCTCGACGCGATCCCCTACCCGTTCGAGAACGTGCTGCCGAAGGAAAAGCTGGCCGAAGAGTGCGTGGCCGAGTTCGTCGGGTTGGGCGTCATCGAGGAGTTTCTGGCCGACGATGACGTGACCGAGATCATGTGCAACGGTCCGAACATGATCTACATCGAACGCAAGGGAACGCCGGTCCTGTCCGACCGCAAGTTCCTCTCGGCCTCGTCGCTGCGCCGGGTGATCGAGCGCATCGTCGCGACCAAGAACCGGCGCATCGACGAAAGCGTTCCCTACGTCGACACGCGCCTGGACGACGGTTCCCGCGTGCACGCCATCATCCCGCCGCTGGCGCTCGACGGGCCCACCTTGACCATCCGCAAATTCCCCAAGAAGCACCTCGGCCCCGACGACCTGGTGCGCTTTGGCGCCGTCACGCCGCAGATCGTCAAGTTCCTCGAGTTGGCCGTGACGTTCAAGCAGAACATCATCGTCTCCGGCGGAACCGGCTCCGGAAAAACCACCCTGCTCAACACCCTCTCGCGGTTCATCCCCGAACGGGAACGGGTCATCACCGTGGAGGACTCCGCCGAATTGCGCCTGCAGCAGCCGCACGTGGTCCGGCTCGAGGGACGTCCCGCCAACATCGAAGGCAAGGGCGAGGTGACCATCCGCGACCTGGTGCGCAACTGCCTGCGCATGCGCCCCGACCGGATCATCGTGGGCGAGTGCCGCGGCAAGGAGGCCTTCGACATGCTGCAGGCCATGAACACGGGCCATGAAGGCTCCATGACCACCGTGCACGCCAACAACACGCGCGACGCGGTCGCCCGCATCGAAAGCATGTGCCTGATGGCCGGCCTGGATCTGCCCATCGCCGTGGTGCGCCAGCAGATTTCCAGCGCCGTCAACTTCATCGTCCAGCAGTCCCGCCTGGCGGACGGCAGCCGCAAGCTGATGATGGTTTCGGAACTGACCGGCATGGAAGCCGGCGGCATCCTGATGCAGCCGATCTTCGAGTTCAAACAGACCGGCTTCGACGCCGAGAAGAGGATCACCGGTTACTTCACGGCGACGGGGATGGTGCCCAAGTTCGTGGAACACCTGCGGGAGATGGGGACGCCGGTGCCGATGGAGATCTTCCAGCCCGTGCAGACGGCGAAACGATAGGAGGAGGGTACGGCGTGAACGCCTCGGAATGGGCCGCATACCTCATGATGCCGGCGGCCTGCTACGGCCTGGTGCGCTTCGGCACGACCGCCTTCCTGCAGTATCGGCAGGAGAGGACGGCCGCGCAATGGATGGCCGAATCGCGCCATCTGGCGGGACGGGCCTTTACGACGGCCAGGCTGCAGGCGCAGCTGAACCTGGTGCTGGCCGTCGGCATCCTGGCCGCGCTGGTGGCCCTGTTCGTCACCGGCAGCCTGATCCTGCCGCTCATCGTGTTGGGCGGTTGTCTGCTGTTGCCGCGCTACCTGCGCGCCCGCGCGGTCGCCATGCGGAACCGGCAGTTCGAAGAGCAGTTCCCGGACGCGCTGGCCCTTCTTTCCAGCACCCTGCGCGCCGGCATCTCGATGCCCCTGGCGGTGGCGAAGGTGGCGGAAGAGTCGCCCGCGCCGCTTTCCGAGGAGTTCGGCCTGCTGCGCCGCGAGATCCAGCTGGGGCGGACCGAGCAGGGCTTCCAGGAACTGGCGCAGCGCCTGCCGCTCGATTCCGTCAAGCTCTTCGTGTCCGCGGTGGTGACCTGCCTGAAGATGGGCGGAAACCTCGCCGAGATGAGCGACTCCATCGCCGAGACCATCCGGAGCAACATCGAATTGCGCGGCGAACTGAACACCCTGACCGCGGAAGGCCGGCTCCAGGGCATGATGATGGCGGCCATGCCGTTCGTCGTGGTCGGCCTGATCGCCGTCGTCAATCCGGACCTGGTCGAGCCGCTCTTCACCCACTGGGTGGGCAACGTCATGCTGGGCATCGTCATCGTGCTCGAAACGGTCGGCGCGCTGATCATCCGTGAGATGCTCAAGATCGAGGATTGAACCATGTGGCTCCCCGGTTTCCTGGTCTTCGCGGCGGTCTTCCTGGCCTGCTTCGCGCTCGTCAGCGTCTTCTTCGGTCTGGACAAGGCCAAGCTGGTGGACGATCTGGGCAAGCGCAAATCGCGGCTCGGCCAGTTCCGTCACGAGCTGTTCGCGCGGCTCGCGCACCTCAACTCGGTCCTGCCGCTGCCCAAATACCGCGCGTACATCAACGAGCGGATCCAGCGCAGCGCCCTGGAGGAGAAGTACACGTTCGAAACCTTCCTGGCGATGCAGGAAAGCTACGCGCTGCTCTGCGCGTTCCTGCTCTGGGCGATCTTCCCCGATTCCCCGCTGATGGTGGCGCTGGGCCTGCTGGCCGGTTTCTATGTCCCGCTCGCCCGGCTGGATGCCGAGGGCAAGCGCCGTCTGAAGCGCATCCGCGCCGACCTGCCGTACATGATGGACCTGATGACGCTGAGCGTGCAGGCCGGCGCCGATTTCCTTTTCGCCATCCAGAACATCATCGACAACTTCCCCGATCGGCCGCTGCGCGACGAGATGAAACTGCTGCTGGCCAACGTCCGCTCGGGCAACAGCCGCAAGGAGGCGCTGTTGAAGATGAAGGCGCGCGTTCCGCTGGTCGAAGTCTCCTCCTTCGTCGGCGCGCTCATCCGGGCCGACGAGATGGGCACCGGCTTGGTCGAGGTGCTGCGCGGCCAGAGCGTGTTCTGCAAGAACAAGCGCATGCAGGAGCTTCGCGAACGGGCCAAGCGGGCCGCGACGCTGATGGTCGTGCCCCTGATCCTCTTCATCTTCCCCTGCATGTTCATCATGATTCTGGGACCCATCGCCATCAAGCTGTTCCAGACCCTGGCGGCGGGGGGTTGACGCCGTGCCGAAACGCGAACCAACGTCACGACCGGAGGTGAACTCGTGAGTGCCGAACCTGTCGCGCCCGACGCCGTCGTTCCCGAAGGCGGGGCCAGTCTCAAGGTGGTTTCGGGCCCCTCGCTGGAAGCGGGAGCCGAAATCGTCCTCATCGACGCCCGCATCACGCTGGGCAGCGATCCGGCCAAGGCTTCCGTGGTCCTGGCCAACGACATCAAGGTCTCCCGCCTCCATGCGTTCATCCAGCGCGAAGGCGATGTGTACATGCTCTACGACGCGGAAAGCGTCAGCGGAACGCTGGTGAACGGACAGGCCATCACCCGCGGGCATCCGTTGCTGCCGGGCGACCAGGTGCGGATCGGCGATACGGTCATGACCTTCTCCCTGCGCCGGGCCTGGACCTCCAAGCCCGCCAGCGCGAAGGGGGTGGCCGGCGAAGTGGTGGCCATCGCCGCCGTCCTCGCGCTCGTCGCCGTCTCGCTCCTCCTCTTCCGCACCGGCGACAACGCCAGGCTCGAGATGAGCGGCTACAACGTGGACGTCGCCAAGCCGCTCGTCCCCCGCGACGCCAGGGGCTACGTGGACTGGAAATCGAACTCCTTCGTCGAGGACCTGGAGATGGACGTGGACCGCGCCAGGCTGCACTATCGCCGCGGCATGCGCTGCCACGACGACATGGCGCTCGACCCGGCCAATGCCTTCACCGCCATCCTCGAACTGCGCCGCGCCAAGGCCTACCGTTGGAAACTGCCCGATACCGCCGATGTCGGCTTCCAGATCGACCGGGTCGACCGCGCCATCGAGGACTGCCAGAAGTACCTGCAACACCAGAAGGAGAAATACGTCAAGGGTTTCATGCACGCCAGCGGCACGAACGATCGACGCAAGAAGATCGAATGCCTGCGCCGCCTGGCGAACATGTTCCGCGACCGCTTCAGCGATGCACGATCCGAGGAGCGCTCCACGTACGAAATGGCATTGGCCAAGCTGGAGTCGGGCGCTTGAATCCGCTCTTTTCCACGGTCCGCGTGTTCCTGCAGGAGGGGTTTTCATGGCCGGCATCTTCAAGTCGTACGACATCCGCGGCGTCGTTCCCGAACAGCTGACCACCGGCGATGCGTACCGCATCGGCAAGGCGGCCGCGGCCTTCTTTAAGGCCCGCTGCATCGCGGTCGGCCGCGATGCGCGGCTCAGTTCCCCCGCCCTGTCCGCCGCCCTGTGCGCCGGCATCAACGCCGCCGGCTGCGACGCTTTGGACCTGGGCATGGGGCCCACGCCCATCAGTTACTTCGCGGCCGGCTCGCTGGGCCGGAAGAAGGTCCAGGGCGCCATCCAGGTGACCGCCTCGCACAACCCGGCCGAATACGGTGGCTTCAAGTTCACGAAGGCCGACGCCTGGCCCATGAGCTACGATACCGGCCTGAACGAGATCGAACGCCTCCACGGCAAGGACCTGCCCCCGCTGGCGAAGAACCGCGGCAGGACGCGCGCCCTGAACCTCCGTGCGGCCTATGTCCGGCAGTGCCGGCAATTCGCACGCCTGGACCCCCGACGGCCCTTGAAGATCGCCATCGATACCGGCAACGGCGTCACCGGCGCCTGGCTTCCGGACCTGCTGAAGGGCCTCCCCGTCAAGGCCCTGCCCCTCTTCTGGAAACCGGACGGCCGCTTCCCCCATCACGAGGCCAATCCGCTGAAGGAAGAGAACCTCAGGGACCTGCAGGCCGCGGTGGTGAAGAATCGCTGCGACCTCGGCGTCGCTTTCGACGGCGACGGCGACCGGGTGGCCTTCGTGGACGAATGCGGGCAGGCCATCCCCGGCGATCTGGCCGGCGCGCTGATGGCCAAGGTCCTGCTCGAAGGCGAAAAGAAACTGCCCACGGTGCTCTACGACGTGCGCGCCACCCGCGCGCTGGCGGCCGTGGTCCAGGAAGCCGGCGGACGCGCCATCGAGACGCGCGTGGGACACAGTCACATCAAGGCCGGTCTCCGTCGCGAGAAAGCGGTCATGGCCGCCGAACTCAGCGGTCACTACTACTTCCGCGACTTCTTCTGCTCGGACAACGGCGAAACGGCCATGTTCCTGATCCTCACGCTGCTCAGCCGCAGCGGAAAGAAGGCCAGCGAACTGGTGGCGCCCCTGAAACGGTTCCACCACACCGGCGAGATCAACTTCCATGTCGCCAACGCCCAAAAGACGCTGGAGATCGTCGAGCGGAAGTTCGCGGACCAGGCCAAAGCCGTCAGCAAGATCGACGGCGTCACGATCGACCTGGGCGACTGGTGGTTCAACCTCCGCCCGTCCAACACGGAGCCGGTCGTGCGTCTGAACCTGGAGAGCCTGGTTTCCCGGGAGCAGATGGCGGAAAAGAAAGCCGAAGTCTCCGCGGCCATTCAAGCCACGGCGTAGTGCGGAGGCAGGGGACCGGTGGCGGTCTTCCCCCTCAGGAACCCTCTTTTCGGCAAGGAGATCGCATGGCCGTCGAAATCGACATCGTCTATCGGGGCGAGCTGCGCTGCGAAGCCACGCACGGCCCCTCGAAAAACACCGTGGTTACCGACGCGCCGGTCGACAACGGCGGAAAGGGGACCGCCTTCTCCCCGACGGACCTGGTCGCCACCGCGGCCGGGACGTGCATGCTCACCATCATGGGACTGGTCGCGCAACGCGCGGGACAGGACCTGAACGGCACGCGGGTCCGGGTGGTGAAGGAGATGGTCGCCGACCCCGTGCGCCGCATCGGGGCGCTGACGATCGCCATCTCCCTGCCGCCGGACCGGGCGATAGCCCCCGAACTCCGCGCGAAGCTCGAACGCGCCGCGCACACCTGCCCGGTCACCCAGAGCCTGCATCCCGACGTGAAGGTGAAGGTGACGTTCGAATAGGCCGCTGCCGCCGTTTTCGAAGAAGGAACGCGCGCCCGACGAGGGCATCCGCCCTGCCGGTCACCTCGGCGTCACCGCCAGGTTCTTCTGGAAGGGCGTTTCGTTCCCGAAGGCATCGATGGTCGTACCGCTCTCCATCAGGGCTTGCGGCCCGGTCCATTGGAGCGAGGTCAGGCGAACTCGCGAGGCGAGCCGGCCGCTGGCAAGGGCCTGCAGATTCCCCTTCAAGATCGCGCCATTCAGGCCGACGACATACGCTTCGCAGAACCCCCGCCCTTTCGGAAAGAGATCACCCTGCGCCTGGAACGCGATCATCGTTCCGTCCGGCGAGAAGAGCGGCGTGCTGGTGGGGAACGGCGCCTTGACCAGAACCTGCGTTCCGGCAGGAAGGCCGGCCACGTTCAGTTCGGAAACGGTCACCCGGGTGCAACCCAGCAGGCGGAGCACGTCCTTGTTTTCCGAGTCGAGCGTCGTCTGGGGGCAGAGGGCGGCGACGGGCACTTCGTATTCGGTCACATCGAACCAGGCGCGCAGGTTCTGGTCGGGCGATTTCTGTTCCGCCTCGGTGCGCCTGGCGCGATACGAACGGCCGTGCAGGTCGCGCGGAAGGGCCAGCAGGTCGTTTTTGAGGCTGGAATTCCAGGCGATGCCCAGGCGCAACGCGGCATCGGCACGCTCGTTCATTCCCGGCCGGCCGTCCAGCTTGTACGCCATCGCGCTGAGGCCCGCCGCGTAGTCCGCCTGCGGAAAACCGGGACAACGCGCGGCGCTTTCCCAATGCTCGCCGGCCTGCATGAGTTGACCGGCCTCGTAGGCCGCCAGGCCCGCCTGGAACTTGACGCCCGCGACCATGGCCTCGGACGAGCACATTTCGACGGCCTTGGCATAGAGGGCCAGGGCCTCCTGCGCCTGGCCCTTCGTGCGGCTCGTGCAGGCCGCCTGGAGCGCGCTCAGCAACCGGTTCTCCGGAGCCGCCGCCACGAAAACCGCCAGCTCCTTGAGCGCGGCGGCCGTGTCGAGCGGATTGGGCAGGTGGGATCCTGCCGGAAACGCCCAGGGGAGTCCCTTCTTTCCGACGGGATATTGCAGCAGTGCGAATTCCCAGGCGCTGGCGGCCTGGGCGCCGTTCCCGAGCGCCAGCGCGGCGCGTGCCTCGGCGCGCCACAGGTCGCCGGGGTCCAGCGGGGGCGGTTGCACTTCGCGGGCCCTGGCCGCCGCCGCCATCGCCCGCTGCGGTTCGTTCTGACGCAGGTAGGCCTCCGAAGCCGCCAGCCACTCCCTGGCGGTTCGAGGGAAGTACGTGGCCTTCTGCGGCGAACCGACGGCCAGTCCGCCCGCGGAGAGCCAGGCCCAGCGGAGCGCCTCGCCGCCGCGTGCCGCGCGCGGCTCGGGGACGTGCCCGCCCAGCAGTTCCGTGGAACCGCCATCGAGCCGGCGGTAATTTCCCTTGCCCAGGTTGAGTTCGTGGACGTCGTACTGGATCTCGTTGTCCACCGGACGCGCGAGCGTGACGGCCGCCGTCCGGCCATCGCCCGACAACGTGACGAGGAGCGGCATCGAGTAGCCGGCGGGAAGCGGGTAGCTGCGCAGCTTTTTCCCGTCGCGCCGTGCGGTCCAGATCGCCTTTCCGAAAGGCGCGTAGAAAAGTAGTTGGTCGCTGTCCGGGAAGATGTGGATCACGTAGTGGCTGGCCCCGGGCTCGTCGAATTCGCCCGTCGGAAAAACGGTCGTTGGCTGGAGCGGCCTGCGGTCCAGTTCGAGCACGGCGACGAAGGGCTTCGCCCCGGCCTCGGCGGGCCGCTGCGAATACGCCAGCACACGCCCGTTCGGCGCGAGTGCCGGCGAATGGACCTCGCCCAACTGGTTCAAACTCACGCGCGACCGGTCGCGCATCTGCATGAATTCCAGCGTCTGCGGCGCCCCCGGCTTGGGGGAGCGGGCCGAACAAAGCAGCGCGCACGCCCCATCGACCGACATCTGGAACCCGACCAGGCGGAAACCGTTGTCCTGAAGAACCGTCTCCAGCATCCCCTCGCCCGGCTTTCGCCCCCCCGGGCGATGGCAGAGAATGGAGGTGTAGAACGCCCCGCGCCGATGGCCCAGCAGGTAAAGCTCGGAGCCGTTCAGCGACCAGGTGGGGAAGGCCGCGTTCTCGGCCAGCAAGGTCGCGGTGCCCGCGGCGTTCTCCGGATCGGCCAGGTACACGCTGGTGACCAGCGGCTCGGCGGGCTTATCGGGTTTCGAATACGCCGTGTAGGCGATCAGCGTGCCGTCGGGCGACCAGACCGGCCCCCGCAGCTCCTGGCAACCGCACAGGCCCAGCAGCAGCAGCGGGAGGACACCGGTTGAGCCGCGAGGCGGCATGTGCGCAGGACTCCTTCCGAACCTTGCCATCGTACGTAACCTCTTGGAACCTCGCAGGTCACGCCACGTGCAGTTTCGGTGGCACGAGGGCGGCTGGCAAGTTATCTTGAAGCGCCATGCTTACCTTCCGCGAAGCGACCGAAGACGACCTGCCCCGGCTGCTGGACCTGCTGAACGAACTGGCGCCGGACGAGGCCCGCCTGTCCGAAAACCAGGCCCGCGAAATCTTTCGCCGGTCGCTCCGCTATCCTTCCTACCGCCACCACCTCGCCTTCGACGGAACGGAGTGCGTGGGTGCGTTCGCGCTGCTGATCGTCGACAACCTGGGCCATCGCGGCGCGCCGTTTGCCGTGATCGAGAACATCGTCGTGACGCGCGCGCGCCGTCGCGAAGGCATCGGCCGGGCGATGCTGGAACGCGCGCTGGACCTGTCCCGTCGCGCGGGTTGTTACAAGCTGAGCCTTTCGACCAACCTGAAGCGGACCGAAGCCCACGCCTTCTACGAACGCCTCGGATTCGAACGCCACGGGTACAGCTTCGTCGCGAGTCTCTGAAAGTCACCGGGGCTCCGCGGAGGGAGCGTTGCCGTTGCCGCCCGTCAGGTCGAGGAACAGGTCCTCCAGCCGCTGGTGACCGGGCGCCCCGCGGTCCTGCTGCAAGCGGCGAAGTTCTTCCAGGGTTCCCAGCGCGACCAGCCGGCCCAGGCTCAGGATGCCGACGCGATCGGCCAGTTCCTCGGCCAGGGGCAGCGTGTGCGTCGAAATCAGGACGGTGAGTCCCCGGACGTGCGCGAGGTCCAGCAGGGTGTTCTTGAGCGTCCGGGTGCTCTTCGGGTCCAGCCCCACCGTCGGCTCGTCGAGAATCAGGACGCGCGGTTCGTGCAGCAGGGCCGAGGCGATCACGACGCGCTGCTTCATGCCGTGCGAATAGCTTTCGCAGAGATCGTCCATGACTCCGGTCAGTTCGAAGGTGTCGGCCAGCCGCGCGATCTCCTCCTCCGTCCGGGTGCGCGGCAGCCGGTAGAGGTCGGCGACCATGCGCAGAAACTCGCGGCCGGTCAGCTTGTCGTACAGGTACGGCTCGTCGGGCACGTAACTCAGCAGTTGTCGCGCGCGAAGACTGTCGGCGACGACATCGAAGCCGGCGACGCGGGCGGTGCCGGAGGTCGGGCGGACGAGGCCGGCCAGGATCTTCAGCGTGGTCGTCTTGCCCGCGCCGTTGGGACCCAGCAGCGCGAAGACCTCGCCGGCCTTCAGCGACAGGTCCAGCCCGTGCAACGCCGGTTTGCTTCCGTAATGCTTGGTCAATCCCGCGATGTCGATCATGGTTGCGTTTCGCGCAGCTCCTCGCGGATCATCGTAAGCCGCAGGCCGGCAAACTGCACGTACTGGACCAGGACATGGCCGTCGGGCGAGTAGTAGGCCGTGCTCGTCAGGCTCTCGCCCTTCGCCACCGCCTCGTACACCGGGGTGGGAAGGCCCATGTACTGGATCGTCTTCCGTTCCTGCAGGACCTGCACCATCAGCGTGCGCAGGCGGCCCCGTTCCTGGGGCGCGAGATTGAGCGTGGCCACGCTCCAGCGGTCGCCGGCATTGATGTGCGGATTGAAGAAGAACGGGGAAAGGCCGAAGGTCGGCGCGCACGAACCGATCAGGGGAACCGCCAGTTCCTGGTCCATGATCTTCCGGTCCGGTCCGTTGAAGAAGACGAGCGACAGTTTCAGCGTGTGGCCCTCGCGGTAACCGCGGGTGCGCAGTTCCAGCGACGCGAAGACGCGGGCCTTGGCGACCACCTCCTCCAGGCCGCGTTCCCGGGAAAAGCGCATCGTCCCTTCCTCGACCAGATCCCCGGTGAACTGGAACGGCGCTTCGCCGAACCCCTCGGGCCACTGCAACCGCATGTGCGACGTGACCTCGGCCCGTGTGAAACCGCGGATCGTCTGCCGGACTTCGCGCTTGCCGACCAGCACCTCGCCTTCGCGCGCTCCGGCACGGACGGCCTCGGCAAGGGCCGCCTGCCGGACGCTCTCCGGGCCATGCTCCGGGCCGTACGGCTTGTTCCGCTCGGACGGCGGGCGCATCAGTCGCGGATCGAAGTACACCCGCCAGACTTCGCGCGGCGCGGCACGCTCGTCGAACAGCGCCTCCAGCGCCATGCGGTCCGACTGCGCGTCCATCCCGCCCGAGGAACCGCGATGTTCGCGGTACACGCAGATCATCATCCCGCCCCACAGCAGCGTGGTCAGGACGAGTGTCAGCCAGCGGGTCATCGGATGCCTTCGCCCCCTGCCGTCCCCATCACGCTACCACATGCCCGACCCTTGCGCCACGATCCTGTCCTTCCTGTTCATCCCATGGACGCCTTGCTATGCTTCTGTCATGGCCCGCCGCAGGAACCGCGATCCGGAACCCGACCTATTCAGCGGTCTCGAACCGCCGCCGGCCCCCGTCGTCCCGGATTCGCGGCCGGCGGAAGCGGCCCCGCGCGAGGCGCCGGCCGCCGCCGCGCTGCCACCCGGCGCAAAACGGGTCGAAGTGGCCCTGGAACGCGGCGCCCCGGAACCGTTCACGTACTGGGCGCCCGCCTCGCTGGCCGGACAGCTTGCGCCCGGCGCTCGCGTCCTCGTGCCGCTGGGTCCGCGCACGGCCGCCGGCTATGTCGTCGCGGTCGGCGACGCCGATACGCTCCCGAAAACCGGCCTGGACCCGGGGCGCCTCAAGCCGATCGTCCGGATGCTGGATGCGGACGGGACGCTGGTCATCCCGCCGATCCTCGATCTGGCTCGCTGGATCGCGCGGCAATATGCCTGCCCGCTGGGCAGCGTTCTGGCCGCCGTTTTGCCGGCCGGGGTCAAGCGCGGCGCCGAGGCGGCCCGCATGCGGACGGTCCACGCGGCTCTTCCGGCCGACGCCTTGCGCGCGGCCGCCGAGGCATGCGCGAAGAGGGCCCCCAAGCAGGCCGCCCTGCTCCACGCGCTGCTGGCCGCCGATGCGCCCCTGCTGGCGGCGGAGCTGCTGGAGCATGCCGGGGCGAACGACGCGGCGCTGAAAGCGCTGCTCGACAAAGGTTTGGTCGCCATCCGGGAACAGGCGCCGGTCACGCTCGCCGAGGCGTATGCCCGGGGTGCCGCGCCGTCCGGCGTGACGCTGACCGCGGCCCAGGAAACCGCGTTGGCGGCGATCCGCGAGGCGTTGGCCGCCGGCAGCCATCGGGCCTTCCTCCTCCAGGGCGTCACCGGCAGCGGCAAGACCGAAGTCTACCTGCGCACGCTTGCGACAGCCCTGGAGAACGGACGCCAGGGGCTGGTGCTGGTCCCCGAGATCGCGCTGACGCCGCAGACGGCCGCGCGCTTCGAGGAACGCCTCGGGTGTCACGGCGTGGCCGTGCTGCACAGCCACCTGACCGACGGCGAGCGGGCCGAAGCCTGGCGCGCGGTCCGTTCGGGCCGAATCGGCGTCGTCATCGGCGCGCGCTCGGCGCTTTTCGCTCCGCTGGAGCGTTTGGGTTGCATCGTCATCGACGAGGAGCACGAAGGAACCTTCAAACAGGAGTCCACGCCGCGCTACCAGGCTCGCGAGGTCGCCTACGAACGGGCCCGCGCCGCGAACGCCGTCCTGATCCTGGGCAGCGCCACGCCCAGCCTGGAATCCGCGCTGGCCGCGCAGACCGGCCGAAGCAGGCTGCTGCTCCTGCCCGAACGCGTGCGCGGTCAGGAGCTGCCGCCCGTCGAAATCGTCTCGATGACCGACGAGAACCGCGACACCCGCCGCTACAACTACCTGGCCCGCGCGCTGGTGACGGCCATCCGCGAGACCGTCGCACGCGGCGAGCAGACCATCCTTTTCCTCAACCGCCGGGGCTACGCCACCGTCATCACCTGCCTGCGCTGCGGGCATACCGAACGGTGCGCGCAATGCGACATCGCATTGACCAGCCACCGGGAACGCGAGATCGTCGCCTGCCACTATTGCGGCATGGAGAAGCCGATCCCCGAGACCTGCGCCGAATGCGGCGCGCCCGGCATCAAGTTCTGGGGACTCGGCACCGAGCGGCTCGAACACCAGGTCCGCCAGACGTTCCCCGACGCCCGCATCGCCCGCATGGACAGCGACACCATGACCCGGCGCGCCTCCTACGTCGAGACGCTCAGCGCCTTCCGCGCCGGCCGGATCGATATCCTCATCGGCACCCAGATGATCGCCAAGGGCCTGGACTTCCCCAACGTCACGCTGGTCGGCATCGTGCTCGCCGACACCGCGCTCCACATGCCGGATTTCCGGTCGCGCGAACGGACGTTCCAGCTGCTCGAACAGGTCTCGGGCCGCGCCGGGCGCAGCGAAAAAGGCGGACGCGTGCTGGTGCAGACCTACCGGCCCCGGGATCCCGCCATCCTCGCCGCGGCACAGCACGATTACCAGGGCTTCGTCGAGGACGAACTGCGGGAACGCAGGACCTACGGCTACCCGCCTTTCACGCGGCTGGCGCGCGTGCTGATTCGCGGCAAGGACGGCGCCAAGGCGTCCGCGGCGGGTCGCGAGGCGGCCGGGATCCTGCGGAACGCGACGCAGGGTTCGTCCTTGCAGGTGCTCGGTCCTTCCCATGCTCCCCTGGCCATGCTGGAGGGCTTCCACCGTTTCCACGTCCTGGTGAAGTCGCCCACGGGCGAGGCGCTGGCCGAGTTGTTCGGCGGCCCCGTCGGGCGCGCGCTCGGAAAGATGAAAGGCGCCGAGGCGACGGTGGATATCGATCCGCAGTCCATGCTCTGACGCTCGCATTGCGCGGACGAAACGTTATCCTGGAGGCATGAGCGCCGCCGAAGCCACCCCGGATCGGGTCGCGCTGGTGACCGGCGGGTCGTCCGGCATCGGGCGCGCCTGCGCGCTGGAGCTGGCGCGGGCCGGAAGGGTCGTGGCCCTGCACTACCGTTCGCATGCCGAGGAAGCCCGGCAGGTCGTCGCCGAACTGACCGCGGCGGGGCATCGAGCGCAAGCCTTCGCCGCCGATCTGGCTCAACCGGGCGCGGCGACAGGCCTGGTCGAGGCCGTGGCCCAGACGCTTGGCGGGCCGACGATCCTGGTCCATGCGGCCGGAGCGATGCTCGAGAAGCCCGTCACGTTCACCAAGGCGGACGAGTGGCAGGCGCTGCTGGAACTGCATGCGCTCTCGGGTTTCGCGCTGGCCAAGGCCATGCTGCGTTACGTGCGCAAGGTGCCCGACGGCCGCCTGGTCTTCATCGGCAGTCTGGCCGGGATCGCCGGCCTGGGGAACGGAGCGGCCTATGCGGCGTCCAAGGGTGCGCTTTTGGGACTGGCGAAGACGCTGGCCCTGGAGTGCGCGCGCTGGGGCGCGACCGCCAACGTGATCGCGCCCGGCTACGTGGAAACGCCGATGACGGCGCACCATGACCCGAGGCGTCGGGCGAAGCTTTGCGAGGCCCTCCCGCTGGGACGGTACGGTCGTCCCGAGGAGGTGGCGGCATTGGCAGGGTTCCTCTGTTCCCCGCAGGCCGCCTACCTGACGGGGCAGGTCCTGCCGCTCGACGGGGGTCTGAGTCTGGGTTGAGGTGTCCGCGGAACGGGGAATATCGGACTCCCTTGTCCATATCCGCATGCATGGAACCGCGGATGAGCAGACATCGCAGGAGAGAGGACGGTCGTCCATGATCCAACCAGTCGCTTCCGCCATCGTCAGGGATGCGGAGATCCTGGAAACGCTGCAGGCCGCCAAGGATCGCAGCGCGTCGCGCGTGCGCGAGGTGCTGGCGAAGGCGAAGGAATTGAAGGGCCTGGAGGCCGACGAGGTCGCGACGCTGATGCACATCAGCGATCCGGAGCTGCTCGGGGAACTCTTTGCGGCGGCACGGCACGTCAAGGAGGAGATTTACGGCCGGCGGCTGGTGATCTTCGCGCCGCTCTACATCAGCAACCTGTGCGCGAACGAGTGCCTGTACTGCGCCTTCCGCGCCCGCAATACGGCCGTCAAGCGCCGGGCGCTCAAGCAGGAAGAGATCGCCGAAGAGACGAAGATCCTGATCGAGCAGGGGCACAAGCGGGTGCTGATGGTGGCCGGCGAGTCGTACCCGAACGAAGGCTTTTCGTACGTCCTGAAGTCGGTCGAGTCGATCTACAGGGTCCGGAGCGGGCGGGGCGAAATCCGGAGGGTGAATGTCAATGTCGCGCCGTTGACGCTGGCCGAATTCAGGGACCTGAAGGCCGCGCAGATCGGCACCTATCAGCTCTTCCAGGAGACCTACCATCGCGGGACGTACGCGGCCGTCCACCTGGCCGGCAAGAAGAAGGATTACGACTGGCGCATCACCGCGCTGGATCGCGCGATGGAGGCGAAGATCGACGACGTCGGGATCGGGGTGCTCTTCGGGCTCTTCGACTGGCGTTACGAGATCCTGGCGATGCTGCAGCACATCCGGCACCTGGAGGCGCGTTTCGGCGTCGGTCCGCACACGATCAGCGTGCCGCGACTGGAGCCGGCCGTCGGTTCGTCCATCGCGTCCCAACCCCCGCATGCCGTCAGCGACATCGATTTCCGGAAGATCGTCGCGATCCTGCGCCTGACGGTGCCGTATACCGGCATCATCATGAGCACGCGCGAGACGCCGAACATCCGGCGCGAGACCTTCGCCCTGGGCGTCTCGCAGATCTCCGCCGGCAGCCGCACCAATCCGGGCGGGTACCAGGAGGAGGACCGGGAGGTCGACTGCAGCCAGTTCCAGCTGGGCGACCACCGCGCCTTGGACGAGGTCATCCGCGATGTCGCGCAGCTCGGGTACATCCCCTCGTTCTGCACGGCCTGCTATCGCCTGGGGCGCACGGGGAAGGATTTCATGGACCTGGCCAAGCCCGGCGAAATCAAGAACCATTGCGATCCGAACGCGCTCTCCACCTTCCTGGAATACCTCCTCGACTACGGTTCGGCGGCGACGAAGGAGGCCGGCGAGCGGTGCATCGCCGAGAGCCTGGCGCGCATGCCCGCACCGCAGCGACAGGTTTCCGAATCGATGCTCGAGGACGTTCGCAAGGGCAAGCGGGACGTGTTCTGCTGAGTCCGGCGCTTGGCACCCGCGCCAAACCCACTAGATTCGACGGATCGAATGCCCGTCCGAGGTCGGGCGCCCACCGCCTGTTTTTTTCGGGGGATCGTGAAATGGCCAGGCAACATGTCATTTTGGGCGTGCACATCACCAACCGGGTCAAGTGCGTGCCCGACATCCAGGCGCTGCTGACGAAGTTCGGCTGTTCCATCCGGACGCGCATCGGCCTGCATGACGTCCACGACGACTACTGCTCGCCCAGCGGCATGATCCTGCTGGAAATGTGCGGCGAGAAAAAGGCGATCAAGAAGCTGGAAAAGAAGCTGAAGGCCATCGACGGCGTCGAGGTGCAGAAGATGGTCTTCGAACACTGAGGCGCAGGCCCCCGGCTTGCGCGTTCCGCGGAGGATGACCCGATTCCATGTCCGCGCAGGAACGCAAAGAGCACGACTTCCTGGGGGAGGTGACGCTTCCCGCCGGCGTGCTCTATGGCGTGCAGACGGCGCGCACGCTGGAGAACTTTCCGCTCGCCGGAAGACCGGTCCACCCCGAACTGATTCGCGCCTTTGGTCTCGTGAAGCTGGCGTGCGCGCAGACCAACCGCGCATTGGGGACGTGGAGCGAAGAGCCGCAGAAGGCCGACGCGATCGAGCGCGCCTGCCGCGAGCTGGCCGACGGCCTGCTCGATCGGCACATCGTCGTCGATGCCCTGCAGGGCGGCGCCGGCACCAGTTTGAACATGAACGTCAACGAGGTGCTGGCCAACCGCGCCCTGGAAATGCTTGGCGAGGCGCACGGCCGTTACGAGTTCGTCTTGCCGCTGGACGACCTGAATCTCCACCAGTCGACGAACGACACCTACCCCACGGCGCTCAAGCTGGCCGCCATCCGCCTGCTGCGCGCGCTGGAAGGGAAGGTCGTGGCGTTGCAGGAGGCTTTCCAGGCGGCGGAGCGGCGTTTCGCGCACGTCGTCAAGGTCGGGCGCACGGAGATGCAGGACGCGGTGCTGGTCACGCTGGGTCGCGAAATGAGCGCCTATGCGGAAGCCTTCAACCGCGACCGCTGGCGCATCTACAAGTGCGAGGAGCGTCTCCGCGTCGTCAACCTCGGCGGCACCGCCATCGGCACGGGCCTGACCGCGCCCCGGCCGTACATCTTCCGCGTGACGGACCGCCTGCGGGAGCTGAGCGGCATCGGCCTGGCGCGCGCCGAGAACCTCGTGGACGCCACGCAGAATGCCGACGTTTTTGTCGAGGTCAGCGGCATCCTGAAGGCGCACGCGGCCTCGCTCCTGAAGGTGTGCGGCGATTTGCGGCTGCTTTCCTCCGGCCCGGAAGCGGGCCTGGGCGAGATCCGGCTGCCCGCGCGCCAACCGGGCTCTTCGATCATGCCCGGCAAGGTCAATCCCGTCATCCCGGAAGCCGTCAGCCAGGTGGCGCTGCTGGTCTTCGGATACGACCAGGCGCTGACCTTCGCCTGCGCGTCCGGCAGCCTCGAACTGAATCCCTTCCTGCCGCTGGTGGCGCACAGCCTGCTGGAGAGCCTGGACCTGCTGGCGCGGGCCGACGAGATCCTGCGGAGGCACTGCGTCGAGGGGATTGAGGCCGACGAGGTCCGCTGCCGTGCACACGTGGAGGATTCCACGGCGCTCGTCACGGCCCTCGTTCCCGCGCTGGGCTACGAATGCTGCTGCCGGGTCGTGCAGCTGGCCAAGGAGCGCGGACAGTCGATCCGCCAGGTGGTGCTGGACGAAGGTCTGCTGACGCTGGAGCGGTACCAGGCCTTGGTGGCGCCCGAGGCGGTCACGCGTCTGGGTTCGCCGGAAACGGGACCGTAGCCCGGACGCTTCCCTGCGCGCCGTGAACGAAACGCCCGGTTTTTCTAGAACGCGGGCGGTGTTTCGTTTTCATCCTGCTCATCCTGCCGCCACGGGTCCTATCCTCCGTTCCGGGACGCTCGTTGAAACGCACCCCGTGAAGGCGGAATCGCCGAATTGCCCGATCCGGCTGGAAAGCCAGTCGAAGATGGGATAGAGTCCGCACCGTTTCCCGCCCTGGTTGCGAACAGACGGAGGCTTGTTTGGACAAGTCCTATCGTGCCGGCAGCCGCTTCGACGAGCAGTCCCGCGAGCGGATGACGGGGCTGGAGAGCGTCGAGGAGGCCTCGCCGACGTGGCGCGGCTGGGCGCTGGGCATCTTCTTCTGCGCGCTGCTGGCCGCGGTCATACCGTACATCGACTTCATCATCCGCTGCACGCGGCTGACACTGAACCTGCTCCCCGCCTCGTCCATGGTCATCCTGCTGGTCCTGATCCTGGGTCTCAACCTGGGGCTGGGGCGCTTTGCGGGTTGGCTCAGGCTCACCCGCCAGGATCTGGTGCTGATCTTCTGCATGACCATGATCATGAACGCCGTCCCGGGATCGGGGTTGATGAACTACCTGATCAACGGCCAGATGGGCCTTTCGTATTACGCTTCGCCCGAGAACGACTTCAGGCGCATCCTCTTTCCCAACCTGCCGGCGGAATTGACGGTGCGCGATCCCGAGGATCCGCACGATCCGAGGCCGCGGCCGGCCGAATGGTTCTACTCGGGTCTGCCGAACACAACCGACCGCATGGCGCAGCTGCGGTCGGCCTTCGCGATGCTGGCGCCTCCGTACCTCCGCTGGTGCGTGGTCCTGGCGCTGGTCATCGGCATGTTCTTTGCCCTCAGCGCGCTGCTCTTCCGGCAGTGGAGCGATCGCGAGCGGCTGCCTTTTCCGCTGGCGCAGGTTCCGCAGACGATGATGGGCGGGCTTTTCGGACAGACCTCCGGGAAGCCGTTCATGCTCGATGGGCTGGCGTGGCTGGGCATCGCGATCACGTTCCTGCTGCACAGCTATAACGCCTTCGGGAACTACGCCAGTCACTGGGCGCCGATTTCCATGCGCAACGACATGGCCCCCTATCTGACCGAAGTCCCGTGGAGGTATCTTCAGCCGCTCTACTGCAACATCTTTCCGTCGGTCATCGCGTTCATGTACCTCGTCTCGGTCGAAGTCTCCTTCAGCCTGTGGTTTTTCTATCTCGTGGTGCTGAAACTCGGCATTGCGATCGCGTGCGGCGTTTTCGGCCTGGGCGAGAACGGCTGGTACTTCAACGGGACCGACGGGACGCAGGGCCTCTTCACCAACCAGGGTGCCGGGGCGCTGGTCGCGATGGTGCTGGCGGGCTTCTACCTGGCGCGGCGGCCGCTGTGGCAGTCGCTGAGACAGGCGCTGGGCCTGTCGGCACGCGACGTGCAGGAGGCCTTTTC
>Ga0073932_1001836_pt1 | contig 36881 bp, 25 predicted proteins | sample DewCreD2012metaG_FD_76967 | JGI IMG/M metagenome (GOLD analysis project Ga0073932, IMG submission 76967) | Hot spring sediment bacterial and archeal communities from British Columbia, Canada, to study Microbial Dark Matter (Phase II) - Dewar... ...
TGACGGGCGGTGTGTACAAGGCCTGGGAACGTATTCACGGCGCCGTAGCTGATGCGCCATTACTAGCGATTCCGGCTTCATGCCGTCGAGTTGCAGACGACAATCTGAACTGGGCCCGGTTTTAGGGGATTTGCTCCACCTTGCGGTCTTGCTTCCCATTGTACCGGGCATTGTAGTACGTGTGCAGCCCTGGCCATAAGGGCCATACTGACTTGACGTCATCCCCACCTTCCTCCTCGTTGAAGCGAGGCAGTCCGTCCGGAGTGCCTTGATCTTTCGACCAAGTTGCAACAGGACGCAAGGGTTGCGCTCGTTGCGGGACTTAACCCAACATCTCACGACACGAGCTGACGACAGCCATGCAGCACCTGTGCGGGCTGGCATTGCTGCCTCGTCTCCCTTTCGGGATTCTACTACCCGCATGTCAAGGCCAGGTAAGGTTCTTCGCGTTGCATCGAATTAAGCCACATACTCCACCGCTTGTGCAGGCCCCCGTCAATTTCTTTGAGTTTTAACCTTGCGGCCGTACTTCCCAGGCGGCACGTTTAACGCGTTAGCTTCGCCACGGGCGGGGTCGATTCCGCCCACAACAAACGTGCACCGTTTAGGGCTAGGACTACCAGGGTATCTAATCCTGTTTGCTCCCCTAGCTTTCGTGCCTCAGCGTCAGGTGTTGTCCAGAGACTCGCCTTCGCCACCGGTGTTCCTCTCGATCTCCACGCATTTCACTGCTACACCGAGAATTCCAGTCTCCCCTCCAACCCTCAAGCCAAGCAGTTTCTGACGCCATTTCGGAGTTGAGCTCCGAGATTTCACGTCAGACTTACCTGACCGCCTACGCACCCTTTACGCCCAGTGAATCCGAACAACGCTTGGGACCTCTGTATTACCGCGGCTGCTGGCACAGAGTTAGCCGTCCCTTCCTCTTCTGCTACTATCAGTTGGGGGCGTATTAGGCCACCAATTTTGATCGCAGATGACAGGGGTTTACAAGCCGAAGCCCTTCATCCCCCACGCGGCGTCGCTCCATCAGGCTTGCGCCCATTGTGAAAGATTCTCGACTGCTGCCACCCGTAGGTGTCTGGACCGTGTCTCAGTTCCAGTGTGGCTGATCGCCCTCTCAGACCAGCTACCCGTCTTCGCCTTGGTGGGCCGTTACCTCACCAACTAGCTGATAGGCCGCGGGCTCATCGCGGAGTGCCAGGCCAATTGGTCCCCGACTTTACCAGCTTACGGATGCCCATATGCTGGAATATCCGGTATTAGCCTGCCTTTCGGCAGGTTGTCCCGATCTCCGCGGCAGATTACCCACGTGTTACTCACCCTTACGCGACTCCGACCGCCGAATATTGCTACCCGGCGGCCAGCGTTCCACTTGCATGTCTTATCCACGCCGCCAGCGTTCGTTCTGAGCCAGAATCAAACTCTCCGTTACGAAATGACTTTTCTCCCAGCTTTTCGCGTGGCTGTTCGCGCTGCTATTCGCAGCCGCTTGCCACGCCTCTCGCCTCGCGGAAGCAGCCAGCTGGGGGGCTGCCTCGCAAGGGGCTCTCACTTATCGCACAATTCAGCTTTCAAAGAGCAGTACGACTGCTTTGCGCTCTCATCCGAGAGCGGCTACGCGGCCGCGAAATCCACAGATCAAAAACACCCTGGTCTCGCGGGTGTTTGGCTCGATGACCAGCAACTCTCCCTCGTCAACGAGCGGCGAAAATTATATCCACTGCCGGCGGATGTGCAAGGGGTTTTTGATTTTTTTTAAGTCGGACTGAAAATAAATCGCTTGACAACCGTAGGGGAGACGATCAATGGCCTTCAAGTTCCGTTGTAGCTAACAGGCGCGCGAAGAAAACATGCGCTTTGGGCGATGGCTGTTCCGATTTTCCGTATGCGCCCGTGACGCGCAAACGGGCGTTGCTTTTCAGACTCTCGCACGGCCTGCGGCAGCCCGGCCACTGGCGGCAGCCACCTTTTCAGGCTCGCTTCCGCAGGAGGCCGTGCCCTCCAGCCGGTCCGCCGAGCCCCCGCGAACCTCAGTCGCGCCAGCAGCCGTTTGCTGGATGTTGCTGCCGCAAAGTGACTGCGCACTGACACCGTCGCCAATCGCGGACACCGACTTCGTTGCAATCCACATACCGCCTTCTGCCATCCCCAAATCTCTTGCACCAGTTCCCCGATCCACCGACTCGGCTGGTCACTGTTTTGGAAGGCGATGTGAGCGTGCCAAGCTGCTGTCCTCAGGTCGTGCTTGTAGGCGGCGGGCGGCGCGATGCCCCGTCGCTGCCAAGTCGCCGCAATTCCGTGCCGCTCATACGCGTTATCGGCCCGTGATGTGGCCCGTTACCAGCTCGGCTTGCTGTGTCGGCGGCAGGCCCCCCGAGACGGGGTGATAGCAGACCACATTCCCCGCTTGAGCTTATGGGTGCCCGGTTGCAGTCTGGGCCAAAAGCGAACAGATCGCCATGCAGACTCTTACTCTGGGTGTCAGTTCATTAGTTAGCAGCCGCTTGGCATACGGCTGTTGGCGGGTGGCAGGCTCGTGGGATCCGGCCGAGGTCACCCCGGCCAGCCGCGCGGCGGGCCGCCGCGCCATCGCAGCCGCTTACGAGGCCGGCTACACGCTGTTTGACACGGCCGACATCTACTGCCGGGGAGAAGCTGAGAAACTTTTGGGCGAGGTGTTGCGGCAAATCCCCGAAATGCGTGGGCGTGTAATCCTGGCCACCAAGTGCGGGGTGCGCTTTGCCGGCACTCCGCAGCCGGATTCGCCTCATCGTTACGATTTGTCGGCGGAGCACATCCTGCGATCGTGCGACGAATCCCTCCAACGGCTCGGGGTTGACACCATTGACCTCTACCAACTGCACCGGCCGGACTTCCTGGTTGACCCAGCCGAGGTAGCCTCGGCATTCACGCGCTTGCACGACGCCGGCAAGGTCCGTTACTTCGGCGTGAGCAACTGCCGGCCGACGCTGTTGACGGCGCTGCAGTGCGCTTGCCCCATGCCGCTGATCGTGCAACAGGTCGAAATCAGCCTGTTGCAGCGGGACGCCTTTACCGACGGCACGCTGGACCAGTGCCTCGTCGAGCACATCACACCGTTGGCTTGGAGTCCGCTGGCGGGTGGGCTGCTGGGTCACGGAGCGACGCGATTGTTGCGTTGGCAGGAAGGCTACCGGGCCGAAGCGGCAGTGGCGGCACTGGACGCCGTCGCTCGCGCCCGGGGCACCACGCGCATGGTGGTGGCGCTGGCGTGGTTGCTCAAACACCCAGCCAAGATCGTGCCCATTGTCGGGTCGGTGAACCCCGATCGCATTCGGGAGGCCACGCAAGCTTTGGACCTGGACCTGACCCGCGACGAGTGGTACCGGCTGTTGCTGGCGGCGCGGGGCGAGCCGCTGCCATAAGCGGGATTCTTAAATCGGCCCTGAATGCTGCGCAGCTTCAATGACCTCCCCTGACTCCTCCGCCGCAAGCGCGCCGCCTCCACGCAGTGCGAACAAGCACCGGCCCAGGCGCTGGCTGCCTTGGTGCGGCGCAGTCCTGTTGGGCGGGTTGATTGTGGTGGGGTTCCTCCCTCAACCAACACGCGTGGAGACCGCGCGGGTTGTTCGGGGCACATTACAGGTTTGCGTGACTGAGGAGGGCAAGACTCGTCTGCGCCAGCGCTACATCGTGTCCGCGCCAGTGGCGGGGCATTTGCGGCGCATCCCCTACAAGGCTGGCGAGGCCGTGCAGACCGACAAGACGGTGCTGGCAGTGATAGATGCCCTGCCACCGTTGATGCTGGACGCGCGCAGTCGCGCTCTGGCGGAGGCACGTCGGGCGGCGGCGGCGGCCAGTCTGGACAAGGCCCGGGCTGCCGAGCAATTTGCCGCCAACGAATTGCGGCGCTTCCAGAAGCTCTACGCCGAGAAGACGGTCGCCGTGCAGGAATTGGAGTCCGTCCAGTTGCGCGCCACTGCGGCGGCCCAGGACGTGGCGGCGGCGGAAAGCGAGCTGCAACGGGCGGAGGCGGAACTGGCCGAGTTCTCCACGGCCCGGCCCGATGGCACAAACAGCCGGAGCGCGCCTGTGGAAGTGCGCTCGCCGGTCACCGGTCGTGTGCTGCGCGTCTTCGAGGAAAACGCCCGCGTCGTCAACGCCGGCGTGCCCTTGATCGAAGTCGGCGACCCCACCGACCTGGAGGTGGTCATCGAGGTGTTGTCGCGGGACGGCGCGGTAGTGTCGCCCGGCACGCGGGTTGAGTTGGAGCAATGGGGCGGCGGCGCACCGTTGTTGGCAAAGGTGCGCTTGGTCGAGCCGGCTGCGTTCACAAAAGTTTCCGCCCTGGGTGTCGAGGAACAACGGGTCAATGTCGTGGCGGACCTGGTTACCCCGCCGGAGCAACGCCCCGGCTTGGGCGACCAGTTCCGCGTCGAAGCCCGTCTCGTCGTCTGGGAGGGCAACGATGTGCTGAAAGTGCCCGCCGGCGCGCTGTTCCGCCGGGGCGAACGCTGGGCAACCTTGGTGGTCGCCAACGGCAGGGCCAGGGAGCGGCTGGTGACCGTGGGCAAGGCCAGCGATCGCGAAATGCAGGTGCTTGCCGGCCTGAATGAAGGGGAAGAAGTGATCCTGCACCCCGGCGAACGTGTCCGCGATGGCCAACGGGTTCGGCCCATCCAAATCGCTCCGTGAAGCCGGGCGGCCGGCAGGCGCGCGCTGCCCCGCAGTCCCGTGCCGTTGGCGGCGTCGGACCGTGACCCGAGCCGGGCGCTTGCTCGGCTGCGGCAGGTTGGAATGCTGCCCGAGCCGGTGACTGCGTCGGCGCGCGAGTTGACGCGCCTGGCCAGCATGGTCGGGCCAGTCGCCAGCCCGGCCCGCGGACCGGTTGAGCCGGGCGTGACGGCGCGGGGTTGTTGACCTACAGTGCCAGCCGGAATGCGAGGGGCACGTCGGCCAGCGCTGCGCCCGTCAGAGCACTCTACGCAATGCCGATCAACGTTCAATTTCTTGGCTGGGAACGGCCCTGGGCCGAGTTGTTTGCCGCATGGCTGTGGCGTGAGCCGGACCGCCTGCGGCGGCGTTGGGTCGTTGTGCCCACCCGCGAGTCGGGCCGCCGGCTGCGCGAGGCGCTGCTCGCCGAGGCGGCTCGGAGCGGCACGCCGGCCTTGCTCGGCCCGCGCGTGGGGCTGCCGGAGGATTTCTTCCGGCCCGATGTGTCGCTGCCGGACTCGTTGCGTTGGGCTGGGTGGCTCAAGGTTCTGAACGAAACCCCGGATGGGCAGGTCGCTGAGCTGTTTCCCGACGGCTTGGCGAACAAGGACGCAGCCTGGCGTTTGGCGGTGGCGCAACAAGTCGAGCAGGCGCGCGAGATTTTGATCGCCAGCAACCTCACGCCCACGGCGGTGGCGGCGGGGTTGTCGGACGATGCCGGGCGCTGGAGGGAGCTGGCGACGCTGGAAGAGCGCGTGGCAGCGGCGTGGCGAGCGTGGGGTTTTGAGGACCCAGTGGCAGCCAAGCAACAGCGCGCCAGTCGCCCGGTCTGCCCGCCTGGCGTCGAGGAGATTGTGCTGGCCGGTGTGGCCGACCCAACGCCGCTGGCCATCGAGGCCTGGCGAACCCTGGCCGGACAAGGAATTACCGTCTCGGTCCTGGTGGGCGCACCCGACGATTTGGCTGACCATTTCGACGGCTGGGGTCGGCCCAGGTCCGAATTCTGGGCCGACCGCTTGTGCCACACCACACCCGAGCCGGACGCGTTGCTGGTTGCCGCGGACGCAGTGGCCCTGGCTGAGGCCGTGGTGCACGCCTGTCGCGACCCCAACCACGACCCTGTCGCGGTGGGGGTCTGCGACGCCACGTTCCGACCGGCTGTCGCCCAGCGATTCCGGGAAGCGGGATGGCCAACGTTTGACCCGGAAGGACTGCCGCTGGCCCGGGATGGCTGGCCGGAGTTGCTCGATGCCCTGGCCTGCGCGCTGGAAAGACCGGATGACTCTGCGGCGCTAGCGAGGCTGTCGCGACATCGGGTCATGTGGTCAGATTTCCTGCCCGATGGTGATCCTTCGGACGCCATGGCCGCGCTGGACACCTGGGAGCAAGCCCATCCCGGCGCAAACCTCGAAACCCTTGTCGCCAGTGATGGCGAGGCGGCACGCAGGGCGGGCGAGTTGCTGAGAAGTGTCCAGGACCTGGTCCGCGCTGCCCGCGGGGATGCCGCAGTGCTGGAGGGCCGGCTGCGTAGCTGGCTTCAAACGGACACGCCGGAGGTTGCGCGCCGGGCGGCCGAGGAGATGGCGGGTTGGCCGCAGCTGCAACGCGAGGGTTTTGGTTTGCCCGAGCGGCTGCGCTGGCTGGCGACGGCTTTGACCCCGCTGCGTCGGAGCGCCGAGTCAGCCGACGCCGCACTGGCGTTGCAAGGTTGGCTGGAGCTGCCCTTTGATCCAGCGCCTCACCTCATTCTGGCCGGACTGCATGAGGGCTGCGTGCCCGAGTCCCCACCGTCCAATCCGCTCCTTTCGGATGCGTTGCGTGAGACGCTGGGGCTGCGGGATCGGCGCGCGCGGCTGGCGCGGGATGCGTTCCTCTACACCGCCATGGTCCAGAGCCGGCGGCGGTGCGGCGGGCGGGTCACGGTGGTGATCGCCCACGTGGACGCTCGGGGCGACCCGTGCCGGCCCTCGCGCTTGCTCCTTCAGACACCGCCGGAGCGGCTGGCGACGCGGGTGTTGCGTTGCGTGAAAGAACAGCCCGATGTCCCGTTGCAACCCACGCCGCCTTGGGCGCGCGGTCAGTGGCGGCTGCGGCCGCCTGGCGGCGCGCCGGCCAACAAGACCTGGCAACACCTCAGCCCGTCCACGCTCCGGGCCTATCTGGCCTGTCCCACCCGGTTCTATTTCAGTCACGTGCTCGGCTGGGAGCGGGTCGAACCGTTCGAGGGCGAACTGGACGCGCGCGGGTTGGGCGACCTGATTCACAGCGTGCTGTGCGCCTGGGGCCGCGACCCGGAGGCGCGCGAACTGGCTGATGCATCCACGCTGAGGGATCGTTGGGCCGACTTGTTGCAGCGTGAGGCCCAGGTGCGTTTTGGTCCCCAGCCCCCGCCTGCCGTGAGGTTGCAGATTCTCTCGGCCAAAGAGCGTCTGGAGGCCCTGGCAGATCGCCAAGCCGAGCAACGCCGCCAGGGTTGGCGCGTGGTGGAAGTGGAACTGGTCTTGAACGGCGCACTGACACTGGCCGGCCTGCCCGTGCATTTGAAGGTGGACCGTATTGACCGACACGAAGACGGCAGGGTGCGGGTGGTTGACTACAAGACCGGGCGGACTGTCCGCTCGCCTTTCAAGGCGCACCTGCGCCGCCACGACGCCAACGAAGCGACCCAGCCGCTCGGCCCGGTCTGTAAGCACAATAGCCGGCTGCACGTCTGGCAGGATCTTCAACTGCCACTCTACGTCGCGGCCGTGCAGCGGGCGTGGTCGCTGGAGACCCCCCCGGCAGGTTGGTATGCGGGGCTGCCCGAGGCTGTGAGTAAAACGGCTTTTGAGGAGTTCGGTGGATTGTCGGAGTTGCTGGACAATGCGCTGTGCTGGGCGGAAGAGGCGGCGCGGCGGATTCTGGCGGGCATCTTCTGGCCACCGGCCGTCGAGGTGCCGCACGACCTCTGGACTCGGGTCGCCCCGGAAGGGCTGGAGCAGGCGTTGGGCGAAGAATGGGCTGTGTTTCTGCGCGGCCAGCCGGTCGGCGCACCGGAAGGGAGGACATGATGCCGAGGCTGCAACACGTCAGCATTCGCGCCTCTGCCGGCACCGGCAAGACGCACCAACTTGTCCACCGCTATCTGGCGCTTCTGTTGGTGCAGGCCCTGAGGGGGCGGCCAGCGCCGGACCAGATCGTGGCGCTGACGTTCACCCGGCAGGGCGCGGGCGAGTTTGCCCGGCGGATTCTGCACAGCCTTGCCGCCGCCGCGGACGACCCGGTCAAGCGCAGCGGGTTGCGGACGGACCTGGAGCTATTGGTGCGCGGGGACGCAGCTCTGGGCATCCCTGGGCTGGCGACTGATTTGCCGTTTGCCCTGCCGGACGCCCAAGTCCCCGTGGCGCTGGCGGCCACGGTGGACGCCATGGACAGGCTGGTGCTGGGCACCATTGACAGTTTCATGGCCCGGTCGGTGCAAACTCTGGCATTCGAGTTGGGGTTGGGCGGTTTTGAAATTCTGGATGAGCCAGCGCTGCAGCGCGAGCGTGAGCGCCTGCTGTCGGCGGTGTTCGACGCCGTTCAAACGCAGGAGTTCGATGAGTTCTACCAAACGCTAAAGCGCGCCACACTCCGGTCGGCGGGCAGTCTGCGCCGGGAGCTGGACCATTGCGTGGCGGGTTGCCACGAATTGCTCCAGACGCTGCCACGACCGGAGGCCTGGGGGGGCAGCGCGTTCTGGGGAGCTGCGGTTCCACAGCCACCCGGCACGGACTGGAAGGCGCAGGCCAGGGAGTTGGCCGAAGACCTGGCCGGGGAGGATTTCGGCCACGCCACGATCCGCAAGTCGTTGGGTGACGCGCTGGAGTGGCTGGCGACGCGCACGCCCGGTCTGGCGGCAGGCGGCGTCCCGAGCTGGCTCGATACGGACGGCAAACTGGTGCAGTTGTGGCAGGCCCAGCCGACCGGAGATTGGGGCTTCGACTACGCGCGCCGGCGGCGGACGTTGCCGCAGCGGTTTGTTCGGCCGTTGCTGGCCATTCTGGAGGCCTGGCGCGCAGCCGAGGCGGTGGCGCTGTCCGAGAAAACCGCCGCGCTCCACGCCATCGCCGAGAACTACGAGCAGCTTTACGACCGCTTGGCGCGGCGGCAGGGACGGCTGAGTTTCGCCGACCTGCCACTTCTGCTGCGCCAGCTCCCCGGTCAACCGCCGGCTGCGGTTCTGCAATTGCTGGCGTTTCGGTGGTATCAGCAGTTCCACCACTGGCTGCTGGACGAGTTCCAAGACACCAGCCGCCATCAATGGGAGGTATTGCGGCCCTGGTTGGACGAAGCAGTCCAGGACGACGCAGGCACCAAATCGGTCTTTGTGGTCGGCGACCCCAAGCAGTCCATTTACGGCTGGCGTGGTGGCGAACCACGTTTGTTCGACGAGTTGCCGGCGCGCTGGCCGGGGGCGTTTCAGCGGCAGGCCATGGATTGCTCATGGCGCTCGCGGCCGGCGGTGCTGGAGCTGGTCAACCGTGTCTGCGCGCCGGCCGCCAACCCCGCGTTGACCGACCCGAAGCGCTTTGCTGCCGCCGCGTTGCCGCGTTGGGATTTTCATCCTCACCACGCCGCGCCCAACCGGGCGGACGCCCCCGGCTACGCGGCTGTGCTGCTGGCCCCGGCAGCCGAGCAGGAGGCCGACGATCCGGCGGGCGTTGCCGACGAGGCGGACGGCAACGGGCCGGCATTGCGACTGGCCGCCCGGGCGCGGGTCTTGAAAGCCATCATCGAGCAAGTGCGCCCGCTGGAACGAGGACTGAGCTGCGGCATCCTGGTCCGCAAGAACGAGAGTGCCCAAGGGATTGCCCAGTGGCTGCGCACGCACGACGTGCCGCACGTCATGGTGGAGGGCGTGGCAACCTTGGCCGCGCAGTCACCGCTGGTCGCCGCGCTGGTGGACGCGCTGCGGTGGTTGGCCACGCCGGCGGACAGCTTCGCGGCCGGGCACGTGCATTTGACGCCGCTGGCCGACGTATTGAGGCGGCCGCTGTCGGGCAGGGGCGCGACTTCATCCGGCGCGGTTTGGCGCTATTGGCGCGAGCGTGTGGCAGCCGTGGGCGCGGCCCAAGTGACGCAGCAGTGGTGCGATGAATTGGCCGTTACGCAAACCGACCCCTACGCCCGCTACTGCCTGCGGCAGGTCAGCCAGTGGGCCCAGCAGGCCGGCAACACCTGGGCGTTGGCCGACTGGCGAGCGACTCTCGAGCAACTGGCCGTGCGGGAAACCGCCGCCCCCGGCGCGATCCACGTGATGACCATCCACAAGGCCAAAGGGCTGGGCTTCGATGTCGTGTTGCTGCCGGACCTGGATGCCGGCACGCGGGGGCAGGATGAGATGTTAATCCGGCGGGACGCGCAGGGACAACCGGTCGGTTGCCTGGCTTACCCGCCCAAATGGCTGCAATGCTGGCAGCCGGCGCTCAGGGATTTGTGTGAGGCGCAGCGGGCCGAGCGCGACCTGGAAGCTTTGTGCGTGCTGTATGTGGCGTTGACCCGCGCCCGCGAGGCCACCTTTGTTGTGTTGAGCGAGACGCGGCCCCGTCAGGACGCGCCGTTGCGAGACTGGCTGTTGATGGGCGTGGGCACCGGCGGGCGTGCCGACACCGGCCTGCCGGAGTCACCGTGGGCGCCCGGTCGCTTGGTGTGGGAGCGGGGCAGGCGCGACTTTGCGCCGGCCGCCGCGCCGGCATTGGCTGCCGCAGCGTGTCCCCAGCCTCCCTCGCAACTGCCCGCTCTTCACCCGCGCCTGCGACGCCGGCGGCCCTCCGAAGCGGCCACTGAACCCGGCACGCGGGACGCGGCGGCCGAGGCCGAGGGCGGGGCGGAGTTTGGAACAGCCGTCCACCGTGTGTTCGAGCAAATCGAGTGGTGGACGCCGGAGCTGGCGCTGACCGGCCCAACGGAGGCGGTGGACCTGGTCCGGGCATGTCTGACCGTGCCGGAGATTCTGGAGCTGTTCCAGCGGAGAACCGCGCGGGACGAAGCCTGGCGCGAGCTGCCCATCGAGTATCGCGAGGGAGACGTGTGGTGGAGCGGCGTCATGGACCGGCTGGTGGTGCGACGGGACGACGCGGGCAGGTTGTGCCGGGCCTTGGTGGTGGATTTCAAGACCGACCGTGTGGAGACCATGACGGGGCTGCGAGAGCGTTACGGGGAGCAGTTGGCGGTGTATCGCCGCGCGGTGAGCGCGGCGCTGGGCCTGGACGCCGAGCAAGTGTCGGCCGTGCTGCTGAGCACGCACCTGCGCACAGTGGCCTTGTGCTGAGAGCCCGCGCGAGTAGCCGGGCCGGACGGACCGCGTCCGCGTGGGCTTGCAGGCCGTCGGGTTCGCGACGGGGCGACGGAGCCGGGCCGAAGGTTACTTCTTCTTCTTGAACAAGTCGGTGACGCCCTTGGCCGCGCCGCCGATGGCTTCGGCGGCGGTTTTTCCAGCGTCTTTGGCCGTGCCGACAGCCTCCTTGCCCAGGTCGGTCACCACGCTGCCAGCGGCTTTGACCGCGCCCTGTTCGATGGCCTTGAGCAACTGGGCCGTCAGTTCGGCTGCCGTGATGCCTTCAGGCCCCGCGCCCAGATTTTGGAGCGTGATATCGGGCAGCGGAATGGCGGCCGTGCCGCCGAGGGCGGAGGCGCCGACCCTGACTTTGGCGCCGGAGAGCACCAATTCGTCCACCTGCAGCTTCTTGGCGGGGGACTTGTCCGAGTCGGACGAGGGGCTTGTCTTGGCCTGGCCGCCGCCGGTGGCGGCTTCCACGTTGGCCAGAATGCGCTTCAGGTTGTTGCCACCGGCGCCCAACTCGAAGGTGATGTCGGGCGACTCCACCCGCAGGGAGCGGATGACGACCTTGTCGGCGAACAACGAGGAGGGCTGCACGGCCAGGCTGACGCGGCCCACGCGGATGGCGTGCGGGGTCTTGTAGCCCTGGGGATTGCCAACAAACAGGCCCTTGAGCGTGCCCGAGCCGGACAGCAGGGACAGGCTCACGCTGTCCAACCGGACCTCCACCTGCGTCAGTTGCGGCCCGAAAGTCTCGACCGCACGTTTGACGCCCTTGTCCAAAAACATGGAAACGGCGATGACAACCGCCACAACAATGACGACCAACGCCACCACGACGCCGAGCAGGACTTTTTTCATAGGCTTTGAGAAAAGGACGGAACTTTTTTAGCACGATTTGCCCTCGGCGGCAACATCGGGTTACCACCTCAACCCGGGCGCTGCCTCAATGCCGTGGCGCAAGCGTCCGCATTGCGCGGCTGGAGCCGGGCCGGTTGGCAGTTCGACAGCGACTTCGTCTTCCGGGTCAGGAGCGGTGGTACGCGGGTGCAGCCAATCGTGCAGGTGCTGGCTTCCCGGCTCATGCCCGGCGGTCCGGTGAATCCGGGCTGGCTGCTTGGACGAGTGGGACAGGCTGCCAGCAGGCTGGCCTGGCGGGCGACGCGGCGAAGGCAGTCGCAACGGCTGTCACCGAGCCGCCGTTTTGCCACCGGGCGCCGGGTGGCGTCGGGATCAACCGGTCGGCAGCCGGGGGGGATGAAACGGCAGGGGGTCTTTCTTGCGGTAGGCCAGGCCGTGGAATTGGGCAACGAGGTCGCCGGCCTCGTCGCGGACCTCGACGGCGTAGCTGCCCAGTTTGAAGTTCTTGGCGATTTCCCGGGCCTCGGCGTAGAGCGTGCCGGTGGAGACGGCTTTCATGAACGTGATGGTGGCCTCGATGGCCACGGCCACCGTGCCGTGCGAGTTGCAGGCTGCCGCGAAGCAGAAATCGGCCAAGGTGAACAGCGCCCCGCCTTGGACGGTGCCCAGGGCGTTGCAGTGCCAGGGTTGCACCACCATGCGCGCCCGCGCCCGGCCGCCGCCGGCCTCGATGAGCCGGATCTCGTTGCGAGCGGCAAACCGGTCCTTCAAGAAATAGTCCTGGATGGCTTGCATCGGGAAGTTGCCGTGCGGGTTGGGGCGCTTGATGGCGGGAGCGGCAGCGCGCCGGCTCACGGGGTCAGCCGTTTGGCCAGCTCGTCGCTGCCCACCGTGGTGATCTTGCGCGCTTTGAGAATCTTCAGCGCGCCGTCCGGGTCGTCGAACCGGAAGACCAACAGGCAACGCCCCTGGCTCTTGGCGGTGAAGGCGTAGGCGTATTCGACGTTGATGCCGCTGCCGTCCAGGGCGTCCAGGATGGTGGCCAGGCCGCCGGGCTGGTCGAGCACCTCCAGGGCGACGACCTCGGTGACCTTGACGGCGAAGCCGTGTCGCTGGAGCAGCCGCCGCGCTTTATCGGTGTCCTCGACGATGAGCCGGAGGATGCCGAACTCGCGTGTGTCAGCCAGGGCGAAGGTTTGGATGTTGATGTTGTTCTTGGCCAGCAGCCGGCAGGGCGCGCTGAGCGCGCCGGGCTTGTTTTCCAGGAAAACGGAGAGTTGTTTGAGTTTCATGTGTGGCTTGGGGTAAGGGTGACGTGACTAGAGGATGCGCTTGTCCAGGACGCGTTTGGCCTTGCCCTCGCTGCGTTGGAGGGTGCGCGGGGCGACCAGCTTGACCTCGGGCCGCAGGCCGGTGACGCTTTCGATGGAGTGGGCGAGCCGCTTTTGGAGCTGTTCCAACGCGCCGACGGTGTCGCCGAGCGCTTCGTTGGTGACTTCCACCTGGACCTCCAAGGTGTCCAGTCCCCGCTGGCGGTCCACGACAATCTGGTAGTGGGGCAGTGTGCCCTCGACCTTGAGCAGGGCGGCCTCGATCTGCGAGGGGTAGAGGTTGACGCCGCGGATAATGAGCATGTCGTCGCTGCGGCGGCCGATGCGGCGGATGCGGCGCAAGGTGCGCCCGCAGGCGCAGCGCGCCGGCTCCAGCGCCGTGATGTCGCGCGTCCGGTAGCGGATCATGGGCATGGCGCGTTTGCACAGGGTGGTCAGCACCAGTTCCCCCTCGGTGCCGTCGGGCAGCGGCTCATGCGTCTTGGGATCAATGATCTCCGGGTAAAACATGTCCTCGAAGATGTGCGGGCCGGCCTGGTGGACGCATTCCATGGCGACCCCCGGGCCGACGATTTCGGACAGACCGTAAATGTCGTAGGCCTTGATGCCGCTGCCGGCCTCGATGCGCTCGCGCATGTTCTCGGTCCACGGTTCGGCGCCGAAGACGCCCGTGCGCAGCGGCAATTCTTTCAGGTCCACGCCCAGCTCGCCGGCGCGGTCCATGAGGTGCAGGAAGTAGCTCGGGGTGCAGCAGATGACCGTGACGCCGAAATCCTTCATGATCATGATCTGGCGGTCGGTGTTGCCACCGGAAATGGGCACGACGCTGGCGCCCAGGGCCTCGGCGCCGTAGTGGGCGCCCAGCCCGCCGGTAAACAGGCCGTAACCGTAAGCGTTCTGGACAATGTCGCCGGCGTGCACGCCGCAGGCGGCAAAGCTGCGGACCATGGCGCGGGTCCAGTCCGCAATGTCGTCCTGCGTGTAGGCCACGACGATGGGCTTGCCGGTGGTACCGCTGGAGGCATGGAAACGCACGATGTCCTTGAGCGGACTGGCCAGCAGGCCGAAGGGATAGGTGTCGCGGAGATCAAGCTTCGTCGTGTAGGGCAGTTTGACGATGTCCTCGATGGTCCGCAGGTCGGTGGGTTTGAGCTTGCGCTCGTCCATCCGCTGGCGGAACAGGGCCACGTGATCGTAGGCCCGCTGCACCATGTCTTTGAGGCGCGCGAATTGCAGGTCGCGCAACTGGGACAGGGGCAGGTAATCCAGGGCGCTGGCGGGATGGAAGGCAGGTGGCTCGTGGTTCTTGTTCATGTCGAGTTTCAGGCAGTTGGGTTCGGGGTTGGGCCGGTCCGGCCGAGTAAAAAGGCTTGGCGGTTGCCCTCAAAGAATTCCGGGCGGAATCCCTCGCGCAAAGCGGCCAGCCAGCAGTCTTCCGGCAGGGACAGGTGCGCGCTCAGCACGCCCAGCAAGGCCACGTTCAGACTGCGTTTGTTGGGCAACTGGTCGGGGTTGACCGCCGTGGGAAGGATCAGCTTGCCCCCCGGCGCAAGGTAGTGGCGGCTGCACTCAACCTGGGAGGCGTCGAGCACCAACAAGTAGTCGGCTTCACCCGCCGGGACCATGGGACTGAGCACGCGGCGGCCAAACCGCACATCGCTGGTTACCGAGCCGCCTCGTTGGCTCATCCCTTTGATTTCACTTTTCTTCACGTCGAAGCCGGCGCGCAGGGCTGCTTGGGCCAGGATGTCGGAGGCGGTCAGCACGCCTTGACCTCCCAGACCGGCAATGACCACGTTTGTCAGGCTGTCTGGCATGGGTTATCGGTGGACCGGCATTCGCGGCGCTCAAGCTCTCGCAGCCGCTTGACGATCAGCAAGCAGGGCCGGCGGGCGATGATTACGCACAACTGACGGCTGGCCAGGCACTCTTCCAGCAGGCGATCAAACTGCTCCGAATCAACCCGCGGCTCGACCACATGCACCCGCGGCACACCCAAAGCCCGGGCCAGGTCCTCCAGAACCAGGCGGCCGGTCGGCTCATGGTTCAGCTTGCGGCCGGTGCCGGGATGTTCCTGGTGGCCGGTCATGGCCGTCGTGTTGTTGTCCAAGATAATCAACACGTGGCCGTCGGGCGGCGGATTGTAAACCATCTCGACCAATCCCGTGATGCCACTGTGCACGAAGGTGCTGTCGCCAATGACGCTCACCACGCGGCGGGCCTGCTCGGCCGGCAACACGTGCCGCAACCCCAGTCCCACGCCCACGCTGGCCCCCATGCACACACAGGAGTCCATGGCCTCGAACGGCGGCAGCACGCCCAGGGTGTAACAGCCAATGTCACCGGCCACAATGCAGTCGTGCCGCCGCAGGCTCTCAAACACGACACGATACTGGCAACCGTCGCACAATTGGGGCGGTTTGCCCGGCGGCTTGGGCGGCTCGGGCTGGCTGTCCCCCTGCAAAATCCGCCGCACTCGCCCCACGTCCAACTCGCCAAAGCGGTACATTTCCGGCTTGCCCTCGACCGGCAGGCCGGCGGCGCGAATGGCGTTGACCAGATACGGATCGCCCTCCTCGACGACGACGCAGCGGTCCACGCTGCGCACGAAGGCCGCAATCGCTTCCAGCGGCAACGGGTGCGTGCAACCCAGCTTCAGCACGCTGGCTTCCGGGGCGGCTTCTTGAACGTGCATGAACGAGATGCCCGAGGTGATCACTCCCAGACGCCGGCTGCCCTGCACCACGCGGTTAAGCCCACTGCTCTCGTTCCAGGCCTGCACCTCGGCCAGCTTTCGACGCAACCGGCGATGCGCCGGGCGCGCGTTGGCCGGGATCATCACTCGTCCACGCACATCACGCTCGAAACGGGGCTTCGGCGGCCCGCCGTTGGGGCCGCGCGGCGTCACCACCGTGTAGCTGTGGCAGACCCGGGTGGTCGCGCGCAGCAACACGGGCAGTTGCCAGCGCTCAGAAAGGACGTAGGCCTCGCGCACCATGTCGTAAGCTTCCTGCGAGTCGGAGGGCTCGAGCATGGGCACGCCCGCGGCCACGGCATAATGGCGGTTGTCCTGCTCGTTCTGACTGGAGGCCATGCCCGGGTCATCGGCTGAAACTACCACCAAGCCCCCAACCACGCCGGTGTAGGCGGCTGTGAACAACGGGTCGGCGGCCACGTTCAATCCCACGTGTTTCATGGTGACCAGCGCCCGGGCTCCGCCGAAGGCCACCCCCAGGGCCACCTCCAGGGCCACCTTCTCGTTGGGCGACCACTGACCACGCCCGCCAAGCTTCGAGAAAGACTCCAGAATCTCCGTCGAAGGCGTCCCCGGGTAACCTGTGCCCAAGGCTACGCCCGCATCGCGGGCCGCCAAGGCAATTGCTTCGTTGCCGCTCAGCAGTTGTCGTTCGGCAGTTGCCATGTTGTTTGGTGCGCGTCGCCGGGACCGGCGCGTCCCGCGCAAGCCGCGGCTTCAATGCATCAGAAAATCAGGCAAAAAACAAGCAGGTTTTGTCATGGCGGGAAGCCGCCGATTTGACTCAAAAAGAATGTTTCCGAAGCGAGGGAACGGGGCTGCCGGACAGCCCCGGTTGGCCCAACGATGGGTGTGACCGAGCCATGAACACCCCAATGAGCCCAACCCCCCATCAGGAAGTCCTCCTCCCGATGCGCCGGCGCTGCTTCCGCGCCCGTCTGCCCCTTGCCCTGCACGGGCTGGACCTCGACCGGTCTGCACCGAGGTCAGTGCCAGACCAAGGGGCGGCCGCGGGCGGAGCGGGCGGGGATGAACACCTCTGCCATGGGGCGGGAGGTGGACCGGGGGGCTGGTGGCTTGCTTTGCGCCCAGATTTTGAGGGGGCTTTGGGGAACACCCATCTTGAGTCCGCCGGCCTTCCGCCCGCCTCAGCTTGGGTAACACCTGTCTTATCGTTACGGCGTCCGCGGCAGGCTGCTGGAGCGCGCGAATCGAAAAGCAGTTTACAACGCCGGTCGGCCGGCTATGCTCTTGGGCGGTTGGCTGCCGATGTGGCGGAATTGGCAGACGCGCTAGACTCAAAATCTGGTGCCCGCAAGGGCATGGGGGTTCGAGCCCCTCCATCGGCACCATCCCCAGCCACAGCAACCCTGCTTGGCCACAGCAACTCTGCTTGAGAACCGAGGCATATCCTGGCCACTGAAAGCCCAAGCTGACCGCGGTTCGTTTATGCCCTGAACCTCCAGCACCCCTTTCCGGCCAATGAGGCGGACCCGTCCGGTTGGCTAGTTTTGGAGTCGTTGTTTGTGGGGGCCACGGACAACCGGACGGGGTCTTGGCCATTCGTTGGGAGGCGAAATCGAGTCGGCAAAGCGGGGGCCATGAGTCCGATGAAACGACAGCCGCATCCACCAGTCTTCAAGGCCAAGGTGGCCTTGGAAACTGCGAAAGAACGGCTGAGGATGGTACCGGATCGCCGGCGCGCATCAGGTGCATTCCACCCAGGTGGGCGTCTGGAAACGCCAGTTGCTGGCAGCCGCCCCGGTGGCGTTTGCCCGACCACACATTCCGATTGCCATCGCCCTCTCACCTTGAGCGGCAGGCCGGCGGAATGACACCAGTAAACCCGAATCAATCGAGCACCTCAAAACCCGATCCACCCACCAGCCAAAGCAGACCTGCAAAACCACGCAACGACGACCTGAGAGCTGTCCAACCGAAGGGGAGCAACCGGCGTTCAGGAATCACGGGATACCCCCCAATCCCTCTGCCCACTTGTAAATCCTGAATCGAAGGAGCAGCCCTGCCGCCTTGACCCCGCCTTGCCTCTGCATGGGGCCACAACGGGGGAGGCTGACCTGCTGGAGCGCGGGGGGCGCAACGGTCTTACGGCCGGGGCTGTGCCGCCCCAGTTACGAAGTCGCCGTCAGTTCTTCTGGGCATCCGGCTGGCCGGTGTTCTGGGCCTGGCCCGCCCCGGCGGGCTTGGGTTCGTCTTTCTTCTCCGCCAGCAGTTCGACGCGCTTCTTGAGCAGGGAGTCGAAGGTCCAGGTGGAAACCCGGTAAATCCAGCCGCCTAGTTTCTTTTCCTGAGCGAGCTTGTCCTCCAGTTTGGCCACCCGGTCTTTGAACTCCTTGTCCAGCCGCTCTTTGTCCTCCGGTTTTTCATCCTTGCCGGGTGAGCGCTCTTTCGGAATGTCCGCGGTCACGGTGACGGTGAGATGGTAACTGTCGTTGGTTTTCGCGCCGATTTTGAGCGTGTAAGTGAAATCATCGAAGGTCTTGATCGTAGCGACCGTGGGCTGGTCCAGGCCCACCCGCGCCAGCGGGGTGTCGGCGGGCAGCACATCGAGGAACGAGGGCCAGCCCAAGCCGCCCGTGGCGCTGGTGGCCTTGGCGTTGTCCAGTTTTTCGTCGGCCCGGGCATCGGCCAGCTTCCACTCGCCGGTCTCGGTCTCACGACTGAGCGTCCAAGAATTGGTCGCTTCGGCGTAGGTCACCGAGACCATGCGGGGCTTTTCGACCTTGAAAAAGTTTTTGTTGAGCCACTGCTCGGGTTTGGGTTCGAGGTTGGCCAGGGTGTCGGACAGCACGGCCACCGTACCCGTGGTGCCGGCGACCGCCACGAAGCGGCCCACCGGCCAGCCAGGCTCGCCGAAATCTTCCATGGCCGAGCGCCCGGAGGCGTTGCGCATCTGCTTCTTGCCCAGCAGCAGGCCGCTGATGACCTTGTCGTTTTTGTCGCGGAATTCAACGAGGGTGGCGGTATTGCTCCCCGGGCCGGGGGGCAGCAACTCCAAGCGACCCAGTTGGGACGGGCCGACCTGCTCGGTTTGGACGATCTTCAGCTCACTGATCTTAATGAGGGCCTCGCTGATTTTGGCGTAGTCGGCCGGGTAGCCGCCTCGCTGGCGCACGCGCCAAAGGTCGTCCTGCTTGACGAGGTTCAATTCGTTTGTGCCCTGGCGGATGAGCAGGTGGGCCACATCGTTGACCGGAAAATCCGGGAGCAGTTTCCGACCGGCGGCAGTGTCGGCGGCCTTCCAGGATGCGGCTTCGCGACGAAGCAGCACCAGGCCCGCCACGCCCAGCACGGCGACCAGCACCAACAGGATAATGAGTTGTTTGCGCGTCATTTTGCCGAGGTGAGTTTGCGTTTGTAGAGGGCGATGGCGACACCGGAGACGCTGACCAGCAGTGGCATGGTGGCGATGTTGAACCACTTGGTGCGCGTTTCCAGGGCGTCAATATCGCGCCTGAACTCCTTGCGCAGCTTCTTGAGCGCCTCGCGGGTCGCGGCTTCCTGCTTGCGGAAATTGGCGATCTCACGTTGCTGCTCCGGAGAAAGGATAAAGCGCTGGCCCTTTTCCTTGGTCTGTTGCAGCTCGTTGAGGCGGCGTTGGGTCTCGGCCAGGTTGTCCTCCAGCTTCTTGATCTCGGCCTGGTAGCGTTCCTGAGCCGCGGCCTGCATCTGCTTGACCAGCGTGAAGGGTCGGCTGACGGTCGCCCGGCTGCGCACCGCAATCAGCGCGCTGTCGCCGGCCAGTTGTTCAACCAGGTTTTGCACGAAGTTCAGGTTGGCGTTGGCCGGCATCAGGAGCGTGCCGAAGATGCTGGGCACTTCGCGGATGGCGAACCGGTCGTAAAGCAGATCTGCGTCCGCCACCAGAACCACCACGTTGTCCTCCTTGGTTTCCTTGAGGGACGCCGTGGCGGCACCGGCGCTGGTGTTGTCGGCCTTGGCGTCCTCTTTCTTTTCGCCGGGCTTGCCCTCGGGGAAGGCCGTTTTGAAACGTCCCTGCAGGCGCACGGCCAGCGGATGCTCGGTGCCGGACGACTTGAATTCCTTGAGGATGCTCTCGCCGGAGAGGTTGGCCATGAAACCGTCCACGAGCTGCGACTCCTTGGTGCTGTGCAGCAACACGGTCTGTTTCAGGCCCTCGACGGGCGTGCCCGAGAAGGCGCCGGCCAACGGCAGCCACAGGGTGTTGATCTCGCTGGTGGCAATGTCTTGCGGGTTGATGCCCAGCTTGTTGACCGCCAGGAACGCCGGGGCCTCGACCGGCTGATTGCGCTGCCCCAGCAACTGCATCTTGAAGTTCAGGTCCGCCACAACCTTGGTGGTGTCCAATTTGAGTCCCCAAGCGGTAAGGAGTTTTTCGAGGTTGGACGCCGCGCCGGGCATGTTGAAAGGCATGTTGCCCTGCGGGCGGCTGTCGGCCAGGCAGACCGGGTCCAAAAACGCCACCAGCTTGCCGCCGCGCATCACAAACTGGTCAATCGCATACTGCGCCTTGTCGGAGATGTCTTTCGGATGCACGACCAGCAGGACCTGGATGTCGTCGTCAATCTTCTCGCTGGCCATGTCCACGCGCTTGACCTCGAAATCGGCTTTCAATTCGTTGAGCACGGCCCACGGTTCGTTGCCGCGCTGGCCCATGGGCATCATCGGATTGGCGGGCAGACCAAAGACGGGCAGCGGGGTCATAATGCCCAGGACGGGTTTCTGGGGCTTGATGACGCGGGCGATGGCGCGGACGATGTCGTATTCCAAGAGCCGCTCGCGGTTGGGCGCCAGGAACGGCAGCGCTGCTTTGGCGTCCAACAGGCTCACCGACAGGCCCAGGTAAAACCGGTCGCCCGACTGTGTCATCTGGCTCTCCATGCCGTCCAGCCGCGCCGAGTCCTCGGCGTCGGAATCCGGCTGCGGATCCAGCTTTTCGATGATGATCTTGCTGCCGCCCGCTTGCTTAAACTCGCCCAGCAGGTCCTCCACCCGTCGGGCGTAGTTTTTCAGATACACGGTCTCCGGCGAGGCCGCCTCGGTTTGGGTCCAGTAGAAACGGATTTTGACGGGCGTATCGAGCTTCTTGAGGATGGCCTTGGTACCCGGGGACAAGGTGAACGCCTTCTCCTGGGTCAAATCCACCCGCTGTTTCACGGCGGCGGTCAGGACATTCAGGGCCAGCAAGATCACAAACATGGCCGCCACCCCGACGGCTGAATACAGAACAACCTCAAGTGTGCGCTTCTTCATCGTGCAATCTCCAAAGCCCTCAGCCGGCCCGATGGCTCCGCAGAATCACTCCCGTTGTGAACAGCGCAAAGACCATCACCGACAGGAAAAACACCACGTCACGCGAATCCAGCACGCCCTTCTGGAACGCATCGAAGTGCGTGATAAAGCTGAACGATGCCACGATGTCCACCAACCGCGCCGACCACTGGGCCAGCAGGTTGGTCACCGGCGGAAAGCCCGCCAGGATCATGAACAGACACAGCACCACCGCGATGATGAAGCTGACGACCTGATTGCGCGTCAGCGCCGAGGTCATGCAACTGATGGCCAAATACGCCCCCGCCATGAGCAGGCTGCCCAGATACGCCGCCAGGATGACCCCATTGTCAGGATCCCCCAGGTGGTTGACCGTCAGCACCAGCGGAAAGGTCAGCGCCAGCGCCAGCGCCAAAAACAGCCACGAGGCCAGGAACTTGCCCAGGATCGCCTGCCACGAGGTCACCGGCATGGTCAACAGCAGTTCCAACGTCCCCACCCGCCGTTCCTCCGCCCACAGTCGCATCCCTACCGCCGGCACCAGAAACAGGTAGAACCATGGATGCCACATGAAAAACGATACCAGGGATGCCTCCCCCCGCTCGAAAAAGCCGCCCACCATGAACGTGAAAAAGCCGCTCAACAGAAGGAAAATCACGATGAACACATACGCCACGGGCGACGAGAAGTAGCCGCCCAATTCGCGTTTGGCGATCGTCTTGATGTTGGCCAGTGCCGAGTTCATGTCCCGATCGTTCTCAGTTCGCTTGCTGAAAGTTCAGGCCGTGAAGCCCCCACGCCGCACCCCGTGGCAGCCGCCGCGTCTGCCGGCCATCGGACCTTGCCCTCTCGCGTTGCATCGGTGTCCCGGTCTTCACTTCTGCGTGTCGGGCATGGTGATGCTCCGGAAGACCTCGTCCAGGCGGCCTTCTTCCACGCGCAGTTCTTCGATGCGCCATCCCTGCACCGCCTCGCCGATAGCGCGCGCAAAAGCGCCGTCAGACCCCGCATTTTTCGGGAACACCCGGGCCACCACGACCCCGTCTTTGTCGTCCAGGATGGTTACCTTCTTGGCGCCCGCCACTTGATACAGCTTGGCGGACACGCTGCCGCTGTCCACGCCCGCCACCCGCAACGTCACCGCGCCGGCCAGCTCGGACTTGGCTCGCAATTGTTGCGGCGTGCCGTTGGCCACAATGCGGCCGCGGTCAATGATGATCGCCCGCGTGCAGGCCGCGTCCACCTCTTCCAGGATGTGCGTCGAGAAAATGATGGCCTTGTCCCGGCCCATCTGCCGAATCAGCGTGCGGACCTCGTGCTTCTGGTTCGGGTCAAGCCCGTCAGTTGGTTCGTCCAGCACCAGCACCGGCGGATCGTGAATGACGGATTGCGCGAAACAGGTCCGATGGCGGTAGCCCTTGGAAAGCGTCTCGACGCTCTGATGCAGGACCGATTTCAGAAAACACATCTCCACGACGCGGCTGACGGCCTTTTTCTTGGCTTCGCCCCGTAGCCCCCGCATCTCGGCGGCGAAGTTCAAGAAGCCCCACACCGTCATGTCCGTGTAAGCAGGGGCGTTTTCCGGCAAATACCCGATGAGCCGCTTGGCGGCGATGGGCTGCTCCCACATGTCGAAACCACCCACCACGACGCGGCCGTCGGTCGGGGGGATAAAGCCCGTGATCATGCGCATGGTCGTGGACTTGCCGGCGCCGTTCGGGCCCAGGAATCCGAGCACTTCGCCCTTCTCGACGGTGAACGACACCCCGTCCACGGCCCACTTCGGGCCAAACTGCTTCTTAAGCTGTTCAACCTTGATCATGGTCTTGCTTCCACCAAAGCAAACGGGCCTTCCCCATACCAATAACGCGGTGATTTGTCCAGCCTCTCGGCCGCCCCCGGAACAGCCGACGCCCGGACCGCCCCCGCGTCACTACGCATTAGACAGTGAACGCGGGAAATGTTCAAAATTTCTAGCCCGGCCGCCCCCTGCCGGTCGCCCTGCCTGCCTGAGAAACGAATTGGGCCAGCGAACCCTGCCCACGCGGCGGGCTTGCCGCGGCTTGTGTGGCAAACTGCGCCTCGTAAGATCGCCCCGTGTGCCAAGACGGCCAAACTCCGCCCGGCGCGCCGCCGGCCCGGAGGGACACGCCGGGCCAAACGGGGGCAACGCCCCCCGGTGGCATGCCGGCGGACCGTGCTCTGCGCGCCCGCGTGAGCTGGCGCCGTTGGATGCCCCACTTGGGATGGTTTGGCCTGGTGCTGGTGGTGTACGCGCCGGCCATACGCGGGGGCTTTGTTTGGGATGACACGGTGCTGATTGACCGCAACGCGCTGGTCACCGGGCAGGCCGGGCTGGCGTCCATTTGGTTCACGCAGGACTTCCCGTTGAGCCTGGCGGCGCTGTGGCTGCAGTGGCTGGCATGGGGGCAGCATCCGCTGGGCTATCACCTGGTCAACGTGCTTCTGCACGCCACCAGCGCGCTGTTGGTCTGGCGGCTGTTGGCGCGGCTGGGTGCGCCGGCTCCCGGCCTGGCTGCGGTGCTGTTCGCCGTCCACCCGGTGGCGGTCAGCTCGGTGGCGTGGATCTCAGAAATCAAGAACACGCTTTCCCTGCTGTTTTTCCTTCTGAGCGCGCTGGCTTACTGGCGCTTTGACCGGCAACTTGAGGACCGCGCCACAGCCGGCGTCGGCACCGGTGCCGGGACATTTGCCTGGTATTGGGTGTCACTGGGGACTTTCGCGCTGGCGCTGCTGAGCAAGACCTCGACCGTGATGCTGCCGGTGGTGTTGCTGCTTTGCCTGGGCTGGCGGGGAGGCGGCTCGGATCGGTGTTCCAGTGCAAGCCCTGGCTCGGGCGGCGCGGCTGCTCTGGCGCTTCACGCGCTGCGATTGGCGCCGTTCTTTGCCCTGGCCCTGACCTTTGGCCTGCTAACCTTGGAGTTCCACCGGCAGCATGTCCTGGCCGGCGCGAACATCGAACCCGAGCCGTTCTGGGCACGCTTGGCGGGCGCGGGCCGGGCATTGTGGTTTTATTTGGGCAAGGCCCTCGCGCCGGTGAACCTGACCATGATTTACCCGCGCTGGGACATTCAAGTCGGTTCGGCCGCGGCGTGGGCACCCTTGGCACTGTGGGCGGTCCTGCTGGCCGCGGCCGGCGTCTGCAAACGTCCTGCCGCACGGGCGTTGTTTGTGGCTCTGGGTTGTTTTACGGCGCTGCTGTTCCCGGTGCTGGGGCTATTCAACATGTATTACCTGGCCATCTCGCGGGTCTCGGATCATTTCGCCTATCTGGCGCTGATTCCCGTGATGGCGTTGGTGGCGGGGGGGGCCGCAAACCTGGCGCGCTGGGCGACTGGCCCCAGCGCGGCGGCGAGCCGGACGTGGTTGCGCGCCACGGCCGGCGCGGTTGTTCTGGTCCTGGCTGGCCTGAGTTTTCAGCGCGCCCGGGTGTTTGCCAGCGACGAGGCGTTGTGGCGGGACACGCTGGCCAAGAACCCGGCCGCCTGGACGGCGCACAACAATTTGGGTTGCCTGCTGGCCGAACAGGGCCGGCTTGACGAAGCCGCCCGGCACTTCAGGGAGTCCCTGCGCATCAACCCGGCCAACGCCGAGGCACACCGCAACCTGGGCCGCGCCCTGCTGCTCCTTCAGCAACACGCCGCAGCCGAGGAACACTTGCGCGCGGCCGTCCAACTCAAGCCCGCCGACCCCGACGCGCACCGACTGCTGGCCTCCGTACTGGCTGAGTCCGGCCGGCCGGCCGAGGCGGTTACGGCCCTGGAGACTGCGTTGCGCCTGCGGCCCGACGCCGCCACACGGCTGGAACTGGCCGGGGTATTCCGACAACTGGGCCGTTTCGCGGACGCCATCGCCGCGCTTCGGCAAGTGGTCGCGGCCAATCCGGACAACGCCGAGGCGCTCGGGCAACTGGCCTGGTTGCTGGCCACTGCGCCCGACGGTGCCCTGCGCAACGGCGCCGAGGCGGTCGGTCTGGCGGAACGAGCCTGCCGGTTGACGGACGAGCAAGACGCCATTCTGCTGGGTGTGCGCGCCGCGGCCTGCGCGGAAGTGGGCCGCTTCCCGGAGGCTGTGGCGTCGGCGGAGAAAGCCGCCGCGCTGGCCGCGCAATCGGGTAACACCAATTTGGCGCGGCAAAGCCAGCGGTTGCTGCAGCTTTTTCGCGCAGGGTTGCCGTATCACGAGGCCCCCCGTGGCAGCCGCCCGTGAGGCGCGCGTAAGCCCCAGGAGTCAATCGGCGTTCCAAGCTGCATCAGGACCGGCTCGACGCAGGTGAAGAGTCGCGTTGTGGCCTGGCCCGCCCCCGGCGGTCGGCTGGCGCGTTTGTCCCGCGACGGAATGCTTGGGGCCGGGGCAACTCGTCGCGGCATGACAAGCCGTGTGACGGGTCAACTCCAGACTGGCCAGCGGGCCGTGCTTGTGCTGAACTGTTGGCCATGAAAGGAACTCTGCTTGTCGCCATCCTCGGTTCGGTGATGTTGCTTGCTCAGACCGGTTGCCAGACGGCCAGGTCTGACGCCGGCGCCGCGCCCTTGGAACTGTTCAATGGCAAGGACCTGGCCGGCTGGACACACGTCTTGGCCGACCCGGCGGTGCCGCGCGAGGCCGTCTGGTCGGTCCGAGACGGCGTGCTGATCTGCAAGGGCACCCCCCTGGGCGTGTTGCAAACCCAGCGCCCCTTCAAGAATTTCCGGCTTGTGCTCGAGTATCGCTGGGCACCCGGTCAGACTCCGGGCAACAGCGGTATTCTAACTCGCATCAACGGCCCTGCGCGCCCCCTGCCGCGCTGCACCGAGGTGCAATTGCAGCACGGCAACGCGGGCGACGTGCTCGGGCTGCAGGGGATGCCGTTGGCCGCGGGGCAGCCCCGCTCCTTCGAGATCAAGGCGCACAAGATCGCCGGCGACATCGTCGGCGTGCGGAAAATGGCCAACGCGGAAAAACCGGCTGGCGAGTGGAATCGCATCGAGGTGCTGGCCGAGAACGCCACCTACACCGTCTGGATGAATGGCCAGCAGATTAACCAGGCCACCGGGGCGGAGGTCGTGGCCGGCCCGCTGGGACTGCAGTCCGAGGGTGGCGAAATCCACTTCCGCCGTGTCAGCCTGACGCCGTTGCCGTGACGGCGATCCGCGCCGTCTGGCGAGGCGAATCAACGGCCAAGCAACCCACCATCCATGAGCGACTCCGCCGAGGCAGCGCCGGGCGGCCGCCCGGGCAGCAGGACCGAACAGACCGCCGGTTCGCGCGATCGCGCGGCGGGCGGGCCGGTGGACCAGGGCGCGCCGGAACACCCGCGCCGCGGCGGGGTGGGTTGGTTCGGCTGGGCCTTTCTGATCGCCCTCTGGGGGTATGCGGTTTATCGCCTGGGTTCGTTGTGGTACGCCAACGAGGCCTACAGCTTTGGCTGGTTCATGCCGCTGCTGTGCCTGCTGCTGTTCTGGGAGCGATGGAAATGCCGCCCCCGCCGCGAGCCTGTGCGAGCCGGGGTCGGGACTTTCCTGTTGACGGGCCTGCTGGCCGGCCTGCTGGCGGTGGCCCTGCTGATTCTGGAGGTCATCCCCATCGGGCGGTTGGCGGCGTGGTTGTTCGCGCTGGTGGTGTGCGCGCTGTCCATCATCGCGCTCTACTGCATCGGTGGCCGCAGCTACAGTCGGCACTTCGTCTTTCCACTGCTGTTTTTCCTGATCGCCGTGCCCTGGCCGTTGCGGTACGAGGTGCCGCTGATTCGGACCTTGTCTGAATGGAACGCCGGTATCAGCGCCCGGCTGGCCAATCACCTGGGCACGCCGGCCATTCGCAGCGGGGTGCTGATCGAGACCGGCGCGGGGTTGGTGGGCGTGGACGATGCCTGCAGCGGCATTCGGTCCTTCCAAGCCAGCGTCATGGTAGGGCTGTTTCTGGGCGAGCTGTTCCGCTACGGCCTGCTGCGGCGGCTGGTGCTGCTGGTGGGCGGGGTCAGCATCGCCTTCCTTTGCAATGTGGCGCGAACCACGTTCCTGGTACGGACGTGCGACCTAAAGGGGCTGGACGCGGTGAACCTGTACCATGACCGCGCCGGGTTCACTATTCTGGGGATCACGTTTGCCGGCTTGCTGGCGCTGGCGTGGCTGCTGCGCCGGCGCCGTGGTGCCGACGCCAAACCCGGCTGGCGCGAGCAACTCCGGCAGGCCAGAGCGGGGGCAACCCGCCCCGCCGCCCCGGCGCCGGCGGCAGCCCCCGACGCCAGCCAGCCGGCATCGCCCGCGGCGCCCGGCGGAGCGGAGACCAGGGGGGCGGGAGGTACGACCGGTGTGCTGCCGGGGATCACGCCGGCCTGGCAACTGCGCGTGGCGCTGGCGGCCGTGCTGGTCTGGGTGGTGCTGGTAGAGGCGGGCATGGAGCTGTGGTTTGGCGTTGGCTCAAGGCGCTACGCGCTCACGCCGGCCTGGTCGTTCCGGCTGCCGGAGCAGAACCCGGAGTTCCGGCGTTTGCCCATCAGCCCCAAGGTGCGCGGTTTGTTGCGGTTTGACGAGGGGCAGCGGGCCGAGTGGCGGGATGCCGCCGGGCGGGTGTGGCAGCTTTACTACCTGGAGTGGAAGCCGGCCCGCAACCGCTACGGCGCCACCACCGCCGACGCGCAGCAGTTGGGACACACCACGGACATCTGCCTGGTCAACACGGGCATGAAGCTCCAAACCAACCTGCCCATGCGGGTCATCGAGGCCGGAGGCGTCCGTTGGATGGTCACCCAGGACCGCCTGTTGGACCGCGGGCGCACGTTCCACCTGTTCAGCGCCCACTGGAAACCGAGAATGAACGATGCCACCTGGCAACCGGCGCTCCACCAGTCCGGCTCGCGCCTGCGCCTGGTCGCACACGCCATCCGCGCCCGCGACCGGGACGACCAGGGCCAGCGGATGATCAAGGTGGGCGTCTGGGAGATGGACAGCGACGAAGCGGCCGAGCAGGCCTTCCGGGATTACCTGGCGAGCATGGTGGTCGGCCCGGCCACGGCTGGGGTCGGCGGCCAGCCTCAATCGAAATGAAAGACCTCTTCCATCTGCGCCCACCACTCGTCCGGCCCCCGGTCCGCCAGCGGTTTCTGACACGGCTCGCAGAATGACCACCAACGCTGCGTGGTCGGATCGGCCGCCATCTTGGCCATGTCCGCTGCGAAGTCGCTCCCGGTGTACTCGAAGTAACTGAACAGGTAATACTGCCCGTCGTCGAGTCGGCGCAGGTAGATCGAGTAGTTCCGGATGTTGCACGCCCGGATCATGCGCAACACGTCCGGCCAGACGGCTGCGTGCAGGCGCTTGTATTCGTCGAGTTTTTCCGGCCGCAGGCCGATGACCATTCCGTAACGTTTCATGTGTTTGCCTTCGGTTCGTTGTTGGCGGTAGCCGGCGCGGGGCCGGGCCGCGGGGCAAGGTGCTTGCCCGCTGCCCACCCCCGCGTGTGCGACACCAAGAAATGGGCCACTGGGGCTTGCCTGGCTGCCGGCGTTGCCAAAGCGCGAAGCGGGCGACCCCTGTCTCGGCCGTGCCCGCAAGGAGAGTCACGGCGTGGCGTGCCCGGAGTGGCGCGTCGGACGCCGCGGCACTCAGGCGCGCGCCCGGGCCATGAGCTGCTCAAAAAGCTCGCGTTGCCGCACGAATGCCGCCACGCGGTCCGCGGGCGGCTTGCTGCCGGCCTCCAACAGCCACCAACCGCGATACCCGGCCCGCACAAACAGCCGCGCCAGCATTTGCCAGTCGTAGCCGGGGGTGTCCAACTCGCGCACGTGCGTCACCCGGCCGAGACGGTCCTTCACCAGATTGAAGTTGTGCTCCAGGCCGGGCGGTTCCTGATCAGAATCGTTGGAGTTCCAGCACACCGTGGCGTTGGGGTGCGTGGCCACGTCCATGATCTGTTTCATGATCGGCAGCCGGGCGCAGCCGCCGTGGACTTCCATGCGCAGTTGCTGGCCGTAATCGGCGCCAAACGCCGCCACGGTGTTCAGCGCCTTGCCGATCTGCTCGATGGTCTTTTGCTGGGGCACTTCCTTGGGCAGGGCATTGGGACGGACCTTCACGCCCGTGCCGCCCACATCGTGGCTCAGCTTGATGAATGCTTTGGTGGCCTCGATGGCCTGTTCCAACACCTTGGGGTCGGGGCTGTGGAACTCCTCGGCGGTGCCCAGCCCAATCAAGGCAACCGGACTGTCGGCGAAGCGCTTTTTCACCTCGGCGCGCTGGGCGGCGGTGAGCGAAGGCTCGACGCCGTGCGCGTGGGTGGTGCGCAATTCCACCCCCAGCAGCCCGGCGTCGGCGCAATGTTTCAGCAGCGTGGGCAGGTCCAAATCCCGTCCCCATTGGTAGGTGACAAGGCCGAACCGGATGTCCGCCTGCGCCGGCTGGGCGGCCCGGGCGGTCGCAACGGCCCAGCGCTGCGTCAGGGCCGCACCCAGGCCCAGGGTGGCGGTTTGTTTGAGAAAGGAGCGTCGTGTCAGTGTGTTCATAAGCCAGTGCCGCCGGTCAGCCTGCCGCAAAGGGCGCGCCCTGTCACGCCCAAGCACGCGGGCGCGAGCGGGTCTTTTCCAGCGCCAGCCGAGCCAACTCCACGTCCTCGGCTACCTGGAAATCGAACATGCCCACGCAGAGGAAGTCGGCGCCGTGTTGGAAGGCGTACTGAAAACCCTCGCGGGGATGAATGGCACCTGCCCCGAGCACCTTGTAAGCAATCCACGGGCGCTCGACCTCCTCCATGAACGCGCGGGTCTCTTCCGGGGTTTCCTCCCAAACGCTGTCGTGGCGCGGCATGGGGCCGGCGGACCAGTAGCGTTTGCTGTTGAAGGTTTTCATGTAGAAATCCGGCGCGACGCCGGCGCGTTCGCAAGCCTTGACCACCTCCAGCGCATGGGCGGCCAGACCGGCCACCGCCCCCTGCTGCTTGATCTCGGCCACCGCGCGGGCCAGCAAGTTGACGCGGCCGGCGGCCACCAGATCGTCACACACCCCGCCGTGCACATACACGCCGACCGCCCCGTGGGCGACCGCCCGCCGGATTTCTCCAAAGTCATCGCCGGCGATTTTCACCTGAGCAATCCACTGGAGGGTGCTGCCGGTGCGTTGGCGGTAGGCGGCCAGCAGCCGCAACGTCTCATCGTCCAGCCGCAGAATGGCCGTGTTGATGCCGTGGGCCTCACACAGGGCCAGGGTCTCGAACACCTTCGCGTCCGTGAAGTAGTGCTTCAGCAGCGGCGAGACGTAGATCAGGTCGCGACTGTGCGCGAAACCACTGATGAGGTTGCCGCCGCAAATCAGCCGGCTGACCTCCAGGCGGCCCAACTTGCCCCGCGGAAACGGCCGGGCCGGCGCGGCCGGCGGTTGGGGCGCGGGCGCTGAAGTCGCCTGGGCCAGCAACGCGCGCTCCTCGAAGCTGCCAGCCACCAACGCGGCCGATGAAGCGATGGTCGCCTGTCTGAGAAACCCACGACGGTTAATCTGGCCGGGCATAAGCAACCTTTGTGCGCCGTACCGTGCGCGCGACCGCTGGCGCAGTCAACCGCCAAATCGGTCACTCCTGCCCCGGTCGGCGGCCTGGCGCAACAGCGCCTCGGCGTGTCGCCGGGCCGCTTCCCCGCCGCCGCCCAGCATCCGCGCCAGCTCGCCCACGCGCCCTGCTTTGTCCAAGCGGGTGACCTCGGAAACGGTGCGCCCGGCCTGGAGGCGCTTGGCAACAACGTAATGCGCGGCGGCCGGGGCGGCCACCTGGGGCAGGTGCGTGATACAGAGCACCTGGTGGCGGGCCGCCACCTGCCGCAGCTTGGCGCCCACCTTGTGGGCCGTTTCCCCCCCGATGTTGGCGTCCACCTCGTCGAAAATCAGCACCGGGATGTCGTCCTGCTCGGCCAGCACGGTCTTGAGGGCCAGCATGACGCGGGCAAGCTCACCGGACGAGGCAATGGCGCGCAGCGGCCGGGCCGGCTCGCCGGGGTTGGGCGCGAATTGGAATTCAACCGTGTCCAGCCCGGAGGCGGCGGGGTTGGCAAGCGCCGCCCACTCGGTTGCTGAGAGCGTGTTCATCGTCACGTCGAACCGGCTTTGGCTGAAACCCAGATCGGCCAGGTGACTGCCCACAGCCCGGCAGAAGCGCGGGAGGAGCCGGCGCCGGCGGGCGGACAGGGCCAGGCCGCGTTCCCACAACTCGGCGTTGCACTGCTCGAGCTGGGCGTTGAGGCTGGCCAGTTCTTCCTGCCGCCGTTCCAGCCGTTCCAGGCGTTCCCGGGCCTGTTGTCCGAAGGCCAGCACCTCGGCCACCGTGGCGCCGTATTTGCGCTTGAGGGACTGAACCAGATTGAGCCGCTCTTCCAACTCCTGCAACCGGGCCGGGTCCATGTCCACGCAGTCAGCGTATTGGGACAGGGCGGTCTGCAGGTCGCGCAGCGCGGCCACGGCCTGCTCGTGCAGGGCCAGCAGCGGCGTCGTGCCGGCGTCCAGCCGCCGCAGCTCCTGCAGGATTCGGCCCAACGCGCCGGCGCGGGTGAGCAGCGAGGTTTCGTGCTCGGCCAGCGCCTCGATGGCGGCCTGGCTCAGCTCCAGCAGGCGCGCCGCGTTGCTGGCTTGCCGGTGCGCCTGGATCAGTTCCTCCTCCTCGTCGGGGCGCAGGTTGGCGGATGTGATTTCTTGGACCTGGAATCGCAACAGGTCCAGTTGCTGGGCGTAGGCGCGTTCGTCGGTGACCAGCGCGGTCTTTTGGGCCAGGAGCGCCGAGCGCCGGCGCAGGCCCTGGGCAAAGGCGTCGCGGGCCGCCTCCAGCCCCCCGAAGGCGTCCAGCATGGCCAACTGCCGGGCGGGATGGAGCAGGGACTGGTGCGCGTGCGGGCCGTGGATGTCCACCAGCCGGTCGCCCACCCGCTCGAGCGCCGCCAAGGTGGCGGGCGAGCCGTTGACGAACTGCCGATTGGCACCCTGGGCCGTGAAGGTGCGTTTGAGGACGAGCTGATGGTTTTCGCACGGCTCCAGCCCGCACGCTTCCAGCAACGAGCTGATGTCATCGGCTTCGCCCTCGTCGGCGGCGGCAGGGGCTGGAACGTCGGCTGCGGCCGGCGCGGGCAGGCGCCGGAGGCGCGGCAGGTGGCTCAAGTCAAACACGGCCTCCACCGTGCAACTGTCGCTGCCGGACCGCAGCAAGGTGCGGTCGGCGCGGGCGCCCAGCAGCAGTTCCAGCGCGCCGATGAGGATGGACTTGCCCGCGCCGGTTTCACCCGTGATCACGTTGTAGCCGGGGGACAGTTCCAGCGTCAGCTCGTCCACGAGGGCAAGGTTTTTGATGCGCAGGGTGGTCAACATGCTAGATTCCTGGCCGGCAGCGCGGCAACGCCCGGAATGCACCGGGCGGCAACAAAGCTGGAGGGCGTCCGCTCGCCCCCCGGCTGCGTGCCGACGGGCCGGGTTGGGGCGGCGGGGCAGTTGCCGGCGCGCGGGTGTTCATGCACGTTCCGTCGCCGGCCATTCAATCGCCTGCCGCACACGGGCAAAAGCAAAAACTGAGCATGGCCTTTTCGTTGGTGTTTCTGGGGTCCGGCACGTCGCAGGGCGTGCCGCTGATCGGCGCGGACTACCCGCCGGCATTCCTGGCCAACCCCAAGAACCACCGCCTGCGCCCGGCCATTTACGTGGCCACGGACCGGGTCAAACTGGTCGTGGACACGCCGCCGGATTTCCGCACGCAGGTGCTACGGGAGGGCATCCGATGGCTGGACGCCGTGCTGTTCACCCACGGCCATGCCGATCACATCATGGGGCTGGACGATTGCCGGCGGTTTTGCGACCTGCGCGGCGGGCGGGCGTTGCCGGTGTATGCCGACGCGGCCACCATGCAGGACCTGCGGCGGGTATTCGCCTACGCCTTTCACAACGGTCCTTGGCCCAAAGGCTACTTCATCCCGGAGGAACACGTCTTCGACGGACCGTTCGAGTTGGGCGACCTGCGTGTCACCCCGCTGGCCCTGCCACACGGACGGTTCACCAGCCAGGGCTTCCTGTTCGAGCAAGACGGCCGCAAGCGCCTGGCCTATTTGAGCGACTGCAAGGAAGTGCCGCCGGCGGCGGTGGCGGCGGTCCGGGGCGTCGAAGTGGCCGTGCTGGATGCCTTGCGGCTGCGGCCGCACCCGACGCACATGTCGCTGGCCGAGGCGCTGGAGGCGGCCCGGCGGATTGGCGCCGGGCGGACCTACCTGACGCACCTGACGCATGATTACGATCACGACGCTGCCAACGCGGCGTTGCCAGCCGGGGTGCAATTGGCTTACGACGGCCTGCGAGTGGAGTTTGACGGATCGGCCTGAATCGCCTGAGGCCCTGCGCGTCGGGCCATCGCCGCGCGGCGGTGGGCCGGGCTGGCCGGCCCGAGAGCGGGCGGGGCGTTTTGCGATCCAACACGGTAGAACATGAAACGGCTCTCAATCTGTGTGGCGGGACTGGTCACGGTCCTCGGCAACATGCCGTGGGCTGCCCGGGCCGGCGGCGAGGAGGTGGTGGTGGTTTACAACGCCGCCATGCCGGAGTCGCAGGCCGTGGCCGCGTATTACGCGCGCCGACGTGGTGTGCCGGCGCGCCAGGTCTTCGGGTTCAAGCTCAGCACGGGCGGCGACATGTCCCGGGCGGAGTATCGAGAGGCGCTGTTGACCCCGCTGGTGCGGGAGCTGACCCAGGCCGGGCTGGCCCGCTTTGGGCCGGTGCGGGTGCCGGAGACCAACGGTCAGGAGCGCACCGAGCGTCGTTTGGTGGAGGCGCGCTTCCGCTATGCCGTGCTGTGCTACGGCGTGCCGTGGCGGATCAAACCGGACGCAGGTCTGTACGAACCGGACACCGAAACGTTGCGGCCGGAGCTGCGCCGCAACGAGGCGGCCGTGGACTCCGAGCTGGCTTGCCTGGCGGTCTGCGAGCGGCCTTACACGCTGGCCGGTCCGCTGAGCAACCCGTTTTACGGCACGACCAACGCCGCGGCGCTGCATCCGACCAACGGCGTGCTGATGGTCGCGCGCCTGGACGGGCCGACGCCCGCCGTGGCGCGGCGGCTGGTGGACAGCGCGCTGGAGGCCGAGCACGATGGGATGTGGGGCCGCGCTTACTTTGACCTGCGGGGCACGGTGGACGCGGGGTTGCAGTCCGGCGAGGACCAGCTCAGGGCTGCGGCGGAGATTTGCCGACATCTGGGCCTGGAGACGGTGGTGGACACCAACGAAGCGGTGTTCCCCGCTGGGTTCCCGATGAGTCAAATCGCCTTTTACGCCGGGTGGTATCGTGAGCACGCCACGGGCGCGCTGGGATTGCCGAAAGTCGAGTTCATGCCCGGGGCTTTTGCCTACCACCTGCACTCGTTCAGCGCCGCCAACCTCCGAAGCACCGCGGAGAACTGGGTCGGCCCGTTGCTGGACCGGGGTGTCACGATCACCCTGGGTTCGGTGTACGAACCGTATCTGGGCGGCACGCCGGATTTGTCGGTGTTCGCGGGCCGGCTGATCTTTTTCGGGTTCAGCTTTGGCGAGGCCGCGTATGCCGGCTTGAGCACGCTGTCCTGGCAGACGACGGTGGTCGGCGACCCGCTTTACCGGCCGTTTGGCAGCTCGCCCAGCAAGCTGCACGACCAGTTGGAGCGCCGGGGCAGCCCGCTGGTTGCCTGGTCGCACCTGCGGCTGGTCAATCTCAACCTCGCCCGCGGCGTGCCGGTGGCCGAGATGGTCGGCTATCTGGAGTCCAAGGACATCACCCGCACCAGCGCCGTCCTCATGGAGAAGCTCGGCGACCTCTACCAGGCCCAGGGCAAGCCGTCGTCCGCCGTTTACGCGCACCAGCGGGCGTTGGAGTTGGCCAGGTCCGCGCCCCAACGCATGCGGCTGTCCTTGGGCCTGACCGACAAGCTGGCGGCGCTGGACCGGGGCGAGGAGGCCTGGGCGCTCGCACAGAAGTTCCTGAAGGACTTCCCCGACTACCCCGACAAGCCGGCCGTGTATCGCCGCCTGATTGCGCTGGCGGAGAAGCTGGGCAAGGCCGACGAGCGCGAGCGGTATCAACGGGAATTGAATGCCCTGGTCGGGCCGCCCACGGCACCGCCGTCGGCCGGCAAATCGGGCAAGTAAACACGGCCGGCAGGCGGGCTGCCCCGGCACGGCGCAGCCGCCTGCGGCGCGGGCGAGCTTATCGGCGTTTGCGCAGCCTGGCTGCCACTTTCAGACGCAGAGCGTTCAACCGGATGAATCCAGTGGCGTCACCCTGATCGTAAGCCTGCGTCGGGTCGGCCTCCATCGTGGCGATGGCAGGGTTGTAAAGGCTGACCGGGGACTTGCGGCCGGCGACCATGATGTTGCCCTTGTAAAGCTTCACGCGCACGGTGCCGGTCACGTTTTGCTGGCTCTCGGTGACAAACGCCTGCAGGGCCTGCCGCTCCGGGCTGAACCAGTAGCCGTAATAGACCAGCTCACTGTAGCGCGGGATCAGCGAGTCGCGCAGATGCATGACCTCGCGGTCCATGGTGAGCGTCTCCATCTGGCGGTGGGCAAAGTGCAGGATCGCACCGCCCGGCGTCTCATACACCCCGCGGCTTTTCATGCCCACATAACGGTTTTCCACCAGGTCCACCCGCCCGACGCCGTGTTTGCCGCCCAGCTTGTTGAGCACCCGCATGACGCCCAGCGGCGAGAGCCTCCGACCGTTCACGGCCACACAGTTGCCCTTCTCGAACTCGAGCGTGACACACTCCGGTTTGTTGGGGGCGTCCTCGGGAAACACCGACAGGGTGTTAAACCAGCCCCGATACTTCCGATCGCTTGCATCCAACCAGGGGTCCTCCAACACGCCGGCCTCGTACGAGATGTGCAGGAGATTGCGATCCATCGAAAACGGTTTCTTGGCGCTGGCCTGCACCGGAATGCGTTTGCGTGCGCAATAGGCAATCATCTCGGCGCGTCCCGGAAACTCCTCGCGGAACGAGGGGTCGCGCCAGGGGGCGATCACCTGCAGCTCGGGCGCCAGGGCGGCAGCGGTCAGCTCGAAGCGCACCTGGTCGTTGCCCTTGCCCGTGGCGCCGTGCGCAATGGCCTGCGCCTTTTCCCGACGCGCCACCTGGATCATCGCCTGCGCAATCAGCGGCCGGGCAATGCTCGTGCCCAGGTAATACTGGTTCTCGTAAATCGCCCCGGCCTGGATCATCGGGAAAATGAAATCCCGCGCGAACTCCTCCTGCAGGTCCACGACGTAGCACTTGGACGCGCCGGTGCGCCGGGCCTTCGCCTCCAACCCGCGCAGCTCCTCCTCCTGCCCGATGTTGGCGCAGAAGGCGATGATCTCCGCGTCGTAATTCTCCTTCAGCCACGCCAGAATGACCGACGTGTCCAGCCCGCCCGAATATGCCAAAACGATTCTCATACAGTCAGATTGGTGGGGCAGACTTAACGGCAAACCGGGCGGTCTGGAAAGCACAAACTGTGCGGGGGCCGCGTCAAGCGCCCGTCTGGCCGTGACCACCGCGGCGGGAGGGCCACAAGCGGATGGCGCAGGTTGGCAGCCTGCCGACTTGAGCGGCCGGGGAGGCGGCAAAAGGGCTTGCCGTGGCGCAGCGAAGGCAAGGCCCGCAGGGCCGAGCGAGCGGGCGCGAGCGAGCCAATCGCCGACTGGCA
>Ga0073932_1001837_pt1 | contig 36843 bp, 29 predicted proteins | sample DewCreD2012metaG_FD_76967 | JGI IMG/M metagenome (GOLD analysis project Ga0073932, IMG submission 76967) | Hot spring sediment bacterial and archeal communities from British Columbia, Canada, to study Microbial Dark Matter (Phase II) - Dewar... ...
CACCAAGCACAGGAACATTAACGCGATTAAACATCATCAAAGCTTTTCGTGCATCAATAAGAGAAACTTCTTGCGGGGTTGTAACTATAACTGCTCCGGAAAGTGGAATTGTCTGTACTAATGTTAATTGAATATCGCCTGTTCCGGGAGGCAGATCAAAAATCAAATAATCAAGCTCACCCCATTCGACATCAGACATAAACTGTTTGATAGCTCCGCTTGCCATAGGTCCACGCCATATTATTGGAGCAGAGTCATCAACTAATAATCCAATGGAAATAAATTTAACTCCGTATTTTTCTAAAGGAATCATTTTAATGCCACTTTCAGTTTGAAAAACTTTTGGTCTTTCATTAACACCAAGCATCAAAGGAATGCTGGGTCCGTAAATATCGGCGTCAATAAGTCCAACTTTTGCTCCATCTTTTGCTAAAGCTACCGCAAGATTTACAGCTACGGTGCTTTTACCAACTCCGCCTTTTCCACTGGCAACGGCTATAGTATTTTTAACTCCGGGTAAAATTGCGTTTAACTTCTGAGCTGTTTTTGAAAAAATATTATTTTGAGAAACGGAACTAATAATATCAATTTCAAAATTTTCCACTTCAGGAAAATCCTTAAAAAGTTGAAGACGAATTTTTTCTTTCAGTGCTTGAGAATTTATGCTGTCGTTAATAGATAACTTAAAATTAAAATTTTTATCATTTGATTCTAAAATTTCAATCGAATCAAGAGTTAGGTTATTAGTATTAAAACCATTAACAGATACTTTTTTGATTGATTTTAATATTTGAGATTTTGTGATATTCATTGGTTCCTTTCAGAATTTTATTTCTTAACCTTAAAAATTAATATCAGGTTCATTTCGATCGAATAGATTTTTTATTTTTTTTGTTAGACCGAACGGAGTGTTCCATTAACCATTCCTGACTATTAATCGGTTTATCTTTCGAATTAATTTTCAGGAAATGATATTTCCCCTCAGAATCTAGAATTCGTGCTTTTATATTGTCTTTAAGATAAATTTCTAAAATAGTCTTGAGACTGTCTTTAAGATTTTTATCTTTGATTGGGAAAACGATTTCGACTCTTCTGTCCAAATTTCTTTGCATTAAATCAGCGCTGCTTAAATAAAACTCTTCTTTGCCGTTATTATAAAAATAGAATATTCTGCTGTGTTCCAGATATCTTCCCACGATACTCCTGACGCTGATATTTTCGCTTAAACCTTTTTTACCGGGTATAAGACAACAAACTCCTCTGACAACCAAATCAACTTTAACTCCGGCATTTGAGGCTTCATAGAGAGCAGCTATCATAGCTGGATCAGTTAAAGAGTTGAATTTCATTATGATTCTTGCCTCATTACCTTCTTTGATATTCTGAATTTCGCGATAAATCAGATGTATGAATTTTTGTCTTATATTGATGGGTGCTACAAAAAGTTCCCTGAAATCTCTTTGTTGAGAATAACCAGTTAAATAATTAAAAACATCGGAAACGTCACTGCAAATTTTATCATCACAAGTAAAGAAGCCGATATCTGTATATAATTTTGTTGTAACAACGTTGTAATTACCAGTAGAAAGATGAACATACCGTTTTACACCGTCATATTCTTTTCTAACGACGAGAGTCATTTTTGCGTGAGTTTTAAGACCAACCAAACCATAAACAACGTGAACACCAACTTTTTCAAGTTCACGAGCCCAATAAATGTTGTTTTCTTCATCAAATCTGGCTTTAAGTTCTACTAAAACTGCAACTTGTTTTCCTCTATCAGCGGCTTCAATTAATGCTTTAACAATCGGGGAGTCATTTCCAACTCTGTAAAGAGTTTGTTTTATTGCAAGCACATCCGGGTCAGAGGCAGATTTTTTAATAAAATCAACAACAGGCGAAAATGAATCGAACGGGTGATGAAGTAGAATATCTTTTTGTTTAATTAAATTGAAAATATCCTCTTCTTCAAAATCTTTTGAAACAACTGGGAAATAAGTTTTTTCTTTAAGCTGATGAAAGGGAAGTTTATAGAGAATCATAACATCGCTTAATCCAAGAGGTCCGTCAACCTGATGAACGTCTTCTCTTGAAATCTGTAAGTTTTCTACAAGAGTATCTAACATAAAATCCGGCATTTGAGAAGCAACTTCAAGACGAACTACATTCCCGAACCTTCTCTGTTTTATATTTTCTTCTATAACACTTAAAAGATCATCGGCTTCATCTTCCTGCAATTCAATGTCGGTATCTCTTGTAATTCTGAATTTGTGGGCTTCCAAAACTTCCATACCGGGGAAAAGAGATGGAAGATTTTCTTTTATTAAATCGCCAAGCCATATAAAACGTGCTTTTGGTTTACCATTTCCATTCTTAGTGCGACCCGGACAAATAATATGATCAACTTGTAAAAGTCTCGGGATGATATTCGGTACTTTGACTCTTGCAAAATGAGTATCTCCATTAACTTTTCTTATTAACACAGCAATATTGAGACTTAAATTCGAGATATATGGAAATGGTCTGCCAGGGTCTGAAGCTAAGGGAGTAAGAACCGGGAAAATCTCTTTTTCATAAAACTGCTTCAATTTTTCTTTCTCTTCTTTGGAAAATTCTTCAAAGTTGTGAAGTATTATATCATTTTTTCTGAGAGCTGGTACAATTTCATTTGTCCAGAGATTATATAACTCATCCAACATCGGTTTCAGATTTTTCTGAATCAACAAAATTTGTTCACGAGGAGTAAGACCATCAATAGTTGGTTCAGAAATATTAGCAGCAATTTGCTCTTTTAACCCCGATACACGTATCATAAAAAATTCATCGAGGTTTGAGGAAAAGATTGAAACAAATTTAACTTTTTCGAGAAGAGGTAAATCAGGATTCAGTGCTTCCTGTAATACACGTCTGTTAAATTCTAACCAACTTAAATCTCGGTTAAAAAAGTTTTGCGGATCGCCGTATTTTTTTAAAAGTTCTTTTGTTGCCATATAAAAACAATATTTACAATTTTTTTGTAAATATACTGTAATATATATCCATTTGCTGTGATAAATTAAAATATCTGACAAAAAATTATTTAGTTTTTAGATGAATTCCCATTGAAAAATTGGGAATTAAACTTTAAAGAATTATTTTTCCTTCAAAAAAATAGTCCACAAATAAGTTTTGTGTTGTTTTTTATGAAATTTAATCTCAGCCAGTATATTCGTTTCTTTTATTTAATAATTGGTCTTTTTGTTTTTATTTATTTAGGATTGAGCGGCTATGATTATTACAGCTTGACAATTGAGGAACGTGTATTTCATAAGAATCACAGTATTTTGAAACCAAGTGGAACTATCGGGCATGGACTTGGAATATTAGGAAGTTTAATGATGATTCTTGGAGTATCATCTTATTCAATCCGCAAGCGATGGAAAAAAATTAAAACTTTAGGTTATCTAAAATATTGGTTAGAATTTCATATTTTCCTTTGCTCTGTCGGTCCAATTTTAATTCTTTATCATTCAGCATTCAAGTTTGGCGGAATAATTTCAATAGGTTTCTGGTCAATGGTTATTGTGGTATTCAGTGGTTTAATCGGTAGATTTCTTTATGTTCAAATTCCAAGAACTTTGCAAGGAGAATTACTTTCTCTTCAAGAGATTGAAAAACAAATAAACATTTTATTAGAAGAAATTAGTTTTTCAGTCAAAGAAAAGCTCATAAATTTGATTTTATCGGAGAGATTGTATAAGAAAGAAATTAAAGATGAAAAATTTTTAACAATGATTAAAACATTATTAAATGAAACATTAAAACAGCGAAAGAAAATTAAAGAAGCAAAATCAATAATTCTTTCACTTCCCAATCTCAGTATATATCAAAAAAGAGAGATGTTAAAAAAATCCAAAATGTTAATTTCCTTAAAGAAGAAATATCATATTTATTTTATTATAGAAAAATTATTTAGGTATTGGCACATTTATCATTTGCCATTTGCAATAACGATGTTTGTGTTAATGATAATACACATAATTGTTGCAATATTATTCGGTTCGCATTGGATTTTTTAATTTTTGACCTTGAAGGAAATTGAGTAATTTTAAACAAACAAGTAATTTTATTCACTCAAGAAATGAGTCAATTAAATGAGTGAGACTTTTATAGAAGAAATATTTTTTTACTTAATAACTTTTTCAATTCTTGTAATTTCCATTTTATACTATTTAATTCTTCAAAAGAAAAAAAACACCGAATCACTAAACAAAATCGTAAAAGCTAAATCACTTGGGTTATATGAACCTGTCTCTCTCCATCCAGTAATTGATTACGATAAATGTATTGGCTCTGGTGCTTGTGTAAATGCTTGTCCCGAAAAAGATATTTTAGGATTACTTAATGGTAAGAGTGTAACTATAAATGCATCTCGATGTGTGGGACATGGGGCTTGCTTTCATGCTTGCCCGGTTGAGGCAATTTCACTCGTAATGGGCACAGAAAAACGAGGAGTTGAATTACCTCACATTTCATCAGAGTTTGAAACGAATATTCCGATGCTTTTTATTGCTGGTGAACTTGGTGGAATGGGACTAATTAAAAATGCAGTTGAACAAGGGAAACAAGCTGTAGATAATATATCAAAAAAGTTAAATAAAAATCACAATGCCCAGTTTGATATAATTATAGTTGGTGCTGGTCCAGCTGGAATTTCAGCTTCATTAAACGCAAAGGCTCATAATTTAAGGTTTATTACATTAGAGCAAGACTCTTTAGGTGGCACAGTATTTAGTTTCCCAAGGGCTAAAATAGTAATGACCTCACCAATGAATCTTCCTCTTTATGGTAAAACTAAATTCACCGAAACAACTAAATTAAATTTACTTAATCTTTGGAATCATCTTATTAGTAAATATGGCATTGTAATAAATGAAAATGAAAAGGTTATTGATATAAAAAAAGAATCTACAGTTTTTCGTGTAACTACTACAAAAGGAGTTTACACTTCCGTTGCTGTTTTACTTGCAATTGGAAGAAGGGGAAGTCCTAAAAAACTCAATGTGCCGGGAGAAGAAAAAGAAAAAGTCTTTTATAGATTATTAGATCCTGAGTTAATAAATTATAAAGAAGTTCTTATTGTTGGAGGGGGTGATTCAGCAGTTGAATCTGCTTTGATGTTATTTGAATACAATAATAATGTTACTATATCTTATCGCTCCGATAAATTTTCAAGATTAAAAGAGAAAAATTTTCTATTGCTACAACAAGCCATTAACGAAAAGAAAATAAAAGTAATTTATAACTCTAATGTTAAAGAAATTTGTGATGATTATGTTTTGCTTGAAGTTGAAAACGAAAAATTAACAAAACTAAAAAACGACATAGTTTATGTTCTCATTGGTGGAGAATTACCAAATCAGTTTTTGGAAAAAATTGGGATAAAAATAACTAAACGATTTGGTGAGGTTATCCTTGGTCATTAAATCTATTATAACAATTATATTTGGATTATCTGCATCTTTACTTGCTCAAATTTCACCAGGTGAGTTGAGTAACAGTCATTTTAAATTAGAAGGCTTATCGAATTGTACAAAATGTCATTTGCTTGGGAAAGGACTTTCAAACGATAAATGCCTTGATTGTCATTCAGAGATCAAAACAAGAATTAAAAACAATAGAGGGTATCACTCATCTTCTGATGTGGTTGGCAAGAATTGTTGGGAGTGTCATTCAGAACACAACGGAAGAAACTTTAAGCTAATCAGATTCGATACAAAAAACTTTAATCATTCCAAAACCGGTTATTCACTTTTGGGAAAGCATTTACAAATTAGTTGTGAAAGTTGTCATAATAAAAATTTAATTAAAGATGAAGGTCTTAAAAAGAAATCTTTTACTTTTTTAGGATTGAATAGAAATTGCACTTCCTGTCATAATGATTTTCACGACAAAACTGCTGGGGAAAATTGCGAGACTTGTCATAACACTGAAAACTTTAAGTCTGAGATAAAATTTGAACATAACAGAACCAGTTTTAAACTTCAAGGAGCACATCAAAAAGTGAATTGCACAAATTGTCATAAAAGAGCTTTACTGGGAAATAATATTGAAGTAATAAAGTTTATATCAAATAATAATACTAAATGTCTCGATTGCCACGAAGATATTCATCAAGGTAAATTTGGATTAAATTGTCAGCAATGTCATAATGTAAATTCTTTTACGCAAGTTTCAGCAAGTAATTTTGATCATTCAAAAACTAACTTTCCTTTACTTGGAAGACATAAATTTGTTGAATGCAAAGATTGTCATAAACAGAAAGTAACAATAAAATTAGAACACGATAAATGCTACAAATGCCATTATGATTATCATAAGGGACAGTTTAAAGTAAATAACCAAATTCAGGATTGTAAAAATTGCCATAATGAAAATGGATTTAGTCCATCAAGTTTTTCGATTGAACAACATCAAAAAACAAAATTTCCATTACTCGGTTCTCATATTGCAGTTGATTGTAAATCTTGTCATTATAAAAATAGCCAATGGAGTTTCAGGTTTGAATTAATAAAATGTATTAATTGTCATCAAAATGTTCATAGAGATGAAATTAGTGTTGAATATTTAGGAGATAATGATTGCTCGAATTGTCATAATACAAAAGATTGGCGAACTATAAATTTCGATCATAATAGAACTAATTTTCAATTAAAAGGAAAACATTCTCAAATATCGTGTTCAACTTGTCACATAAAAAAAATAAATGATATAAAAGTTAGTTACTTTAAATCGTTGAAGTCGGAATGTTTAGATTGCCATTATGATTTTCATTACAAACAATATACTTCAAATCTATGTGAAAATTGTCATAGTTTTGACAAATGGATTCCATCTAATTTCAACCACGATAATTCAAGATTTAAGCTACAAGGAGTTCATAAAAAAGTTAGTTGTATAAATTGTCATCCTAAATTAGAAATTAATAAAACACAACAGTTTTATATTTTATTTAGAACAGGGAAAATAGAATGCAAAGATTGTCATCAATAATTTTAATTACATATTTTCTTTTTCTTTCACATAAAGGTTTCTGTCAGAAATCACCCCACGGTGAAATAAGAATTAGCTGTGAGGATTGTCATAGTGTAGAGACTTGGAGAGTTTATCCATCCCAAACCAAATTCGACCATAATAAAACAAAATTTAGATTAGAAGCACAGCATAAAAAGGTTGAATGTATTCAATGTCATAAATCATTGAAGTTTGGATTGATAAAAAGTGATTGTGTAAATTGTCATCAAGATGTTCATCAAAATACTGTTGGTACTGATTGTCAAAACTGTCATAATTCTGAATCGTGGCTTGTAAAAAATATACGAGAAATTCATAATCGAACAAGATTTCCAATTATAGGTGCACATCAAAGTTTAAATTGTAATAGTTGTCATTCTAATTTTAATTTATTGAGGTTTGAAGTACAAGGAGTTGATTGTTTCGATTGTCATCGAAAAGATTATGAACAGGCGAAGAATCCAGATCATAAGATATCGAATTTTCCAACTGAATGTAATGACTGCCATTCATTTGAAAAAAGAGGTTGGGGTGGAACAAACTTCACACATTCATTTTTCCCTTTAGTTGGTGGACATTCAATTAGAAATTGTTTTAACTGTCATAAAAATCAAAACTTCAGGGGTCTTGATAAGCAATGTGTAAGCTGTCATTTAAATAATTATCAACAAACTCAAAATCCTAATCATCAACGAGTTGGATTTTCAACTAATTGTGAAATATGCCATAACATAAACACTTGGAAAGATGCTCGTTTCGACCACGATAATTTATTTTTTCCAATTTATTCTGGCGAGCATCGTGGTAAATGGAATACTTGCTTCGATTGTCATACTAATCAAAATAACTACTCAGAATTTTCTTGCGTAAATTGTCACGAACATAACAAAGCTAGAATGGACGATAAACACAGAAATGTCAGTGGATATTTATATGAAAGTCGAGCTTGTTTAAGTTGTCATCCTAGAGGAAATTGAATTATAACTAATTATGTAATCTGATGAATAAACTAATTTGCTCGTTATTATTATCTTCAGCACTTATTTTCTCTCAAGAATCAAAAAAAATCGTTGGGACAGTTTCTTTTATTTCAAGTCAGTATGCTTACATAAAATTTCCCGAAACCGAATTGATTGAGATAGGAGATACACTTTATTTAATCACTAATAATTTAGCTGCAGGAATTGTTGAATTCAAATCTTCAACCTCTGTAGCTGCCAAACCATTAGTTGATATAAAAGTCAATGACTCAATTTATGCATTATCAAAGATTAAAAACATCAAATTAGAACCAGATACCCCAAAATTACTTCCGTATTCAAATGAAGAAGATTCAAATGATAAAAAAAGAAGAAATTTTTTAACAAAACAAAAAAATTTCAACCTGAGAATGTCAATTCAATCATTTAGTGATTTGTCTGAAATTGAAAACAATTCAAGATATAAGTATAGTTTTAATCTTGATTATGATAAATTTATTTTCAATAATGCTAAATTAAATACTTATTTCACACTTAATTACAATAATCGAATTAAGGCGTCTTCAGAGAAAATAAGAGATTTATTAAAACTTTATCAACTATCATTTGAATTAAACTTAGATGAAAATCATAAAGTTAAAGTTGGAAGAAGTTTCAATGAATATTTATTCTCGATTGGCTCTGTAGATGGCATCCAATATCAAGCGAAATTAGAAAATTTTAATATCGGAGCAATATTTGGAAGTCGTCCAGATTATAAAGATTATTGGATCAATTCAGATTTAATACAGATAGGAACTTTCATAAATCGTATTGACACAATTAATAAAAGCACAACTGAAAATACAATTGCTATAATAGAGCAAACAAATAATCTAAAAACAGACAGGCGATTTATTTATTTGCAACACAAGAATGATTTAATTCCCTTAACCAGATTGTTTTTTTCATCAGAAGTAGATTTTTATTTATTAAATAAAGGAAAGTTTAGCAGGACTACCAACATTTCATCATTTTATGGAACTCTTAACTTCAAACCGATACAACAATTTGCTTTGAATATTAGTTATGACTCAAGACGCAATGTTTACTTTTTATCAGACTTTAAAAACTATATTGATTCACTTTTAGAAAATGAATTAAGGCAAGGATTCAAAGTTTCAACTATAATTCGTTCTTTTAATTTTTTGTATGTTACATTGAATTACTCTTCAAGAAATAAAGTTGGAGATTCTAAAACATCAAAAAACTATGGCGGTTCAATAGGTTTTAATAATTTACCTATTATCAATCTTGATTTGAACTCAGGAGTAAATTTTTACAATAATATTTTTTTTAATGGGTACAATTTTAATATAGGCCTAAATATATATTTATCTTCGGATATAATGGTTATGACAAACTTTAAACAATATCAGATCAAATTTAATCCATCTCAAAATCAGTCTATTGATAGATTCATTGAATTAAGTTTATATATCAACTTTTTAACAAGTCTAAATCTTTCATTAAATTTTGAAAAAGCAATTGGTAATTCCAAATCCTCAATTTTAATGATTGATTTTACAAGTAGATTTTAACTATAAAAAGCTTATAATAAAATTTCCTAAGAATACTTTTAATACCTTTCAACATTTACAGAAGAAACCCCACAGTTCAATTCAATATAGATTTTATTGTCTGATGACTCATAATTTTCTGTCCTGAATTTATTCGAATCAATTTTCTTGAATCCCTCAAAATTTTTGCTTGATAAAACAGCATCAGCAATCAATTCGCATCCGGAATCTTTGGGAATTTTAAGACTAATACTTGAAGCACCCGCATCAATGTAAATTTTTGTTTCAGGATACTTGTTTCCAATTTTTAATTTCAAATCAGTAGCTCCCATATCAATATCAATAGATTTTACTTTAAATTCTGCAAGGTCAAAATTCATACTTGCAGCTCCACAATCAAAATTAAGATCCCAAACCGGATTTGTATTCAACGAGAAATCAACATTATTTTTAAAATTATCGCCTAATTTGATGCCATTATCTTTTATCCCAAATTCTATTTTAGCTGTTGAATCCTTCGTTTCAACTTTCATAAAATGCATATTTAATGCAGAAAAAGTATTTGCATCAATCAGATTTTTAGTAGAAGAATTAATCCTGAATCTTCCTGCCGCACCATTAAAAACAAAATTTGCTTCCTTAATATTTTCAGTAAAATTGTAAGTATAGAAAGAACTATCTGAAAACACAGTCTCACCCGAATTAAAATCAATAGTAATGTCTCCTTTGATTAGTTTTGATACATTATTAAATAAAGCAAAGACAGTTAAAGATAATACAGCAGCAGAAATAAAAATTAGGATATATTTCCCATATTGATTCTTAATAAAAATTGAGATTCCAATAAAAACTAAAACCAAAGGTGCTATTTTCCACAAAAGTTCAAAGTCTAACGATACATTATAAAAGTTATTTATCAGCAGCAGAACACCAAGTGAAAGAAAAATGGTACCCCAGAATATATGCGATGTTTTCATAACTCACCTCTTAAAATTTTGATTTTAATATCAATGATGCACCAAAAATAATAAGCAGAATTGGCCACAGTTTTTCAAAACCAAACGAAAAATTGAAATTATCGAATAGTAACAGCACACCTATTACAATTACAATTATTCCTATAACAGTATTTTTCCCATTAGACTTAGGAGCTTCAGTTTCAATCGGATAGTTCGGATTATTTTGATTATCGTTTAAGTCAGGAGTTTTTTTTTCACTGTTTAAATCAGACTGAGAATTATTCAGGTAATAAGGTTTTTCCGGAATAACTATCCACATAATGACATAAATTAAAAATCCACCTCCTCCGAAAATCAAAAGTGCCAGAAATAAAATTCTGATTAAAGTTGAATCTATTTCAAAATACTCTGCCAAACCTCCGCAAACTCCGGCAATCTTTTTATCTATAGTCGAACGATATAATTTTTTGACCATTTTATTTCTCCTTTCTTGAAAAATTTCTACCGCAATAATAATTAAAAATTAAACAGGTGGTTATTAATTAAGTATGAATGGTTAAATTAAAAGTGCAGTGGAAAAATGAGAAATTTTCTGGGCGAATGGAGTCGGTGAATGGGAGTAATTTCTTAATTAAACTAACGCAGATGTCATTCTGAACTCTTTTCAGCATCTAAAATATTGACAAAATAAGATTCTGATCACGGATGCATTCGGGACGGAATGACATTGAAGAAACTTTTGCATAAGGTAAGTTATTAGAAGAAAACTAAACCGAAGTAAGTTTTAATCTTTCCCACTCTGAAAGCGCTTCTTTAAAGGGTGCAATAACTCTTGGCATCGTTCCTTTTAGATAAGAAATCAACAAAGAATAGTTTACAATAGGAATGTCTAAAAGTTTTGCCAGATTCAATTTGTATTTAACTTCCCGCCTTGATTTTGAACAACCAATGCACTGAATTATTAGTTTAATGTCCTGAAGACGCTCAGGGAAATTTTTTTCTGATACTTTAACAAAGTTTAGTTTTTTATTTAAGTATTGCTCTATCAAAGTGGGAATTTTAAATCCAACTATTTCATCTTCTACAGGATGATTAAAACAAAGTTCAGAAATTAAAACCTTATCACCATTTTGAAGATTTTCAATTTTTTTCAATCCATCGAGATAAATTTTTAAGTCAGATTTATTTCTTGACATTAACAAGCTAAAAGTAGTCAGTTTAACTGAAACAGGTATATCTGCTGAAAATTTTTTTATGCTATCGCTGTCAGCAATTATTAAATCGGGATATTTTTTTAAGCCGGACAAAGTTTGTTCTAATTCATCTTCACGGCAAAGGATTATAATAGATTCTTTTTCAATAGCTTCTTGAATGATCTGAAACTGATTTAGTAAAATTTTGGCTTTGGGAATTTGCCTGCTTTCCGGAACCAAAAGAACAACAGTATCACCCTTTGAAACAATATCCAAAAGTAAAAAATTCTCATTGTTGCCCGGTAGTGAGCGAATAATTTTTCTTTTAAGTTCTTCAATTCCAACATTTTCTTTACAGGAAATTTCAAAATGGGTTAATCTTAATTCTTTTAATTCGGAGAGTAGTTTTTGATTTGTTCCAAATTCAATTTTATTAACAGCTGCAATACAATTAACATCAAGTTTTTCTATTGTAGCAAAAAGTTCTATTTCTTTTGGATGAAGTTCTGTTCGTGCATCCAGAACAACTACAATCAAATCCGATTGTGCAAGAATTTTTATAGTCTGACTGATTTTCTTTTCACCCAATTCACCTTCTTCTTCAATTCCGGAAGTATCAACCAAAAGCACAGGACCGTGAGGTAATAATTTATATTCTTTTTCAATGGGATTAACTGTTGTGCCGGGAGTTTCTGAAACTTTTGAATAATCCTGACCGATTAGTTTATTTAACAAAGAAGATTTACCAACATTTCGGCGGCCAACAATACAAATTTGTGGTTTAAACTCCTGAGTTTCAGAAAATGAATCTTCTATTTTTTCCATCTTAATTAAAAGAAAACTGATTTTAATATTGAGTATGTTTAATTGTTCGGCAAAAAATGTTCCATAAAAATGGTGCGAAGAAATTCTCGTTTTAATCTTTTATAAGGGATTAAAAGAAATTCTGGTAAACAAATAATATCTTTATTGAACTTTATAGTCAGCTAATTCAATTATAATTTTCAAGTGTAATAAAATTATTCTCTAATTCAAGAAAAAAAATATTTAAGTTTGAATAGAATAAGTTAAATGAAATTTTTATTGGTATAGATATTGAAATTGTTTGCCCGCAAGCAAATAATTTATTCTAAAAAAGAAATGGTGTAAAATGAAAAGTTATTTTATAATTCTGTTCTCAATAATCAGCTTAAATCTTTTGGCTCAAAGTTATAATTTACAAGGAAGAGTAATTGATAAAAGTACCTCAGAGCCAATAAATAAAGCATTCGTTTTTATCAATTACAATTATTCAGCATATTCTAACTCTGAAGGATTTTATTCAATAAAAAATCTGCCGGCTGGCAATTACATTATTAAAGTATCAATGATTGGTTATAAATTATTCGAAACAACAGTTAATATCTCATCGAATAATTTTACTCAGAATTTTTATCTTGAACCATCACCAATTCAATTAGAAGATGTTGTAATTACCACGGATAGAAATTCTCTTTTGACAAAAGAACTTCCATACTCAAGTGCTGTAATTGATCAAAATTCAATTCAGCAAAAACCACTACAATCAATATCGGAAATTTTGAAAGAACAGCCGGGAATATCAATTATGCGAGATGGAATTTGGGGCAGCGAAATTAATATTCGTGGTCTATCACGTGAAAACATTGTTACTCTTATTGATGGAAACAGAATTGTTACTGCTACCGATATCGCCGCACGATTATCAATGATAGATATGAACGATATTGAAAGAATTGAAATAATTAAAGGTGCATCTTCAAGTATATATGGCTCGGGTGCGACTGGAGGAATTGTAAACATAATTTCAAAATCTCCAAAGCTTTATGAAAGATTTTCTTTCGATGGAAGAGTTTCAAGTGAATTTAATACTGTTAATGATTTGAAAGTATTATCAACAAGTTTATTCGGCGGCACTTCTTATTTAAGCGGAAAATTTTCGGGTTCTTTCAGAAAAGCTAATAATACACAAACACCTCAAGGCAGATTAAAAAACAGTCAGTTTGAAGATTTCAGTTTATCAGGGTCTGTCAATATTCTTCTATTTGAAAATCATCGGATAAAACTTGATTATCAACTTTTCAAAGCTGAAGATGCTGGAATTCCCGGTTCAGGTTTATTCCCAAACTCAGCTGATGTTAGATATCCGGAAGAGAAAAGAGAATTGTTTTCAACAAGCTATGATTTACTAAACATTTCAAAATACATTTACAAAGTTTCATTAAAATATTCCCATCAATACATAAAGAGAAAAGTTGAGAACATTCCCTACACCGTTCAAAATATTCCAGCAAGTGGTACAACTCCTGCTCGAAGAGTTAGTGTCTTGAAAATAGAACCGGAAGCTGATCATTATAATAATAATCTTCAATTGCATACAAATGTTTTAGTCGCTGAAAAATACAACTTCATTACAGGATTGGATTATTGGGATAGAAAATACAATGGTTTCAGACAGAGATTTCAAAAAATAGAAGTTCTAAATGCTGGCGGAAATGTTACTTCAACAACTAACAGAATTACCGCAGAAAAACCTTTACCAGATTCAAAGATGAGAAGCGTGGGCTTTTTCTTACAAGGTGATACGAAATTCTTTGAAGATAAATTTTCAATTTTATCCGGTCTTCGATACGATTTTATTTCAGTTCAAGGTAGTCAAACTCTAAATCCTTTATATGAAATAAACAATGGTGTATTAAATCCAAAACCATCAAATCAGAAAATATTGTGGGAAGAGAGAAACGCATTAGATAGATCTTTCAGCGGAAATCTCGGATTTAGATATTCAGTTAATTCTTACTTAGACTTTACTTTAGGATTAGCTTATGCATTTCGTTCTCCATCGTTGGAAGAAAGATTTCAGTTCATAGATTTGGGAAGTTTTGTAAGAGTTGGCAATCCGGAATTAAAATCTGAAATTGGCAAGTCAGTTGATTTTGGAATAAGATTTTATTCAAGTGATTTTAAGATTATCTCTTCTATTTTTTATAATAGATTTAATAATCTCGTTTCGGAAGTCCCTGGCAAATTCGATGGAAGAGATGCAAGAATTAAAACAAACATTGGTGAGTCAAGATTATACGGACTTGATTTAAGAACCGAATATAATTTTTACTCTGACTACGTTGTATATGTCAATTTTGCTTATGTAAAAGGTGATGATTTGACTGCAAATTCCGATTTACCGCAAATCCCGCCAATGAATGCTATCGTTGGTTATAAAATGGGAGTTTTTGATTTACTGCAAATAGACTTTTCATCAACTCTGTATGCAAAGCAAAATGAGGTTGCTGCTGGAGAACTTAAAACGCCGGGATATGCAATTTTCAATTTCTACATCAACTCATATCCTATAAATTTATTTAATACAAAAGTTAAATTGATTGGCGGAGTAGAAAACATTTTTGACAAAGCATATAGAGAGCATTTATCTTCTACACGTGGTTTGATTAAATTAGAACCCGGAAGAAATATTTTCTTGAAATTAGTTTTGGATTTTTAATTAACATTGAAAGGAAAGCAGAGTTAATATGATGTGGTTTTTGGTTGCTCTGCTTTCCTCTTTTTTATCAGCCTTTGCAGCAATAACTCAGAAAAAAGTTTTATTCAACTTAAAGCCACTCGAGTTTTCATTTTATCTTTCGTTAGTTAATCTTCTTTTTTCAATTCCGTTTTTCTTCTTTATTGATTATCAAACTATAAACTCTCAAAATCTTTCAATATTATTTATCAAATCTTTAATTGTTGCTTTGGCTTTTTTGTGTGTAATGACTGCGCTCAAAAATCTTCAGATAAGTAACGCACTTCCTCTTTTGGCATTAACTCCCGGATTTGTTGCGGTTTTTGCGTTTTTGATTTTAGGTGAGACTCTGAAACTTTATGAAATTTTAGGATTGATATCACTGATTTTAGGCACATATATTCTTGAGAGCAAATCTTTGAAAGAAGTATTAGTTCCTTTCAGTGTTTTCATTAAGTCAAAGTATCATCAGTTTATTTTAGCTGCCTTACTATTGTTCACTGCCTCTTCAATTATGGATAAAGTTTTACTTATAAAATTGAATTTAACTCCCGCATCTCTCACAGCTTTTCAGCATATTTTTTTCGCATTATTATTCAGCATCATTTATCTGATTGCAAATAAATCTATTTCCAAGAGGGAGATATTTACATTCAAAGAAAATTTTGGTTGGATAGTTTTAATTTCAATCTTAACTATTGGTTATCGTTTTAGTCAGATTTGGGCGGTTAGTTTGGCATCTGTAGCATTAGTTTTAGCAGTGAAAAGAACCTCTGTTCTGTGGGCTACAATAATAGGTGGAAAAATCTTTAAGGACACCAATTTGCTTAAGAAAGTTATTGCAGTGATTTTCATTTTAGTCGGTGCTATTCTGATTTTAAGAGATTAGTAAAACCTAAATTTCTAAAATGAATAATACCACTTCATCGCTATGTAATGGCGGGGATTCTTTTCATTTTTAACTCATTACTAACGAATCCTAAATGAAAATCCTGAAGGAAAGTTCCAAGATTTTACATATTCTTATTAAAATTTACTTAAGCAATAGAATTAATCCTTTGGTGGCTGTCGCATAGGTTGATTTCTGTCAACCTGTCCCGATTTATCGGGATCAGGTTCTCATTTTTGTTGAAAATCCAAACATTAGTTATTTCTCTGTGGCTCTCTGTGTTTTCTCGGTGGAACTCTGTGAAAGAAAAATTACACAGAGAACCGCAGAGAGAAATCGCAAGAGAACCACAGAGAAAAATAGCGGATCGGACAGGAGTCCGTTCCCTACGATGAAATAAAACATTCAACATTCAAAACTCATAATTGAAAATTGAGCATTGAACATTTTCGCCAAGCAAGACATATCAGTGCAAATCAGTTGAATTAGTGTCATCTGCTTGCTAAAAAATCTAACCACAGATAGCACAGATTAACACTAATTTTTAAGGGAAAAAAATAATCAACTTAGCAAATAAATTTTTGACTTTATAATCTTTATTGAGATTGAATTTGAGATATAAATAAATTAGTGTTAATTCGTGTAATTGGTGGCAAGAAATTATTAACCACCAATCCTGATTAGAATAATATGATTTCTTTGATTTTTATAAAGCCTTAGAATTAATCTTAATATTACTTTATTTTTGTTTTAAGTAATAATAAAACTAAAGTTTAATATGAATTCTAAATATGTTCAAGATTTTTATCCCGAAGACTTTGCACAATGCTACGGGTGTGGCAGATTAAATGAATTTGGTCACCAGATTAAATCTTACTGGGACGGAGATGAAACCGTAACCAAATTCACTCCAAAACCATATCACACTGCATTACCGGGTTACGTTTATGGTGGATTACTTGCTTCACTGATTGACTGTCATGGAACTGGCACCGCAGCTTTAGCCGCCTTCAAAAATGAAAACAGAGATGTTGATACTCTGCCTCCTTTCAGATTTGTAACTGCTTCATTGCAGGTTGATTACTTGAAGCCAACTCCAATCGGTATTGAACTTGAAATAAGAGGAAAAGTTGTTGAAATAAAAGGCAGAAAAGTTGTTTCAGAAATTAGTTTATTTGCCAACGGAATTGAAACTGTACGTGGAAAAGTTATCGCTGTTCAAGTCCCGGAAAACTTAATCAAACAGAAATAATGATGAAAAATTTATTTTTAATATTATTGCTTATAATTGCTGTTCAAGTCAAAAGTCAAAATATTATTGGAATAGTTAGAGATTCAGTAAAAAACACTACCATTTCAAATGTTAAAGTAAAAATAAAAAATCTTTCTACAGGAGTTGAGGATTCTGTAACAACAAACTCAAATGGTCAGTGGACTTTTAATCTGATGACCAATGTCGAAGCTGATGAATTTGTAACTGATAATTTTATTGTATTTCAAAATTATCCCAATCCTTTTTCAGCCGAAGGCAGATTCACCTCCGGCGGAAATCCATCCACAAAAATTAATTTCTATTTAGGCGAGGATGATTTAGTTGAAATATCTATTCACAATATTCTCGGCGAATTGATTGACTATAAAAGTGAATTTTTGAACGCTGGTACATATTCACTCGAATATCAAAGTAAAGGTGCGGCCGGAATATATTTATATACAATTCAAACATCTAAGTATTCACAAACAAAAAAGATGATACAATTAGATGGCTCCACTTCCGGCTTAGGAATTCAAAGAATTTATAAAATCGGTAGTAAAAAATCTTTTAACAAATCAAACAATTCATCTCTTTATCGAATAATTTATTCTAAAATTACTCATATTGAAGACACAGTAATTGTTCAGCTTTCTGGTGGAGAAAGTTTATTGAAATTCCTTAAGTCTTTCCATCATCATACAAAAATGATAGACTTGCATAATGATATTTTAGAAAGAATTGCTGCTGATACTTCTTATCGCTTAAAAAACAGAAACACTAATAATCATACAGACATCCCTCGCCTCAAAGAAGGTGGAGTTGATTTACAGTTTTTCTCTGTTTGGGTTTCTCCGACACAATACACAAATTATTATCAGCAAGCATTAAATATGCTTAATTTGTTTAATCGCGAAATGAATGAAAACTCTAACTCAATTTCTCAAGCGAGAAATTGGAATCAGGCAGATTCAATTATGAGTCAAGGCAAGATTGCTGCTGTAATTGGAGTTGAAGGCGGTCATCATATTGAAGATAGTATTGAAAAACTTGTCAATCTTTACAATGCCGGAATGAGATATTTAACTATAACCTGGAATAATAGCACAAGTTGGGCGGTCTCGGCGGCTGATAGTCGCTCAACAACTGTTGGATTATCTAATTTCGGTCGTGAAATTATTCGAAAATTAGATTCGCTTGGAGTAGTTATAGATGTATCTCATACTGGCATAAAAACAATTCAGGATATTTTACAAATTACAACAAAACCAATCATCGCAAGCCACAGCGGCGTGCGAGCATTGAGAAACCATACAAGAAATTTATACGATTGGCAAATTCAGGATATTGCAAATTCAGGCGGAGTAATTGGAGTAGTTTTCTATCCACCGTTTTTAAATGGAACCAATAATGCATCAATTCAAACAGTTGTAAATCATATTGATTATATCAAAAATCTTGTTGGAATAGACTATGTTGCAATAGGTTCTGACTTTGACGGAATAGGAGTTACTCCCGTTGGATTGGAAGACGTTTCAAAATTTCCCGCACTTACAGAAGCACTTTTTAATAAAGGATATTCCCGTGAGGATGTTGAAAAAGTTCTTTATAAAAACTTCCAAAGAGTTTTCTCACAGGTTTGCAAATAAAATTTGTATAAGAACTTAAAATTCATTTAATCTTTCATTTTGTTATTTCGTTTAATCATAGATAGAAATAACTATTCCTAATCGGCAACAAATTTAATCTTATTGTTGAAAAAATAATTTTCTTCATTTTCAAATCTGAGAAAGAAAAATTTCATTCAATTAGATTTCTATCAAAAATTGAAGTTTTACTAGCCTGATATAAAATATTCTCTGGAATCAAATTTGAAAGAAAACTTTGTTAAAAAATTATAAGGGGTTCTTATGAGAAAATTTATACTTCCTTTTATTTTGGTTCTTTTAATTTCAAGTGTCAATTGGACACAGGTTCGGGGTAAAATTGTTACTGAACCAATTTCTCCCAAAAGACTCTCAAATTTGGGTCTGACCGGAGTAACAAATTCAGTTTCTAACGGATTGAATGTAGTTGCTAAAGAAACATTTGTTTACCTCTCCGCCCGAAATATTGGTAGTACTGCACCAATAACTTCTGCAACCTTTACTCTTCAGTCAAAACCAACAGGTTCAACGGCTACCTTACAAGCTGTTCCCGGGCAAACCTTCTGGACAATGTTAAAGCCCGACATCAATGGTCAATATGTTGTTTCCCTGAATATTGTAACTTCATCAGGCAGTCACGATACTACATTGACAATTTATTCTTCTAACTATATGGGTGTTGGTACTTTTGATGGAGTTACTGGTCAATTCCCAAGCTGTACAAGCTGTCATAGTTCTCATACTTGGTTTACAAATATCTATGACAGATGGAAAAACACCAGTCACGCTAATATGTTCAAGACAAGAATTACCACAGGTCCTTCAGTATATGGTACTTCTTGTTTTAAATGTCATACAACTGGTTATGATTATAACAATGCAGCTAACAACAATGGATTTGATGATGTTGCTGCTTCATTAGGTTGGGTTTGGTATGGTCCACCTCACGTCAGTAAGTGGGATTCAATAAAAACCACGAAACCCGGTTTAGTAAAATTTGCAACTATTGGTTGCGAAAGCTGTCACGGTGCCGGTGGTTCACATCCCGGAACAATGCCTGGCTCTGCTTTGAAAGCAAAAAATTTAATTGAAACATCTGGCAATTGTGCTCAATGCCACGATGAACCATGGAGATATAATAAATATGCTCAGTGGGAAAATTCCTTACACGATCAAGCTTTATGGTCAAATTCATTTGCACAAGGAGCTTCTTCACAAAATAATAATCTTCAAAATTGCATTAGATGCCATGACGGACAGGGTTATATTAACTTCACCAAAGGATTAACTACAAATACAACTGGTTGGACTTCTGCAAACCATGTTGGCATTGGTTGTGCAACTTGCCACGATCCTCACGGAAATAATAATCCTGCTTCTTTAAGAAGTTCTCCAGTAGGTTCTGATACTCTTGCTAATGCATATAGTCATGCCGGTTTGGGAGGTAAAGGTGCTATTTGTATGGATTGCCATAAAGGTAGAAGAGATAATGTTACATTTACTCAAACAAATGTTACCTCATCATTTTGGGGTCCGCACTACTCAGTTCAAACAGACGTTTTCTTAGGGCAAAATGCTGCGCAATTTCAAACTCCATATATAAGTGGTGGACATAGATTTGCATTAGCAGATGCTTGCGTAACTTGTCACGCCGTTGCCACAGTTGACACTGGAAACGTAAATAGAGATTTTGTTGGAGGACACTCATTTAAACTTTATAATGCTAATACTGGCTACTATCATACAACTTCCTGTACACCTTGCCACGGAAACATCACAAGCTGGAATTCATTTACCGCTTTGATGGATTATGACGGTGATGGAACGGTTGAAAGCATTCCTAATGAATTAGATGGATTACTACAGGTTATCAGAATTTTATTACCTCCAACTGGTATAGATTCAATATCCTGGCAGCAAATTGGAGCTTTGAATGACCTTACTATTAAAAAAGCTTATTATAACTATCAGTTCATTAAGAATGATGGAAGTAAAGGAATGCACAACACTAAGTACACATTTGATGTTTTGTTGAAAACGAGAGCTGCTCTTGGCGCTGTAATACCTGTTGAACTTACCTCATTTACTTCTGAGCTTAAAGGAAACAAAGTTGTACTTAACTGGGAAACAGCTTCCGAAACAAATAATAAAGGATTTGAAGTTGAAAGAAAGTCTGGCTCTGAATGGAAAAAGATAGGATTTGTTGATGGTAAAGGTACTACAATAGAAATATCGAAATATTCATTTACAGATAATCCTAAAGCAAATGGATTAAACGGAATAGTTTCATATAGATTAAAGCAAGTTGATTATAATGGTCAATATATCTATACAAGAGAAGTTGAAGTTGATTTAAGCTCTATTGTTGAGAGCTACTCACTTTCACAGAATTACCCGAATCCATTTAATCCATCAACAAAGATTAAATTCAATTTGCCATTTGATAGTAATGTTAAACTTACAGTTTACAACATTTCCGGTGAAATGGTAAAAGAACTTGTTAATGGAAATTACAGAGCTGGTGAACATGAAATTTCATTAAGCATAAATGATATTAAAGGAGCAGCATCAGGAATTTATCTCTACACGATAAATGCTGTTTCCAATGATGGTCAAAAGACATTCAAACAAACGAAGAAGATGGTACTGATTAAATAGTATCAAATGTCCCATCAGGAATTAATGAAAGCCCCTCAAAATCAGAGGGGCTTTTTTATTTGTGTTAATCTGTGCTATCTGTGGTTAATATTTTTGGCACACTGATGACACAGATGCGACTGATTTTAACTGATAAAATACTTTGTGTTCTTTGTGCGGACTTGGTGAACTTTGTGGTTAATAATTTCATGCCACTAATTACACGAATTAACACGAATACTCTAACCAATCAAGAAAAATTCCAAAGGAATGAAATTATTGTAGATGAAAGAAACAAAAGCAGAATCATAAACTCCTAAGGAGTGAAATTATTCAGCCATTAGAAATTGGAAAAGTGAAGTCAATAGAATCTAACCACAGATAACACAGATTAACACAAAAACCTTTCTCAAATATTCTTACCAAATTAGAAAATAAAAATCCGAAGGAATAAAAAATTATCTAACTCCCCATTTAGCCAATGGGTTTGAAACTTTAATTCTTATTAATCCTGAACTTGTGCCAAGCCAAAGAGAATTTTTATCGAAATGAATTGTGCGGATTTCGGAGCTTTTAATTTCAAACTGATTAAGATCAACTTGAGAAACTTTCTTTGTGTTGATATTTATAAGTACAAGTCCTTTTCCAAACTCAGCTTTCTTTGTCGGATTGAATTCGTAAATACCAGCGATAATATAATTGCCAATTCGAGCTAAAGTATAAATTCCATTTGCAGGTAAACCTTCATCTTTACTGATCTTTTCCCATAGAAATCGTCTGTCGTTTATAAAAATTCCACCAACATTATATTTTGGATTTTCTTTTGTTATAAATTCTTCTGTAGCAAACCAAATAGAATTTTTAAGTGGAAGGACATCAGAAACCGAAACCATTTCACCTTCGCCAAGAAATGCTCTGCCTTTGTTATTGATGTAAGTCCAGTTATTAAATTGTTTTTTTGAATCGAGTACTAATTTATGTAAGCCGAACTCCGCTCCGAACCAAAGAACACTATCTCCATCAGCGGAAATGCAATTTATATTATTGGTTTTATCGTTATTATCTATTACACGATTAAATTCTTTGTATGAATTTTCTTTTACATCATAGAGGGTAATATTTCTGAATCTGCCAATCCACAAGAGATTTCGTTTTTTATCATAATGCAAAGCTCTTATCCAATTTCCGAATTCACCGCCTTCAGAAAATTTTTTAACAGTCCACTTTTGAAGCTTTCGATTAAATATATAAAGTCCTTCGTTAGAACCAGCCCATATAAAATCTTTTGATGACGCAACACAATGGAACAAGTCGTTATCAAGATCGCCGGTTTTGGTAGAAAAGTTTTTCCAAATTCCTTCTTTTATGGAGAATTGATAAACTCCCTGTCCATAGGTTGAAACTAATAAATAATTTTCATCCTGCTTTATATCTGTAATGAATGCTTTTTCAAGATAAATTTTGGAATCAATTTGAGCAAATAATAAATCGGCAGAAAGTAATAATAAAACTAAGATAGTATTAAACTTCATTTGGATAAATGTTTAAATGAAATTTGAAAATAATTCTCAAATCCTTTTTTAATAGATTCTGATAAATCAGAAATATTAATTTCTTTTCCCAAAATAGTTTTTAAATCAATTGTAGTGTTTTTCAATTCACCTGAAATATTTTCTAATTCTGATTTTTCTATATTAAGATAATCAACAATTTTCTGATGATAAGTACCACATAAAATTGAGCCGTGCTGCAAAACTAAATTACCAATCTTTCGCTGAGCGCTGCCGACAAGCTTTTTCTTTAGATAATTTATTTCATATTTGGCAGAAACCGCAAAGCAAATTGAGCTAATATCTTTCTTATAAAAATTTCTGAAATCTGTCTGATTATTTTCAAGTTCAATTTTATTTAATTCCGGGTTAAAAATTTCCAGTCCTTTCTTCAGAGCAAGATTAATTTGGTTATAAATATCTCTTACAGAATAATTCAAAGATAATGGAAAGACAACTGAGTATGTCAACTCTTCAGAATGCAGAATTGCACGACCTCCGGTTGGTCTTTTAATCACATCAATATTGTCGCTTTTTGCTTTAGTTAAATTAACATCAGAAAAGTTTTGGTTTGCTCCAAGAGAAATGCAATACGGACTCCATCTGTACAATCTTAAAATGCACTCATCATCTTTAACTTTTTTTGTGAGCTCGATATCATACTGCATATTAAAATTACCATCATTCAATCCTGTATCAACATAATACCATTTCATCTACCAATTATTCCCCGAGTACTTTTATTAAGAAATTCCAAAACTTCCATAGCAGTTTCATCATCAGCCATAGTGTTTTTAAGTTTTTCTTTAGCGTTACTAAAATTTAAACCTGAGTAATAAAGAATTGCATAAATACGGTTTATTGAATCAACTTTATTTTGTGAAAAATTATGTTTTTCAAAAAGTTCAAGATTTAATCCTGAAAACCTCAACGGCTTTCCTCCGACACAAACATAAGGCGGAATGTCCATCGTGATTTTGAATGACATTTGAAGAGTAACAAATTTACCAACTTTGCAAAACTGATGTACTTGTGTAAAATTTTCAAGGACTGAAAACTCATCAATTTCTACGTGTCCACCGATTTGAACGAGATTGCCAATAAATACAGAATCTCCGATTATACAATCGTGAGCAATGTGGCTATATTGACAAACAGTAACATTCTTACCTAAAATTGTTTTCCCGGTTGATTCGGTTCCCCTGTGTAAAGTAGTAAAATTGCAGATAGTAGAATTATCACCAATAAAAAGCAATGAATATTCGTTGTGAAATTTTTTGTCCTGAGGAATATGAGAGATTGAAGTATAGTCGTGAATTTTAACATTATTTCCAATTCTTGCCCCATCATAAATAACTGAATTCGAGCCAATTGAAGTATTATTTCCTATTTCTACATCATCTTGAATAATTGAATAAGCTCCAACAGAAACATTCTCACCTAAATTTGCTTTTTTACTCACCAAAGCTGTTGGATGAATTTCAACCATTGTCTTATTTACCTTGGAATAATTCCGCGTTTGGAATTTTCTATAAAATATAGAACTTCTTTTACGAGCGGGTCGTCAGGGAATTCACTTTTAATTTTTTCTTTTGCTTGTGACACATTCAAGCCCGAATCGTAAATGAGCTTATAGACTTTTTTGAGATTATCCAATTGCTCTGAAGTAAATCCTCTTCTTCGCAAGCCGACTGAATTCAGACCGCTATATCGCATTGGTTCTTCACCTGCGAGTACAAAAGGAGGCACATCTTTTACAACTTTGAAACCAGCTCCAACCATTGCGTGTTTACCGACTTTACAAAATTGATGAATAAGAGTTGATCCTCCGATAATTGCCCAATCATCAATATGAACATGCCCGCCAATCTGTACAGCGTTAACGATTATACAATTATCTCCGATAAAAACATCGTGTGCAATGTGTGCATAAGCCATAATGAGAACATTTTTACCTACTGAGGTGATACTGCCATCTTTGGATGCTTTGTGAATTGTTGCAAATTCGTGAATTGTTGTTCCATCTCCGATATGAACAAACGAATTTACATCAACTATTTTTGACACTTGAGGAATGTGCGAAACAGATACGCCCTGAAAGATTTTACAATTACTTCCAATTCGTGCTCCATTGTAAATTACACAATGAGAAGCAATTAAAGTATTATCACCTATTTCAACATTTTCACTTATAATTGAAAAAGCTCCGACTGAAACATTCTCACCTAATTTTGCTTTTGAATTAACAATCGCAGTTGGATGAATACTGACCATTTTTATTCAGCTTTCTTTGGTCTGTCAACTATTCCTGCCATAAAATCAGCTTCGGCAACTACAACATCGTTTACATAAGCTTTACCAGACATAGTAACAACTTTAGTTTTCTTTTGAGTTAGTTCGACTTCAATAATTAGCTGATCGCCCGGAACAACTGTCTTTCTGAACTTGGCATTGTTGATTTGCATAAAGTAAACAAGTTTTTCAGCAGGGTCGGGGAAAGCATTTAATAGAAGTATGCCTCCGGTTTGAGCCATTGATTCAAGAATTAAAACACCAGGCATAACAGGTTGACCAGGGAAATGACCAGGGAAAAACGGCTCATTTGCTGTAACCGATTTAACACCGATTACCTTTTTATCAAGCTCCAAAGAAATAATTTTGTCAACCAATAGAAACGGGTAACGATGAGGTAATATTCTCTCGATTGCACTTGTATCAAAAACAACACCTTCGGTTTTAACGAATTGATATTTCTTGACTAACTTTTTTTGATGATAAAGTTTTCTAATTTGTTTAGCAAATTCAACATTGGCTCTGTGTCCGGGACGTGCAGCAAGAATTTGAGCACGCAATGGAGCTCCGATTAAAGCCAAATCACCAATTAAATCCAGAAGCTTATGTCTTGCTGGTTCATTTCTGAAACGTAATTGTTTATTATTCAGAATTCCATTTTCACCGACGAATAGTTTTTCAGAAAACTGTATTTTTCTCTGCAACTCTTCCATTTTTGCTTCATCTTTATCATCAACAATTACGATAGCATTATCAAGGTCGCCGCCTTTTATAAGACCATCATTTGCTAACTGCTCTACTTCGCTTAAAAAACAAAAAGTTCTTGCCGGAGCAAATTCAGTTTCAAATTCTTTTTCCATATCAAACATACCGGAGTGCTGACTACCCAAAGCCGGATTCTGATAATCAATCATCACTGTAACTCTGTAATTATCTAAAGGAAGAGCGACAATATCTATCTGCTTATCTTCTTCGTGATAAACAAAAGTTTCATCAATAATTAGAAAATCTTTTGGTGCCTCCTGTTCGACTATTCCTGCTTCTTTAAGAGCTTTTACATAAGGCAGAGAACTTCCATCGCCCACAGGCGGCTCTATCCCATCAAGTTCAATTACAATATTATCAATCTGAAGTCCGACTAAGGCAGCCAGAACGTGCTCTACTGTATGAACTTTAACTTCCCCGATTCCAAGTGTTGTACCGCGCGATACATCCACAACGTAATCAACCAATGCTGGAATAACCGGATTACCTCCAAGATCAACCCGAACAAATTTAATCCCGGAATTTTCAGGAGCGGGTTTGAAAGTCATTGTACATTCTGTACCCGTATGAAGTCCTATTCCGCTTAGAGAGACTTCTTTTTCAATAGTTCTTTGTTTATGAATCATATTTTCTCTTGTATTTTTTATTATTAGTGTGCCAAAATAAAAATGGAAGTTAAGATTTACAATTTTAGAATATTATTAGTGCCTCTTAATCCAAAATAGAATTAGTTTTTAGCCCAGCTAATTTTGAATAAAAATTTTTAAAGATTTTTCTTGACAATAAATATTTAGGTTCTCATTTTGCTGGTGGTAATTTGAGGAAAATAAAATTGTTTGAAATAAACAAAAAACTTTCCGATAAAAAAGGCGCTTACCCGATGATTCCTGCAGAACGAAATGTTCACGCCAAACCAAAACTTCTCCAACAAGTCAGAACAGAATTACTAATAAACCATTACAGCAGAAAAACAGAAGAAGCATATATTACCTATATAAATAATAATTTAGGTAGGAGTAATAGCAAGCGAGAAAATGAGAAATTTAAATAAAAATAAACAAAATGCTGGTAGATATCATTCCAGTGAATGATATTTAACGGCGGGTTAAATAATAGTTAAGCAACATTAATCATTAGGAGTGATTATGAAAAAAATATTCTTCTCATTTTTATGTTTTTCAATGGTTCAACTATTTGCCCAAATCCCTACCTTAGGATTAGTCGTATACTACCCTTATAATCATACTGGAACCATAATTGAAAATTCACCGAATTTTTCTTTTAGTAGCTCATCTGAATTTTCAGTTTCCCTATGCTGTAATTTTAACTCATTACCATATAATGAAAGCACATTAATTTGGTATGGAACACTTGATCAAGGAAATTTTGTTTGGTCTGTGGGCACTTGGAATGGACAATTAGCGTTTGGTTGTGCTAAACAACAAAGTGCATGGACAATAATTGGGACATCACTTTCAAATTTTTCAACTTCTAAATGGTATCATATAGTTACAGTATATAGAAATGGTAAAATCTCATTTTATGTTAATGGACAACTTAAATCTAGCGATCAGTATAATAATAGCTATGCTCAAAGTAAGCGAATGCCATTTTCGATTGGCGTAACATATGTTGGAGACAGAGAACCTTGGAATTATTTTAATGGCGAAATCGATTGTGTTAGAATTTATGATAGGGCATTAACATCAAATGAAATATTAAGGCTTTATAGTGAAAATTGAATAATGGTTGCCTAACTAGCTTTTCACCCGACCTCATATTAATTGCGGAATTATTCAAATTTTCGGGTTTGGTTAAAAGTTAAGTGTTGGAATTGAGTTTGTTTTATTAAATATATTTATTAAAAATTAATGGCAGTCGCTTTTCAATTCGTCATTGCCGTTCGGGGCGGACGGGTGAAAAGTAATGCCGTTATATGGCATAAATAATTAAAATGTATATGAATACAACAATAGTTTTAATCACTGATAGTTTAAAACTCATACACAGTGTTTTACCTTTTGATAGCTTAACTCAAAATAAAATAGCTCTTGATACTCTTTTAATTAGAAATATTTCAGATACTCCATCAATTCCAATAGAAATTGTTGGTCTTTTAGGTGTTGTACTTGGTGGTATTATCAGTTTTATTACTAGTTTAATTTTAGAAACTCAGAAATCGAAGATTGCTATAAAAAGAGATTTTTTCTCGAGAAGATTTGAAGCTTACAATGACATAATGAAATTAGTATATATAAAGGTTATAGTGTCATTGAAAAAACTTCAAATGAAGAATCTTCAAATATTTTTCCAAAAGCATATGAAACATTTGAAGGACTTAGAGAATGGTTAAATACTATGGTTGACTTTGTTGATAAGTCATTGCTTTTAATTGACCAAGATTCTTATCAAAAATTCAGTGAATTAAATTGGAAAATCTTAGAACATATTAGGGATATTAGAGCGAATACAGATGAGAATAATAAAGATTTATATACTAGAAATTTAGGAAGAAGGGATGTTGCTATCATTCATAGTCGAACAAAAGCTGTTATGGATTCAATAAGGAATTATTTAAACAAAATCTATAATATAAAAGTAGAGGAAGTAAAGTAAATGCCATATAACAAGCGGTTCAAGCTGACTGCGAGTTCGCATTCGGCATTTTACAAACTTTAATGGTGGTCGTTCCGTTTTGGCAATCTTAAGTAGTTCTAATAAAAAAGTTTTTTAATAATTATCGGCTTTGGTTTTTCAGTGCTGCATTTTTTTCTGGGCAACAGCTTAACCGCAACGCCGTTAGCCCTCCACCTGAATTGCTAAAAATTTTGTTATAGAGTTTTATTATCTTGAGAAAAGAATTTGAAATATATTGTCGAGAATTATGGACAAAAATATACTAAACCTCTTTTCAGATGACGAAATTGTTAAAAAAGTTCAATTAAAATTGCCTAAATTATTCCAAATTGCTGAATTAGGAAGTCAACGAGCAGGAAAAGTTGGAATGGAAGTCGGGTCAATTAGAGAAAGGATTATAGTCTCTTTATTAATTTACAAATTCGGTGAATCAAATGTCGAAACTGAATTACCTATCACTGAACCAGAAGTTGATGTCAAATTGTTTGGAAATCCGATTTCCATTAAAACGAAAAGTGGAAACAGTTATGCTGGTGTGAAACTAATTTGGACAGTTGATGCTAAAAATGCTTTAGAATTTCAAAAAAATATTTGCCTTCTTGTGATATGATTTACATTCAAATCAATTGGGGGAATACCGGTGGATTATTTTATTTTCCATTGAATGTCCAAATAGAAATATTTAATAGCTTGGGTAGAGAAAATTACATTAAATTACCTAGTTTAGGCACAAATCCTAGAGGTGTTGAGATGTCTGCAAAGGCATTACAAAAATTATTGGAACATAATAACATTTATAAAATCAAAATTGATTGGAAAAAAGAAGAAATAAAGTTTAATGCATTTAAAAAATGGGTTGATTTATGGGCTCAAGAATAGTATCGGCAAAAAACGGAACAACTACAAGTTCATTCGGAAGTCCTGGAAGGATTAATCACGATTCTTCACAGTTCTATAACTCAAGATTGTATGAAGGTCTGATTACAGATAAAAAAATAAAACAAAAAGAAAATAAAATTCCAAGCGAATTTTTGAATAAACATTTTTGTCACTCTAGCGAACAAATGACGGAATTACCTGATAACTCTGTTCACTTGATGATTACTTCACCTCCTTACAATGTAACAAAGGAATATGATGATAATCTGAATTTAGAAGAATATTTAATGCTGCTAAAAAAAGTTTGGACTGAAACCTATCGTGTTTTAGCTTCTGGTGGTCGCGCTTGTATTAATGTAGCTAACCTCGGAAGAAAGCCATATATACCGCTTCATAGTTATATAATTAATGATATGTTAGAAATTGGATTCCAGATGCGCGGTGAAATTATTTGGAATAAAGCTTCAAGCGCAAGCCCATCTACTGCTTGGGGAAGTTGGTTATCTGCTGCTAATCCAGTTTTAAGAGATATTCACGAATACATTTTAATATTTTCAAAAGATTCTTTTTCGCACGCAAGTAAAGGAAAAGAAAGCACTATATCAAAAGAAGAATTTTTAGAGTGGACAAAAAGCGTTTGGACTTTTCCTGCCGTCTCCGCAAAAAAAATTGGTCATCCCGCCCCATTCCCCGAAGAACTTCCTAATCGTTTAATAAAATTATATTCGTTTAAACAAGATGTGGTCTTAGATCCATTCGTAGGTAGTGGAACAACAAGTTTAGCCGCAATAAAGAATGGACGTAACTATGTGGGTTATGATACGAATAAAAAATATGTTGAACTTGCAGATAAAAGAGTTGCTGAATATACAAATCAAACAAAATTATTTTAGAGTCAAGGGCTAACAAGCCAATCAATCGGAGGCCTTTCCTTGCCTCGACTTGACGTCGAGTCAAGGCGGGCACACTTGGTATTTCAGCCAGAGGCTTACAAGTGTGTAATTATTGGCTTTGTAGTTCCCCGCTAAAGGAGGTTAAGCTGTGAAAAGTTTCTTGTTCTCTCGAAAGGATGGTTTTGTCAATAGTTATTTTGTTAAGAAATTTATCAGTGAATAAACAGTTATTGTTATTATTTGAAATCTCCGTCCCGCCATAGTTACAAAATGATTATGACTTCGGGGTCGTTCCTAATCTCAAATCCTTTATCCTACTTGAAAAAGTTTCTTTAGTTTGAAAAAGGTTTTATTTTTGCAAAGCATTTTATAAAAATATAAAAGGAAACAAAATGCCCGATTCAGATGAACCTGGCGCAAATCTAATTTATTTAATCAGTAATAAAACTCTACCACGGAAATAGTCCCCTGAATTTTCATAGGATTATCTCCGTGTTTTCCAGATTGGAGGTGCCTATGAAAAATGTTATTCTCTTGCCAGAATTCAAAGAAATTATTAAAACTCAAAATTGGCAGTTATTTAAAGAAATTTGCGAGGATAATCATCCTGCAGAAATTGCCGAACTAATTTCAGCTCTTGAACCAAAAGAAGTATGGGAATTAATAGAAAAATTGGAAATTTCTCAAAGGGCTGAAATTTTCAGTCATCTCGATTTGTCTCTTCAAATTGAAATTACTGAAATAATAGACCGCAGAAAGTTAGCAGAACTGCTTACTGAATTGCCTTCAGACGATAGGGTAGATTTATTCAAAAAATTTCCATTGGAAAAACAAGAATATATTTTACCGGCTTTAGCGCAGGCAGAAAGAGAAGATATCAGAAGACTGGCTTCATATCCCGAAAAAAGTGCCGGCTCTGTTATGACTTCCGAATATGTTTCTCTTCCTGATAATATTACTGTTCAGGAAGCAATAAACAGACTTCGACTTGAAGCTCCCAAAAAAGAAACAATTTATTATAGTTATGTGATCAATAGTGCAAGACAATTAATTGGATTTGTTTCTTTAGCTGATTTAATAATGGCAAATCCCAATTCCATCATCAAAGACATAATGCACGAAGAAGTAATATTTGCAACTGTTGATGAAGATCAGGAATCCGCAGCAAAGAAAATTCAGAAGTATGACTTGATTGCAATTCCTGTTGTAAATGGAAATCATACTTTGGTTGGAATAATAACTCACGATGACGCTCTTGATATTATTACTCAGGAACAAACAGAAGATTTTGAAAAATTAATGGCGATAGGTGGTGCTCACGAAGCTGGAGTTTATCTTAAAACTCCAGTAATAACACACTTTAAAAATAGAGCTGTGTGGATAATAAGTCTTGCAGCACTTGGATTACTATCAGGAATTATCATACACAATTTTGAATCAACTTTAATGAGTATGATGATACTTGCTCTTTATATGCCTATGGTTGCAGATACTGGTGGAAATACTGGAAGTCAGTCAGCAACAGTGGTAGTTAGAGCTATCGCTTTGGGAGAGATAAATTTTAAGGATTCTCTTATAGTATTATGGAAAGAATTTCGAATATCTGTTTTAATAGCTTTAGCGCTTGGAGTTCTTTCTTGGGGAAAAGTTATCTTCCTTTCGCAAGGGTCAGAAATTCCACAGGGTTTTACATTAGAAAATATTGGATTTGCAATTGCTATTGCTCTTTCTTTACAAGTGATAACAGCAACTTTGATAGGTGCTTTTTTACCGCTGCTTGCTTCAAGACTTAAATTGGACCCTGCAGTAATTGCAAGCCCGGCATTAACTACAATCGTAGATATAACCGGATTGTTAATATATTTTACAACAGCTAAAATGATATTAGGTCTGTAAAATAGTTGTATAAATTACTGTAAGATTAAAATATCATTTGAAATGGATAAGTTATCTTATTGACAATCATAAATTGATAAAAAATTATTCTTATAGGGCAAACAGTTCTGTGTTTTTAACACATCTGTCCAAAATAATTATATTTATGTGGCTAAAGCCACTCACTGATTCTAATTTTTTTCAGTTCACTGAAGTGAACTGCAATAAATTCTGATTAGATTTCTTTTTTTTCTATTGCAGTTGGATTTATACAACTGTTATTGTGTTTATTATGGACGGGAATGGTTTTTAATAGACTTTTATGATTTTTTATTATCATACAACTATTGTTCATTATATTTTAAATTATGATAAAAAATTACTTATCAAATCTATTCAGGACATACCAAAAAGGTGATTCAAGAGAAGAATCGTATTATGAACATCTTGCAGATTTTCTAAGAGACTTTACTCAAATCAAGAGAAAAAAGGAAATACATATAACCATCCTTCCTAAGAAAACAGAAGCAGGCAACCCCGATTTTAGAATATGGGACGGAAGACAAAAAATAATTGGTTATATTGAAGCAAAAGATTTGGGCGTTAATCTCGATAGGATTGAAGAATCGGAACAACTTAAAAGATACATATCAACTTTTCCGAATGTTATTTTAACAAACTTTACAGAGTTTCGTTTGTTTAGAGATGGTGAAAGGATAGATAAATTATCAATAGCTCGCCCATTTGTTATCAAAAAACTTTCTTCAGTTCCCCCGATTGAAAACGAAGATAAACTATTTGAACTACTTGAAAGATTTTTAGATTTTTCACTTCCCAAAACTTACACATCCAAAACTCTTGCTGTTGAACTTGCAAAAAGAACAAAGTTTCTGAAGGATGAAATTGTTAGTGAAGAATTAAAAATTGGCACAAAATCAATACAAGCTTTTTATGAAGCCTTTAAAGAATTCTTAATTGCAGGTTTAAGAGAAAATGAATTTGCTGATCTTTACTCTCAAACAATTACCTATGGTTTATTTGCTGCTCGTCTCCGTGCGGAAAATGAATTTAACAGAAAATTAGCTTACTCATACATTCCAAAATCCATAGGTATTCTGAGGGATGTTTTCAAGTTTATTTCTATGGAGGATTTGCCTCAGCAAATGGAAGTAATAATTGATGATATTGCAGAAGTTTTATCAGTTGCAGATGTTAAAAAGATTCTTGACCAATATTATCACGAAGGAAAAGGGAATGATCCGGTTTTACATTTTTATGAAACTTTTCTTTCTGTTTACGATCCACAGACAAGAGAAAAACGAGGAGTTTATTACACGCCAGAACCTGTTGTTTCATTTATTGTTCGATCAATTAATCAGATTCTCAAAGATAAGTTTAATATTTCGGACGGACTTGCCTCTACTAATGTAACATTACTCGACCCTGCTGGTGGTACACTTAGTTTTTTAGCAAAGGCAATCGAAACAGCAGTTGAAGATACTAAAAATAAATATGGTAAAGGCTTAGTTAGATCACTAATTAGAGAACATATACTTGAAAATTTTTATGCCTTTGAATTGATGATGGCTCCATACGCAATAGGACATATGAAAATGTCTTTCCTTTTAGAAGAGCTTGGATACAGAATGAATGATGACGAGAGGTTTAAATGTTATCTAACAAATACACTTGAAATGAAAGAACTTGATGAATCAAAATTTCCTGGTATGTCCTCTCTATCATACGAAAGTCACGAAGCTGGAAAAGTTAAAAAGCAAGTTCCTATTCTTGTTGTGCTTGGTAATCCACCTTATTCCGGGCATTCATCTAATACTGGCGAATGGATATCTGATGTAATAAAAGAATATTATCAAGTAGATGGTAAGCCGCTCGGTGAGAAAAATCCAAAATGGTTGCAAGATGATTACGTAAAATTTATTCGGTTCGCTCAATGGAAAATTGAACAAGCCGGCGAAGGAGTATTGGGATTTATTACTAATCATAGTTATTTGGATAATCCGACTTTCAGAGGAATGCGGCAATCATTAATGAACAGCTTTGATGAAATTTATATTCTCGATTTACACGGAAATAGCTTAAAGAAAGAAAAAGCTCCCGATGGAAGCAAAGACGAAAATGTTTTTGATATTATGCAAGGTGTGGCTATTTGTTTTATGATAAAGTATAAGAATCGAAGAAGTAATTCAGTTTTTCATAATGAAATTTTTGGATTAAGAGAAAGTAAGTATAATTGGCTGAATAAACATAATATTAAAAACGTTAAGTGGAAAAGGGTTGTTCCACATCCGGAATTTTATCTTTTTATACCAACTGATAATAAACTTGCAAACCAGTATTACTCGTTTGAAAAAATAAATGAAATCTTTCCTGTAAATTCTGTAGGTATTGTAACTGCGAGAGATAATTTTGTTATTGATTTTGATAGAAAGAAATTAGAGAGAAGGATAGAAGATTTTCGCAATTTGAAAATAGATGATGAGATAATAAAACAGACTTATGATTTGAACGAAAACCAAAGTTGGAAAATAAAAGAGCAACGTGAAAAACTTAAAAAAGATTTGGACTGGAAAGATTCTATTACAAAAATTCTTTACCGCCCCTTTGATGAAAGATGGATTTTATATCACGATGAAATGATTGAACGTACTCGTAAAGATGTTATGCAGCATATGTTGAAAGAGAATTTAGCTTTAATCTCTATTAGAAAATCTAGAAGTATTGATTTGTGGAATTTTGCATTTGTAACAAATATAATATCTGCGGGAGCTACTTCAATAACTGCCCTTGATATAAATTATGTATTTCCTCTTTATGTATATCTTGAACAAAAAGAAAAGAAATCAAACCCATTTATGCAAATGATGATATTTGAACCAGAAGCAAAATATCATTCTAAGCAGCCAAATATAAAATCAGGACTGTTTGAAGAACTTAAAAAGAACTATAAAAAGGTTATAACACCCGAAGAAATATTTTATTACATCTATGCCGTTCTTTACAGCAATATATATCGAACAAAATATGCAGAGTTTTTGAAAATTGATTTTCCGCGTGTCCCTTTCACAAAAGATTATAAAATTTTTAGTCGGCTCAGTAAACTCGGTCAAGAGCTTACAGACTTACATTTGCTAAAACATAAAGAACTTGAAAAGACTAATCTCAAATTTCCAATTGAAGGAAATATCAAAGTAGAAAAGCCGCGATTGGATAATGAAAAAGTCTGGATAAACAAAGCACAATATTTTGAGGGCGTTAAAAAAGAAGTCTGGCAATATCAAATTGGTGGTTATCAGGTTTGCGATAAATGGTTAAAGGATAGAAAAGATATAATTCTTTCTTTAGGTGATATTAAAACATACTCGAAAATTGTAGGAGCTTTATCAAAAACAATAGATTTACAAAAAGAAATAGATAAATATTTTATTAAAGTTGAAAAACAACTATAATTTTAAGTGCCGTCCGAAAAATGTTTGAAAATGTATAAATATTTTTTACTCACTTAATCACCCTCTGCACCAGTTTATCTATTGCTTGTATCTCTTCGTCAAGATGCTTTTTAATTTCCGTTCGCAAACTGCCGAGTCGAGTGGCTAATAATTTTTTTTGCGGCGGATTTTTCTCTAATTACTCTATTGCTTTTTGATTGGCAGTTTTTCTTATTATGTTAATTTTTCTTTCTAATAATTAACAAATAATACTGCTATAGAAGTAAATATAGATAAATTCGGATGATTATAATTCAGTATTTCATTTAGAGCTTTATTTATACTGCTATAACAGTAATTATTCTTGTGTTTTATTTATAAATCCTATATATTTACAATAAACCCAAGTTTTTACTGCTATAAAAGGAAAGATTGATGAATAGAGATCACATTTCATATATAGTAAAGTTACACAGAAAGCAGAGCGGTTTGTCTCAAAAAGCATTGGCTGAACTTGCCGGAGTTGGTAAAACAGTTATTTATGATATTGAAAAAGGAAAAGAAACTGTTCAGTATGATACTATAAAGAAAATATTATCTGTACTAAATGTCAAAATCAAATTTGAAAGTCCGCTATTGGAATTAATGGAGAAAAATGATGAGAAAAGCTAAAGTATATAACTTCGGAATTCCTGTTGGAGAATTAATTGAAATTGAACAAGGAAAGAAATATAGTTTTGTTTACTATGAAGATTATAAAGGTAAACCAATTTCTTTAACTATGCCTGTTAAACAAAAAG
>Ga0073932_1001843_pt1 | contig 36784 bp, 27 predicted proteins | sample DewCreD2012metaG_FD_76967 | JGI IMG/M metagenome (GOLD analysis project Ga0073932, IMG submission 76967) | Hot spring sediment bacterial and archeal communities from British Columbia, Canada, to study Microbial Dark Matter (Phase II) - Dewar... ...
ACCCGGATAAGTTGATGATTCCAATACAACTAATTGACCAAGGCGAAAATTTTGTGATATAACTTTAGAACTTTCATCAATGTAACTAATATCTGGTTCTCTGTAATTATTCAAAGGAGTGGGAACACAAATTATTATTGCATCAACTTCATTAAGTCTTTTGAAGTCGGATGTTACTTTGAATCTATTAGTTCTGACTGCTTCAGCAATCCTTTCATTTGAAATGTGTTTAATATAGCTATTTCCTGATTCTAAAATTGGGATTTTTTTATTATCAATATCAAATCCAACGGTTAAAAAACCTGCCTCGACAAATTCTAAAGCTAAAGGCAAACCTACATAACCAAGACCTATTATTCCGATTTTTATTTCTTTTGTTTTTATTTTATTTAATAAAACTAACTTAAAATCCATTAGCCCTCCAAAATTTTAATAATTCTTTTTTAAAATTTAATAAAAAACAGTAATCTTTATTATATCTTAATCACAAAATTGATTAAATTTTATTAACTTAATGTTATCTTTGTTAAGCAAATTAAAAAATTCAATAATAAAATGGAGATTTTATGAAAAAGTCAATTAAAATGATTTATGGATTTCTAACCTTGGCTATTCTTTTTATGGGTTTCCAATGTGCTTCTACTGAAATCACAAGCGCTAAATTATATATTCAACAAAAGAATTATGATAAAGCAATTGAAGTTCTTCAAAAAGAAGTACAAAAGAACCCTAAAAGTGATCAAGGATACTATCTTTTAGGTTATGTCTATTATGAGAAAGGTGATTATGAAAATATGTTGAAAAGTTTCGATCAGTCATTATCTATTTCTAAAGTGTATGAAAAAGATATAAGAGACGCTAAAAAATCTGCTTGGGTAAATGTTTTCAACAGAGGAGTTGCTTTTTTTCAGAGAGCAATAAAAGTTGATAATCCAGACAGTGCAAATGTACTTTTCGATAGATCAGTTGCTGATTTCAATGCTGCAACCATTATACAACCAGATTCAGCGGATGCTTATAAAAATCTTGCTTTTGCTTATATGAGCAAAGGAGACAATGAAGCAGCTATAAAACCTCTTCAAAAATTAATTGCTTTAGAGAAGTCAAAAGATGGATATAAATATTTAGGTGAAATATATTTTGTTATTGGAACAAACCTAAAGAATGAAGGAAAAGAAACTGAAGCAAAAGAATACTTTAATAAATCAATTGAAATATTATCTGAAGGAAGAAAAGTATATCCTGGTGACGCTGAGATATTATTGTATTTATCAAATGCTTACATTGGTGCTGATAGAACTGCTGAAGCTATGGAACAGTTCAAAGCTGGTGTAGAAGCTCAACCAGAGAATAAATATTACAGATATAATTATGGAGTATTGTTATTAGGAGCCGAAAAATATGAAGAAGCTGAAGCTCAATTCAAAAAAGCTATTGAGCTTGATCCTAACTATACAAATGCAATTTATAATCTTGGAGTAACCTATCTCAAATGGGGTGGATACTTAAATAAAAAAGCTGAAGAAGAAGGAAAATTTTCTGAAGAATACAAAGAAAAATACAGTGCAGCTCTTCCCTATCTAGAAAAAGCGGTTCAATCTCAGGATGCTGACGCTAATACTTGGGAATTACTTGGAAGAGTATATTCAGTTTTAGGAATGACTGAAGATGCAACTAATGCTTTCAACAAAGCAGATGAATTGAGGAAATAATATGGATAACTCTAATATTCAACCACAAGGACAACAAATAAATATTGAGTTGGGAGAGAAAGAAGCTGAAGGAATTTATTCTAATCTTGCTATTATTTCTCATTCCCCAGCAGAATTTGTCATAGATTTTACAAGAATTGTTCCCGGAGTTCCAAAGGCTAAAGTGCTGTCAAGAATTATCACCACACCGCAACACGCTAAAATGTTGATGAAAGCTTTGGAAGAAAATATCAAAAAATTTGAATCCAGGTTTGGTGAAATTCGTTTGGAACCACCCCAAAATCAGCATTTCGGGTTTGTTCCTATGAATAATGAAAAAGTAAACTGAAAATTAAACGCCTCTTTTAGAGGCGTTTTTTTATAGCTGACATTTAATTTATTTCGTTTATCTTTTCAAAAACAAAATCTAAATGATGAAAATATTTTCAATAATTCTTTTAGTTATATCATCAGTATTTTTATTTTCAAATTGTGATGATACAATAACTAATCAGGATGTTGATGACAGAGTTATTCCTGATAAAGATGTAAGTTTCTCTAAGCATATTTATCCACTTTTTCAGGTTAAGTGTTTTTCCTGTCACGGTAATGGAGTGTATGAAGCTGGTTTAGATTTAACTCTCAGAACTCGTTTTGTAGATGGCAGAATTGTAGTCCCAGGCGACACAATTACAAGCATATTAGTATGGAGAATTAACCGACCTCCCAGAGCAGGATTTGCTCCTATGCCACCTTTATATACCCCTCAAATGAATAGCAACCAAATTAAAGGAATAAAAACCTGGATAGCCGAAGGTGCTAAAGAAAATTAAATCCAACCTTGTTCTCTGTACCACGAGACTGTTTTTTCTATTCCTTCTTTAATACTAATATTTTGTTTATAGCCAAAATGTTCTTTGGCTTTTTTTGTATCGCAGATCCAATATTTCTGTGTTAAATCTTTTGCTTTTTCAATATTCAGTGTTGCAGCTTTGGATGTAAAAAGAGAAGAGAATTGAGCAACAGATGCAATCAGATAAACTATAATATGGGGAATTCTGACCACTATTGGTTTTTTATTTAGTATAGTTGCGGTTATCCTATTTATTTGATCCCAAGTATAATATTCTTCAGAAGAAATGAAATAAATCTCACCAACTGATTTTTCTGATTTCGAAGCTAAATAAATTCCATTAACTAAATCATTAACATGAACAAGGCTTATTTTTTTTTCATCAAAACCGATCAAAGTAGTCAATCCTTTGGAGAATGTATTGAAATAAATAAAAATTTCAGTATCTCTTTCACCATAAACTGCTGGCGCTCTGCAAATAGTAATAGGAATTTTATCTTTATAAGTTAAAGTAACTTTTTCTTCTTCAAGTTTACTTTTTCCGTAGGTAGTAATTGGATTACAAGGAGTAGTTTCATCAACAGGAACACCGTTTAATGAAGGTCCTGTTGCGGTTAAACTTCCAACTACTAAAAATCTCTTAAGTTTAATTTGATTTTCTATAACAGTATCTAATAAATTTCTCGTGGTTTCAACATTACCAATAAAATATCCTTCTTTAGTTTTGGATTTTACTACGCCTGCAACGTGGTAGATGTAATCAACGTCTTTAATAACTTTTTTTAATTCGTTTTTATTATTCAGACCACAGTCAATAAATTTCACATTTTTACCCTTAAGCCATTTTGTATTCGATGACTTTCTTATTATACACCAGACTTCCATATTTTTAGACAAAAGTAGATCAACCAAATGACTGCCTACAAAGCCTGTTCCCCCTGTAACTAATGCAATTTCTTTATTTTCCATTTTTATCAAAAATTTGAATTCTAAAACTTTAACTTTAATTTCGAGAACAAATTTACAAAAAAGAATACTGTTTTTAATAAACCCAATTATCGAAGGAGGAATCTTGGATTTATTTAATAAATGTTATGAATTTACTCGCGCAGATGAAGTAAAAGCGTTAGGAGTATACCCTTATTTCAGACCTATAGAAGAAAATGAAGGTCCTGTAGTTCAAATTGAAGGTAAAAAAATAATAATGGCGGGTTCTAATAATTATTTGGGACTAACTGGTCATCCAAAAGTTAAAGAAGCTGCTCTAAATGCCGTTAAAAAATATGGTACTGGTTGTTCCGGCTCCAGATATTTGACCGGAACTCTTGATCTTCACATTGAACTTGAAAATAGATTAGCTAAATTTTTTAATACTGAAGCTGTGCTTCTTTATAGCACTGGTTTCCAAACAGCTTTGGGAATAATACCTACATTAGTTCAAAGAAATGAATATGTAATTTCAGATAAAGACAATCATGCTTGTATAGTAACAGGCACTATGATAACTAAAGGAACGATGGGTACTTTACTAAGATACAAGCACAATGATATGGATGATCTTGAAAGAGTCATTTCCCGAATTCCTTTGGATTCTGGAAAGTTAATTGTAAGTGATGGAGTATTTAGTACCGGGGGTGAAATTGTTGACCTGCCAAGACTAAATCAAATTGCCAAAAAATACAACGCACGAATTTTAATTGATGATGCCCATGCTGTTGGTGTAATTGGAAAAGGTGGTAGAGGAACCGCAAGTGAATTTAATCTTGAATCAGAAGTTGATTTAACTATGGGTACATTCAGTAAGACCTTTGCATCATTAGGTGGTTTTGTTGCTGGAGCTGAAAGAGTTATAAATTATCTCAAACACTTTTCACCAGCATTGATTTTTAGTGCCTCACCAACACCTGCATCAGTAGCTGCTGCTCTTGCTGCTTTAGATATTTTAGAAGCACATCCTGAACTGGTTGATAAATTGATTTTTAACGCTAATTATATGCGAACAAATCTAAAAGGAATGGGTTTCAATGTTATTGATGGTAGAACTGGGATTGTCCCTGTAATTGTTGGTAATGATGAATTAGCTTTTAAAATGTGGAGAATTTTATTTGATAACGGTGTTTTCGTAAATGTCTTTATATCTCCCGGAGTTCCTGAAGGTAGACAAATGATGAGAACAAGTTATATGGCTTCTCACGAGAAAGAACATTTAGATGCAATTCTTAACATTTTTAATGACGCAGGCAAAAAATTAGGTCTTATCTAACCCATTGAGGATTTATGAGTAATATCGTAATTAACTCAGTTAAATCTAAATCAGATTTAATGAAATTTATTAAACTTCCTTGGAAGATTTATCATCATAATCCTTATTGGGTTCCACCTTTGATAATGGATAGGAAAAAACTTTTAAATAAACAAAAGAATCCTTTCTTTCATCATGGAGATGCTGAATATTTTCTTGCTTATAAAAATGGTGAACTCGTCGGCAGAATTGCAGCAATTAGGAATGATTTGCATAATAAACATCATAAAGATAGAGTTGGTTTTTTTGGTTTTTTCGAATCCATAAATGATCAGGATGTTGCAAATATGCTTTTTGATAGTGTTAAAAGTTGGCTGCAAAAGAGAGGATTTGATACAATGCAAGGTCCCGCAAATCCATCAAGTAATGATGAATATGGAATGCTTATTTCTGGTTTTGACGATCCACCAAGAATACTTATGAATTACAACCCCGAGTATTATATTGATTTATGTGAAAACTATGGACTTAAAAAAGCAAAAGATTTATATGCTTATAAACTCACTTCTGAAAAAGTCTTTAAATCTGATAAAGTTCGTCGTGTGGCAGAATTAGCTGCAAAAAGATCAGGAATAAAAATCACTTCTTTAAATCTTAAAGATTTCAAAAACGAGTTGAATAAAGTAAAATATGTTTATAATAAAGCTTGGGCACCAAATTGGGGTTTTGTTCCTATGACAGATGAAGAAATAGATTATATGGCAAAAGATTTAAAACCTTTAGTGGAACCATCTTTAGTTCTCTTCGGCGAGATAAATAATCAGCTCGTTGGTTTTGCTTTAACTATTCCGGATTATAACCAAATATTTAAAGAGATGAATGGCAGATTATTTCCATTCAACTTTATCAAACTTTGGACAAAAAAGAAAAATATAACTTGGGCAAGAATAATTACTCTTGGAATTATTCCGGAATATCAGAAAAAAGGTTTGGATGCAGTTTTTTACTGGGAAATAGTAAACAGAGCAAATAAGATAGGTATCAATCTCGGTGAAGCGAGTTGGATTCTGGAAGACAATGAAATGATGAATCGCGGAGCTGAAGCTCTTAATGCTGAGATTTATAAAAAATACAGAATTTGGGAAATAAAGATTTAGATTGAATTATTTTAACATCTCATTATACTTTGAAATATGTGATGGGTCTATTCTTTTTAATTTATCAACAATACTTTTGTCAGGGTAATCTTTAAGTAAATCTGCAATCTCACCATATTTTGAATCAAAAAAAGTTCTTATTAAAACACTGTTAATGTCAATTTTTGCCCGCATATCATTCAATACATTGATAAGATTTACGATATGATTTTGTGCCTGAGTTTTATCTACTTGATAATAATCTATCCCGTAATGATATTCATAAAAAGCTTCGCGAAATGGTCTGAATTTCTCATTTAATAAATCATCACATAATCTTGTTCTGTTATATGATTCACTTGACCTTTCCCATCCTTTTCTGTAGTTACTATTTATTCCAAGATTTGCAATATTAAATGCTTTCTGATAATTCGGATTACCACCCAATTCACTCCAGGTATCCCAATCCCAACCTATTATAAGATTTGCATAAAAATCTAAAAAACTTGTAATAGGATCATAAACAGCTTGATTAGAATAAAGAGCTTGTCCACGTTCATACTTAAAACTCCAATTAGGATCATTTATTGTCAACATTGGAGATTGTCTATCACTTCGATAGACTGGTCTTGTACTCACAATAACAACCTGAGCACTATAGTCTATATCACTTGATGCTCCTGTAAAAAATATGTTGAAAGAACAATTTATTTTTTCGCCTTCCCAAGGTTCATTATTAAATTGAGTTGAGTTTAAATAATTTTCAACTATTGATGCAAAATCAGCGAGCAGCTCTCTGTTTCTTATTTGAAGACCTTCATAGTTAACAGTTACCCGACAATTTAATTCTTGTGCATTAACTTCCAAAAGAAATAAGAGAGAGAAAAATATTATTGAAATCTTATTCATATTTGAACCAATTTTTTATAGTTTAATATATAGAATTAGAAATTATTGAACAATTTAATAAATACTCAATGAAGAATTTAGTTATTACAATTATACTAATAAACTTTTTTGTTTATGGACAGTTTAATCCCGGAGCAAAACAAATATCGTTAAGTAATTCTGATGTTGCTCTGAGTAATGATGTTTTTTCTTCTTTTAATAATATAGCCGGCTTAGCTCAGTTAAATTGGAGAGAATTGGGGATTTACTACTCCCCTGCTCCTTTTGGATTATCCGAATTATCTAATGGATATTTAGCATATTTAGAACCGACGGATTTTGGCTCTTTTTCATTAGGAGCAATGACTTACGGTTTTGAACTTTACAGAGAAGCGAGATTTTTAATCTCATATTCGAATAAGATGACTAACAAGTTTTTTTATGGTTTTTCTTTTAATCTTCACTCTGTCAATATTAAAAATTATGGTAATGATTTTGCATTTTATCTTAACGTTGGTTCTTTGATTTATTTAATGAAAGAATTGAGGTTTGGCTTTTTCGCTGAAAATATAAATCGAGCCAGCTTTTCAGCAGAAAAGGAACAGATTCCAACAATCCTTCACGCTGGATTTAGTTATGATTTATTAAAAGAAATCTCAATAAACATTTCATTGGAAAAAGATTTAAGATATAAACCATCTTTACAATTTGGTATTGACTATGATTTGATTGACAATCTTTCTTTTCGTTTTGGATTTTCAAATAATCCAGCTAAATATTCTTTTGGCACAGGAATAAATTACTCTATGTTTAATTTGGATTATGCATTCCTTTCTCATAATGATTTGGGATTAACACATCAATTTGGTTTGATTATCAATTTTAATTCAATTTCATCAAGGAAAGAAGCAATTAGAAATTATCTTGGAGTTAAAGATTGAAGAGATTTTTTCTTTTTCTCATTCTGATATTGTTTTTTCCATCAAATATTTTTTCGCAAATTGAGGATACTGTAATTATTGATACGGAGAGTAATCTTGAAGAAGTTTTTGAAGACTCATTTACCGAAGAAGCTGAATCTGATGCATTTGATAACTTTGAAGATTTAATATTAAATCCAATCAACCTTAACACTGCAAGCATAAATGAATTGATTGCCATTCCATTTCTGGATTTTCAATCTGCATCTTTAATAATTAAGCACCGAGATAAGTATGGACGTTTTTTAAGTACTAATGAGTTGTTTTCAATTGCCGAACTTAATCCAGAAATTATCAATAAGATTATTCCATTTTTAAGAGTTGATAAAATAACTTTTAGTGACTCGCTTTCATATTTTCAGGATGAGGAGAGCTGGTTGTTTTCAAATCTCAGAAATCTAAATGTTCAGATTAGAAGCAGATTTGGTTCTGATTTACAGCAAAGAGATGGATTTACAAAAGGTAATTATTTGGGTTCAAAGTTAAAATCTTATAATAGAATTTTAATAAAGCATTCCTCGAATATTCAGTTTGGAGTAATTACAGAAAAGGATGCAGGCGAACAATTTTTTTATGATTATTATTCTTATCACTTCTCTATAAGAAATTATGGAATCGTAAAACAATTAGTAGTTGGGGATTATAATTTAGAGTTTGCTCAGGGACTTATACTTTGGAGCAGTTATAGTTTATCAAAAGGTTCAGATGCCACTTTACCAGTAAAAAGAAAATCAAGAAACATTAGACCTCACACCGGAGCTTCTGAACATGGTTTCTTCAGAGGAACGGGGATTAATTTAAGCTTATACGATTTTAATCTGTTGTTATTTTACTCATCAAAAAAAATAGATGCTAATATTGATTCTGTTACGCTTGAAATAAATTCTCTGCCCATAACTGGAATTCACGCAACACGAAATGAAATTAACAGAAAAAATAGAGCAACAGAAACTGTAATTGGTTCCAGATTAGAATATTCTTACAACTCATCAAATAAATTCGGAGTAAGTTTTTATAAATCTAATTTCTCAAATGCGTTTGAGAAATCTTCAGTTTATGATTTATCCGGGAAAGAATTTTTATTTTATTCTTTTGATTTCGATAATCGTTTCGGACCTATCAATATTTTTGGTGAAATAGCTAATGACCAAAACTCAACTTCGTTTTATAGTGGGATAATCATAGTTCCATCTTCAAAAATTCAATTCGCTTCAAGTGTAAGAAATTATTCGGAAAGATTTAGAAATCTTCACGCATTTGGATTTGGAGAACAATCCGGAAAGACTCAAAATGAATTCGGAGTTTATACAGGATTAAAATTTAACAGTGAGTTTGGTTTATTTAATATTTACTATGATAAGTTTAAGTTTCCTTATGCCACATTTGAAAATCCCATACCATCAAACGGAGATGAATTATACTTTAGTTATCGTAAGCAAATTAATCGAGAGCTGGAACTTCTTTTTAGATTTAAGAATGAAAATAAAGAAATTACTTCATCTATTAATAATAAAAAAAGTATTACTGAAAGAATCAAAAATTCTTATCGTTTTGAATTTAATTATTCAGCATCTAAAACTCTTAGACTGAGAACCAGATTGGAATACAACACTTATCAGGTTAATAGAATAAATCTTTTTGAAAAAGGATTTTTGATTTATGAAGATATAAAAATATCACCTATTAAAAATCTGACTATCTACGGTAGGATTATTTTTTTCGAAACAGATTCATTCAATAGTGCAGTTTATGAATTCGAAAACGATTTAACAGGTTTATTTTCTAATTTGGCTATGTATGGTGAAGGCATCAGATATTACTTAATAATCAAATACCAGCTAATTAGAAACCTAACATTATCAATGAAATATGCAGAGACATACAAACCAAATGAAAAGTTTTTAAGTTCTGGTAATAATAGAATAAATAACAATATTGATAACAGAATTAATTTTCAAATAGACTTAAAGTTATGATAAATCTTTGTTTGGATAGATATCATTAGAAAAGATTTCAGGGCTATTTCCCTTATAAAAATCTTTTCACCACAAATTGCTTTATTTAAAATTTTATCTTTCATTTTTGATTTATTATTTCACCCCATCGTGATTTTGGTTTTTATTGTTGTTATTTCTCTGAGGCTCTCTGTGTCTTCTCGGTGGAACTCTGTGAAAGAAAAATTACACAGAGAACCGCAGAGAAATCGCAAGAGAGCCACCGAGTTAAATAAATATATTTTAGGCAACCCTGAGGATTTTGGTTTTTTAATGACTCCGAAGGAGTCAAATATTATTAGAAAAAGAAATCAATATCATTAATAAGGGGCGTAGCCCTGACATCAAAATAAATTATAACGAAAATATTTGTTTATATACAGTGATTAGAAAATATTTCAGGGCTATCGCCCCTATAAAATTTATTTGACTTAGATTGCAATTAAGATATTAAGGTTAAAGACCATTTTTTATCTAATAATGAAATAACTTGACAGAATAAATCTAACGCAGTAAAAAGGTTATTTGAAAAATCTATAGTGATAATTTTCAAGATTACAGAAAAATAATTTTTCAAAGGTCTCTTTTTAATTTATTCATACCTTAAAGCTTCAATCGGGTCAAGATTTGCAGCTTTATAAGCCGGATACGTACCGAAAACAACTCCGACAATAATACAAAGCGATATGCCAATAATAACCCAATCAACAGGTATAGCAGTTTGTGCATTCAAAAAACTACCTGCAAAATTACCTATTCCAACTCCTAATAAAATTCCAACTATTCCTCCTATAAGACATAATGAAACTGCTTCAAATAGAAATTGAAGTAAAATCCAATTTTTTCGTGCGCCTAAAGATTTACGTATTCCAATTTCTTTAGTTCGTTCTGTTACAGAAACTAACATAATATTCATAATCCCAACACCAGCAGCAAGCAAAGCTATCAATGAAACTGCTAATGAACCAATTTTAATCGGTTCTGTTATTGAATTGACTTGTCCGATAAGTGATTCGTTGCTGAAGATGGAAAAGTTATTAGGTTCAGATGGTGCAAGTCTTCTAATAATTCTCATATATCCTATTGAAGCATCAATCAATTCGTTATAATCATCTTTGCCATAAGACATAACAGTAATATTTACAGTCCTTCCATATTTACCGAACAAAGATTGCCAAGTAGTAATAGGTAATAAAACAACATTATCACGGCTTTGACCAAACAATGTTGGCTGCTCTTCTAAAATGCCAATAACCATTAAACTTTTTTTATCAACGCGGACGAATTGACCAATAGGGTTTATATTCGGGAATAATTTATCAACTACGTCTTTTCCAAGAATGCAAACATCAGAAGAATATTGTACATCAAACTCTCTTAATTCTCTACCTAATTCAATATTCCAATTATTTGTTTTTAACGCATCAACTGTAATCCCTGCAATTTGAATATTTGGATTAGTTTCTCTATTTTTATATTTAACTATTTTACCAAACTGCCACTGTTCAGCAGCAACATATTTGGCTTTTGTTAACATATTTTTAAGTCTATACATATCTTCAATTGTAATATCAGGTCGGGGGTCTCTTAATCGAGGTCCACTTCCTATAGCAGGATCATTTTTTTGAATTTGAAAAGTATTTTTATTTAATTGGGAAAGACCTTCTTCAATACTTAACTGAAGCATTGTAATAATTGTCATTATTACAATTATAGAAAAAATACCGACGACTACACCAAGTATTGTCAGACCAGTTCTTAATCTGTTATTCTTGATAGATTGTAACGACTGAAAAAAAATTTGTGATATTTTCATTTTGTATTAATAAATTTATTCATAACGTAAAGCTTCAACAGGATCCATTTTTGCAGCAGTGTAAGCAGGTGCAAATCCTGATATAACTCCGGTCAATAATGATACGCTTATTCCTAATAACACAGAATCAATTTGAATTGATGTAGGGACATATTGATTTATCAGCAAACTAATAATTACAGCAGCAATTAAACCAGCTAATCCCCCAACTAAACAAATAGCGGATGATTCAAGTAAAAATTGAGAAAGAATAGTTCTTCTTTTTGCGCCAATTGCTTTTCTTAAACCGATTTCTTTTGTTCTCTCTTTGACCGAGACAAACATAATATTCATTATTCCAATAGCTCCGACAAATAAAGATAATCCGGTTATGAATAGCCCTGCTATTTGGATTACGCCGACTACAGAATCATAACTCTGCTGCAAACCTTCCTGTTGATTAATTGAAAAATCATTTTCTTGATCATAAGTTAAACCGCGTACTTTTCTCATCACTCCTTCAATTTCTGCCTTTGTTTCATCAATCATTGCCGGACCATTTGCTCTTACATTTATTGTAATGGTTTTGAAAGAGCGATTGAAGAAATTTTTGAATATCGTTTCAATTGGAATATAGACTTGATTATCAGGATTCCAAGGTCCAAGAATAAAACTTCCCTGCTCAGCCAATACGCCAATAACTTTATAATTAAATCCACCTATTTTTATAATTCGATCAATAGGGTCAATATTTGGAAAAAGTTTTTTTGCTATCTCACTTCCAATAATAGCTACTTGACGAGCAGCATTGCTTTCTATTTCAGAATAAAATCTTCCTTGAGCAAAAGTAAAATTGGTTGTTTTGATGTAATCAGCATTTGAACCATTTACAAAAACATTATCCACTCTTCTTTCATTGTATTTTACAGTTTGAATAGTATTAGTTACAGGTGCAACCGCAACAGGGAGCTTGACTAATTCTTTAAATTCAGAATATTCATCTATTGTAATATTTTTTCTATTTCTTATTTTCCACCATTCCTGATTGGTAAACCAAGCCCATTTATCAACATAAAGCACATCTGTACCAAGAGAGCTAATTCCTGATTGGAAGGAATTGTCAATTCCTTTGATAGCAGTACTCATAGTAATAACAACGGCAACGCCAATAAATATTCCAAGCATTGTAAGTATTGCTCTAATTTTATTTGAAATAATTGCCCGAAGAGCAATTATCAATCCTTCTTTTAATTCATATAAAAAAATTCTCATTGAATAAAATTTTCTTTTAACTCAGGGATTAATCTTTTTTTAACCATTTCATCTTTCTCAATCAGACCATCTTTTAATCTTATAATCCTTGCAGCGTGTTCAGCTATATATTCCTCGTGAGTAACAAGAATTATAGTATTGCCTTTTTTATGTATCTCATTGAACAAAGCCATAATCTCTTCACCTGTTTTGGAATCTAAATTTCCAGTTGGTTCATCTGCTAAAATGATTGATGGGTTAGTAACCAGTGCTCTGGCTATTGCGACTCGCTGCCTTTGTCCACCAGATAATTCGTTAGGCTTATGACTCATTCTATCGCCAAGTCCAACATCAATCAAAGCTTGTTTTGCTCTTTCCCTTCTTTCTGCTTTTGAAACTCCGGCATAAACTAATGGTAATTCAACGTTATGAATTGCATCGTACCGAGCCAAAAGATTAAAAGTCTGGAAGACAAATCCTATTTCCCGATTTCTTATGTTTGCTAACTGATTGTCTGTCATTTCACTGACACTAAAACCTTTGAATAAATATAAACCAGAAGTGGGAGTATCAAGGCATCCAAGCATATTCATCAGAGTTGATTTTCCAGACCCCGAAGGGCCCATAATAGCAACATATTCATTCTTATCAATATTTAATGAAACATCTCTTAATGCGTGAACTTCTTCGAATCCAACTTTATAAATTTTAGCAATATGTTCTATTTTTATAATATTCATTTAATAACCTATTTTAATTAGCAGAGACTTTTTTCTTTTCTTCAATTCTAACTTTTGATCCATCTTTTAAATCATTTGAAATTGCTCGATAACTTCCACTAACAACTTCTTCACCGCCATTAAGTCCCGATTTAATTTCAATATAATCATCGTCGCTTATTCCTGTTTTAACTTTCACAGCTTTAACAGTTGAATTTTCCACTACAAAAACAATTTCATCAGGCTCTTTTTTGTTTTTATCAATTTTATTATTTGATGCTTCGACTTGTTTTTCTTCTTTATTTATATCAGTTCTTGCAGTTACACTTTGAATAGGAACTGATAAAACATTTTCTACAGTTTCAGTTGATATTTCACTTGTGCAGGACATACCCGGACGAAGTCTATCATCTAATTCAATCAGTTTGATTCTGACTTCAAAATTTACAACTTCTTCTTGAGTTCCGAAACCTTTAGTTATAGCACTATTTCCTATTTGAGTTACAATACCCTTAATAACTTTATCTCGTATTGCATCAACTTTAACTTCTGCAGTATCACCTAAAGAAACAAGTACAACATCATTTTCATCAACTTCAACGACTGCTTCAATATTTTTCAAATCCGAAACAGTCATCAATTCAGTTCCTTGAGTGAAATTGCTTCCAAGAACTCTTTCACCAATTTCTACTTTGAGATTAGTAATTACTCCATCCAGCGGTGAGTAGATAGTTGTTTTGTACAATATTTCGAGTACTTCTCGTAATTGAGCTTCGCTTTGAGTAATCATTGCGAGTGCTGATTCATAAGAAGCTTTAGCAGAGAGATAATTTGTTTGTATTGTTTCAAGTTCAGCATCACTTATTAAATTTTTACTGTGAAGTTCTTTCATTCTTTTGTACTCAGAGTCTATTCTTTTTAATTCTGCTTCTCTTATTCTAAAGTTGGCATTTGCAGATTGCAAACTTGCTTCAAGTCTTTCTTTTTGTGCTTTATATTGATCGCCTTTGATTCTTATTAGTAGTTGTCCTTTTTTTACTTTATCCCCCTCTTTAACAGGTAGTTCAACGATCTCACCAGTAACTTCAGGAGTAATTACAACTTTAAACTCTGGTTGAATTTTTCCTGTTGCAGCTACTTTTTGAGTAATAGTTCTTCGTTCAACTTTTTCAGTGGTAACCAAAACTATTTCTTCTTTATTTGCGGATGTAAGAGCAATCACTATCAATATTAAAACTAAAAGACCTAATCCGCCAAATATTATAATTTTCTTTTTTGTTTTTTTCTTTTCGTTATTAGACATAATTATTCTCCTTTAGAATCATATTTTGATATGTCCAGAATACCAAGATAAAATTTTATCTGATCACTGGTTATTAAATAATTAAATTGCGAATTAACATAATCTGTTTGAGCTGAAACATAAGCAGTATTAGCTATTTGTAAATCTAAAAGACGACCTGAACCAATATTATACTTCTCTTGCTCAATTCTTAGTCTTTCTTCTGCTGCTTTAACATTTTTTTGAGAGACAGATAGAGATTTTTTAGAAGCTATAAATGAATTATATGTCTGACTAATCTCCTGTTTAATCTTTCTTTCCAATTCATTTACTTCAAGCTGCTTATTCATTGATTGAACTTCAGCAATTTGAACCCGATTGCTAACATTAAATTTTGAAAATATCGGGATGTTCAAACTTAATCCTACAGAATATGACTTAGAATCAAACAAATCATTTAACTTGTTAGAAAAGGTAGAAAATCCCATTGAACCAATGAGGGTTGGGAAATGTCCTGAATTCGCAATATTAATTGAATTTAAACTTGATTTTAATTCATATAATTTGCTTTTGTAATCATATCGGTTATTATATACATCACTAATTCTTGATTGTAAATTTCTATATTCCTCTTCAATTGAATCACCTGAGTGGATATTAAAATTCTTTATTGAGTTATCATCAAACTCATAATCACCATAAATATCCAATCCAAGGAAAATAATTAAATCATTTTGTGCCTTTTCCAGTTCAAGAGATTGGTTAATTAATTGGAGTTCTGCATTTCCTAATTCTACTTGTATTTGGTAAAGGTCAGCCAAAGTGGCAGCTCCCAAACGATTTCGTTCCTCTATCAACTCATAATTAATCTTTTGCTTTTTCAGATTTTCTTCTCTTACTTTTAATAATTCTTTTTGAGTCATTATGGAATAATATTTTATCATTGTGTTCAAAGCTATCTGCTGTTTTAAGAATTCAAGATAAAGTTTTGCAGAGGTTAAATTATTTTTATTAAGACTTATATTTTCAATATTAGCTAAACCGTCAAAAAGAATAACATCTGAATTTAAACCTGCATAAAAACTTCTTGATTCTGAAGTTATAGGTGGAATTATGAATGGAATACCATTAAAAAACCTTGTTGAACCAGCTTGCTCATTACGTTCCCATCCCCATGAACCTTGAGCATTTAGCGAAGGCAGTAAATTTCCATAGGCAGATTTTAGAGACGATTCCTGAGAAAGAATATTGTTTTTTGTTTGATTAAGTATAGTATTGTTTTTCAACGCAAGGGATATTGCATCGTTAAGATTAACTTTTGTCTGTGGGAATAAGCTTGTAAAGCTAATGCTGAAAAACAAAAATAGTTTAGTTAAAATTTTCATTTATACTCCAATGAAAAAAATTATAATAGTTTAGTGTTAAAATATTGAAATTAGTTTTCAGAATGCCTGATTATTTATGAACGGCAAAATAAATAAATAATTGGCTTACAAAATGAAACAGAAATTGAACAGTTAATAAACATTTGTTTAAATACCTGAGTTCAAATACTTACCTTTTATTTTCATCAAATATTCGTAAGCAGCTTCATAAGTATTTGGTATTACACCATCAAGAATGGCTTCTTCAATATCTGTTTTAATAAGTCCGACAGTTTTGCCCGGAGGTATATTACAAACTTTCATAATCTCATCACCTCTTACTGGAGATTGAAAAGCTCTTAATTTATCTTTTTCTTCAACCTCTTTAACCTTTTTCATTACAAAATCATAATTCTCAAGATACTTTTCAACTTTTTGAAGATTTTTGCTGGTGATATCTGCTCTGCACAAAGTAATTAAATCATCTAAAGAATCGCCAGCTTGAACGACCAGTCTTCTTATTGCAGAATCAGTAACTTCTTCATTAGCAAGAGCAATTGGTCTCAAATGTAATCTTACTAATTTTTCGACATATTCAATTTTATTAAAAGGTAGTTTTAATTTTTTGAAAATGCCTTTAATCATTCTTGCACCAATTTCTTCGTGTCCGTGAAAAGTCCAACCAATTCCATCAATAAATTTTTTTGTATTTGGCTTAGCAATGTCGTGAACCAATGCAGCAAATCGAAGCCATATATTATCAGTATTCTGAGATATGTTATCAACCACTTCACAAGTATGAAAGAAAACATCTTTATGATGATAATCTTTCCTTTGTTCAACACCAGCTAATCTATGTAGTTCAGGAAAGATAATCTCTAATACACCCGAATAGAATAATAACTTCAAACCAACCGAAGGTTTATCTGACTCTAAAATTTTTAATAGTTCATCCGTTATTCGCTCTTGTGAAATTATTTTTAACCTTTCTTTTAATTGATTTGCAGCAACCATAACTGATTCGTGAACTTCAAATTGTAGCTGGCTTGCAAATCTGAATGCCCTTAATATTCTAAGTGGATCGTCATTGAATGTGATTAACGGATCAATCGGTGTTTTGATTATCCTGTCATTTATATCCTGAATTCCATTGAATTTATCTATGATATTTCCAAAATCTTCTTCATTTAATGAAATCGCAATTGAGTTCATTGTAAAATCTCTTCGATTAATGTCATCATCAAAAGTTCCGTCTTCAACAATAGGATTGCGACTACTTCTATCATAAGACTCTCTCCTTGCTCCAACAAACTCAAGGTAGTAGTTTAAATACGTAAAATGTGCTGTCCCAAAATTTTTATATACCAGAACATTATTAACTCCTAATTCTTTTGCGACTTTAGTAGCAAACTCAGTTCCACTTCCAACTACTAAAATGTCAATATCTTCTCTCTCACGATTTAATATTAAATCGCGGACAAAACCTCCTACAAGATAAATTTTAACTTGCTCTTTTTTAGCTAACTCTGTTAGTTTCTCTAAGAAAGGAATTTCTTTTAGCTTAATATTAACTTCAATTTTGTTCATAAAGATTTATTAAAAATTACTGGAATTAAAATAAAACCATTCTATCATTTTATAATTATTATCCAGATAGTCATTTATATAGTCCTTTGAATTTATTCTTTTTGATAAAGCTGCCATTTTTCTTGCTCTGGTAAAGTCAAAATGGTCAACCATAAATTGTGATAACTTTAAAAAAGCATAAAACGAATATTCGTCAAAATGCACAAATGGTTTATTAAAAAACTGTAAAAATTGTTCATAATCAGTATTTAGATTTTTAGATAACGTAATTAAAATTGGTATAGAAGAATAGACGTATTTTTCTTCATTCAATTTTAATAAAATGTTTAATTTAGCTGAGTCATCAGAGACTAAATAATCTTTTAAAAAATTCTCATAAAATAATTTCATTCGAAAATTTGAAAGAAGTTGTAAGTTGAAGTTTGGTTTATTGTTCTCCAAATTTTTATATAGTTCAATTGCTTTATCGTAACTTTCTGATAGAGAATATAAATCTGAAAGTCGAAATTTAAGCAGATACTCATAGGGAGTTTTATGAAATTTTGAGATACTTGTTTCTATTAAACTAACAGCTTTGGAAATTGAATCTTGTTTTATTAAACATTCTGTCAATCCGCTCAGAGCTGAATAATTATCTGAATGATTAAGTATTTCATAAAATAATGATTTAGATTTTTTAATATCACCTTTTTCAAAATGATTCCACGCCTCTTTAATTTTCTTTTCAATGAATCTCGGACAATCTTTTTGAATAAGAGCTTTTCTTCCAAAGTAATAATCAAAAGTTGCTGAATTTGTATCAACAGTAATACTATTCAAGAATTTTAGATATTCATCATAAACGGATAGAAATTCTTTTTGATAAGATTTTTCGAAATCATTACTGTTATAAAATTGCTTAAATTTTTCAATTCCGTGAGTTTCAATCAAATATTTACAAAAAGAACCGGAATACAAATAACTTAAAGTTGAATTAAATCCGAAAAAGTTCATACTACTTTTAAGCTCAGGGATGATATTTCGTTTGGTAGTTTTGTAATGTAGTGCTGCCAGATAATCAATTGAAATAATATCTATAAACGGATCAATGGCGGTAGCAAAACCTTCAATTAAAAATGGATTCAAACTTCCTGAAAGCTTTAGTAATGAGCTTCCAAATTCAGCACTGAATATATGAGCTAATTCGTGTTTTAATGTAGATTTCCAGCTATTCCTATCAAGATATATTTGATATAGCCAGGGTTTTGCAACATCTGCATTTCCAGAACCGAAGTACTCTCTTTTATCTTCATCATTTTCAAATAAAAATGCTTCAATCTTTTTTGATGGAGTTGTTTTTATTTTGTTTTGAAGTTCGGAATAATAATAAGTAAAATAAAGTGTAAGAATTTTTTGCTCTAAAGAATCCAGTTTATCATAAAAAACAACAAATTCGTTTGTTTCAATTCTATTTGGCAAAACATTTTTAAGTCTGACTTTATTTGTTGAAAAACCTAATTTAGGACTAATTAAAAATGATGTAACTAATCCAGTCAAAATCAACAAACTGAAAACAATTTTGTTTTTAATTATATTCCTTCTAATAACCAAAAAGAAAATATAAATGAACAAAAGATTAAGAATCCTATAAATAATTAACTTTGCCTCAATTCCAATATCTTCATCGTAAATACTTCCAGGAAAAAATCCAATTAAAGGAGAATAGAAGTAAATCTGAGGATATAAATAAAGCTCAATGATTGGAATAGAAATAAGAATTATTAGAGAGATGATAAGAAATAAATATGGTCTTTTAGGAGAAATAAAATAAATAATTTCTGCTAAGAAAAAAGCTATGACACTGGAAACTAAAGCAATTATCAGAAAGAAAAAAAATCCATCTAAAAATGAACAGATTTTAATAAATAAAAGACTGATTAAAACAACAATTAAAGGTGTGAGTATTAAAAGAATTATTTGGAAATATTTTGGAGCTGATTCCTCACCTTTCTTCTTATTATGAAAGACTAAAACTGGAACAGTTATAAAAAATAGAAGTGCATTTAGCGAAGCAAATTCATAACTGAATTCTTTGAATAAAGGTAAGTTTAATAAAAGATAATTTACCAGAACAGTAAATGAAACTAAAAGTAAAAACAGTTTATTGTTTAGAAAAGAATTCTTAATACTCACTGCTTTGAACTCTTTGAATATCGGCTCCTAAAGAATTTAATTTTTCTTCAATTCTTTGATATCCTCGATCTAAATGGTAAACTCTAAGAACTTCTGTTATTCCTTTAGCTGCCAATCCTGCAAGCACAAGTGATGCACTTGCTCTTAAATCTGTTGACATTACTTTAGCTCCAATTAATTTTTTCACACCAACAACTCTTGCAGTATTTTCATTGACTACAATATCAGCTCCCAATCTCACAAGTTCAGGTACGTGATTAAATCTATCGTAATAGATAGTATCTGTCACATTAGAAGTTCCATTGGCAAGAGTCATTAAAGCTATCCATTGTGCTTGCATATCCGTCGGAAAACCTGGAAAAACAGAAGTTGAAACATCAACTGACTGAATTTCTGAATCAGCGGCATCTATTTTAATTGTATCTTTATCGTTTATTATTTTAACACCAGCTTCTTCAAGTTTAGATAAAATAGAATAAATGTGATGTTCATTAGCATTGACTAATTCTATCGAACCTTTTGTAATTGCTGCAGCAATTAGTAGAGTTCCTGCCTCAATTCTATCAGGAATGGTATTAATCTCAGTTGCTTTAAGTTCCTCAACTCCCTCTATCTCCAAAATTGAAGTGCCGATGCCATTAATTTTCGCTCCCATTTTAATTAGAAAATCAGCGAGGTTGGTTATTTCAGGTTCACAGGCAGCGTTGTTAATCACTGTTGTTCCTTTTGCTAATACTGCCGCCATTAAAGTATTTCCTGTTGCACCGACTGACGGAATATCAAAACTAATTTTTGCACCTTCAAGTCTTTTTGCTTTTGCAATTATATAACCTTGTTCCAATTCGATTTGACCACCCATTTTCTGAAGAGCCATTAAGTGTAAATTGATAGGTCTTGGTCCCCACGCACATCCGCCAGGTAGAGATACTTTTGCATAACCATATCTTGAAAGTAAAGGACCTAAAACGTAAATCGAAGCACGCATTTTTTTTACAAGTTCATAAGGAGCTTCAAAAGATTTTATCTCAGTGGAATTAAGTACTAATTCATCATTCTTAAATTCACTTGTAATACCCATCTGAGATAGTAGTTTAATCATCGTAAAGACATCGTTTAATCTTGGTGTGTTTGATAATCTCGATATTCCAGATGTAAGGAGAACCGCTGGCATCAGAGCTAAAGAAGCATTTTTCGCTCCACTGACAGAAACTTTACCATTCAATTTTTTACCACCGTTAATTACAAACTTGTCCATTCTTATTCCTAAATATTTTTTTTCAACAACAAACCGTTGTTTCCTATTATGTAAAGATTTTTACCATCAGTAGTAATTCTATTCAATGGAATGTAATATTCAGTTTTTACAATTTTCCAACTACTTCCCCCGTCATTTGAATAAATAAAATCTCCATTAGAATTCACAGCATAAAAGTTTTTTATATCAAAAAATAAAATATCGTTAATTGGAGAAGTAACTTTTAATTTGATTTCTTCCCAATCAGGACCTTTATTCTGAGAATAAAAAACAGTGCCCAAAGCACCTGCCAAATAAATTAAATCTCTGTTAGGATGAATTACAATTCTCTTAAGATAATTTGTTGAAAGTCTGTTTATTGACCAATTTTTACCAGCATCATCAGATTGAAGCATAATTCCATCAATTCCAACTGCAATAAATTTATTCTCAGAAATAAATTTTATATCAAAGAAATCAACCTTTGGTACATTAGTAAATAAACTAAAGTTATAAGATTCTAAATTGAGAATACCAACTAATCCATTACCACCACAAAAAATCATTTTATCTCTATAAATATCAGCACTCAAAATACTCTCATTTGAAATTTCAATTACTCTTAATGTTTTGAGATCCTTGGAGGTTATTTCTACTTTTCCGTCATTTCCTAAAACTATCAATGCATCTTTATAACTTAAAATTCTATTTATTCCATTAATGTTTAGCTTTGTTCCAGAACTGAACAAAAAATTTTCATCATTTTGAAAAATATTACCGTAATCATCAGATAAATAAAATTTATTATTATGTATCAGAATATCAGTCAGATTTCCTTCAGTGTTTACTTCTAATTTTTGCCATTCACTTTTCGGATTAGATTTCAAGGTATTAAAATTCATAGATTTTTCTATAACTTTTTCATCATCTCGTGGTAGATAATTTTTTACGAAAAGATACGATAAACCAGCAAGAGAAATAAAGGATAAAATAATAAATAAAGGAACTAATATCCCTCTGCCAAATCGTTTAACTTCTTTTCTGTTATTATCTGATGTTGCGGTAATCTGATTTATCCTCACTGGCAAAGAGAAAATCAACTCTTCAACGGCTTTTCTAAATTCAAAGCAGGAAGAATAGTTAACCGATGAAGACTTATTCATTGCAGATAATATCAGGTCATCAACTTCGGGAGGAATATCCGGAAATTTATTTGATAATCTGTTCGGAATGTTCTTTAAATGTGCTTCATAAATTTTAAATTCGTTGTCATAGTAGTATGGTGGAGTTCCGTTTAGCATTTCATATAATGTGATCGCAAGCGAATATAAATCCGTTTTGGCAGTTGATTGCTGATTATTTATTTGTTCAGGACTCATATAAAGAACAGTGCCAACATTTCTGCCCATTCTTGTTAAATCCGTTTTTGAATGAACAGATTTCGAAATACCAAAATCCATCAGTTTTGCTATACCATTTTGGTCAATGATAATATTAGAAGGTTTTATATCACGATGAATCAATCCTTTTGAGTGAGCATATTCTAAAGCTATTAATACCTGTCGAATAATTTTTAATGAATAGATAAGATTTAGTCTTTTGTATTTTTCTATCAAATGTTCAATTGTTACTCCTTCTACGTACTCGATTATCAGTCCAATTAGTTCACCATATTCGATAAAACCATAAACCATTACAATATTCGGATGAGAAAGCTTTGCGTGATTTTTACCTTCAGTTCTGAATCTGTCAAGGAATAAAGAATCTTTTAGTAAACTTGGGTTCAGAAATTTAATAGCAACAAAACGTTCTAATTTGGTATCAAAGGCTTTATAAACTTTTCCCATTCCACCTTCGCCCAACTCTGATATTATTTTGTAATGTTGAATCTGCCTGCCGACCATAGAATAATTTTTCTCGGTTATAATTTTTAATTAAAAGTATGACATCAATTTAACAATCATTTTGTTATTCTATTCAAATAGTCATAAACTAATCTTACACCAAAAGCAGTCATATATTTATTCGTATAGGAACGAAAATTATGATGAATAGATGGACCTGCAATATCAAGATGAGCCCACTTGATTTTTTTATCAACAAATTTCTCTAAAAACTTGGCTGCAGTAATTGCTCCTGCCCATCTATTGCCTAAGTTTTTAACGTCTGCAATTTCACTTTCAATCAATTTAAAGTAATCATCCCAAATTGGTAATCGCCAAACTCTTTCATAAGTTTTTAATCCGCTTTGATAAATATGATTAGCTAATTCATCACTATTAGAGAATAATCCCGCAACAAATTCACCCAAAGCAACTACGCAAGAACCAGTTAAAGTTGCGAAATCAATAATTTGGTCTGGTTTCAATTTAGAAGCATAGTCGAGTGCATCGGATAAAATTACTCTACCCTCTGCATCTGTATCTTCTATTTCTATTGTTTTACCAGATGATGTTCTTATCACATCACCCGGCTTAAATGCCGACCCCGAAGGCATATTTTCTGCAAGTGGAATAATTCCAAAAAGATTAACAGGAATTTTATTATCCGCAGCTGCTAATAGGCTCGCAGCAACTACAGCAGCTCCTGCCATATCGTTTTTCATTTCGCCCATTGATTTTGAAGGCTTTAATGAAATTCCTCCTGAGTCAAAGGTCATTCCCTTTCCAACTAATGCAATTTTATTCAGTTTAGATTTTTTATTCTTTTTAACTTGTGGTTTGTATTCGAGAATCATAAATCTTGGTTTGTTTATGCTGCCTTTTCCAACAGAAAGTAAACCAAACATTTTTCTTCTTTCAATCTCTTTCTCGTCAAAAATAGTTACTTTAATATTTCTATTTATGGCTTCAGATCTAACCAGCTTTGTAAATATTTCAGGGGTAAGTTCATTACTTGGTTCGTTTTGTAAATCGCGAGCAAAATAAACTGCGTTCATCAAAGCACTTGTTCTTTGAATTGTCTTCTTTACTGCTTCTTCATTTTCTGAGTATAAAAATATTTCGATTTTTTTATAGCTGCTTTTTTCAGATTTATATTTATCAAATGAATAATTACCCAGATAAATTCCTTCAATTATTGTTTGGATAAGGTATAATTCATCTTCAAAATATTTTTTGAAGTCTGTAAAATTTGGAACGAAGAGGTGAATGGAATTTAATTTTTCGGTTTTGATTTTTTGAATAGTCTCCGAGAAATAATTTCTGAAATAATCGGCATCAAATTTTTCATCAACCTTTATTTTTTTAATGATTATTTCATCGGGTTTACTTGTATGCGTAGATACTCTAAGCTGGTTAATTTCTTTTGACAAAAAATTTTCTCTATGTAAATCAGAAAGATTTAGGTTGTAAATTTTTTCAAGGTTTGTAAAGTTTTTCTTTAGATAATTATCATCAACAAGAAATCTTATTACAACAGATAAGTTACCATAGGTTATTTTTTTTTTACCTGAATGGAAGTTTAGTTCAAACATATTATTCTCCAATTGACTTTAGATAATCTATAGAATTTTCAAGAATCTTATTTATAATTTTTTGATCCATTTTTTGATCATAAAACCTTGCACCTGCTGCATTTTTGTGACCACCGCCATTAAAATTTCTTGCCAATAAATCTGCTCTTATTTCTCCTTTAGATCTGATACTTACCTTAAATCCATTTTTTAATTCTATGAAAAGTAATCCTAACTGAACTCCTTCAATAGATAAATTATAATTTACAAAATTATCTGTATCACTTTCTTCTGCCTCTGTTTCAATAAAATCGTTTTGAGTAATTATCATATAAGCTAATTTATTGTTATGCAAAAGTTGAATTGAATTGAGAGATCTTCCTAATAATCTTAATTTACTGAATTTACTTTGATCATAAATTTTATCATATATATCGAAAGGATTTGCACCTTTTTCAATTAAAAAAGCAATGTCTCTATGAAGTTTGGGAGTAGTCCTTTCAAATCTGAATGAACCTGTATCAGTCATTATTGCTGCATAAAGTGGAACAGCTATTTCAGTATTTATGATTTCTTTGTGCAGGCTTAATAAAAAATCTAAAATTATCTCGGCTGTAGCTGAAACTTCAGTATCAATGAAAAAATAGTCTGCTTTAATCTCAGGATTTTGATGATGATCAATGCAAATTATTTTTGAAGGAGATTTTAGAATATAATCCTTCATAGAAACTGTTCTTGATAAATTATTTAAATCAAGTACAACTATAGCGTCAGATTCCATTAACACAGAAGAATGAATTTCAGGGATAAATTTTTCTATTAGATTATTATCGTCTAAAAATTTAAGATTGTATGGAGTAGAGCTGTGATTGATAATTCTTACTTCTTTTTTGAACAGTTTTAATATTTTAAATAATGCAATCTCAGAACCAATCGCATCAGCGTCAGGATTAACGTGAGTTGTAAGAACAAAAGAATTATTCTGAATTATGATTTCATCAAGTAGTTTAAAGTCAATCATTAGTTTAGATTATCGGATAAAAAAAGAATTGTCATACAATAATTCAATCGTATGACAATTCGTTAAACTAAAAACGAAGTTTTTATTTAACTTCCCAGATATTTCCACTATAAAGAACTTGTTTAAGATCCCCTTCGCCTTTTTTCTTTTTAACTTCATTTATTTGACGAGTTATACCTTCATCGCAAGTTTCTTTGAAAATTTGTCTGAATATACCGATAGGTGTTGGGAAATCTGCTCTCTCGTCAAAAGACATTATAATTGATGCTCGAGCAGGACTTGGATCAAATTCATCGTGAATCCAAAGATCATTAACTGAATAATGACCTGTCGTCAAATCAACAATAACAGGATTGAAACCTTCTAATCTTATACCTTTATCTTTATTTTTTCCAAAAACTAAAGGCTCACCGTGTTTTAATTCTATAACGTGATCATCTTTAGTCTCTTTATCTGTGAGTAAGTCAAAAGCGCCATCGTTAAAAATATTACAGTTCTGAAAAACTTCTAAAAATGCTGTTCCTTTGTGCAATCCTGCTCTTTTAATCATTTCCTGAAGATGTTTTGCATTTCTATCAATTGAGCGAGCAATAAATGTTGCTTCAGCTCCAAGTGCAAGTTTAGGAGGATTAAATGGATAATCAACACTTCCATAAGGAGTTGTTTTAGTTACCTGACCTTTTAAAGAGGTTGGGGAATATTGTCCTTTTGTTAATCCATAAATTCTATTGTTGAAAAGGATGATTTTGATATCAACATTTTTTCTGCAAGTGTGAATGAAATGATTTCCACCAATGCTTAATAAATCACCATCACCTGTAGCAACCCAAACGTCTAAATTAGGATTTGCAACTTTTACACCAGTTGCAATAGCAGTAGCTCTTCCGTGAATTCCGTGAAATCCATAAGTATTCATATAATATGGAAATCTGCTTGAGCAGCCGATTCCTGAAACCCAAACAATGTTTTCTTTAGGCTTGTTTATTATTTCAGGAAAAGTTCTTTGAACTTGTGCAAGGATTGAATAATCTCCACATCCCGGACACCATCTAACATCCTGGTCAGATGCAAAGTCTTTAGCAGTATAGTTAAATTCTTTTACTTCTGTTTTACTTTCCATTATTGCCTCCTGCAACTTCTAAAATTTTATCCAAAATACCACTAACTCTTAATGGTAAACCTCTGACTAAATTGTATTGAATCACGTCAATCAAAAATTCACTTCTGATCATATAAGCTAATTGTCCAAGATTTATTTCAGGTATCAGAACTTTTTTATATCGTTTCAAAACATCACCTGTATTTTTTGGAAATGGACAAATGTAATTAAAATGAACTTGAGCAATTTTATAACCTTTTGCTCTTGCTTTTGTTACTGCTTCTTTTATTGCACCATAAGTTCCTCCCCATCCAGCTACTAAAACCTCTGCATCTAAATCACCTTCAATTTCCAAATCTGGAATATCATTTTGGATATTTTGAATTTTTTGTTTTCTAATTCTTATCATTTGATCGTGATTTTCTGGGTCATAACTCACATTACCATAAATATTAGATTTTTCCAAACCACCAATTCTATGTTCAAGATTTGGAGTTCCTGGAATAGCCCAAGGACGAACGAGATTTTCATTTCTATTGTATGGATAATAACCTTCTGAATCTGTAACAAATTTAACAGGAATTTCAGGGAGTTCATCCATTTTTGGTAATTTCCAGGGTTCTGAACCATTGGCTATATAACCATCTGTTAATAAAATCACTGGTGTCATAAATTTTAATGCAATTCTTGCAGACTCAAGAGCCATATCGAAACAATGACTTGGTGTTCTTGCAGCAAGAACACAAAGAGGTGCTTCTCCATTTCTGCCAAATGCCGCCTGAAGTAAATCTGCTTGTTCAGTTTTTGTAGGAAGACCAGTGCTTGGTCCACCTCGTTGAACATCAATAACGACTAAGGGTAATTCAGTCATAATAGCTAAGCCAAGCGCTTCACTTTTTAAGGAAAGTCCCGGTCCACTTGTATTTGTTATTGCAAGATTACCTGCGAAGGATGCACCAATAGCCGTTGTTATTCCAGCAATTTCATCTTCAGCTTGGAAAGTTTTAACACCAAAGTTTTTATATTCACTCAGATATTGTAAAATTTCTGAAGCCGGTGTTATCGGGTATGAACCTAAAAATAGGGGCAACCCACTTTTTATTGACGCAGTTAAAAATCCCAAAGCAGTTGCTTCGTTCCCTGATATATTTCTGTAAACTCCTGCTGGAAGGTTGGCTGGACTAACAGCAAATCTCGAAGTAAAAATTTCAGTATTATCTCCAAAATCGTATCCGGCTTTTAAAGCTCTTTCATTTGCTTGAACGTATTCCGGTTTTTTAGCAAACTTTTGATGTATCCAATTAATTGTAGTATCTAACGGTCTATTAAATAACCAATACATTAAACCAAGTGCAAAAAAGTTTTTAGTCCTTGCAACTTCCTTGGGAGTTAATTTAATTCCTTCCAATGCTCGTGAAGTCATTGAAGTAATCGGAACCTGAAATACCTGAAAACCTTTTAGACTTCCATCCTCTAAAGGATTAGAAGAGTAATTTGCTAAACTTAAATTTTTAGCATCGAAAGAATCGGAATTCACTATGATCATTCCGCCTGATTTTAATTCAGATAAATTCTTTTTTAACGCCGCAGGATTCATTGCAACCAATACATCTGGTTGATCTCCCGGTGTGTGAATGTCATCACTGCTAAAATGAAGTTGGAATCCACTAACCCCATAAATTGTACCCGCAGGAGCACGAATCTCGGCAGGATAATCGGGCAAAGTGTTTAAGTCATTTCCAACCCAAGCGGTGTTGTCACTAAATTGTGATCCTGTTAGTTGCATTCCATCGCCAGAATCACCTGCAAATCTGATTGTTACTTCTTTAAGTTCAAGAAGTTCTTTGTCTTTACCATTTTCCATATTTTCTCACTAAAAAGTTTAATTATTGCGGTTTCAAAACTAATCATTGAATAATGAATTAACAATTTAATTATTTAAGTCTTTCATCATTCAAATATCTGCTAAATTCTTCAGCATTTACAAAGCCAGTTATTCTGTGAATTTCCTGTAATTTTGAATCGAGGATTAATACAGTTGGCACTCCAACAATATTATACTTTTCTCTTAATGCCTCAACTTCAGGCGAAACAGATTTTGTCATATCAGCTTTAAGATTAACAAAATCTTCTGACAATTTAATCACATTATCATCTGAAAAAGTTAGTGCATCAAGTTCTTTACAAGGGATGCACCAATCTGCGTAGAAATCAATTACTACTCCTTTTTTATCAGAAGCCTTCAATAATTCGGTTTCGGAATAATTTACCCAAGCGATAGAATTTTTACCCGATGGAATTAAAGAATATACAGATACAATAATCACAAGTAAAGAGAAAATCACCTTAAAAATTCTAAACCCTTTGACACTGTTAGCAGCTTTATCAAAAAATAACAAATATAAAGCACCCAAAAGACCAAAAATCGGTAAAAGATATCCAGAGATTGATTTAGGAATAAGAGGTAAAGCAAAATAAATTGCCATTGCTAAAAGTATTAAACCAAAGATATGTTTTACTGCTTCCATCCATAAGCCAGCACGAGGCAGTGATTTAATTTTACCAGAAAATATTGCAAGAAACAGATAAGGAAATCCTAATCCAAGTGCAAGCACAAAGAACATAATGAAACCAAAAAATGGATCACCTTTGGTGGCAACATAAGTTACTAAACCAAGCACAAAAGGACCGATGCAAGGAGCAGCAATTATTCCCATAGTCAATCCCATAAAAAATGAACCGTATAATCCGGTTTTAGTTGCACTTGCCTTAGCAACAATTGAGTCAGGTAATTTGAACTCATAAACTCCAAACATACTTAATGACAGAGCTATAAAAATTGCAACTATAATTAGTATGACAATTGGATTTTGAAGTAAAGCTCCAAAGACTGCTCCTGTAAGTGAAGTTACAACCCCAACAACTGAGTAAGTTACCGCCATTCCTAAAACAAAAAGTAATCCCATCAAAAATAATCTTGAGGTTTTGCCTTCGCTTTGTCCACCAAAATATCCAATAGTTATTGGTATCAATGGATAGACGCAAGGTGTTAAATTAAGTGCTAATCCACCAAGAAAAACTAAAAATAAACTAAGCACTATACCACTTTTTTCTAATTTACTGGCTAAGGAATCATCTTTTGAATCAGACGGCTCTGTTAGTGTGTTTAAATCTAAATTTGAAAAAATTTCCTGATTGATTTGATTTATCGGTGTTTGTTTGTTTACGATTTCAATTTGGAGAGTATCACTTACTGCTGTCGGAGCTAAACAAGTAATATTGTTGCAAGCTTGATAATCAAGTGTTATAATCAAATTATTTAAACCCAAATTCGCATTTTCAGAAAATTTAATTTTCAATGGAATAAAAAACTTTCCTTCCCAAACAAGAACGGGTTGTTCTGAAAAATCAAATTTATATTCTTTTGCAGGAGGATAAGCAACTTTTATCATTTCGATATTTTCATTGCCTGAAACTGAAATATTTGTTGGGACTAAAAATTCATCTTTAGGCGAATCAGAATTTATATGCCAACTTTCCTCGATTTCAATTTCTAAAGCAAGCAATAATTCTGTCCCAGCCACCGCTTTATCTAATGATGAGTATGATTTTATTCTAACTATATTTTCATTATTAGGTAATTGAGCAAAGATTTGAAAGGTTAATAAAAAAAATAATGATATTTTTAATGTGTTTTTAATCATAATGTTTCCTGAATTTTAATTTATTCTTGTGTTTGATTAAAATAAAAATCAATCGTTTCAAAATTTTAAGTTCGCCAGGCTTGAACAATCGGATACCTTCTTCCATAGCCAAATGCTTTTTGCGAAACTCTTAAAACAGGAGGAGCTTGTTTTCTTTTGAATTCATTATTGTCAACCATTTTTAGTACTCGTCTTGTTAATTCAGCGTTACCAATTAGTTCACTTATTTCTTTTTCTTCTTTGTTCTCTTCCAAATACATTCTTAATATTCTATCTAAAATATCATACGGAGGCAGCGTATCCTGATCTTTTTGATTGTGTCTTAATTCTGCTGATGGGGGTTTGTTTATTATTTCTTTTGGTATAATCTCTTTTTCTCTGTTTATATAAGTCGAAAGTCTGTAAACATCAGTTTTATAAATATCTCCAATTACGGATAACGCACCACACATATCTCCATAAAGGGTTGTATAACCAACTGCTAATTCTGATTTATTGCCAGTTGATAAAAGCAAATTTCCATAACTATTTGAGTAAGCCATCAATAAATTTCCACGAATTCTTGCTTGAATATTTTCTTCAGCAATTGAATTATAACTTAACCCGCTTTCTGAAAATTGTTTTAATGAAATTTCCACAATCTCTTGAATAGAAATTTGTTGGTATTCAACACCAAGATTATCACAAAGTTTTATTGAATCAATAATACTTCCATCACTGGAATATTTTGATGGAAGAAGAAGCACTTTGACATTTTTACTTCCAAGTGCATCAGCGGCAATTACTGTTACTAACGCAGAGTCAATGCCTCCACTTAAACCAAGAACAACTTTATTAAATTTTTGTTTTCGACAATATTCTTTCAGTCCGAAAACTAATGCGTTATAAACTTCTTCTTCAAAATATGATTCACAAGTAATTATTTCTTCATAGGAAACATCAGTATCAAATAAAATAAAATCTTCTTCAAACGATTTCCCGAGTTTGACAAGTTTACCGTTTTTATCAAAACACATACTTCCACCATCAAAAATCAACTCTGTTTGTCCCGCAACACAACAACAATAAACAAGAGGAAGATTATCATTTCTGCAAAGAGAGGAAAGCATATCTTTTCGGTTGGTTCGTTTTCCATAAGAATAAGGACTTGCAGAAATATTTATCAGAATAGTTGCTCCCTGTTTTATTAAATCATTCACAGGGTCTTTTGTATATCTTCGTTTGTACCAATAATCAGCATCATTCCAAATATCTTCACAAACTGAAATACCTAACTTTTCATTCTTAAATTCAAAAACCTTAACTTCTTTTGAAGAGTCAAAATATCTCATTTCGTCAAAAACATCATAATTAGGAATGAGAGTTTTGTGTTGAACGAATTGCACTTTTCCATCAGAACAGAGAATTGCAGAATTATGAATATCAGTACCTATATTATCATCATCTTCGGTAATTGCACCGAAAAGAAGTCCTGTTGAATTAGTTACGGAGGCAATTTGGTTAATATATTTTTTCACGGTTTCTCTGAATTCTTTTTTTTCGACAAGATCTTGTGGTGGATAGCCGATAAGAAAAAGTTCAGGAAATGCAACTAAATCTGCACCAAGTTCAATTCCTTTTTTATATCCATCAATAATTTTTTGGAAATTATATTCTAATGCCCCAACTATTGGATTAAGCTGACACAGAAAAATCTTCATATTTTACTCAAGAACAATATTATTTTTTCCATTTGATTGTGCAACCAATTGAATAAGTTTCAGGAAACTGTATTTCTTTTCCTGATAGACACTCATCTAATGCATTTCTTAGATAATTTATTTTAACATCCTCAGGATTCTGCCAATTGTCATCAATTTTTCCATAATAAACAAGTTTATGTCCTCTGTTGAAAAGAAAAACTTCAGGAGTGTGGGTAGCCCCAAACGCTTTTGCTGTCTCCTGAGTATCATCTCTTAAATAAAGAAAGTTAAAATTCTTTTCGTTACTCCTTTTAATCATCTCATCAAAAGAATCTTCCGGATAATTAACTTCATCATTGGAATTTATTGCAATTACCCTCACTCCCTTGTGATAATAATCTTTTTGTATTGAAATAATTCTATCTTCATAAGCTTTGACGTAAGGACAATGATTACAACTGAAAATTATAATCAATGCTTCTACATTATTTTCAGTTGAAAATTCTTTTGAAGAATAAAACTTCCCATCAATATTTTTAAGATTAAATTCTGGGAGTAAATCTCCGATTTTCAGTTTACCTGTTGCCATAGTATTTTTTGATGTCTAAATAATCATTTTATGTTATGCACAAAATTAAAATAATTCTAATAATTATTTTCATAAATGGAATAATAATGTCACAAAACTTCAATTTCGAACAAAGTTTGTATCATAATTACGAATTTTTCAAAGAGAAAAGTATTAAAAACAGGTTTTTCAAACATAAAGACATAGTTAGCCTTATTGAGAATTTAAGACATAGAAACATTTTCCAAGTTCAGGAAGTTGGAAAATCGTTTGAAGGGAAAGAAATATTTCTATTAAAGATAGGTAACGGTAAGAAGAAAATCTTTCTTTGGTCTCAAATGCACGGAGATGAACCCACAGCCACTGCTGCACTTTTTGATATTTTTAACTTTTTCATAGATACAACTTTTTATAATGATGTAAAACAACTAATACTTCAAAATTCTACAATCTATTTTATGCCAATGGTTAATCCCGATGGAGCCGATAAATTTATGAGAAGAAACGCAATGATGATTGATATCAACCGAGATGCTAACAGACTCGAAACTCCAGAAGGTAAATTATTGATGGAAGTTTTTGATTCAATTAAAGCTGACTTTGGTTTTAATTTACACGACCAGACACCAAGATATTCGGTAGGTAATTCATTCAAACAAGCAACAATATCATTCCTCGCTCCACCCTTTGACTATGAAAAATCAATTAATGATATAAGATTAAATTCAATAAAACTTATTAGTGGATTGTATGAATTACTCAACAAATATATTCCTGGTCATATATCAAAGTACTCCGATGACTACGAACCAAGGGCTTTTGGTGATAATTTTCAGAAGAAAGGAACAAGCACTATTCTGGTAGAATCCGGCGGATGGAAAGATGATCAGGAAAAGCAATTTATAAGAAAATTGAACTTCATTTTACTCATTTCAGCTTTCAAACAAATTTGTGATAATTCATATAAAAATTTTGATGAGAACATTTATAATTCAATACCATTTAACGAAGAAAGATTATATGATTTGATTTTTAGAAATTTAACCATAAGTAACAATGGGATTAATTATAAAATTGATTTGGCTATAAATTATGATGAAATTTTTAATGATAATTTTGGTTTTTACAGAAAGGCACGAATTGAAAATATCGGCGATTTATCAACTTTTTATGGAATTGAAGATTATGATTTCAGTGGTTATCAATTAGACTCTGGTAAAACTTTAACTAAAGATTTTGCAAATTTAAAAGAAATTAAGAAAGCTGATTTTTTTGAACTTCTTAAAAAAGGTTATACAAATATTCTCTTTAGAAATATAAAGGAACCTATTTCCTATTTGCCCTTTAATCTTATTACTGAGAAAAATAGAATTGATTTCTCCATAAAAATAGGTAACAATCCAACTTTTATATTAAAGAAAAATGGTAAGATTGAATTTTCAGTTATAAATGGATTTATTCAAAATCTTAATACAAAAACTTTTCAGAAAAACGGTTTAGTATTCTGATACTTGAATAAAAAAATATTATTTTTGCATACAGAATTCTATATTGTTAATTGTTAATTGTTAATTGTTCATTGTTAATTGTTAATTTTTAATTGTCTTGCACCCGTAGCTTAATTGGATAGAGCATCTGACTACGGATCAGAAGGTTGAAGGTTCGAGTCCTTCCGGGTGTACCAAAAATATGTTTTCAGCCAGAGTCTGATCCGCTTTTGGCGGAGAGTCCTTCCGGGTTTACGTTAAAAAGCTCGCTCAAGATATAAAATGGCTTTTTTCAAATATGAATAATACTCGATGTTTATCGTCTTTTAATAATTGAGTTTTTATAAACGGCTAAAACGAATTAATACATTCTACATTTTAATCAATAATCAGATGCTTTCCTTCATCAGGTTCGAAAAACGCATTGTGCGATTCGAGGTATTTATATAGTTCCTCATAGCTTTCATTATTAAGATATGAACTGAACTTATATGCTTTAGAAAGCATTTCGACATAAGGAACAGGGTCTTTGTCACGAGTCAGTTTTTTTAATGTTAGTAAATAATCTTCACGATAGACTGTTGGAATAATTATTTTACATTGATTTCGATTTACTAGTTCGGCGTTCATCATAACGCGGGCAATTCTTCCATTGCCATCTTCAAATGGATGTACTTCACTTACAATAAACATCATATAAGCTGCGCGTGCAAATGCATCTGTTAAAATTTTATAATAAATAAAACTGCGAGTAAGTGTACCACGAACGAGTTTAAAATCTACAAAGTGCGTATCACCAGCTCTATTATTTTTTACTTTAAATTCACCAGGATGTTTATCAGTACGAGCGGAAAGCAAAATTTTATGTCTCGCTTGCAATATTGATAAAAATTCGTTTTCATCTTTTGGAATATTTTTCATTTCGTTTCTGTTGGAAACCAAGCGATAAGTTCCTAGAACATCGTGTGAATCGCCACTACGTGAAGGAATTGGAACACCGGTATCAACAATTTTTTTTGCTTCGGATACTTCAAACACTGTACCTTCTATGTAATTTGAAAAGTAAGCTTCGAAGAAAGCAAAGTTTCTAAATGAGTTTGGGGTTAAGTTATTTTCAGGACGTTCTTGGAATACTTTGTTATGAAGATAATTGAAGAGTATCTCAAAAATTTCAATTCTATGCCTATCATATGGAAGACCTATTGAACGAGAAATTGCAAGATCAGATTTCAGAATTTTTGATGGCTTCGTTGTAAATAAAGCACCAATGATTATATTTAATAGTTCATATTCTCTTTCCATATTCAAAATTTTTGATAATTCTCTTGCCTTATCACGTAAACTATTTAAACCTTCTTTACCTTTTATTCTAAGAATATCATCGAGTTTTTCTTCTATCAGAGGGATACCCAAAGTTTTAGAATCGGAACCAGTCTTTTTTGTAATTTGAAGATTTTCCAAAAATCTTCTGGCTTCTGAAGCAACATATAGCTCCCCTATCAATTTATTATCACCTTCAATCGGACCTTTACCTTCTAAAAAATTTATAGTGATACCTGGTAACTTTATTTTTTTTGTGTATTTATATGTAACAAATAATTTATTTGAAGATGTTGGTTTAAATTCAAAAGCAGAGCGATGACTTAAAACAGCATTAGGATATAGATTTCCTAATATCTCAAAAATGTTTCTTTTGATAATTTCAGATGGTGTTTCTTCAAAATTTGTCGAATAAATTCTTGGAGCAATCTTCCGAATTTTTTTCTCTTTAAGCATTTTAGAGATTCTATACCATTCTTTTGGGTCTGATGAAGCAAATATTATTTCACTCATTTCGTCTCCATTTTATTTGCCGAACAGGTTATTTTTTTTCCACTATAATTAAAATTCTGTCATAAAATTATGAATATTTTCCAGAATAACCCAAATAATTATGAATATTTTCCATAATAATGAGTTTTTGACACTACTTTCCAAATAAATGAAAAACAATATAAAAAGCAGATAATTTTCTGATTCAACGAGCTTCATTTCAATTTAAGTTCAATCCCTCTTTAGATTAAACTAATACGGTAATAGATTTCATTGATTTTTTGTTACTAAGTTACTAAGGTTTTTCATAGAATATTAATAAAGTTACAAATGATTTAACGTGAAAAATTTATTTTTCTAAAACCTTAGTAAAATTATCCACTAAGGAAAAAATTAACCTTATTTTTTTATCTTTTGAATAAGAACTGTTCTGGACATAATATAAAGAATTAGATAAATTTATGTTGGTAAAAAATCAAAAATTGTCGAAAGCAAAATCTATTTATTGGTAAAAATCCTGAAAGAATGATATGATTGTAAGAAAAATCTAAGCATTCACATCTGTCCAAAATAATTTTTATGAAAAAAGATAAGGTAATAAGGTTAGCAGTTTCCGAGATGGATATCGTTACTAAGATTTTATGAAAATAAGATTTTTATATTAAGCTTCTTCAAATTTTGTTAATATAAAGTAATTGAAACCTTAGTAATAATAATCAATAAAAATCATCTACCTTATTACCTTATTTAGCAGGGGGATTGAATTCAA
>Ga0073932_1001852_pt1 | contig 36539 bp, 26 predicted proteins | sample DewCreD2012metaG_FD_76967 | JGI IMG/M metagenome (GOLD analysis project Ga0073932, IMG submission 76967) | Hot spring sediment bacterial and archeal communities from British Columbia, Canada, to study Microbial Dark Matter (Phase II) - Dewar... ...
CATCTGGGACGGGCGCGTCTATGTCGGCGCGGGCGACGACGGATATTATTGTCTTGCGCTGGAGCCGGACGCCGGCGGCAACGCCGTCGTCCTGTGGCATGCCGAAGGCCGCGACTATCCCGACGCCGAGACCAGCCCGGTCGTGGCCGACGGCAAGGTCTTTGTCGGGCTGGGCAATCGTGGCGCCGCGGTGTGTTGCCTGGATGCGCAGACGGGCCGGGAGCTGTGGCGCGTGAAAACGCCGTATCCGGTGTTTGGCCCGCCGACGCTGGCCGGCGGACGCGTCATTGTGGGGATGGGCAACGGCGATTTCGTTCACGAAGCCGAGGCGCTGGGCCTCAAGCCCATCGGCGAGGTCTGGGGCATCGCCATTGACCGGCCCGAGGACCGCTGGGTGTTTCGCGCGCAACGAACAGTGCTGGGCGCCGTGTCAGCCCATGAAGGGCGGCTGTATTTCGGGTCGCGGGACGGCCGGGCGTATTGCCTGTCGATGGACGGCGCGCTGGTGTCGAGCCGTGATCTGGGCGAACCGATGACGACCTCGCCCTCGACGACAGCCGACGGCGTGTATGTGGTGACCGAGTCGGGGGGGGTGTATGGGTTGCGGCTGGAGACGCTGGAGGTTTTCTGGCAGGCGCGGTTGACCGCGCCCCAGCCGTTTCTGGGCAGCCCGGTGGCCGCGCGCGGACGCCTCTACGTCCCGACGCCGGGCGCCGGGCTGGCGGCCCTGGGGGGGCAGGCCGTCGGAGCGGCCCTCGCGTCGTGGCCCGGAGCTCGGGGCGGTCCGGGGGGCGGAGGACTGGCGGCGGGCGCGCGCCTGCCCGAGGCCGGCGTGAGCAAGGTCTGGGAGTATCCCCGGCGCCGGTCCGCCGGCTGGGGACGGCCGGCAGCGGAGACGAGTGTGACCGTGAGCGGGGCGATGGCGGTGGTGGGCGCGCGGGGGTATGCGGGCGTGGGCGACGGGCCGGCCCGCGGCCTGACATGCCTGGATTTGACCGCCTCAGCGCAGTCTCCGTCGCCGATGTGGACCTTCGCGTGTGCCGATGGGGTCTTCGCGTCAGCCGGAGCCGATCAGGACTCTGTGGCGTTCGTCTCAGGCCAGCCGGGCCAGCCCGATCGCACGCTGTATTGCCTTGATGCGACTTCAGGAACCGAACGCTGGCGGCGCCCCGTGGCCCCCGAGGCCTCGGGCGAGTTGTATCTGACCGATCCCATCGTGCTGGTGTCCACCGACAGTCTCGCGCTGTCGGCGCTCTGTCTGGAGTCCGGCGAGCCGCTGTGGACCGCCCCCCTGGGCAGGATCACGCGCAACGTGGACGTGGACGGCCCGTTCGTGGCGGCGATCGATGAAGCCGGCCCGTCGCTGGTTCTGCTGGATTGCCATTGCGGCAAGGTCCTGTGGCGGGTTTTGCTGGAGTCGGGGCCGCGGACCGCGCCCATCATTGCGGGCCGTCAGATTCTGGCCGGGACGGACAGGGGCTTGGACTTCCGAAGTCTGGCCAGCGGGGCCCGGATTCAGACGGCGCCCACCGGCGCGCCGGGCAGCCCTCCGGCCATCGACGGATTGCGGGCGGCGCTTCTCAATGAGGCCGGCGAGGTCGTTGTGTGTGATCTGGCGTCGGGCGCAATTATTTATCGCGCGGGGGGAGCCGCGTGCGCGCCGCTGATCCAGCAGGAAGCTCTGGTTTATCTGTCCGGAGGCGACCTGATCCGCTACGACCTGCGCGTGCGCCAGTCCACGTCCCTGATGCCCCGAGTTGAGGAATGGTTGGGCGCCGTGACGACGCCGCTGGTGGCGGCGGGACCGGCCTTATACTTCGGTTCGGCAAAATACGGCTGGATCAAGGCGGCGCCCCGGTTTTAGATTGGAGCGCCTTTGGGAAATGACGCGCAGGCGCGCTGGCAAAGACCGGAGCATCAGGCGCAAAATCACCTATCGAGGGCCAGGAATGACGAAGGCAGGCAGAAGCAAGACGGATACCAGCCACAAGCACGACGCGTTGTGTCTGGGGGTGGACCTGGGCGGAACGAACATCAAACTGGCGCTGGTCACGCGCGACGGCGATATTGTGAAGAAGACCTCGGTGGCCACGCAGGCGGCCAAAGGCCCGGACCATGTTCTGACGCGGATTGCCGAACACGGATTGAAGCTGGCCGGGCAGGCGCCGGCCGGGGCGAAAGTCCTGTGCGCGGGCGTGGGTTGTCCGGGGCCGCTGAATTCCAAGACCGGCGTGGTGTTCGAGGCGCCGAACATGGGCTGGCGCAACGTCGAGGCCAAGCGCGTCCTGACGGATTTGATGAAGATGCCCGTCTTCGTGAACAACGACGCCAATGCGGCGGCCTGGGGCGAGTATTGGGCCGGCGCGGGCCGTGGCTCGACGATCATGGTCTGCATTACGCTGGGAACAGGGATCGGCGGGGGGCTGGTCATCGACGGCAAGCTGTTCAAGGGGGCGTCGGACTCGGGCGCGGAGTTCGGACACCAGACCATTGACTTCAATTCACCGTTCCCCTGCTACATCAACTGCGGCGCTCTGGAGGATCACGCCTCGGCCACGGCGGTCAATCGCCTGGCGCGGGCGGCCGTGCGCAGCGGCGAGAAAACCTGTCTGACCCTGGATCCCGGCGATCCGTCCCGGCCCACGGCGCGCGACGTGTATGAGGCCGCCAAGAAGGGCGACGCGCTGGCGAACCGGCTGATGGACGAGGTGGGCTTTTACCTGGGCGTCGGCCTGGCCAACATCATTAATATGCTCAATCCCGACCGCATCGTCTTTACCGGGGGCATGGCGGCCAGCTGGGACCGGCTTTCGGGCCCGGCGCTGGCCGAGGCGCGCAAGCGTTCGTTCCAGCGCTCCTTCGAGGTGTGTGACGTCCGGCTGGGGGGATTATGGGAGGATGCCGGCGTCATCGGCGCGGCGGGGCTGGGGATGGTCGCGTGCGATCCGGCATGACAACGACCGACTTCGCGAAAGGGAGACTGCGCATGGCCGGCGATGACGCGCGCATGAGACAACTGCTCGAACATCTCAAGACGGGCATGATCGGGATTGAGGAAGCGCTCGATCAGTTGCGTCGCTTTCCGACGACAGACCTGGGCTTTGCCAACGTTGACACGCACCGGCAGATGCGGCGCGGCATTCCCGAGGTGATCTTCGGCGAGTCCAAGACGGCCGACCAGATTGCGAAGATTGCGGCGGCCATCGAGGCCGCCGGCCAGAACGTCCTGTGCACGCGCGTGCGGCCCGAGCAGGCGGCTTCGGTCCGGCGCAAAATCCGCGGACTGGCCTACAACCCCGTGGCGCGGACCCTGGTGAAGATCGTGGAGCCGCGGGCGCCGGCGCCGGGGATGGCGCTGGTGTTGTGCGCGGGGACGTCGGACATGCCGGTGGCCGAGGAGGCCGCCGTGACGCTGGAGTTTCTGGGCGACCGGGTCGAGCGGGCCTATGACGTGGGCGTGGCCGGGATTCACCGCCTGTTCGAGCGGCGCGAGTTGATTGTTCGCGCCTCGGTCATCGTGTGCGTGGCGGGAATGGAAGGGGCGCTTCCGAGCGTCGTGGCCGGACTGGCCCGGGCGCCGGTGGTCGCCGTGCCGACGAGCATCGGCTATGGCGCGGCCTTCGGCGGCGTGACGGCGCTGCTGGCAATGCTCAATTCGTGCAGCGGGGGCGTGGCGGTGGTGAATATCGACAACGGCTTCGGCGCGGCGCAATTCGCCGACCTTGTCCTGCGCGCGTCGTCTGCTGCGAAGGAATAAATGACACGGTGGCAAAATGCCTATCAACGGAGCCCGTTGCAAAATGTGGAGTCGAAGGGAGCGGGGGCGTCTCGCCCCCGGAAATCAAGAAATAAAACCATCAAACCGGGGGCGAGACGCCCCCGCCCCCTTGATTTTGCAACTGGCTCAACGGGCAAAATAGCCCGATGTCAGGACCGTATTGTCCCAATTCCTGCGAGGTCTTCTCATCCCAATGAATCCCATCATTCCTGTTTCCGAGTTTCCCTTCCGCCGTGTCAGCGTGACCGGCGGCACCGGCACGATTGGCCGTCAGTGGCTCAAGGCGCTGATCCACCAGTTTCCGCAGGTCGAACGGACAACGACCAACTGCCGTCCGGGCCGTTCGCAACGCATCCCCTCGTCGCCAAAGATTCAGGTGATTGAAGGCGGCGTCGATGACGTGGGCAACCTGAAGGCCCTCATTGAGGCGGGCGACATCTGCTATCATCTGGCGGCCTGGCTGGCGAACCTGGAATTGCCGGAACCGACGGAGGTGTATCTGGTCAACGGGCTGGTTCCGGCGGTGGTGGGCCGTCTGTGCGCGGCCAGCGGCAAGCCGCTGGTGTTCACCTCGTCGCATAGCGTGTATTTCGCCGGCGAATACAAGGGTTTCATCCAGGAGGACGCGTTCGAGTTCCGCCGCGACTTCATGGACTGGATCGAGGCGGTCCGGGAGCCTTATTGCGCGCTGGCCGACGACCTCATCGCCCGCCGCAAAACGTTTGCCGACGCGCGGACGATACTGCCCGAGATTCACCAGAAACACGCGCCCCCCTTTGATCCGAAAATCTACAACAGCGACAGTTATCACATCTACTGTCTGACGAAACTGCTGGCCGAACGCTTCATTTCCGACGCCGGGGGCGTCATTCTGCGGCTGAGCAACGTCTATGGCCCCGGGGACGAATCGGTCCAGGCCGTGGCCGAAGCCTGCACGCGCATTCTCAACGCGCGCCCCGGCGACGAGATCAAGGTCCGGCAGCCCTTCAAGAAGCTGGTGCCCTGCTACATGGGCGACATTCTGAAGTCCTTTGTCCGCGCCGGGAACCTGCGGCTGCCGAAATCCGATTCGGGAATCTTCACGTTCGCTTCGCAGGATTTCTACATGAGAGAGGATGCGCTGCTGCGGGCCGTCGCCGCCTGCGTCAATGAGATTCGGGGAACCCATCACGCCTACAATATCGAGACGCTCGCCGCCGAAGACGAAACCGCCTTCACCTACGATCTGACGAAGATGATGACGCGCCTGTATCCGGGCGAGCAGCCCGTTCCGTTCGCCACCGGCTTGAAGGAACAGTTGCTGTGGATGATGGAACGGATGGAGGGCCGGCCCGAGCGGGCGCAGGACACGGTGATCCAGTTTGCCCACGCCTGGCCGCCGGACAAACATTCGATTGACCGGCGTCCGCGCGCCGAATAGGTTGGACTCGAGCGGCAAGCGAAGGGGGCGGCCTTTGACAGGGCCGCGCAATCCACACGAACGTCCACGGCGCATCCGGCATGGAGTTTCCTTACGGCAAAGCCCCCTTGTGGATTCTGGCGCTGGCCATCGGGTCGGGCGTGGGCGTGATGGGAGGAACGTTGACGCGCACGCGCCAGAAGCCCGACCTGGTGTTCGCAACCTTCGCCAAGCAGCATCATGAGTCGTATGTGACCGTGGCCCCGGACTTCGAGAAGCGGCAGGGCGTCACCGTGCAATTGCAGTTGTTGAGCGGCCGGGCGCTGACCAGCCGCCTGCAGGCGGCGATCCTGTCGGACGCGCCGGTTCCCGATTGCGTGGAGATTCCCAGCGACGCCATGGGCTACTTTGCGCGCGGCCCCCTGGAGGACGTCGGCTTTGTCGATCTGACGGACCGCGTGAAGCGCGAGCAGCTCGACCAGCGCATGGTCGAGTCGCGGTTCAGCATGTGGAGTTCGCGCGGTCATGTGTTCGCGCTGCCGCATGACGTGCATCCCGTGGGCCTGGCCTACCGGCGCGACCTGGTCGAGCAGCTGGGGATCAACGTCGAAACCGATCTGCAGACCTGGGACGACTTCGTTCGCGTGGGCCGGCAGGTCACCCGGGACCTGGACGGCGACGGGATCATCGACCGCTATATGATGGACCTGCCCAGCGACGGCAGCTACGGGATCGAGATTCTGTTGTTGCAGCGCGGCATCAACTTCTTCGACGCGCAGGGCCGCCTGATCATGGACGCCCCCGACGTGCGCCAGGCCGTTTGCGACACGATCATGTGGTATCTGCGCCAGACGCGCGGCAAGGACCGGATTTCCTTTCCGTGCGGCGCGGGCCAGCCTTTGTCGAAAGCCATGATCGACGGGCTGTGTCTGTTCTATTTCACGCCGGACTGGCGGACCAAGATATTTGAAATGGACGTGCCCGTCCTCGCCGGCAAGATGGGTCTGATGCCCCTGCCGGCATGGGAGCGCGGCGGCCGGCGCACCAGCGTCTGGGGCGGAACCGGCATCGCCATCCCCAAGGCGTCGGCCAGCCCCGAACTGGCGTGGGAATGGATCAAGTTCCTCTATCTGAGCAAAAAAGACCTGGGCGAGCGCTTCGCTCAGACCAACATCATCCCGCCGTTGCGCGAGGCTTGGGACCTGCCGCAGATTCAAGCCCCCGACCGGTTTTTCTCGAACCAGCGCATCGGGCGGCTGATGGCTGAACTGGCGCCGCAGGCCCCCCCACGCTACGTCACGCCCTATACCAGCCAGGCCGGAACCAAACTGAATGAGGTTTTCCTGAACGCCGCGTTGCGCTATGAATCCAGCGGAGAGCGCGGCATCGAGGACTACATCCGTTCCGAGTATCAGAAGGCTGCGGACTACATGCGCCGGGTGGTGGACCGAAACGCGTTCTTCAAAGACTCCTCCAACAAATCCGGCGGCGGGGAAGGCCGGGCGAAGGAGGCGCGCCCATGACGGCCGGTATCTGCACACACACACGGGAGGGGCGGCGCCATCGGATGAAGCTGGCGGCGACGCCCTATCTGTTTCTGGCGCCGTTCATTATTCTGAACTGCGTCTTCTTTCTCTATCCGCTTTTCAACTCCATCTTCCTGGCCTTTTATCAGACCAACGGACCCAAGAGCCGCGTCTTCGTGGGGTGGGACAACTTCCGCTTTGTTCTTGGCGACGGCGATTTTCACACGGCCATCGTCAACACCACGATCTACGCGATCGCCTCGATCTTCATCCAGCTGCCGCTGTCGCTGGGGCTGGCGCTGCTGCTGAACTCGCGCAGGGACCGGATGAAAGGCTTTTTCCGGCTGCTGTTGTTTTCGCCCCATCTGGTCGGCCAGATTTTCGTCGGCGTCATCTTCAGCGTCATCTTTGTGCCGCGCTTCGGATTGTTCAACCGCTTCCTGCAGGCGCTGATCGGCTGGGGGCTCGAGGAACGCTGGCTCGAAAATCCGTCGCTGGTGATGCCGGCCATCATCCTGACGTCGCTGTGGATGTATGTCGGCTTCAACATGATCTACTTCCTGGCGGGGCTGCAGAACGTCGAGCAGGACCTGGTGGACGCGGCCCGGATCGACGGCGCCAACGCGTGGCACGTGTTCTGGAACGTCACCGTGCCGGCGATCAAGCCGGTGACGACGTTTGTCGTCATCATGAGCACGATCGGCTCGTTCCAGTTGTTCGAGCTGCCGTATTCGCTGCTGTCCAGCGGGGGAGGATCGGGCTTTGGACCGAAAAACGCGGGCATGACCATCGTCGGATACCTGTATAATACGGCGTTCAACACGGGCGATCTGGGCACGGGCTCGGCCGTCGGCTGGCTTCTGGCCCTGATCATCTTCACCATCAGCCTGCTCCAGATTCGCATTTCGGGAACCCTCAAGAGGGACGCATGAACGGACTGCGGTGGACGCTTTTGATTCTGGGGCTGATCTTCATCGGCCTGTATCTGATTTCGCCGCGCCGGCCGCGGCTGGCGATGGCGTATCTGCGCTATACGATCCTGGGACTGGGCGCCGCCCTGACGCTGGCGCCGTTCTTCTGGCTGGTATGCGCCGCCTTCAAGGACGCCGACGTCCTGATGCGCTACACCTTCCTGCCGCCGGTGGCCGAGTGGGCGCCCGCGCGTTCTATCGCGCCGGCCGATATTCTCGACGGCGCGGCGCTGTGTGAACGGCTGGCCGCATCCGCGAACGAAGGCGGCGCCCGTGCGGCGCGCCGGGTCTGGGACGCGCTGCCGGAAGACGGGCGCGCCACAGTGGCGAGAATCGCCGCGAGGGCGGCCGAGGCCCGGGCCAAGTTTGAAAAGCAACGCGACGCCGTGGAGCGGCGGCGCGGCCGACAGGCCACGGCGGCCGACGCGGCGGCGCTGGACGCCGAGGCGGCCCGGATACAGTCCGACTATGCCGCGCGCCGGCAGGCGCTGGTCGCCCCTGACGACAAGGCGCGGCTCGCCGCCGCGCTGGGGCGCCTGCTGGACCGGCGCGATTTGTATCAGGCCGAGGCTTTCGGCGAACTGGGCAAGTCCCTGGAACTGGAGGCCTTCAAGAAGCAGGGCATCGAAACGCTGTCCGAAGCGCAACGGGCGCGGTTGAACCGCCACCTGCTCGAACGGGTCTTTCCGGACGAACTGCGCGGCAGCCGCCGGTTGAACACGGACAATTTCAAGACGCTGTTTGCCGGGGAGCCGACCGCGCAGGGCACGGTCTATTTCTGGCAATACCTGCTGAACTCGCTGTTTCTGGCCAGCGCGACGACGATGATCCAGTTGTTCTTCTGTTCGCTCGGCGGCTACGCCCTGGCGAAGTATCGCTTCCGCGGCCGCCATGTTCTGGTCGTTTACATGATCTCAACCTTGATGGCGCCGGGCGTGATGCTGCTGGCGCCGGTGTATAAGCTCATCTGCAGCATCGGATGGAGCGATTCGTATCTGGCGCTGCTGGTTCCGGGCGCCGCCGGCGTGTTTGGCATCTTCCTGTTCCGCCAGGCCATCATCGCCGTTCCTGATGAACTGATCGAGGCGGCGCGCATCGACGGATGCGGCGAGTTCGGCATCTATCTGCGGCTGATCATGCCGCTGGTCAAGCCGATGACGGCGGCGTTCTGCCTCGTGGTGTTTCTGGGCTCATGGAACAACTTCCTGGGGCCGCAGATTTTCCTCAGCACGCAGGCCAAGCTGACGCTGCCGGTGGTCCTCAATCAATACATCGGCATTTACTCGCAGCAGTATGGCGTCTTCCTGGCCGGAACGCTGCTGTCGATCATTCCCCCCGCCATTCTGTTCTTCGCGCTGCAACGGGAGTTTGTCAGCGGCCTGACTTCCGGGGCGTTGAAGGGATGATCGAGCGGTCATTGCCGCCTATGCTGGGAATGCCAGACCGATGGTAGAATGTCGCCTTCCAGACCGCGTGGTAAGCAGTCGTGGAAAACCCATTGACTTCATGACAAGACGGTTGCATACTGCAACTTAGTGACTGGTTACACGTCGAAACCTCTGCGAAACTCGCAGGGAAGTGTCGATCAATGACAGCGTTGCTGGAACAGGTATTCCGCGAAGCGGAACAGATGCCGGAGGAGGCGCAAGACGCCATCGCCGCGCGTTGGCTCGCGGAACTAGAGGACGAAAAGGACTGGACTGAGTCGTTCGAGAAGACAACCGATGATCAGTGGGAGCGAATGGCGGCGATGGTGCGCCGTGATATTGCCGCCGGGAAGACTACGGCAGCTGACCATTCCTTTTCAGACGCGAACCCCCGCAAGTGAAATCGCGCGTCACGAATGATTTCTGGCAGCGGCTGAGCGCACTCCCCACGCAAGTGCAGGAACAAGCGGATCGCGCCCACGCTCTATGGCGCAATGATCCGTATCATCCCAGTCTGCAATTCAAGAGAGTCGGAAGACGGCAACCCATTTACTCCGTCCGGATCGGAATCGGATATCGCGCTTTGGGATGGCGCGAGGGCGACATAATCTATTGGTACTGGGTCGGGTCGCACGGTGAATATGACGAATTCCTCCGCCGATTGAAGTGACTGCCCCACTCGGCAAATCACTTCGGTCGCAATTCAGCATCTGACCCCCGTCGTCTGACATCCCCGCCAAGGAGTGCTTGAAAGGTCGGCGGGCGACGCCCTTTTCGGCGATGATGCCGGCGATCAGGCGCGCGGGGGTGTCGTCGAAGGCGAATCTACAGAAGGCGACGCTAAAGCGGATTCCGCTGCACAGGCGCCCATTGTCAGGGCCGGTCCAGAATCCGATGCGACCCGCAACCGGCGCCAGATGACGTGAGGTTCGCCCTCGCGCACGGGAGCGCCATACTGAAACGTGGCGCGGCCGTTCTCTCCCAACATGCTCCACGTCATTTCATAGACGCCGTCGGTTCCTTCCACGCGCTTGACGCGCAACCCCTTGCGAAAGACGCCGCGCCGCAGGTCGGAGACGAAATGCGCCACACTTTCACGAAATCGCTGTTTTTGTCTTGCCGACAGCGACGCCATATCCCGTCGGAATTGTTGCGTCACTTGAAAGGTGGGCATGGCGATGGCGCTCCACTTATTTCAGCGACTTGAGAAATTCGCGGGACGACATCGGAGGAGAAAGGCGCCCCTTCTGAATGTCTTCGTCCGCCTCACGCTCTCCGGCTTGCCATGCCGATTCCCAATACCAAGCCTGAGTGGCGTCGATCAGTTTCATCGGACGCAGCAAAATGCCATCAGAGCGCAATTCGACCGCGACCGGGTCCCCTTCCTCCAAATGAACCGCCCGGCGCAGCGACGCGGCCAGAGTAATCTGGCCGTTCTTGCGAATGCGGGTCATGCTCCGGCGTGGCGCCTTTGTCTCTGGCGATAGAACCGTTGAGATCATCGGTATTCATCCTTAAAAATTCATCATCTGGCGTTTTTGCAATTTTTGAAAATCCTGGCACAGAATCAGAATGGCGTCAATCGCCTTTGATCCGCAATTCGCGCCCGTCTTCACGCATCGAACATCCCCGCCAGCGAGCGTTTGAAGGGGCGGCGGGCGACGCCCTTTTCAGTGATGATGCCGGCGATCAGGCGCGCGGGGGTGACGTCAAACGCAGGGCTATAGACGGCGACGCCGTCGGGCGCGGTCTGGACGCCGCCCCAGTTCGTCACTTCCTTCGGGTCGCGCTCCTCGATGGGAATGTGCGAGCCGTCGGGGATTGCGCGTTCAATGGTTGAGAGCGGCGCGGCGACGTAGAACGGAACCTTGTGCGCTTTGGCGATCAGGGCGACGCCGTAGGTGCCGATCTTGTTGGCGGTGTCGCCATTGGCGGCGATGCGGTCGGCGCCGACGATGACGAGGTCGATCCTGCCCTGGCGCATGACGGTGGCGGCCATGTTGTCGCAGATCAGGGTGACGGGGATTCCGGCCTCCTGGAGTTCGAAGGCGGTGATGCGGGCGCCCTGCAGCAGGGGGCGCGTTTCGTCGGCATAGACGGCGACGCGGCGGCCCTGCTCATGGGTGGCGTAGATGCCGGCCAGGGCGGTGCCGTATCCGGCAGTGGCGAGGCTGCCGGCGTTGCAGTGGGTCAGGACGGTGGCGCCGTCGGGGATGAGCGCGGCGGCATGGCGGCCGATGGCGCGGCACGTGGCCAGGTCCTCATCAACGATGCGTCGGGCTTCGTCGAGCAGGCGGGCCTTGAGATCGGGGATGGGCAGGGCGGCGTTTTCCCGGGCGACGCGCTTCATACGGTCCAGCGCCCAGAACAGATTGACGGCCGTCGGGCGCGAGGAGGCGAGATAATCGGCGACGCGCTCGAGTTCCGCGTAGAAAGCGTCAAAGGTCGCGGCGGCGGAATCCTTGACTCCGAGATAGACGCCGAGGGCCGCCGCGTCGCCGATGGCCGGCGCCCCACGCACGCACAGCCGCTTGATGGCGTCCCACATCTGTTGCGGCGTTTCGATGCGAAGATACTTCTTCTGCGTCGGCAGCAGGGTCTGGTCCAGCATCTTCACGGCGCCGTCTTCCCAGCCGATGGTTGTGAGACTCATACGTAAGCTCCTTTGTCAGTCAACGAGGGTTAATCGCGCTTTGGATTTGGGTTCGGGCGGACCACTGGGAATGCGAATGCGGCCCACCGGCCTTGCCCAAACAGGCCAGAGCACGCCGGCCATCAGGGCGCCCGTCATGTCCAATTGGGGAATGGCGTGCGCCATGAGGGTCTTGCCCTGGGCCAGCAAGGAACTTTCCAGCATCGCGAGCAGCGCCCAATCGCCGACCATGCGGGCGGCGGCCTCCAGGGCGACGAGGGCGGTCAAGGCGGACCACCGCGCCCAGAAACCCTCGACGATAATGCGGCGGCCCAGAAAGCCTGCGGCCAGGCCCATGAGGGCGCCCGATAGCGTCTCGATGCCGCTGGGGCGCGCCTGGAGCAGATCGCCCAGCAGCCCGGCGAGGGCGCCCACCAGGGCGCCGCGGCGGTATCCGGCATGCAACGCCACGGCCGCCGCGATGATTTGGATGAGGTTGGGAGGGGCGATCCACGGAGAGACGGCAGCGTCCCATGCCAGTTCGAAAACAGCGGCGGCCAACAGGGCGATGAAGAATTGAATCCAGGCGGCCACGATTGCGCCTCGCTTGGCGCGGCGGGCTAGCGTCCGCGCCAGACCTCAAAATCGCGATTGGACGCGACGCGCCGGCAATGGGCGAGCAATCGCGCCAGCTCCGAATCGCGGAAACAATGCTGAAGCCCGTCCACCGGTTGCCTGGGAGCTTTTTCACGGTATCGCTGAACAACGACCAGGGTGGCCGAGGTGGTTTCCAGCGGGGCCGCGGATTGCGGCGATAACAATTCAACGCCCTGTTCGAGCATCAGGTTCAGCGTAGTCTTCTTGACTTCTTTGAGCAGCCAGGGCGTGTCGCGCATAAAATAGCGGAACCGGATGTTTTTCCGGGCGCCCAGGTTGATCCCGTCCAAGTAATAACTCAAGTCGGGTTCTTCGCTCTGGCCCATAAATATGAGCGTATCAAATCCCCCCTTGGCGACCTCGGCGCCGACGACGCTCCAGTCATAATCGCGCACGGATTTCCGCCGGAAGCTTTGGCGCAGTCCGTCGCGGAATCCCACTGCCAGGACACAGGCCATCGCCACGGTCACCGGCAGCCGCCACAGGCCGCGATGGCGGCGTATGACGATGGCGGCCACCGCCGTGATCGCGATCACAGCCAAGGCAATGGGCCAGACGTTTTCCGCGACGCCCCACAGCCGTTCCGGCCAGGTTGAACGGTGGCGGCCCAGCCAAGCCACAGCGCGCTCGGTGATGCCGCCGGCGCGCCAGAAGATCGTGGCCGTCAGCGTCGCGGCCATAAAGCCCAGTTGGGCCCTGAGGGAGAAAACGCCATTCCACATTCGCATTAGAAAGCGGGCGGTCAACAGGACCATGGGAGGCGTAAACGGAAACAGATAGACCTCCCGCTTGCTGGTGGTGGCCTGGCTGAGGCCGTAAACGAACACGAACCACAGGACGGGCGCCAGCACCGCCACATCCTCGGTCCAGCCGGTGTCCGTTTGCCCCCGACGCGCCGCCCGCAGGCGATCGCGCCATCCGCGCGTGAGCCATCCGCCCGCGCGCCACAGGGCCCAGACCAACGCAAAGGCCAGAACAACAGACCAGACCATGCCGATCTCTTTCAACACCAACTCGAAATAATAATACCAATCATGGCCGTGGGTCTCGAGGGCTTCGGACGAACGGCGTCCGATGTGGTAGCCCCAGAAAATGTCCCAGAACGCATTGTTCGTGAGCAGGGATGCCCCGGGCGCCCGATACTTGAAGAGCATGTGCAGATGCCAGGGCGCGGCGATGGCCAGGCCAACGCCGTTGACGACAACCGCGTCCACAATGACGCGGCGCAACGGCAGACGCCCCACGGTCCACAGCGCGGCGGCGAACAGAAACAGCGACACGGACGCGAACCCGCAGATGACGATCTTTGTCATCAGGCCCAGCCCCAGCGCAATCCCCGCGGCCACCAGCCACGGCCAGGCCGCGCGCGGAGGCGACGGGGACGGGCCGGATGCGTCCTTGGAGGGCGGGTCCAAAATGGCGCGATAGTAGCGCATCCCGCAATAGAACAGCAGCGTCATGAAGAAGACAACCGGCACGTCGAACTGCCCGCGCCGCGCGTATTTGATGAACAGGAACCACGAGGCCAGCGTGAAGGCGGCCCAGACGCCCGTCGCCCGGCCGAACGCCACGCGCCCCCACAGATACATCAGCCAGACGCATCCGGCCCCGGCCAGGGCGGGCGGAAATCGGACGGCGAACTCGGTCACGCCGAACAGTTTCATGCTCAGGGCAATGGCCCACACCAGCAGCGGCGGAAAGGCCCCGGAATAAAAGCCGTTGCCCCGCAGGTCTGCGCTGTAGGGCGGGCCGTAGCAGTAGGGCATCTGATCGAGCCATTGTCCCTGCAGCGCGATCTTGGCGCGCAGGGCATACATGCTTTCATCCCAGGGATGCAGCGAGCCCTTGTCAAGGTCCCAGAAATGCAGGACGCTCATAAGGGCGACCAGAGCCAGGGCGATGGGGCGCGCCCAAGGCGCCAGCGCGCGGGTGAGGGTTGTGAATCCGTCGGAGGGATAAGATAAATCCAAAGAATGGGTTTTGGGATTCATGTCAGGCATGAGCTGTTCGAGTTCTCAGCAAGGGCAAGCGTCGCCAGGATGGTTTAAATCCAGATGGCCTTGAGGTCCAGTGGCGTCGGAAGTTCCTGCGGCTCCTCGGAGGTTTCTTCGAGGGACAGGGCGAACAGGAGCAATTCGGCCGCCAGCCGGACGAAGGGCTTTCCCGCGCGAACGCGCAGCGAGTTTCCCAGGGCGTAGAGCAAAATGTTCTCGACGCGGCCGTCCTCATTGACGCCGGCAGGCCACGGCACCGTAAGGTCCAGCTGCCATGCCATCCCGGCCGGAGGGCGGACGGCCGGAACGGCGGCAGCGCTCTTGTTCCGGGACGGCGGCGGCGCGTCACGCTCGGACTCGATGCGCTGTTTCCAGTATCGCACGGCCCAGCGGGCGCAATGGAGCAGCCATCCCAGGCCTTCACGGTCCACGTCGATGACGATGGGATTGAGGACATGGCGGCCCTCGACGTGGAGCGAGCGTTCGAGTTGCTCGAGCTGGGTCGTGACGGTCTGCCGCCAGGCGACCATTTCGGCGCGCGGGTCGCCCAAGGCTTCGACGAGGGCGTCGGCGGCGGTCTTGGCGACGCTGACGCAGGGCAGTTCGCCCGCCAGGCGTTCGACAAGGTCCGCGCGGCGTTCAAACAGTGGCGTGAGCCAGGCCGCGACGTCGCGGGCGGCGCCGCCGGTCAGTTTGCCGGGAAAGGTCGCTTCGAGCCAGGCCAGGGCGTTTGGAATGGCGGCGCGCAGCAGCGGTCCCCGTCGGCCTTCAGTGGCAAGCGCGACGCGGGCGCAGTAGTCCTCGATGGGCTCGGCGCCGGCCAGGCGTCCGACGGTCTTGAGCGCCAGTCCCAGCAGCATGAAGAATCGCTTGAGATCAGTCGGCGTGGGCGTGGCCGGCGCGTCGAGCGCCTCGATGGCGCTGCCGAGCTCATTGACCCACAGCGTGACCCACGTGGCCAGATCGTCCCCCATTTTCTGGACGGGCCGTTCCATGGCCGATTCGAGTTGTCCCGCGCGCGCCTGATCCATGGGCAAGCAGGCCCAGACGCGTTCGCGCAGGCGCGAACCGGGGCGGGCCTCGCCGCCGAGGCAGGCGTCGTGAGCGGCGTCATACCAGAACTCGACGGCGCCGTCGGAGACCATGCAGAAATCAACGCGGCCTTGCGCGGACAAGGCGGACAAAACACGGCGGACCTCGAGCGGAACGTCGAGGTAGCGGCCGAAGAGCCGTTCGGGTTTGGGCAGGCGCCGTTCGGCCACGCTGACCAGCGCCACAGCGGGGGCTTCCATTTCGGGGGGGGCCCACAATTCGGCGTCGCCCGGCCGGCCGGCAGGATCGAAGTTGGGCCGGACGGCGCGCCGTTCCCAGCCACACGCCAGGAGATGATCGGCCCATTCCATCAAGGCCGGCGCAACGGATGCGGGCGAGGAGGCTGGGCGGTCATTGTGAGACTGCGGCATGGGCGCGAATCGGCGTAGCGGTCCGGACGCCGGCGGCGCAGGGCCGCCCGCCATCGTCCGAGGCATATTCTATAGCGCCCCCCCGCTTTCAGGCAAACGGAGATTGCGCCGTTTCACCATAGCACGGATTGGAAGCCCTTGCTGAGGCATTCTATAATCCTAAATCCGCCAGTTGAAGCCTGTGGAACACGCGCAATACGCATAAAAGGACAGGATTGGATCTCGAATAACGTTTCATCCAATGGGTGAGTCTGACATGAGACTTCGGGCCCTTTGTTTCCGTGTTTTCCGAGTGTATCGTGGGCTTCAACTTCCGGATTGTGTAAGGGACGAAAGCTGGAAGCCTTGAGGACGGGGGAAACTATTGCTTATTTCGCGCTGCGTATCAATGTGATACGCATAACAAAAATCGGCGGACGTTGTGTCTTTTATGACACATACGGTTTAGGTCGTTTAAAATATCATGAAATTGTCTGTTCGTAAAAAACTGTAATAAATGGACTTAGGATGTTCCATGTCCCTGTCTCACAGCGGAATGAATCATGCGTTTCAAAGCGGCTTAAAGTTTGGAAACTTGCCTCGGCTTTCAACATCGCAGCAAAGCCTTCCAAAGCGGAGTCAAGCTTCCACACTCCAAAGCGCAACGACAAAAACGCGAGGCAAGACGAAAAAGGCGTCAAGAAGAGACAACGATGAGACCTGACCGACTGACCATTAAATCGCAGGAAGCCCTGCAGGCGGCTGCCGGGATCGCCGACCGGATGGGCAATCCGGAAATCCTGCCCGAGCATCTGCTGGCGGCATTGATTGAGCAGAAGGATAGCGTTGTCGCCCCCATCCTCCAGAAAATCGGTGTCGATCTCGGCGCGCTGGCTTCCGAGGTGAACAATGCGCTGAACGCGCTGCCGCGCCTGTCGGGCCAGGGAATGTCGCAGCCGCATCTTTCGGCGCCGGCTCAGCGCGTCCTCGACGCGGCCGACAAGGAGGCGCAACGTCTCAAGGACGAATACGTCTCGACCGAGCACTTGCTGCTGGCGCTGGCCAAACAGCATCGTTCGGGGCCGGCGGAACTGCTCAAACGCCACGGCGCCACCGAAAACGCCATCCTCGGCGCGATGGCCGCCGTGCGCGGGTCGCAGCGCGTCACCGACCCGAATCCGGAGGATAAATACCAGGCGCTCAAGCGCTTCAGCCGCGACCTGACGGATCTGGCCCGCGCGGGCAAGCTCGATCCGGTCATCGGCCGCGACGACGAAATCCGCCGGCTCATGCAGGTGCTGTCGCGCCGGACGAAAAACAACCCGGTCCTCATCGGCGAGCCGGGCACGGGCAAGACGGCCATCGTCGAGGGGCTGGCGCGGCGCATCGTTGAGGGCGACGTGCCCGAAGGCCTCAAAAACAAGTCCCTCATCGCGCTGGACATCGGGGCGCTGGTCGCCGGCTCGAAGTTCCGCGGCGAGTTTGAAGACCGCCTCAAGGCCGTCCTCAAGGAGATCGAGGAGGCCCGGGGCGCGATCATCCTGTTCATCGACGAGATGCACACGCTGGTCGGCGCAGGCGCGGCCGAAGGGGCGATGGACGCCTCGAACATGCTCAAGCCGGCGCTGGCGCGCGGCGAGTTGCGCTGCATCGGCGCGACGACGCTCGACGAATACCGCAAGCACATCGAGAAGGACGCCGCGCTCGAACGCCGTTTCCAACCCATCCTGGTCAATGAGCCGGACGTCGAAGACACGATCGCGATCCTGCGCGGCCTGCAGGAGCGATATGAGGTCCACCACGGCGTCCGCATCACCGACGGCGCGCTGGTGGCCGCCGCCGTTCTGTCGCACCGCTACATCACCGACCGCTTTCTGCCCGACAAGGCCATCGACCTGATCGACGAGGCCGGCTCGCGCCTGCGCATCGAGATCGATTCGATGCCCACCGAGATCGACCAGGTCGAGCGGCGCATCATGCAACTGGAGATCGAACGCCAGGCCTTGAAAAAGGAGACCGACAAGGCGGCCCGCGAACGGCTCGAAAAACTCGAACGCGAACTGGCTGAACTGCGCGAGGAATCCAGCCGGCTCAAGGCCCGCTGGCAGAGCGAAAAAGAGGTCATCTCGCACATCCAGCAGATCAAGGAAGAGATGGAGCGCGCGCGCCTCGAACAGCAAAAGGCCGAACGCGAGGGCAACCTCCAACGGGCCGCCGAACTTCGCTACGGCGTGATTCCCGAACTGGACCGCAAACTCGAGACCGAGAAACAGCGCATGGCCGGAACGCGCAACGGCGAGCAAATGCTCAAGGAAGAGGTCACCGAGGAAGACATCGCCGAGATCGTCGCGAAGTGGACGGGCGTGCCGGTTTCCAAGTTGATGGAGAGCGAGGCGCAAAAACTGATCCACATGGAACGCAACCTGCAGTGCCGCGTTGTCGGCCAGGACCACGCCATTACGGTGGTGGCCAATGCCGTGCGCCGGGCGCGGGCCAACCTGCAGAATCCCAACCGTCCCATCGGCTCGTTCATCTTTCTGGGGCCGACGGGCGTCGGCAAGACCGAGCTGGCGCGGGCGCTGGCGGAGTTTCTGTTCGACGACGAACAGAACATGGTCCGCATCGACATGAGCGAATACACCGAAAAGTTCGCCGTCTCGCGCCTGATGGGCGCCCCACCGGGATATGTCGGCTATGAGGAAGGCGGACAACTGACCGAGGCGGTGCGCCGCAAGCCCTATTCGGTCGTCCTGTTCGATGAGATCGAAAAGGCCCATCCCGAGGTCTTCAACGTCCTCCTGCAAGTCCTCGAAGACGGCCGCCTGACCGATTCGCAGGGGCGGGTCGTCAATTTCAAGAACACCATTGTCATCATGACCTCCAACGTCGGCTCGGAGTTCATCGAGGAATTGATGGTCGAGGGACTCAAGGAGGACCAGGACCGCAAAGGCGCGGTTCCCATCATCGGCGAGAAGGCCGATCGCGAAGCGCGCCGCCGGGCGAAAATGGAGAGCGCCGTCCGCGAGGCGTTGCGCGCCCGCTTCCGGCCCGAGTTCCTCAACCGCATCGACGATATCGTGATCTTCAATCCGCTGAGCCGCGAACACATCGAGGCCATCATCGACATCCAGCTTGAGGAAACTTTGCGCCGGCTGGCCGAACACAAACTGACGCTGGAGCTGGACGAAGCGGCGCGGGCCATCATCGCCGAAGAAGGCTACGACCCGATCTACGGCGCCCGCCCGCTGCGACGCGCCATCCAGAACCGCCTGCTCAATCCGCTGGCGATGAAACTGATCGACCATCAGTTCCCCGAAGGCTCAACCATCCTGGCCACGGGGAAACGGGGGGGAGAGATTCAGTTCGAAATCGCGAAGGCGTAGCGGCGGCGCCCAGGCCGAGCCTCAATGCCGCGGCTCCCGGGATGAGGGCGGCGATTTCAGCGCGCCGCGGAAGAAGGTCAGCCGTCTGATCCGACGGCCCGCGCCTGTTCCAGCCCGTTCTCGGCGCGCATGGGGATGCGGGACCGCCGGGCGCGGGCGGCGTTGCCTTCGCCGCGGACCAGCGGACGGTGCCATTGGTGGAAGATATACACTTCGCGCCACACCGACAAGGGATAGACTCCGGCCATTTTCAGCCGCTCGCGCAGGTCGCCGTCGGCATTGCCCCAACCGCGAAACTCGTTGTCGTAGCCGTTGATTTTTTCAAGCGCCGCCTTCTCGACCGACATGTTCAGTCCCAGATTGTGCGGGCGGCCGCGCCGGCGCAGCCAGATTTCCCAGACGTTTTTCCAGTGGCGCAGCCGCAACTCGCGCAAGTCCCGCGGCGTCGCCAGGCCCTCGAAGGCGCCCGAGCGGATCATCGGCATCGTCAGCGTCTCGGTTCGCCGCTGAGTGAGTTTGATGCGGCCGCCGATCAGCAAACGATTGGGCCGCCGCCGTTTCAGATGCTTCTCGACGAACCATGCGGGGCACAGCGAATCGCAGTCGGTGAAGATGATGTAATCGGCGCGGCAGGCCGCGATGCCCTTGTTCATGATCACGGCGCGCCGATGGCCGTGGGGAGGATGCCAGACGTGGGTAATGGCGAACGCCGCGGCGGCGCGATGGCGGTCGATGACGGCGCGGGTGTGTTCGTCGCTGCCGTCGTCGGCGATGACGATCTCGAAATCGCGGCGGGTCTGGCGCTCAAGCGCCGTCAGGCACCGGTCCAGAAACTCCGGCCGGTGGGCCGTGTTCACATGCACGCTGCACGCCAGGGAATCCATCGAGCGAAACACCTCGTCACTGGAACTCACACGAAGCGACACGAAGACGCGCGAAGCCTTTATCCCTCACGAGACCGCAGAACAACACACCAAGTCCATGTCCGCCATGGTTCGCAGTCCGGGCCGCGCGCCGACGATTGCCGGAATGGCGTTGGCGACGATGGCGCACGTGGCCTCGTCGCCATTGACGCCGCCGGCGAGGGTCGCGTCGATGCGGGGCGTTCCCTCGATGACCACCCGGTCGCGCGGTTCGGGCTGGCCGACGCAGGCGCGGAAGGCCAGCGTAATGACTTCGCGCCCGTTCGCCCAGGCGCGGCCGGTCTGCTCGACCCCGAGCGCCCGCCCTTTTTCAATCGTCAGGCGCGGGGTGGCCACACGCCGGGTCGCGATCACCGGCCGGATCGCGTCCTGCGCGCGTTCGAGTTTCCAGCCCAGCCGCGCGGCGATCATCCGCATTGATTCGGTCAGTCCCACGTGGCGCAGCGTCCCTTCGGCCACTTTCCGTCGGAACTCGGCCGGCGTCAGCCCCGCCCCGATTTTGCGCTGAAAGGGCAGGCGGCGGAACGCGGCGTCCTGATAGCGCTCGACGCGAATGCTCCGGACCTCGCGGCAGACGCCCGTCAGCGCCAGCGGCAGGAAATCCATGAGGAAGCCGGGATTGACGCCGGTCCCCAGAACGGCGACGCCCTTCGCGCGCGCTGCGGCGTCAAGCCGTTTCGCCAGCCGGGGATGGGTCTCCCACGGGAACGCCAGTTCTTCACAGGTCGAGACCACGCCGACGCCCGCCGTGACCAGCCGCAGCAGCAGCGGGAAGGCGTTCTCGAAGCTCGACGTGGTGGCGACGACGGCCACGGCGGGTTGGACTTGGCGCAGCAGCGCGTCCAGATCGTCCAGCCCCTTGACGGTCACGCCCAGCGGCTTGCGCCGTCCGGCCAGCGTCCCGGCGTCGCGGCCGATCTTTTCGGCGTCCACGTCCACGGCGCCGGCGATCCGCACGCCAGGGCGTTCGGTCAGCAGCCGGGTGATCATCAGCCCGATCGGCCCCAAGCCGCATTGGATGACGCGGATTGTCCTGCGATGGGACATTGCCTTCATGCGCTCCACCTGTCGTATCGTCTGCGCGCCGCTGCCAGAGCAATGATGGTAGGGCGCCCCACGAAGGGGAAGGAAGCCCAAACCGACGACCCGGCCGGAATGAGCCATCGTTTTCCCGTCCCCAGAACTTCCGGCCTTCGGCGCAAAAGGTTGCGATGAACCCCTTTTTAAAGTGGAGCGTCCATCATCCGCATGACCGCGTGCGTCCGGTCTTCGAAGACCGGCGCGGCCAGCCGTTCCTCGATCAGCCACCGCTGGGCGGCGCGCGTGCGGTGGACCGCGCTGTCGAGCTCATGATTGAGCACGACGAAACGCAGTCCGTGTTGCGCGGCCAGCCCCAGAAACCGCCGGCGATCAACCGGCCCCATCGCAGGATAGACGCCGCCGATGGCGGCGCGCAGCCGCTGGAGCGGCTCATACTGCTCCGCAAACTCCTCGAAGCGCAGGCTGCCGCGCGAGGTGTATCCCCCCATGAGCCGCTTCTCGTGGAACGTCTGATCGAGCATGTATCGTCCCAGGAAGAAAACGTTCTCGTCGGGCAGCTCGATGACGGCGCAATCGCCGGGCTGCGTTCGCAGGAACTCGACGAACGGGCTGGGCCGGCCCTCATACACCGGATACCGCCCCGCATACGACTCGACGAAAACCAGCGCCACGAGAACCAGCCGCAGGGTCCGCTCCGGAACGCCCGCCAGCCGCCGGCCCAGCGCGGCGATGGCCGGCTCGGCAAACGCCGCGCCCGCCACGGCCACCGCCAGCGTGACGATCCAGCCCAGGCGGAACAGCTGTGAAATCCCCTCGAAGACCGGCAGCCGCTGGAGCCACTCATAGGGCATCCACAGCGGCGTCACGATGTTGTGCGCGGGGCCGGACTTCAGCAGGACCAGCCGCGGCCCGAACGACAGGATCATGGCCCCCAGCGCCACCCCCAGCCAGAATCGCGGCGAGGCGAAGCGGTCTGAGGCGCGGCGGCGGCGCCCGGCGGCGCCCAGCGCCAGAATCGCCAGCGCATAGCCGGGCAGGAAAAACAACCGTTCGACATTGCCTCCCGTGCGCCCCAGCAGCGGCTGGTGGTTCTTGTCCTCGCTGAGGGCGGCGGCCAGTCGTGGATGCAGCAGGTATTCGGCCAGGGCCGCCGAGTTGTCGATGCGCTGACGGTCGCCGGGATAAACGGCCGGAGGCAAATCGCGGGCCTCGGTCCAGGCGCTCCAGCCGTAGAAGAGGAAAACCGGCGCGGCGACCGCCATTGCGACCGCCGACCGGCGCCAGAGCCATCTCCGCCGCCACAGGGCGTGATCCCGCAGCATCGCGGCCGCAAGAAAGATGGGCGTCAACACCGCGCAAAACAGCAGGTAATACCAGACCGAGGTCAGCATGCAAACCACCGACAGCCCGAGCCACAGCGGCGCAAGGCTTTTGCGGGGCGCCGGCCGCCCGGCCTGCGTTGCGGCGTTTGGGGCGGGCGTGCCGTTCGGGGCAGGCGCCGGGAGATCGCCATCCTCCGGGGGCTTCAGCATCCGGATCAACATCCAGAAATACAACGGAATCCACTGCGTGCTCAGGACGCTCATCTGAAAGGCAAACGTGAAGCGATAGCGCCCGAGCCCCGCGGCCAGACCGGCCAGCGTGGCGGCGTAGCGCGACAGGCCTGATTCGCGCGCCAGTGCATACGTGAAACCCATCGTCAGCGCATAGCTGGCTGTGATCTGAATGTTATAGGCCGCCGCGGCGCCCGCCCACGCGCGGACCGGCCACATCACGGCGCAATACAGCAGGTCCATCGTGTGGAAGGTCAGGCCGCAACCGACGGGGTGGTAGAGCCAGTCACAGCGCAGGGGATGGCCGCCGCGGGCGACGACGCCGAAGTCAAACCACCAGTAGTTCCAGAAGGTTTGTCCCAGATCGCCGGCCGGATAATAAAGCGGCCAGGCGGTGGGGTGAAGAAACAGCCGCCCGCAGACGGCGGCAATGGCCGCGGCAAACACAAGCCACGGCCACAGAGGCGAGTGTGGACTCAAGGTCTGAGAGCCTGTGCGAAAACCGTTCGTCGTGCGGCCTTTGGTTTCAAGACTGCCTCGTTTTGAGTGTCTGCGGAAACAGGCCTGATCACGGGCAAAGCGGCGTCGCGAAACCGCCCTTGCCGCCGCACTCCAAATCGCTGGCGCCCGTCCCACGGGCCATGGCCGACGACGCGCCGGCCTTCCGCGGCGCTGAAAGAAGCCGGACAGCCCAACCGGCCATCGCCGCCCCGCCCGGCGTCATAGCTTGTCAGGCGCGCATAGATGCGTGGGGTCGTTTGATGTCCGGCCGCAGTTCTTGCAGACATGAGTGGCGTTCTTGACGATCTTCTTCAGTTCTTCCAGCGGTGTGCGCTTGGCGATGAGCATGCACAGGTGCTGTTCATGATCAGGCGAGCAAGCCATGTTGAGACCCTCCTGTCGAGGCAATGATATGGTAGCGCTGACGTTGAAAGTAAAGTATAAGGACCCGACGGAGGCATTTCAAGGCCCGAAAACGCCACGGCTCGCAGTTCCGATTTGGAGTGCGGCGGCAGAGCGCAGCGGCGACGCCGCTTTGCGCCAACAAGAGCGCGCCGATACCGGCGCCACCCAAAGCGCCCCCGCCCCCTTTCAGATTTGGAGTGCGGCGGCAGAGCGCAGCGGCGACGCCGCTTTGCGTCAACAAGAGCCCGCCGATACCGGCGCCACCCAAAGCGGCGGCAGAGCGCAGCGGCGACGCCGCTTTCTTTAAAGATCTGGCGCGCGGGTGTTAACCCAAAGCGGCGTCGCCGCTGCGCTCTGCCGCCGCACTCCACATTGCTTTGAGGAACGAATCGCCGCCGGAGGCGTCTAATCCAATGCAGGACAAAGGCCGGAACTGGAGTCCGCGGGGCTTGGTAGCCCAAGGCGGCGCCGGAGGCAAAGCCAGGCGTCCGCAGTCATGGCGCTTGAAATAGCGCTTGAGCCCTTGAGGCCGTTTGAGATAGCCTGACGCGGATTCTGAGTCGCGGCTTGCCGGCGGCGCGGTGGATGTTGTGTGTCCGCGCCGTCCGTTGGGCTGCTGTAAATGATCGCCCGGGACGGAACTCCAGGTTGCCGGCGGTTTTGTCTGTGCGTTGTCTGGGATGGCAGCGCGGAGTGGCCGGGGGTCCGGCGCGGAAGCGCATCCACGAAACAAGATTTGCCACCGCCACATCACGAACCAAAATGAAGGAATGGGGGACGATGAGCATGAACCGACGACACATCCACGGAATGATCGCCGCATGGGCGGCGACTCTGGCGCTGGCCGGGGCGGTGGCTCACGCAGGCAACGCCACCGAGAAGAAGGCCGCCTTGCGCGTTCCAGGTCCGCAGGCGGATATCCACGCCGAGGTCCTCGAGGCGTTCGCCCAAGGCGATGAGCGGGTCCGTGTGGTCGTTGCGCTGAAGGAATCCGTTGATTTCGGCGCGATGGACCTGACGCAGAAGACCGAGGTCGAGAGCCTGAAGGCGCGCGTCAAGACGGCGCAGGAGGCGGTCCTGAATGGTCTGGCCAAGGAAGACTGCGAGGTCATCCATCAATATAACCTGGTGCCCGGCTTCTCGGCCTTCGTCACGCTTCAGGGCTACAAGCAGCTGCTGGCGGACCCGCGCGTCGGCCAGGTCAAGCGCCCGATGATGATCTATTCGCAGATTGCCAATGCCCTGCCGCAGATCGAGGACCGAGGCTTCACGCGCGGACGCTATGACGGCATGTTCTTTATGCCGGGGGAGGACACCGACCCGGAGGGAGATCTCCCCAAGGGTGTGACGATTGGCGTGGTGGACACCGGGATCGAGTTCTGTTCGCCGTATGTGGCATGGCACCCTGACCTGCGATGGATCGAGGACTATGACGGCCCCACGGTTCGAACTGCAATCACGAACAAACTCAAGATCATCGTCTATCTCGCCGGCGGCCAATACGCCAATGATCACGGCACGGCCGTGGCTGGCATTGCCGCCGGGCAGATTCCGCCGTCCTCGACCGACCTCGTGACCTGCCCCGGTTCCGGATTCGGCGATCCCAACAACTGCTGCCGCCCTGGCTGCCCGATACCCTTCAATGACTATGTGGGCGGCATGGCCTACAACGCGGCCTTGTGCGACCTGAAAATCTCCAGCGACGCGGCCGGTTCGTCCACCGAGGACACCATGGCGGCCGCGTGGGATTGGGCGGCGGCCCACCGCGACATCGTCCCCGAGTGGCCCATCATGATTCTCAACACCTCGTTTGGCGGCGGCGCCTTCACGGCCGCATGCGACGACGCCTCATCGGTCGGGACCGCCGCCGCGCAGGCCTGTGAGGCCGCCGGCATCACGCTGTTCGCCGCCTCGGGCAACGACGGCTACGTCAACGCCATCGCCTGGCCGGCCTGCATCTCCAATGTTGTCTCGGTCGGAGCTGTTCTTAACACCTACGTTTATCCTTACACGGGCGAGGATCAGGTCGCCAGTTACTCCAACACGGCCGACATTCTCACGATGCTGGCCCCCTCGGATGAAACGGACACGACCGGCTTTGTGACCGACAAGGGGCAGTTGTGCAGTTACGACGACGCCTGCCGCAAGTTCTGGTATCATCTGGATTTCAACGGGACCTCCGCCGCCTGCCCCTACGCCGCCGGCGCCGCCGCCGCGCTGCAGGGCTCATACCGCCGTTACTACCGAGAGTTCATGAAGCCGGCCCGCCTGCGCGAAGTCATGCGCCGCTCCGGCGTTCCCATCCGCGACAACCGGCCCGTCGCCTTGGGCCTGCCGCCGATCTACAAGAACCGGCTGAACTTCGCCGCCATGATCGACATGGGCATGCACAACACCTCCGAGTTTTTCCCGCCCATTCCAGACCAGCAGGTCGATGGATATCCGCGCTATGGCTCGGTTGACTACGGCGCCAGCATGGGCTACGCCGTCGGATACAGCATGAAGACCAATCAGGAATGGCGGCAATTGCGGCACAACTACGCGTTCCTGAATCCGGCGGCCACGAGCCTGTTCTTCATTAATCCGATGACCCAGCGCAGCCCCTATTACATTCTGAACAATGGCGGCGGCGGACGCTTCCAGTTCGCCGGCGACCTCATCACCGGCCATGGTGTCCCTTCAGTCTTCGAATACGGCCGGACGGACACGGGGTTTGTGGAGACGCCCATTTACGGCGCGCTGGGCCAATTCCCCCTGTTCAAGGCCAACAAGGTCCGCGTGGACAAGGTGGGGCGCTTCGCCAGCAACTACAATAATAACATTACGGCCGTCAAGGACCACCTGGACACCGGCGAATCGTGCGTCATCGGCATCCCGGTGTTCCGCGATTTCGATTCGCACGATTTCGGGGTTTATACCGAGCCGGAGGACCGGACGTTGCTCGGCTACCAGGCCCTGACCATTGTCGGATACGACGACAATAAACTCGAGTATGTGGGGACCAAGACTTACAGCGGCGCGTTTCTGGCCCGCAACTCGTGGGGAACCGACTGGGGGACCGGGCCGCGGCTGGAGACCTCCGGATCAAAGGGCTACGTGTGGCTCAGCTATGAATTCGTTCGCCGTTACTGCATCGAGGCATGGGCGCTGGTGGATGACCGCAACGACCAGTGGGTCCTGACCGGAACGGTTCTCTCCGGCCGCACGTTCAGCGCCGTCATGAAAGACTATGAATTCGAATACACCTACAGCGGGCCCGAATTTCCGCACTGGAACGAAACGATCTATTTCACGATCGGTGACAACGGCCGGGAGATCAAGATTCTTAACGGCGGTCCAAACGACGTCCTCACGCTGACAAAGCGGCCCGGCGTGCCGTTCCCCAGCTCGATCGCGCGGGTCGAATCCAGCGGCAACTTCAGCCGCATCTACACCGAGGCCAACATCAACGAGATCATTTGCGACAAATACTACCCGGATCTGCCGGACAAGGTTCCCACGATCCTGAAGTCCGTCACGGCCAAGGACGCCTACATCGGCCGGATCGAGTCGCCCATGATCGAGAACGTCTCGATGTATGATTCCAACAGCTTCACCTGGCCTGAAATCTCCGGCTATCTGGCCAACCAGCCGGTGCCCGCGGATCCCAATGAGTTCAACAAACTGCGCAACACGCCCTCGCACGTTTCGATCATCGAGACGGCCCGCATGCCCAAGGCCGGCTCGCCCTACTTCCCGGCGGCCTACACCCACCGGCTGAAGGTCGATCTGGCCGGCGTCATCCTCAAGGAGGTCCGCGCGCCACTGGCCGAACTGACGCTGACCATGAGCTCGAAAAAGACGACGGCGCCCAACTACTCGACCTATCTCAGCTACGGCGGGGTGGGCGGGCCCACGGATGCGATCATCGAGGTCAACGAACTGAAGTCCGCCAAGATCACCGGCGCCGACTTCATGCCCACCCAGCTGCTGGCGCACAAGATCGGCAAGATCACCGTCAAGGGCCTGAACTTCACCACGAAGTATCAGCCCCTGGGCGGCAAGAACCTGGTTCTGAAAAACTTCTACGGAGGCGACGTCACCTCGCAGATGTTCCGTTCGACCGTCGAGGGGATTGACCTCATTCAGGCCATCGGCGGCGACATCAACACTTCGCAGACGCTGGCGCATCAGAACATCAAGAAGATTCAGGCGCGCAGCAAGAACTACGTCCTCCAGTATGCGTCGTCGAAAACCAAACTGAACACGGGCGGGCATGTCGGCGTTCTGGACAATCCCTCCACGATGGTGGTCAGCGCGGGTTATCCCATCGGCTTCCTGGACAGCGAGCTGCCGCCGTCGCGCGTCATGAGCGAAACCGAGCTGAACCAGTTTGCGCCGAACTTCTCGAATATCACGCTGGTCCAAGGCGACTGGCTGGTCTCCGGCCTGTTCGCCGGCGGCATCACGGTTTCGAGCGACGTTTACACGCCCAACTTCTTCGGCTACGTCAAGACGCTGAAGACCAAGAGCAAGGCGCCGGCGGGCGTCACGCCGTCGATTCCGCGCATCGAAGGCCAGAGCTGGTCGCGCACGCCGGTCAAGCTTGCCAGCCCGGACACGCTGAACTTCACGCAGAATTAGCCGCTGCCAAATGGCGTGATCCGGACATGCCGCTGTTTCCGGCAGTCATCCGCCGCCCCGACAACGCCCCTCCCAGGGGCGGGGTCGGGGCGGCGGCGTTTTGAAGCGGGCGTCCGCGGCCGTCCGGCGCGGCGCTTTACGGCTTTTCGCGCTTCGCCGCGGGATGCTGCCGGCGAAGGGTCGCATCCTTTCACCGGAGCGGGAGGCTTCAGCCATCCATGAATCCTGAGCGGCTCAAAACCGAGTTTGACGCGGCGTTCGCACGCTATCACCGTCGCGAGCGGGTCCATCCTGATCCGCTGGAGTTTCTGTATCGGTATGAGACCGTGCGGGATCGCGAGATCGCCGGGCTGGTCGCGTCGTCGCTGGCCTATGGGCGCGTGGCGCAGATTCTCGCGGGCGTCGGCCGCGTTCTGGATGCCTTGGGGCCGTCGCCCTTCGAGTGGGTGATGCGGGTCCCGCCGGCGGAGCGGGGCCGGGCGCTGCGCGGTTTCCGCCACCGCTGGACCACCGGGGCGCACCTGGACGCGCTGCTGTCGGGGGCGCGCGCCGCCATCGAGCGCCATGGATCGCTGGGGGCGTGCTTTGCGTCGCGGTGGCGCCCGCGCGACGAAACGGTCCTGCCAGCGGCCATGGCGTTTGCCGAAGAGGTGGGCGCGTATCTCGATGAGGGGGCGCGCCATCTGCTGCCGTCGCCCCGTCACGGCAGCGCCTGCAAGCGGCTCAACCTGTATCTGCGCTGGATGGTCCGCTGCGACGAGGTCGATCCGGGAGGCTGGGAGGCGGCGGCCACGCCGGGATTGATTGTTCCGCTCGACACGCATCTGTGGCGCGTCGCAACCGCGCGCGGGATGACGCGCCGCCGCCAGCCGGACCTGCGCGCCGCGCTGGAGATCACGGCCGCCTTCCGCCGGATCGCGCCCGACGATCCCGTCCGCTATGATTTTGCGTTGACGCGCCCGGGGATTGGGATCAACAATACGTTGTAAGCGATGGGGATCGCGCCATCTTTTCGCGATAAATGCGGTGTGAAGAATGGCATTTGAAATCCTCAGCGAAATCATGGCGGTTGAGGTAATCGCCCGGGGGACTGGAATCCACGAGATTGGCCGCTTGCGTCGGATATATGGGCGTGGCTCATGGCGCAAGTTGAAAGGAATCGCTCGCATTCGACTCGCCAATGGACAAGTAAGGTTGGCTGAATTGCATTGGTATGAGGCTCACGGAATAGGTCGAAAGGAAATCAAGAGAAAGAAGTATCTTGGCTAACAACATGCGAAACCAGGACTCAAATGAAGACTTCGTCGTCTGCATCGATAACGCGGATTGCCCGGTAGGATTGGAGCTGCACAAAATATACCGCGCCATTCCCGATGAGGCTGCGCGAGCGGATGGAGATATCAGGATCGTGGACGAGAGCGGCGAGGATTACCTCTATCCGGCCGCCTGCTTCGTTCCCATCCGCCTTCCGGCATCCGTCCAGCGTTCTCTGCTCCACGCCGGACGCTAAAGGAGGCTTGCCCCGCGCCCCTTCGACGCATAGGCTCCCCGTCCATGTCCATGCGCGACGACAAACCCTTTGTTCTGATCTCCAACGACGACGGCGTGCGCGCCCCGGGGCTGGCGGCGCTGGCGGCGGCAATGGCGCGCGTCGGCGACACGCTGGTCTGCGCGCCCGAGCGCGAGCAAAGCGCCATGGGCCACTCGATTACGGTCAAGCGCGATCTGCGCGTCGCCGAGCACGTCCGCGACGGCCGGCGATGGGCCTATTCGGTCGATGGCACGCCTGCCGACTGCGTCAAGTTCGCCCTGACCGAACTGATCCGCGAGCGCGGCCGCATGCCCGACCTTGTCGTTTCCGGCATTAATCGCGGCCGCAATACCGGCGTCAACACCATCTATTCGGGCACGGTCGCCGCCGCCGTCGAGGGCATGTTGTATGGGCTGCCGGCCATCGCCGTGTCGCTTGACGCGCTGCGCGCCACGCCGGACATCGATTTCGAACCCGCCGGACGCTGCGCCGAATCCCTTGTCCGCTTCGTCCTGGACAAGGGCCTGCCCGAAGGCGTCGTTCTCAATCTCAACGTCCCGCATCTGCCGCTGGAGCGCATCGGCGGCGCCGCCGTGTCGCGCATGAGCCGCTCGATGTTCATCGACCGGTTTCACCGCGTGCATCTGGAGAATCCCCGGGAAGGCGCATGGGTGTATCGCAACCTGGGCGAGGAACTGGTCCTGGACCGCGCGCACGAGGACAACGACGACGTCATCCTCGAACGCGGCTGGGTGTCGGTGACGCCGCTGTGGTTTGATTTGAACTTCCATCACTACCGTGAAGAGTTGAAAGACTGGGCGGCCGGCCTGCCCCTCGGAAAGGCGCTCGAATGAGTCGTGACCTCCGGATTCTGCGCGACCTGGCCAAACAATACGCCGAGGCCGCCGCCCAGCCCATCCAGGATGAACGCCGCCGCCTGTGGGCCGATCACTTCAGCCTCCGCACGACGCGCACGCCGATCCTGATCACCTATGGCGTCTGGAACGTGTGGTGCCGCGAGACCTTCGGCGAGAAGACGCTGCAGTGCGAGGACCCGTTCCATCGCCAATACGAGCGCGAACTGCGAATGGAACTGTTCCATGACTCCATCGGCGACGACTATATCCTCGAGCCGTGGATCAGCGTCGGGCCGGTTCGCAGCCGCGGCTGGGGCAACGTGTGGGGCGTCGAGCAAAAGCATCGCCGTCCGGGCGTTGAAGGCGGCGCCTGGAAGTTTGATCCGCCGATCAAGACGTGGGACGACGTGAAAAAACTGTCCGCCCCGCCCCATGAGATCGACGAGGCGGCCTCCGCGCGCAACGCCGCCCGCTTGCGCGAGATCATGGACGGCATCCTCGAGGTCAACGTCACGCGCGGGCCGGTGTGCTGGAACTTTCTGGCTGACATTTCGACCGACCTGGCCCAGCTGCGCGACCTCGAACAACTCATGATCGACATGATGGAGTCGCCCCGGGAACTCCATGCCCTCCTCGCGTTCATGCGCGACGGCATCCTCGCCAACCAGGACGCCGCCGAGGCCGCCGGCGATTTCAGCCTCACCCACAGCTTCAATCAGGCCATGCCCTATTGCGACGAACTGCCTTGGCCCGCGCCCAATCTCCCGGGACGCCGCCGCAAGGAACTCTGGGGCTTCTTCGCCGCCCAGGAGTTCACCTCCATCTCGCCCGCCATGCACGACGAATTCCTGCTCCAGTATCAGCTGCCCATCATTCAGCGCTTCGGACTCATTCACTACGGCTGCTGCGAAGACCTCACGCGCAAGATCGACATGCTCCGCCAGATTCCCAATCTGCGCAGCATCGCCGTCACCCCCCGGGCCGACGTGCGCCACTGCGCCGAGCAGATTCGCGACCAATACGTCATTTCCTGGCGGCCCAACCCCACCGACATGATCGCCTTCGGATTTGACCGCGACAAAATCCAGCGGATCATCCGCGAGGGCATGGAGGCCTGCCGCGGCGGTCACGTTCACCTGCATCTGAAGGACGTCGAGACCGTGTCGGGCGATCCCGGCCGGCTGGCGGAGTGGACGCGCCTGGTCCGCGAAGTCACGGACGCATATTGACGGCCTTGGCGGCGCCTGCGGCTTTGTGACTTGACGGCCCGGCGCCCCGATTCCATACTTTCGTAAGGTCGCCCAACGAACAATGCGCGCGGCCGGTCAACTTTTTCCACAGGCGTGCAGGGCCATGGCAAATCCGGCGACACCGTGCGAAGTATGCGGCAAACCCGCCACGCACCACTCCACCAAGATCATCAACGGCCAGCTGGAGGAGCATCATTTCTGCGCCGAACACGCCGCCGGGACGCCCGACTTTCTGGCGCAACCGCACCTGAAAATCTCGCTCGAAGACCTCCTCAATTCGCTCCTCAGCCAGGCCGCCAAGGTCCAGCAGCAGGCCCAAAACGAGCCGGTCGCCCCCGAGGACGACGTCCGGTGCGGCGCCTGCAAGCTGCCGTTCTCGTTGTATCGCAAGACAATGATTCTGGGCTGCGACCGTTGCTATGAATCGTTCGAGGACAAACTGATCGCCGACCTGCGCAAGTTCCACGGATCGACGCGACACATTGGCCTTCGCCCGCCCAACTTCAAGCCCTCGCCCGTGCGCGTCAAGGCCGAGCCAATGGCCACCCCTGCCAGCGAAGCCGCCGCGCGCGTTGCGCCCCCGCCTCAGCCCAAAGCCAAGCCCAAGGCCGCGAAGGCCGCCGGCGGCTCCAGCGCCAAAGGCGCCCAGGGCGGCGAGACCATCGTCCTGCGCGACAAAGATGGCGCCCCCCTGCCGCTGGACGACATCATCGCCAGCGTCGGCGGCGGCCCCGCCGAATGCCTCCAGAAGGCGCGCGCCGAGATGCGCCAGGCCGCCGAGGCCGAGGACTTCGAACGCGCCGCCCGCCTGCGCGACCTCATCCGCGCCCTTGAGGCGAAACTTTCCGCCGCCACGAAACCTCAGGCCTGAGGAACGCGGATTTGCCATCTGGGCTGGTCTAAAACAAAAGCCGCAGAATCCCAGTCCCGCAGGGACGGGACATGGTCGGAACGGAAGCTATGAATATGAGCGCAGATATTCGTATCCGCATCGTGGCGGGTCCGGGCCGTATCGCTGGCGCTGAGGCGCCGGCGGCCGGGGCCGGCGTGGAAACGCCGTCGCGCCAACGACCATAAGCGCCAGGGGATGCCGGCCTTTCGGCTTGCTGCCACAAGGCCGGCTTTGTGTCAGCCCAACGCGGCCTGCAACGCCTGGCGGAGGGCGGCGTATTGGTAGGGTTTCTGGATGAAACCAGCGAGGCCCTTGCCCGCAAAGCGCTGGACGGCGTCCGGCTCGCTGTAACCGCTGGACAGCAGAACGCGGACCTGCGGATCGACGCGGCGCATTTCGCGAAACGTCTCGGCTCCGTCCATGCGCGGCATCGTCAGATCGAGCAGGACGCAGCGGAACTCGGCGGCGCGGCTCTGAAAGATGTCCAGCGCCTCGCGTCCGTCGGCCGCCGTGACCACCGCAAAGCCCATCCGTTCGAGCATCTGCATGGCGATGGAGCGGACGTTCGGTTCGTCGTCCACAACGAGAACGGTTCCGTGTCCGCGCCATCCGCTGCCGGGCGCGGCTTCGGCCGGCGCCTCGGCGGCGGTCTCTTTCAGGGCCGGCAGGAGGACTTTGAACGTGGACCCCTTGCCCGGTTCGCTGTAAACCTTGATGGCGCCGCGATGGCCGCGGATGATGCCCAGGACGGCGGCCAGGCCCAGGCCCCGTCCGGTAAACTTCGTGGTGAAGAACGGATCGAAGATGCGGGCCAGCGTGGCCTCGTCCATGCCGCAGCCGGAGTCGGCCACTTCGACGAAGACATACCGGCCGGCCGGCAGGTCCTCGTTCAGCCAGCTTGAGGCCAGGTAGGCGCGGTCGCACTCCATCACGCCCGTGGTGATCGAGATGGCTCCGGCCTCCTCGCCGAGGGCCTCCGAGGCGTTGGTGAGAAGGTTCATAATGATCTGGCGCATCTGGGTCGCGTCGGCCTCGACCGCCGGCAGATTCGGATCGAAATGATACCGCAGGGATGCCTTGCGCGACACCGACACTTCGAGCATCCGCCCCATTTCCTCGACCAGGCGCGACAGGTTGACCGGCTGGACCTTAATGCGCCCCTGACCCGAATACGCCAGCATCTGGCGGCACAGATCGGCCGCCCGCCGCGAGGCGTTTTCGATCTCGACGAGGTTGTTGCGCGCGCGCACGCCCGCCGGCAGGTCCATCAGCGCCAGGTCCGCATTGCCCAGGATGGCCATCAGGAGGTTGTTGAAGTCATGGGCGATGCCGCCGGCCAGGATGCCGAGGCTTTCGAGCTTCTGCGCGTGCTGCATCTGGGTTTCGAGCTGTTTTCGCTGTTCTTCGGCCTTCTGGCGCTGAACGATGGTCCACACGCCCTGCATCATAAGCATCAGCTGGCGGACGTCGGTCTCATCATAAGGCTCGGCCTTGTTGCCGACGCCGGCGACGATCACGATGCGCCCGCCATCGAAAATCGGCGCGTTCATGTGGCGGCGCACGACGACGTGGCCTTCGGGATAGCCCTTTTTTAACGGGCTGGGCGCGTCATAGTCATTCGTGATGATGGGCTTGCGCTGACGCACGGCCTCCCCCCACAGGCCGGTCTCGGCGGTCTTGTATTCGAGCGGCTTGTCGGCGATGCGGCATTCGGCCATGGCCTGGCGCGACCAGCTGTGCATGGTTAGAACACTCTCGTCGTCATTGACAAACGCGATGTAGCCGATCTGGCTGCTGGTCAGTTCGATGGCGCGTTCCATCGCGAAGTCCGTGATCTCTTTCAACGAGGCCGACTTCATGTCGTTCAACCGCAACAGGGCCGTCAACCGCAGTTCGTTGAGCCGTTGCTGTTCCTCGTCGCGCTTGCGGCGGGTGATATCGGTTGTCATGGCCAGCAGGCACGGCTCGCCATGGACCTGAATGGGGGCCATAGAGCACAGCGCCGGGAACACTTCGCCATTTTTGCGGCGGAAGAGGGTCTCGCGGTTGTTCACCCGTCCCTTTTCCCGCAACTCCTGAATGAATGCGTCCCGATGTTCGGCGGAGGTCCAGATGCCCAGATCGAGGGCCGAATGCCCGACGGCTTCTTCGCGCAGGAATCCAAACTCGCGGACAAACGCGTCATTGACCTCCAGATACACGCCGTCGGACATGCGGCTGATGATCAGGACTTCGGGGACGAGCTGGAACGCCTTGGAAAACCGCAATTCCGACTCGCGCCACTGTCGCTCGGCGCGCCGGCGGCCCAGGATGTTCGCGATCAACAAGGCGATGATGATTGTCTGCGCCAGGATCAGGCCCGCGGCCGCCTGAATCATCCCCCGGTAGCGCCGATACGCCGACTCGGGCTGGTTGATGACGATGCTGTCGGGCGGCAGCAGCGACCGGTCAATGTCAAAGCGGCGCAGCTGCTCATAGTCAAACATATAGCGGTTCGGGCTGTCGCGGACGATGGGAATGGCGCCCGGCGTCTCGCCGGCGAGGATGCGGCGGGCCATGCGCCCGGCTTCGTATCCCTGTTGATGGGCGCTGATGATGTATCCGCCGACGATGCCGCGGCCCAGATACATGTCGCCCTGCGCAAAAATGGGCAGGCGGCAGGCGGCCGACAGCCGGGGCAGTTCGGTTTCGTAGTCCACGAACCGGCCCAGCGCGTCGTGAAAGAAGTCGGAATAGTAAACAATTGCGTCGGGCGCCTCGGCGTTCAGCCGCTCGATCAGGCGCGGGATGGTGAGGCTGCACGTTTCGTCGTAATAGACGACCTGGATGCCCGTCGGCAGCCGCGGCGCGACCTCATCCTCCATTTGGCGGCGGTGGCCCCGGCCGTTGACGGTGTCGTCGGTGATCATGATGACGCGCCGGGCGCGAGGGTTCAGGCGCAAGGCGACCGAAACGCTTTTGAACAGGTCGCTGCGTTCGAGAATCCCCGTGAAGTTCGTGCGGCCCGACAACATGGCGTCGTCGAAGACGTTCACGCCGCAGAAGACCACCGGCGCGCCGGGGAACAGGTCGTCGCGATGGCGCAACAGGAACTGGAAGGCCGCGTCGTCGGTGGCAATGATCACGTCCCAGCTCCGGCCGGCGTATTTGAGGCGGTATAAATCCCTCAGGCGGTCGAGGTATTCGGGACTGGAAAAACGCTTGGTGTCCATGAACTCATAAATCAGTTCCGCCTGACCATCGAGTCCGTCGCTTACTCCGCGCGTCATCTCATCCGACCAACCCAAGCCGTGATGATACGAGTTCAGCACGAGCGCTTCGGGCTTTGTCGTCCGGGCAACTTCGGAAACGGTCTGGGCCGGGAGGGGCGCGGCGCACGCGAGCGTCATGGTCAGCGGGACCACGACGCGCAGGCGCCTTGTCAGAGTGGAGGCCCCCAGCCTCATGCGGCGTGAGATCATAGGCGACAGGCGCCGGCCAGCCGCCAGGCCGTTCAAGCGCCCGGTGGGCCGGCGCACACTCCATCCATCATTGGGAAGGCCGCCACGCGCGTTCGCGGCGCCGATTAACGGAGGAAGCCTATCACGGCGCGCGACGCTGCGCAAGCAAATCCTCTGACGCTTTCCCGGCGCAGAAGACGATGGAAACCGCGCGAACCGGCGCGCTATCCTGCGCTTCGTTGTTGCGCCGGGCCCGGCATGCGGGCGGCGCGGGCCGCGGGAAACGGCCCCGGCCGGCGCGATTTCAACAGAAG